>Ga0187893_10005876_pt1 | contig 21533 bp, 12 predicted proteins | sample MA1701074metaG_FD_139574 | JGI IMG/M metagenome (GOLD analysis project Ga0187893, IMG submission 139574) | White microbial mat communities from a basaltic lava cave in the Kipuka Kanohina Cave System on the Island of Hawaii, USA - MA170107-4 metaG ...
CTCCCCCGCCCCCCTCCCGCAAGATCCGCCGGCGACGACGGCGACCTATCGCGCCGTCACCTTCGACACCCTCGCCTCCTTCCCCTACGTCTATCCCGACGGGCCTCCCAAGGACGAGGAGGCGCGGCTCGCGATGCTCGCCCGCTTTCCCGAAAAGATCCGCGCTCTCGAGGGGACGAAGGTCTCGATCACCGGCTACATGCTCCCCATCGACGTGGACAAGGACAAGGTGCTCAGCTTCCTGCTGGTGCGCTACCCGTTCGGCTGCTGCTACGGTCGCGTCCCGGAGATGACCGAGTGGGTCTTCGTGAAGATGGCGGAGGGGAAGACGGCGGAGTTCGTCTCGCACATCCCCATACCGGTGATGGGCAAGCTCACCGTAGGCGAGGAGTTCGAGCGCGGTTCGCTCACGAGCGTCTACCGCATGGTTTGCGACGAGGTCGACCTCGCGCTCGTGCCTAGGTAGACGGGCCGAGCAGGCCGCCGGTGTGCGGCTCGATGAGGGATTGCTCCTCGTCGCGGGAGGCGCCGTGCGCCAGGGTGTGCGCCACCTCCTCGGCGAACAGGGCGCGCAACGCCTCGCGCGCCAGCCCGAGACGACGCGCGATCTCTTCGGGAGTCGTGTTGCGTTCCGCCGCGAGGGCGGGGAGCGGGTCGCCGCTTTCAGGAGGGCGCTCGTGGAAGCGGAGGAGGAGCGTGTGCGAGTCGGGGTGCGCTCCGCGCAGCCGGCGCAGCGCGGCGTGGAGGAGGCACTCCGTCCAGAGCGCGTGGAACGCCTCGTCGGGCGGCGTGGCGGCGAACGCGTCGCAGGTGGTCGTGAGCGCCGCGCGCTCCTCCTCCTTGCCGGCGGGGGTGCGGGGGGCGGTGGTGAGGAACGTGCGGCCGCCGTGGAGTTCGTGGAGAAAGACGCGGAAGAGGCGCGCGAGGTGGGTGCGAAGGCGCCGGTCCCCGGCCTCCGGGCGGATGGAGCGGAGGAAGGCGAAAAAGGCGGCGGCGAGTTCCTCCACCGGCCGCCGGCCGGCGAATCGCTCGCGCAGGGCCGCCAGGATCGGGGGCCGGAACTGCTCGCAGAGCGTCCGCCAGGCCTCCGCCCGGGCGGGATCGTCGAGAGGGCCGCCGACGACGAGGGCCCAGTGCGAGGGGACCGGCTTGCCTTCCATCGGGCCGGGAATTGTATCGGTCCCCCGCCCGATTCCTTCCGCGGGCGCTTTCTGTCATAGTAGCGGCGTTGGATTCGCCCCGAGAGAAGCTCAGGCGGGCGACCCTGTATCTGATCGTCTCGCCTCAAAACTGCGCCCGCGGCGTCGAGCGGACCGTGGCCGACGCGATCGCCGGTGGCGTCGATTTGGTCCAGCTACGCGACAAGGACTGCGACGACGAGGCGTTCCTGGAGATGGCGCAGCTCCTCCGCAGGGTGACGGCGGACGGCGGCGCGCTCTTCTTCCTCAATGACCGCGCGGCGCTGGTCGGAGACGCGCGCGCCGACGGCGTGCACGTCGGCAGCGGGGACATCCCCCCCGAGCGGCTGCGGGAACGCTACGGTCCCGACCTGCTCATCGGGCTCAGCACCCACGACCGTGGCGAGGTGGAGACGGCGGCGGTGCGCGGGGCGGACTATGTGGGGCTGGGGCCGGTCTACGCCTCGGAGACCAAGAACCTGCACTATGCGCCCAAGGGCCCGCGCCTCTTGAGCGACACGTACGGCGCGACGCGCCTGCCGGTCTTCCCGATCGGCGGGATCAACGCGCGCAACCTGAGCGTGCTCCTCGCGGCGGGGGCGACGCGCGTCGCGGTTTCCTCCGCGATCTGCGCCGCCCCCGAGCCGCGCGCGGCGGCGGCGGCGCTCAAGGCGCTGCTGCCGCACCGAGTCCGGCCCGAAGCCTAGCCGCCCGCCGCCTTGAGCGCCGCGAAGGCCGCCTGCGCCTTCTTGAGCGCTTCCTGGAGCGCGGGGGAGAGCTTCGTCTTCATCGCCTCGAGCTTGTCGAGGGCGGCCTTGGCCAGTTCCGGCTTGCGCTGCTTGATGTAGTCCATCACCTGCTTCATGAGCCCCTCGGCCTCCTGCGTCTCCGCGGGCGGCTGCGGCGGGGTGTCCGGCGGGGAAGGGATCGGCGGCTCGCCCCCCGCGTCGGGGGTGGGGCCGGGGCCCACGGTGGGAGGGGTGTTGGCGGGCGGGGTCACCCCGGGCTTCGGCTCCTCCGTCTTCCCGCAGGCGACGAGGGCGCCTACGGAGAAGGCGAGCGCAAGGATCTTGAGTCGGTTCATGGTCTCTCCTTAGACGAAACAACATAGCGGACGGCGACGGATTCGACACGCTTTTGACGCCCCCCCCGCCCGCTGGGAGCGATGCTTCAGGTTGGAGGTCCAGATGAAGAGAGCGCTCGCGTTGCTATGTCTCGTCGCGATGGCGGCGGCCCAGGACGGGAAGCCCCCGGCCAAGCCCGAGATCCACAAGATCTACGTCCCCTACGAGAAGCTCGACGAGGTCTTCGGCACCGACAAGGAGCGCGTCCTCGTTCCCTACAAGGAGTTCCTCGAACTCTGGAACCTCAAGTACGGGCCGAAGGAGGGCGTCGACCGGCCGCCCCTCCCGTTCACGGTGGAGTCGGCCTCCTACGAGGGCTCGGTGCGCGACGGCCTCGCGGTCTTCAACGCCCTCCTCGAGGTGGAGGTGTTCGTCGACACCTGGCAGCGCATCCCGCTCCCCTACCGCGACATCGCCTTCGAGGAGATCACCCTGGACGGGGCCCCCGGCGTGCTCGTGCCCACCGCGGGAGGCTACGAACTCGTGTTGAAAGGGAAGGGACGCCGCCGCATCAGTGCGCGCTTCGTCGCGGGAGTGGCGCGTGGCAAGGAGATGGCGACCTGCGCATTCGGCCTGCCCCCCGTCCCCCTCCACAAGCTCTCCTTCAAGGTGCCCGGCAAGGGCACCGAGATCACCATCGAACCCGCCCGCGCCTTCACCACCGCGACGGAAGGCGACGAGACGACCCTGCTCGCGTTCCTCGGCGCGCAGGCGGACGTGAAACTCACCTGGCGCTTCCGCCCCGAGGAGACCGCCAAGGAGCCGCCGCTCCTCTTCTCCACCGATCTCATCGACGTGCGGGTGGAGGAGCGGGTCCTGCGCGGCGATGTGCGCTTCGATCTCGAGGTGCTGCGCGCCGCCGTGGAGGAAATTGCGATCCGCGTCCCGGAAGGGGTCCAGGTTCTCGAGGTGGAAGGCGCCGACATCAAGACCTGGGGCTTTGCCGACGCGGCGCGCACGACCCTGCGCGTGGCGCTCCACAAGGCCGCTCTGGGCCGGTACGCGCTGCGCGTCGGCTTCGAGGCGCCCGTCACCGTGCCCGGCACGCTCGCGTTTCCGGTCTTCGCCGTGCCCGCCGCGGCGCGGGAGCGCGGCTTTCTGCGCATCGCCGCCGCGGAGGGCGTCGGCCTGAGGCCCGGCCGCGCTGAGAACGCCTTCCAGGTCGATCTCGACCAGCTCCCCGATCCGATCAAGGGGGGCGAGCGCGCCCTCGGCTTCCGGTATCCCGCGCTCCCCTTCGCACTCTTCGTCGACACCGAGCGCGTCGCCCCCCGGGTCACGCTCACCACCCGCGCCCGCCTCGTCGTCGAGCGTCGCAGCGTCACGAGCAGCACGGAACTGAATTTCCTGGTGGAGCGCGCCGGGCTCTTCAATGTGCGGATGCGGATGCCCGCGGGCATCACGATCACCGAAGTCGGCCCGGCCGATCTCGTGGACGGCTGGCGCATCGCCGAAGAAGAGGGGAAGCAGATCCTCACGGTGGACCTGAAGGGCCGCCGCACCGGGGCGTTCGTCCTCGCCATCACCGGCGTGGCCCCCCTCGAACTCGAAAAAGGCGCGCTGCCGGTCCCGCTCTTCAAGGTGCTGGGCGTCGACCGCGAGGAGGGCACCCTGGGCGTCTTCCTCGATCCGGGCATCAAGGCGACGGCCACCACCACCTCCGTCATCCCCCTCGAGCCCGACCAGCTCCTGCGCGAGGACGCGTTCCGCTCCCCCACCGGGCTGCCCCTCGTCTTCGCCTGGCGCTGGCGCGGCGGCGAGGCGTCGGTCTCCTTCGCGGTGGAGGCGCAAAAGCCCAAGGTCTCCTGCGAGGTGCGCTACGCGCTGCAGGGCGAGGAGGCGCGCACGCGGGTGGCGGTGGATCTCGCCTACCGCGTCGAATACACCGGCGTGGAGAGCTTCCGCTTCCGGGTGCCCAAGCACCTCGTGGAGCGGCTCAAGGTCGAGGGGCGCAACGTGCGCGAGAAGCCGCACGTCGACGATCCGGTGGAGGAGGGCAAGGAGCCCACCGCCACCTACACCCTCTCGATGCAGGGACCCGCCCTGGGCGAGGTGCTCATCCATCTCGAGTTCGACGAGAACTTCGCGACGCCGATCCAGACCAACTCCACCCAGCCGGTCGCCATCCCGGCGGTGACGCCCCTCGACGTGGAACGCACCACCGCGTTCGTCGCCGTGCGCAAGGCGGCGGCGCTCAAGGCGGATGTGGGCCCCGAGGCGGACTACGAGCAGATCGACGCCTCCGAGCTGCCCCAGGCGCTCCGCGCCGACGATGTCTTCCTGGCGCTGCGCCGCTTCCAGGGCCCCGCCCCCTTCGCGCTTCTTCTGACCAAGCACGAATACCGCGCCGTGGCCGATCTCGTCGTGCGCCACCTGCACCTCGAGACGGTGCTCGCCGGCGAGGACCGCGCCACCACCACCGCGTTCTTCGAGATCCTCAACAACGACCGCCAGTTCCTGGCGGTGAAGCTGCCCCCGGGGAGCGAGATCCTCGAACTCCTGGTGGACGGCAAGCCGGAGAAGCCCCGCCTCGGCGAAGGAAACGTGCTCCTGGTGCCGCTCCTCACCGGGCTGCGCAAGGACGCCTCGTTCCGCCTTGCCATCGCCTATACTCACACCCCGCCGACGAGCGGTGCGATCTTCCGCGACACGCGGCTCACCGGCCCCGTGCTCCCCGCCACCGAGGAGAGCGCCGCCCCCGTCCAGACGCTCCTCACCTGGCGCGTGCACTACCCCAAGGCGTGGCGCGTCACCTCCTTTGCGGGCAACGTCGAGCCGGCGCTGCGCGATGCCGAAGCGGGCTCCTGGCTCTCCACCCTCGTCGCCCGCGCGGGACGCCTCGTCCAGCCGGTGCGCGACCGCGCGGCCAGCGAGACCGGACGCGTGCTCCCCGACTTCCGCGACATCGTGCCGATGTACAAGGAGCGCGAGAGCGCCTCGACGGTGTTCGCCAACGGCACCGGGGACGGGACCCTCGCCATCGCCCATGTCTCCGCCGGCGCCGCCACGATGCTCGTGCTCTTCGCGGGGGCACTCGCGGCAGCCGCGGTCTGGCTCGCCGCACGGTTCGTCACGCCGGTGCGGGCCGGGGGCGCCATGGCGCTCCTGGCGCTCGCGTTCCTCGCCTCCGCGGGGCGCGCCTGGATCCCGATCTGGAACGCGGTTCTCCTGGCGGCGCTGGGCGCCACCGCGGTGCTTCGCGTCCTCGAATGGCGGAGGGCACGGTCGTGAGACGCGGCGCAATCCTCCTCCTCCTTTTCGGCCTCGCCTCGGCGCAGGAACGGCCCGACGTCTGGGTCCGCGCACCCGCCGACGATCTGCTCTCCCTCTTCCCGGCGAAGGGGGCCGGCTTCCTCATCTCGCTTTCGGAGTACGAGACGCTCCTCGCCAAGGCGCGGGAGAACGAAGCGGCGCGGGAGGCGCGCCCGCCGCTCCCGGCGCGGCTGGTGCGCGGGGTCTCGACGGCGCGCATCGAGGGGGATGTGCTCTTGATCGAAGCGCGTTACACCGCCGTCGTGACCGGGGAGGGTCCCGCGGAAGTGCCCTTCCCGGTGGAAGGTGCGGCCTTGGAGACGGTGGAGGCCGGGGGCGGGGCGCTGGCAGGCTCGCTGCTCCGCTTCCCCGGTCCCGGCACCTACGACGTCGTGGCCACCCTGAGCGCCCGGCTCCAGCGGCGCGACGAGTTGCGCTCGTTGGAACTCTCCTTCCCGCCCGCTTCCGGACAGACCGTCAGCCTCACGCTGCCCGCCGAGGTGGAGGGCGAGACCGGCCCCATCGTGCGCGCGTTCCGCACCGACGGGGAGGGTGCGGTGGTGGTCGGCTATCCCGACGGCCAGGGCCGGTTCACGCTCTGGTTCCGGCCCAAGAGCAAGGCGTTCCGTCTCGCGCCGCTCCTGAGCGCCTCCTTCGAGACCCTCGCCGAGGTAGGGGAAGCGCGCATCGCCACGCGCACCAAGCTTCTCCTGGAGGTGCTCCGGGCGCCGATGGCGCGCATGGAGCTCGGCTTGCCGAAGGGGCTCACGGTGCGCGATCTGGGCGGCAAGGGGGTGAAGAGCTGGGCGATCCGGCGCGGCGAGGCGGGCGACCTCCTCGAGATCGCGTTCGTCGAGCCGCTCCAAGGCGCCCTCGAGATGACGCTGGACACGGAGCTGCCCCGCGACGGCGCGGCGCGCGTCGAATTGCCCCTCGTGCGGGTGCCGGCGGCGGTGCGCTATCGCGGAACGCTGGCCGTCGGCTCGCGGCCCGAGGTGCGCATCACCGCGCTGGACGCCGAGGGCGCCCGGCGCCTCCAGCCGGGCAAGGGCCAAGGGCTCGCGCTCTTCGAGATCTATTCGCAGCAGGGGCGAGTCGGCGCCGAGGTGGAGCGCGTCGCCGCCAAGACGACGGTGGAAAGCCGGCTGCTCCTCGCCCTCATGGAGGGCGGCAAGGCGCTGCGCGCGCGCTTCGCGCTCCATGTGAGGCAGCAGAGCCTCTACGCCCTCGAACCGCGCCTGCCCCCGGGCTGGATCCTGCGGAGTGTGCTCCTCGACGGCGCCGTGCCCGACCACTCCTACGAGGCGGACGGGCGGCTCGCCCTCGTCTTCCCCTCCGGGCTCAAACCGGGCGATCACATCCTGGACGTGGCGCTGGACACCGACCAGGCGGAGTGGGTGCCGGGCGACGGAGCCGCCTCCCTCGAACTGGCGAACGTGCGCTCCGGCCTGGACGAGGAGTCGGGGTATTGGGTCGTCGCCAGCGATCCCGCCTTCCGCGTTTCGGCGGAGGCGACCACCGGCCTGCGCCCGGCCGGCATGGCGGAGATCGAGGCGGCGGGGTACCAGCCCTCCGAGCGGATGCTCTTCGCCTGGCGGTACGAGGCGCCCGCCTTCGCCGCTCGTTTCTCGATCGAGCGGCACAAGCCGCAGCTGAGCGCCGTGGTAGTCAACCGCATCGTGCCGACCGAGCGCGAAATGGCGGTGCGCGCAGCGATCCTGCTCCGCATCGAGCGAGCCGGCGTGCGGGAGATCACCGTCTCCCTCCCGAAAGGCACCGGCCCGCTGGTGGAGTTCTCGGGCCTGTTCGTGAAGGAGAAGCGCGCCCCCGAACCGGGCGCCGACCCCGAGACCTGGACGCTCACGCTGCAGCGGCGCGTGCGCGGAGAGTACCGCCTCGAGATCTCCTTCGAACGCAAGATGGAGGCGGACGCCTGGAGCGCCGACGTCCCCGCCATCGCCCTGCCCGGCGCCTCGGAGCGCGGGTTCGTGGTGGTGGAGGCGTCGGGAACCACCGCCGTCTCGGTGGTGCGCAACGGGCTCCGCGAGGCGGACGTGGCCGAACTGCCCGAGCAACCGGTGCGCCCGCCCCTCGAGGTGCTCGCCTACGCGGCGCACCCCTACCGCGTCACGCTCTCCTCGCGCCGCCACGATCCGAAGGAGGTGGTGCAGGCGGTGGCGCTCGCCTCCTCCATCTACGGCGTCCTGACGCCGGAAGGCGCGCTCCGCTGCCGCGCCGAGTACCGCGTGCGCAACAACGACCAGGCGTTCCTCGCCTTCGACCTGCCCGACCACTCGCGGCTCTTGGGCGTGCTGGTGGCGGGCGAGCCCGCCAAGCCCTTCGTCGAGAAGGGGCAGCTCAAGCTGGCGCTCCCGCGCAGCCGCGACCGGTCCGAGCCCTTCACCGTCTCGATCATCTACGAGACGCGCGTGGCGGCGCTCGGCGACGGGGGCGAGGTGACGCTCCTCCGCCCGCGCCTCGACATCGACGTCTTGAAGACCGAGTACACGCTCCATCTCCCGCGCGGTTTCCTCCTCGCCGGCCACGACGGCGACCTCGTTCCCCTCGACCTGGTGGAACGTGCGACGGTGCTGGAGGGGCTGGGGGAACTGCTGCCGGAGTTGTCGCTGGCGGCGGGAAGGTACGCCCCGCCTCCGGCCGCCGATGCCGCACCGAGGCCCTCGGGCCCTGCCGGGGCGGGCAAGAAGCCCGGCGGCTCCGAGCGCCGCAATTCCCGCGAGGCGGCAGGCCGGGGAGGGGGCGGGGGAGGGGAGGCTAGATCCAACGGAGGGGTGCCCCCCGGTGAACGCGACCACAGCGATCCGGAGCCTCCGCCGCCCGAACCGGATGAGGAGACCGCCTCAGAGGATATGTCCGACGCACCGGACGGGGCCGACTTCGAACCGCCCCAGACCACCGATTCGGGCGTCGACCACAACGAGACGGTCCCCGACAAGGGCGAACTCCGGGAAGAGGAAAAGTACCAGGAGGTGGCCCGCGCAGGCGAGCAGCCCACGCCCGCCAAGACGCCCCCCGCCCCCCTCCCCAAGCGTGTCCGGCCGGAGCGCGCGCTCCTGAGCCTGGACATCCAATTCCTGAAGCCCGACAACGTCGTGCGGCTCCAGTCCCTCGCCCCCACCGGCGCGGTGACGCTCCGGTTCGCGCGGGAAGAGACCCACCACCGGCAGTCCTTCCTGGGCGCGGTGATCGGCGCGTTCTTGGGCATCGTCTTCGTCGTGCGCGGGCGCGCCGCGCTGCTGCGCCTCGCTGTGTTCGGCATCCTCGTGCTTGCGGCGTTCCAATTCGGCGGACTCTCGTTTCTCCCCGCCGACTTCGCCGTGGGCGCCGCCCAGGCCTTCGCGGCGCTCTTCGCCGTGATCGTCGTCTGGCGGCTCCTCCGCAAGGTGCCGATCCGCCGGCCGCGGGCCGCCCCCCCGGCCGCGGCGCTGCTCTTCGCCCTCCTGTTCGCCGGCACGGTCCACGCCGAAGGCGAAGTGCTCGCACCCTACGATCCCAAGGATCCCGACAAGCTCGATCGCGTCTTTCTCGGCGCGGAGGAGTACCACCTGCTGCGCAAGCTCGCCTTCCCCGAGGAGGGGGCGCGCGAGACCGCGGTCGTCTCCGCGGAGTACGAAGCGACGATCGCCGGCGGCGAGGCGGTCATCCTCGCGCGCTACGCCATCGTGAAGGAGACCGAGCAGGCGGAGCGGCTGCCGCTGCGGCTGAAAGAGATCGCGGTGACCGCGGCGACCCTCGATGGGAAACCCGCGACCCTCGGCATGGGCGACGACGGGCTGCTCTTGACGGTCACCGGCAAGGGCCGGTTCCTCCTCGAACTGACTCTGCGGCCGCGGCTGGAGACGGACGGGCAGGTGCGGCGGTTCAGCGCCCCGGTGCGGCCCGTCCCGAACGCGACACTGCGGCTCGTCCACGACCTGCCCGCCCATGAGGTGAAGGTGGTCGGGCTCGGCCGCAGCGAAGGCGGGACCCACCGGCTCGGCCCGGTCGGGCTCCTCTCGGCGACCTTCGCGCCCAAGACGGAGGGCTTCCGCGCGCCGCAGGCGGAGCTGCGGGCCGAGTCGCAGGTGGTGGCGGCGGTGCGCGACGGCTACACCGGCGTGGCGGCGCGGATCCGCTACGGCATCTCCGGCGGCACCGCCGACCGGTTCCGCGTGCGCGTCGGGAGCGATCTCGTGGTGCGCGCGGTGGCCTGCCCCGACCTCGCCGGCTGGGAGATCGGCGACGACGGCATCCTGGAGGTGGCCCTCAGCGCGCCCGCGGCCAACTCCCTCCAGGTCGATCTGATTGCGGAGCGGCCCGCGGAGCGGGAACGCACCGAAGCGTTCCCCGAGATCGCGCCCCTCGATGTGTTGCGCGACGGCGGGATCCTGGCGGTGCAGACGCTGCCCGATCTCAAGATCGAGATCCTCGAGACCCAGGGGCTCCTGCGCGCCCGCGAGAACGACGCGCCGGGAGATCTCCACCCCGCCCCCGACCCCGGCATCCTCCACAGCGTGCACCGGTTCGCGGTGCGGCCCTTCACCCTGCGGTGGCGCGTCGCCCTCGAGCCGACGCTCCTGCGCGCGGAGACGCTCCTCGATGTGGTCGTGGAGCGCGAGCGGGTGGACGCCAAAGCCATCGTCACGCTCACCGTGGAGCGCGGCCCGGGGCCCTTCGCGTTCGTCGTGAAGCTGCCCAGCGGCTACGAGGTGAGCGGCGTGCAGGGGAGCGGCGTGCGCGATTGGTGGGTGCGCGACGGCGAGTTGCACGTCGAGCGCATGGCGCGACAGACCGGCGCGCTCGCCTACACCATCCTCCTGCTGCGGCGCGGCGCGACGGAGCGCGCGTTCGAGGCGCCCTCCCTTGCGGTGGCCGGCGCCGCGCGAGAATCGGGGACGCTCCGCATCGGCGGCGCCGAAGGGCTCGAGGTGGAGGCCTTGGAAGCGAGCAACCTCCTGCCCGAGGACGTCGCCCGGGTGGGCGCGATGGAGGGCCGTAAAGTGCTGCGCGCCTTCAAGTATGTCTCGGTGCCCTGGCGCGTGCTGCTCGCGGCCCGGGAGGAGGCGCGCGACGTCGAGGCGACCGTGGTGTCGCGCGTGCTGCCGCTGGAGGACGGGCTGCGCGTCGAGACGCTGGTGCTCTTCTACGCGCGGCGCGGCCTCATCGATTCCCTCGCCTTCGTCGTGCCGGTCGCCGGGGAGGGCGACGTCTTCGTGAGCGCGCCGGATCTGCGCGAGGAGCGGTCGGAGGCGACGGCGGGCGGGCGGCGGTTCGTCCTGACGCTGCGCACGCCCACGCGGGGGAGCGCGTCGGCGGCGATCACCCATTTCGTGCCCTACGGCGCGGCGCTCCGCAGCGTCGACCCGGTGGGCGTCTCCCGCACGCGGCGGTTCGTGGCGGTGGAGAAGGTCGCCGACGGCGAGGTGCGCGTGGGCGAGCTGAAAAACCTCGACGGAGGCGTCTTCGCCGATTTGCCCTTCACCGCGCCCGAGACGACGCCCCAGACGGTCGCGCGGGTGCTCGTGGGCAACGAGAGCCCGTTCTCGCTGGGGGTCACCGTGAAGCGCCACACCTTCGAGCAGGTGGCGAGCGCGGTGGTGCATCGCGCGGCGGCCGAGGCGGTCGTGGACCGGTCGGGATTCCTGCGCGTGCAGGTCTCCTACCGCGTCTACAACCGCACGGAGCAGTTCCTGCGGCTGCGCCTCCCCGCGGACGCGCAGCTCTACAGCGTCTTCGTGGCGGGGGAGGGCGTCCGCCCGCTGCACGACGCCGGGCGCATCCTGGTGCCGCTCCGCAAGGTCGCCATCGGCGCCCCCACCTTCGACGTGGAGGTGGTCTACGCCTACGTGGGGCCGCCGCTCCCGGGCCGCAAGCTCGGCGTGCGCCTGCCCGAGGTGGAGGGGATCGTCGTGCGGCGCACGACGCTTTCGCTCTATCTGCCCCGCGGGTTCGCCTACGAGTTCGACACCGAGATGGAGCGCGTGGAGGCAGCCGACATCGCCGCCTACGAGGCCAGCGACATCTACCAGGAGATCAAGGACCTCTACGCGGTGGCGGAGCGGGGCAACCGCTGGCAGGCGGTGCGGGCGCTCCAGAACGCGCTGGAGCTGGAGGGGGAGGCGCGGCGGCTCAACGACCGGGTGCGCGCCCTCACCGTCGACGTCGAGCAGGTGGCGCAACTGGGATTTCAGGTGGAGGCGCTGGGTCGGCTCAAGGAGTCCCAGGAGGGGGGCCTGGAGCAGACGCGCCAGACGCGCCTGTTCGTGGAGCAGGGCAAGAACCGCGGCGTGACCGGCTGGCAGTCCAACGAGGCGAGCAACTACGCGAAAAAGGCCGAGGACGCCGAACAGCTCGAGGATTTCAAGTCCAAGCAGGACTTCTTCCGGGAGACGGAGGGGCGGCAGCAGGCCGATGCGTCGCGATCGAGGGATGCCGGCGGCGCGGCCGCGGCATTCGCCGTGCTGGATGAGGTGACGGCGGGCCTGGAGGACTCGGTGCAGAGCTACACCGCGACCCGGCAGGTCGAGTCGTTCAACTACGACCAGGACTTCCGCGGCCGCACCGAAAACATCTTCACGCCGCGCGTGGAGCTGGCGACCGCCAAGGGGCGCGTCTCCATCCGCATCGAGCTCCCCCGCGAGGGCGAAGCGTTCCACTTCGCGCGGCTGGAGGCGCGCGGCGAGGTGACCGTCGAGGCGAGCCGCCGGGACGGGCGGTTCTGGGAGGGCGCGCTGGCGCTCGCCTGCGCCGCGGCGGCGATCGTGGTCCTGCGGGGGCGTCCGCGCGCGGGTTGATCCTCGACGGGAGGGGGGCGGGGACGGCATACTTGCCCCCCCATGACGAAAGACGGCCTCTGGGGCGAGATCAAGCTCTGTGTCATCCGCACGTTCACGTCCGACTTCCAGAAGGGGAAGGCGACGGACGCGGAACGGGCGAAGCTGAAGGCGGCGGCCCGCCCGGTGGAGAGCCCCCTCGCCCAGGATTACGCGGCCTGGCGTCGGGCCACGCTTTGGGTTTCCGCCATCGCGCTCGTGCTGCTCTCGATCCTGGAGCTGATTTCGCACAAGTCCCTCGAGGACCAGATCCTGGAGCAAGGCCGCGAGGCCGGCACCTTTGAGCAGAGCCGCCAGGTGATCGCGACGCTCGGCCCCGAGAACCTGGAGGTCTTCGACGGCATCATCCTCGTCGTGATGCTCTCCACCATCGCGGGGGCGATCCTCACCATGTTCGCGGCGCGCAAGTGGGCGGATCTCAAGGCGTCGCGCAAGTTGGCGCGGGCCGCGTGGGTGACGATGCTTGCCACGCCCCTTCTCCTCGCGCTCATCCCCGCCACCAGCATGATGGACTTCCACCGCGTCGACGAGCATGCCCGCGGGGCCGCGCAGATGTTCGTCGGGGCGATCACCGGCCTCCAGTTCATGATGTTCATCGCCCCGAAGTTCTTCTCGCTCTTCCCCGGGATCATCCGCTCCTCGATGACGCTCAAGACGCTCCTACCCGAGTCGGCCGCCCCGGGCTGGGCAACGGCCATCGTGGCGCCGCTCTATGTGATGTTCCTCTTCCTTCTGGTGGCCATCGTCAACCAGATCGGTGGAAACATCCTCCTCCTCGGCGGGATCCTCTGCCTCATGTGCTCCCCGCTGGTCTATCTCAGGCGGGGCCGCGACATCCTGCGCCCGCACACCGTGGAGGAGGCCACCACGCTCATCGCCAAGGCGCGCAGCAAGGCGACCCTGTTCAATCTCGCTGGGTTCGGCCTCGTCGCCGTCTACATCATCACGAAAGAGGCGCTGGGCGTGGTGGACTTCCTGCGGCTGGTCTTGAGCATCGAAGGGCACATCTGGCTGCTCAACGTCGCCGCTTCCGATCTCACCCTCGCGCTGCTGCGCCAAAACCACGAGGGCGCGAAGGCGTTCGCCGGGAGCGCGCTGCAAAAGAGCCTCGAAGGCAAGTTCGACGCGCTCACCGGCGTGGGCCTCACCGATTTCCGCACCACCTGACGGCGGCGGGGCCCCCCCGCCCCCCCCTCATGCCCAGCCCCGGCTGCGACAGCTCTGCCGGCCCTAACCCATCGTCCCATCACGCTTTCGGAGCACTGCCAGGCGTCGCCCTGAGGAGGAACTCCGCCTCGGAGACGATGGGCAGCGAGAGCTCCTTGGCTTTCTTGGCTTTGGAGCCGGGCTTGGCGCCGGCGACGACGAGGGTGGTCTTGGAGGTGACGCTGGAGGCCACCGAGGCGCCTTGGGCGACGGCCAGGGCTTTCGCGGCGTCCCGGGTGAGCGTCTCCAGCTCGCCGGTGAAGACGATCACCTCTCCCTGCAGCGCCCCCCCACGCACCTCACGAAGCGGCTGCGGCTCCAGACCCGCGGCGCGCAGGCGCTCGATCGCCTTGCGGTTCTCCGGGCGGTCGATCCAGGCGTTCAAGGAGGCGGCCACCTCCGGCCCAATCTCGTCTAGGGCGAGCAACTCCTCCTCCTTCGCTTCGAGGATCGCGTCGAGGGTGCGGAACCGCCGCGCGAGGAGTTCCGCGATGCGCTCGCCGACATGCCTAATGCCGAGCGCCGCCAGGAACCTGTCGAGGGGCGGGCGCTTGCTCGCCTCGATGGCGGCCACGAGGTTTTGCGCCGATTTCTCCCCCATCCGATCCAGCTCCGCCAGCGTCTCGGCCCGCAACGCGTAAAGCCCCGCCGCGTCCTCCACGAGCCCCTTCTCCACGAGTTGCGCGATGAGCTTGCGCCCGAGCCCCTCGATCTCCACCCCCCCGCGCGCAGCGAAGTGGCGCAGATTTCCCTCCACCTGGGCGCGGCAGGAGAAGTTGGGGCAGCGCGCCACCACCTCGCCCTCCTCGCGCGCCGGCTTGGTGCCGCACGCCGGACAGCGGTCCGGCATCCGGAACGGCGCCCCGCCCCCGGGTTCCACGACCTGCACGACCTTGGGGATGACGTCGCCGGAGCGTTCCACCAAGACGCGGTCCCCCGGCTTCACCCCCAGCCGGACGATCTCGTCCTCGTTGTGGAGCGATGCGCGCGCGACCATGACGCCGCCGATGCTGACCGGCTCGAGGATCGCCACCGGCGTGAGCGCCCCGGTCCGCCCCACCTGCACCGCGATCTCCAGGAGCCGCGTGGCGCGCTGCACCGGCGGGAACTTCCACGCCAGCGCCCAGCGCGGGGACCGCGAACGCGTCCCGAGGGACTCCTGGAGGGCGAAGTCGTCCACCTTGATCACCATGCCGTCGATCTCGTAGGCCAGGGCGTCCCGCCGCTCCAAGAGCGCGCGGTAGGCCTGCACGACCTGCTCCGCGCCGTCGCACGCGCGCGCCTCCCCGTTGGTCTTGAGCCCCCAGGCGCGCGCCAGGGCGTAGAACGCCTCCTGACCCGCGCACGCCACCCCCTCGAGTTCCCCCGGCGAATGGAGGAAGCAATCGAGCGGCCGCGAGGCCGTCACGCGCGGATCGAGCTGCCGCAGCGACCCCGCGGCGAGGTTGCGCGGGTTGGCATAGAGCTTCTCGGCGCCCTCGGCGCGCAGGCGCGCGTTGAGCGCCTCGAACTCCCTCTTGCCGACGAAGATCTCGCCGCGCAGGGAGACGCGGGAGGGGGGCGGGGAGGCGCGCAGGCGGGTCGGGACCGCCCGGATCGTCCTCACGTTGGCGGTGACCTCCTCGCCGGTCGTCCCGTCGCCGCGGGTCGCCGCGACCTCCAGCGCGCCGTTGCGGTAGACGAGCTCGATCCCGGTGCCGTCGATCTTCGGCTCCACGAAGAAGCGGAAGGCGGAGGCGTCCTTGCCCAGGAAGGTGCCGATGCTCTCCACCCATTCGCGGAACTCCGCCTCGTCCATGCAGTTCTCGATGGAGCGCATCGGGAGCGCGCGGGTGTAGGAGGGGAGCACCGCCAGCGGCGCGCCGCCGACCCGCTGCGTCGGCGAATCGGGGGTCACGAGGGAGGGGTGGCGGGATTCCAACTCCTCCAGGCGACGGAAGAGCTCGTCGTAGTCCGCGTCGGGGATCGTGGGACGGTCGAGGACATGATAGGCGTGGTCGTGTTCCGAGATCGTCGCGCAAAGGCGTTCGTGCTCCCTGCGGTCCTTGGCGGGAACGTCCATCCCGCCGGAGTCTACACAAAGAGCGTGGCGTCGCCGTAGCTGGTGAAGCGGTAGCCCGCCGCAAGCGCGTGGGCGTAGGCGCCGAGCACCTGCTCGCGTCCCCCAAAGGCGCAGACGAGCATGAGAAGGCTGCTGCGCGGCAGATGGAAATTGGTGAAGAGAAGCTCCACCGCACGGAAGGCATGGCCGGGGCGGAGGAAGAGGTCGGTGCGCCCGCGGGCGGCGCGCACCCCTCCGGTCGCGGCCAGGCTCTCCAGGACGCGGGTGGTGGTGGTGCCCACGGCCACGAGCCTCCCCTTCCGCCCGGAGATCGCGCGCGCTGCCTCCTCGGTGACCTCGTACTCCTCGGCGTGCATGCGGTGTTCCTCGATGCGCTCCGCCTCCACGGGCTGGAAGGTGCCGTAGCCCACATGGAGCGTCACCTTCGCGACGCCGACGCCCCGCGCGGCCAGCGCCTCGAGGAGCGCCGGCGTGAAGTGGAGGCCGGCGGTGGGGGCCGCGGCGGAGCCCGGGTGGGCCGCGAAGATGGTCTGGTAGCGCTCGCGGTCGAGCGCGTCGTCGGGCCGCTTCAGGTAGGGCGGCAGCGGCACGTGCCCGGCGCGCTCCAGCACCGCGTCGAGATCGCCCTCCGCGGCGAGCCGCGCGCGCCAGATCGCGCCGCCGCCCGGGCGTTCGAGCAGCGTCGCGCGGATGCCCCCGTCCATGGCGAGCGTCTCCCACGGCCGCAGCGAGCCGTGGGTGCGCACCAGCGCCTCGTGGTCGCCCCCCTCGTCGCGCCGCAACAGCAACATCTCGATGCGGCCCCCGGTGGCACGCCGGCCGAAGAGCCGCGCGTGCAACACCTTCGTGTCGTTCACGACCAGAAGATCGCCGGGCTCGAGGAAGCGGGGCAGGTCGCGCACGAGCGCGTCGGTCCTGCGCCCCGTCGCGCGCTCCACCACCAGGAGGCGCGCCGCATCGCGCGGCGACGCCGGGCGCTGGGCGATGTGCCCCTCGGGGAGCGGATAGTCGAAGTCGCTCGGCTTCACTTGCAGGCCCGTCGGACCGGGATATGCTACTGGCTTCCCGCGGGAACAAGAGCGTGACGATCTGGCAGATTCTCCTCTTGGGGCTCTACCTGCCCCTCTCCTGCATGATCGCGGTGTACGGCCTGCACCGCGCGCACATGCTCCTCGTCTATCTCCGCGTGCGCCGACGCAACCCGCACCCGACAGGCACCCTGGAACGCCTCCCGAGCGTCCTGGTGCAGGTGCCGATCTACAACGAGAAGGCGGTCGTGGAGCGGGTGCTCGGGGCGGTGGCCCGGTTCGACTGGCCGCGCGAGCTCCTGCGGGTGCAGGTGCTCGACGACTCCACCGACGAGACCTCCCGCCTCTGCGCCGACGCCTGCGCGCGGCTTCGCGCCGACGGCCTCGCCATCGAGCACCTGCGCCGCACCAGCCGCGAGGGCTTCAAGGCGGGGGCGCTCGCCCACGGCCTGCAGCACGACGCGAGCGAGTTCGTCGCGATCTTCGACGCCGATTTCATCCCCGCGCCCGACTTCCTCAGGAAGACGGTTCCCTACTTCGCCGATCCCGGCATCGGCATGGTGCAGGCGCGCTGGGAGCACCTCAACCTCGAACGCAACTGGCTGACGCGCCTCCAGTGCTTCTTCCTCGACGGGCACTTCATCCTGGAGCACACGTTCCGCCACCGCACCGGCCGCTTCTTCAACTTCAACGGCACCGCGGGAGTCTGGCGCCGCTCCTGCATCGACGACGCCGGCGGATGGTCCTCCACCTCCATCACCGAGGACACCGAGATCTCGTTCCGCGCCCAGATCCGGGGCTGGCGCTTCGTCTACCTGCGCGACGTCACCTGCCCCGCCGAGGTGCCCGCCGACGTCGACGCCTACAAGGGCCAGCAGCACCGCTGGGCGAAGGGCTATACCGAAATCCTGAAGGAGCACATGGGGCTCATCTGGAGCGCCCCGATCCGGCTCAAGGCGAAGATCGAGGCGACGCTCATGCTCTCCAACCACTTCGCCTTCCTCGTGATGGGCGCGCTCACCATCCTGCATCTGCCCGTGGTGCTGGTCCGGGAGTCGTTCCTCCCCACCCCCCTCCACACCCTCCTCGACGTGTTCAACTTCGCCCTCATGCTCCTGGCGTTCTTCGCCTTCTATCTCATGAGCCAGATCGACGCGGGACGTCTCAGCCTGAGGCGGCTCCTCTACCTGCCCCTGGCGATCGGCCTCGGCATGGCGTTGCTCGTCAACTCGAGCCGCGCGGTGCTGGAAGCGCTCTTCGGCGTGAAGTCGGGCTTCGTGCGCACGCCGAAGGAGGGGGACGGGGGCGGGGCGGGGGCCTACAAGGCGCGGGCCGGACTCGGGCAGGCTCTGGTGGAGATCGCCTTCGGGGCCTACCTCCTCTTTTCGAGCCTCCTCCTGCTCCTGCGCGGGAACGTGTTCGGCATCCTGATCACGCTCATCGTGGCCACGGGATTCCTGTTCCTGGGCATCGGGACGCTCCAATCGCTCCGGGCGCGCCGCCGGGCGAGCGAACCCCTCCCCGCCCCCTTCCCCGAAACCGCCTAAAGTCCTGCCCGCGGATCGCGGATAAGTCCTTACCGGCGGGCTGGACATGCCCCCCGTGTTTCCATGCCTCCTCAGAACCATCTGCTCGTCGTGGATGACGAGCCCATGATCCGGGAGATCCTGCGCGAAACGCTCGAGCAGGAGGGCTACCGCGTGACCGAAGCCGAGAACGGCAAGGTCGCGTGCGACCTCGTCGCGCGCAACGACGTGGACCTCATCATCACCGACGTGAAGATGCCGGTGATGGACGGGTTCACGCTCATGAAGAACCTGGGCAGCCTCACGCAAGAGCTCCCCGTCATCGTCGTCACGTCGTTCTCCGACGTGGACGTGGCCGTGGATGCGATCCGGCTGGGGGCGTACGACTACATCGTCAAGCCGTTCAACATTTCGCAGGTCACGATCTCGGTGCGGCGCGCGACGGAGCGGCGCCGGCTCCTGCTGGAGAACGTGCAGTACAAGAAGCGGCTCGAGGAGAAGGTGGTCGAGAAGACCATCGATCTCATCCGCAAGAACAAGAAGGTGGAGCAGCAGGCGAAGAACCTGGAGAAGCTGCTGGATGACCTGCGGGAGTCCTACGACGCCACTCTCGACGCGCTCGTCTCCGCCATCGAGAGCCGCGATTGCGAGACCAAGCACCACTGCCGGCGCGTGCAGGCCTACGCGTCGATGCTCGCGGAGCGGCTGCAGATGACGCCGGAGCAGCTCGTGGACATCTCCTACGGCGCTCTCCTCCACGACGTGGGCAAGATCGGCGTGCCCGACTCGATCCTGCTCAAGCCGGGGAAGCTGACCGACGAGGAGTGGGTCACGATGCGCAACCACACGCTCATCGGCTACAAGATGGTGTCGCGCATCAAGTTCCTGCGCGGCGCGGCCGAGATCGTGCTCTCGCACCACGAGCGGTGGGACGGGCGCGGCTACCCGCACAAGCTCGCCGGCGAGGAGATCCCCCTCGGGGCGCGCATCTTCTCGGTGATCGACGCATTCGACGCCATCACCTCCAAGCGCGTCTACAAGGAGGCGGTGCCGATCGAAGACGCCAAGCGCGAGATCGCGCGGTCGGCGGGGTCGCAGTTCGATCCCCGCGTGGTGGCGGCGTTCCTGGAAGTCGGGGAGGCGCAGCTCGTAGAGATCCGGGCCACGGCGGAGCGCACCTCCCACGCCACGTCGCTCGATCTGCAGCGGGCGTAGCGGGCGCCATGGACTGCATCCGCGCGCGCCGGCTGCTCTGGGCGTGGCTCGCCTGCACGCTCGTGCTGACGCTCCACCCGTTCTGGCCCATCCTGCCTGCGCCCAAGGCGATGCACGTCGGGCGCTTCTGGACCGGCGGGTTCGCGCTGACCGACCGGCTGATCAATCTGCTGCTCTACCTGCCGCTGGGCGTGCTGGCGCGGCCCGCGGGGTTGCGCGGCGCATCTGTCTTCGCGCTGTTGCTGAGCGTCTGCGTGGAGGGCGCGCAGGCGTGGCTCCCGGTGCGGAGCCCGGCGCCCTACGACGTGGCGATGAACGTGGTCGGGGCGGGGCTCGGCTGGCTGACCGGGCCGCGGCTGCTCGCGCTGGGGCTGCGCGTCTATGTGCGGCCGGTGCGCGTGGCGCTCTTCGTCGCCGCCTGCGTCTGGCTCGCCTGGCTCGCCGGCTCCGCGGGCTGGCTGGCGCGGTTCACGTTCCTCTTCGCCTTCGGCGCCGCCGCGCTGGCGGCCTTCACCGCGGGCGGCTTCGCAACCCCCGGCACTTCGCTGCTCCTCGCCTGCGCCGCAGGACTCTTGCTCACCGCCGCCCTCGCCTGGCCCCTCGCACCCCCCCCCGCCGCCGCCTGTCTCCTCGGCGCCTCCCTCGGCGCCTGGTCCTGGGACCTCCGGTACGGTGCCGGGTAATCCCGCCGCGGATGTGCCCGGTACGGTGCCGGTGCCCGGTACGGTGCCGGGTAATCCCGCCGCGGTACGGTGCCGGGTAATCCCGCTGCGTACGGTGCCTGGAGGTACGGTGCCTGCCAGGTAGGGTACGGTGCCGGGTAATCCCGCTGCGTGGTCCCCCATCCCTTCCGCTTCCTCTCTCGCGCCACGCCCCCACGCCCCACGCCCCGCTCCGCCCCGCCCGCGTGCCCGCCCGCGTGCCAGGTAACCCCGCCGCTCTTTCCCTGCGGGGCGTGACACCAGCTCCGTCGTAGGAGTGAGAGGAGCCTATTCACATGCCCCGTCGTCCCCGCTTCGACGCCCCCGACACCTGGCACCACGTCATGAACCGGGGGATCGCCCGCCGGACCATCCTCGAAACCGACCTGGACCGGCGCTTCTTCCTCTCCCTGCTCGCTCGCGAAGCCCGCGCGGGGCGACTCATCGTGCACGCCTTCTCCCTCATGCTCACCCACTTCCACCTCCTCGTGTTCAGCCCCGTGGGCCAGCTCTCGGAGGCGATGCGCCGCATCCAAAACCGCTATGCGCGCTGGTTCAACCGCACGCGAAGGCGCGATGGCTCCCTATTCCGAGGCCGCTTCCTCTCCAAGCCAATCGACAGCCTGCACTACCGTCGCAACGTCCTGGTCTACATCCATGACAACGCGGTACACGCCGGGCTGGTCGCGCGACCGGAGGAGTACGCCTGGTCGAGCGCGGCGCACCTGTCGAAAGCGGAACGGCCGCACTGGCTGGCGACGGACTGGGTCGACGAAGAGGTGGGGGCGCGGGGCGCTGGCGCCACCGGCGCCGAGCGTCTGGCGGCGGCATTCCCGAGCAGGGTGGACGCGGAGTTTCGCGCCTGGGTGGAACGGCAATTGAGCGCTCGCCTGCCTGATCGAGACGAGGACGTCGCCCTCGGATACGCAGGATCGGAGCGGGTCATTCGCTGGACGCTTCGCAAGTCGCAGCTGGCCGATGGTACGCGGCCGTGGCACCCGGTCTCCCCTTCCGGGGTCGTGGACCGGCTCGTTCAGGCGGCTCGCAAGCGCGTGGGCCCGATTCTCGGCCTTTTCAAGAGCAAGACGAAGGATGCATGGATCGTATTGAGGGCCGGCCTGCTACGCCTGCTCGCGGGAACCACGCACGACGAGATTGCGCTCCGCGTCTGCCGTCATCCCGGCACGATCTCCCGCGACGTGCGGGACCACGCTCGACTCTCCAGATCAATCGCATCCTACGAAGCTCTCGTTGCACAGGTTACGCACGCCGTACTCGACACGATCTAGTGTCGTGTCCCAATAGTCCGAGTCGGGCTGGCCGATCTATGGAGTATGGGGACGCCCGCACGGCGACTCCGGATTCCGCGGAAGGAGCGGACGAAGCTCCGGCGGATGGCGCGCGGTCA
>Ga0187893_10005877_pt1 | contig 21532 bp, 23 predicted proteins | sample MA1701074metaG_FD_139574 | JGI IMG/M metagenome (GOLD analysis project Ga0187893, IMG submission 139574) | White microbial mat communities from a basaltic lava cave in the Kipuka Kanohina Cave System on the Island of Hawaii, USA - MA170107-4 metaG ...
GCCCCGTTTTCAAAGAAATTAGTTCCGGCAAGACTGGCAATAGTGATGATATAACCCTTGGATTGTTTCAATGCATCAACACTTGCTTTTACGCTATTAAAAACACCGGTAAGATTTGTATCAATGGTATCTTTCCATTCTTCAGCGGTCATTTGATCAATCGGTGCAAAATGACCTACACCGGCATTGGCGATCAACACATCCAATTTTCCAAAATGATCAATAGTTGCTTTAATGGCTTTTGTTTCTGACTCAAGTGAACTTACATCAGACTGAAGAGCCAATACTTTTGAAGCATCGTTGCTTAAAGATTTAGCGGCCTGTTGTGCTGCACTTAGCGATCTGCTTGTTATAGCTACCTTCATTCCATTATCGAGTAAAGATTTGGCGATGCCATAACCGATGCCTTTGCTGCCGCCGGTAATGTAGGCTACTTTGTTTGTGAGGTTGTTTGACATGGTAATATTTTGTTATTGCTTGTTTAACAAAGATCTGTGTTTAAGGTTCAGAAATAAGGGTGGCACGGTTTTAAACGGTGCCGCCCTTATGGCAATAAAATCTCCGAAATATTATAAAAAATGGTTTCGATAGGCTATTTTTAAAAGAACGATTCTTCTGCAAGGTCCAACCCTAAGTGAAAGGTCAAATACATAAAAGGGTAGGACAGCATGAAAAAGATTTACTTAACTCTGCTTTGCGCAGCCATTTATTTTTCTTCTTATGCGCAGCAATTGACAGCAACATTTGGTGCTTCTTCTGTTAAGCTTGATTGGCAGCGTGCCGGTTTTCCGGGAGACACAGTGCCATCTTATTCTGCAGTAGTTGATATTACCAGTTTTGGCGCAGATAATACAGGCGCCATTTCAACCAACACTGCTTTTACCAATGCTGTTAATAGTCTGAATGGCGCAAACGGTGTGATCTATTTTCCACCGGGAAATTATTTGTTTACTAACAGGCTAATTCTCCGAAGCGGTTTAATACTACGTGGCACTGGTTCCGGTAATACAACCCTTACATTTAACTTGACGGGTGAAGGTGATTTGATTCGTGTAACCGGTACTGCAGGCGCAAGCACTCCTATTACAGGGGCCGTTCAGCAATATGGCAACCAGGTAATAGTAACCGATCCGAACATTGCATCTATAGGAAGCTTTATTAAAATTTACCAAAACAATGAATCTTCACTCATTAATGATTCATGGGCTGATAATTCAGTTGGCCAAATTTCTTTATTAAAGAGTAAATCTGGCAACACATTTACTTTTTATACACGCCATCGCCGTGGTATATCTTTAAGTGGCGCCCCGGTGGCACAGGTAATCAATATGGTAAAAGGAGTAGGTATTGAATGTTTGAAAATAAAAAGAATGGATGCAGATTTAGTGGCCAATCAAACTTCAAACATATCTTTCAATTATGCGGCCTTTTGCTGGGTAAAAGGAATTGAAAGCGACAGTACGAATTTTGCGCATATCAATATTTCAAACAGCACTAATATTGAAGTTACCGGTTCTTATTTTCATGGTTCTTTTTCTTATGGCACAGGTGGGGTGGGATATGGAGTGGTGTGTCACATGTCAACCGGGGATTGCCTGATCGAGAATAATATTTTCAAACATCTTCGTCACGCAATGTTATTGCAAGCCGGTGCTAACGGCAATGTTTATGCATACAATTATTCATTGCAGCCAACAAGAACCGAGTTTGGAAACGATATGTCCGGTGATATTGTATTGCATGGTAATTATCCTTATGCCAATTTGTTTGAGGGAAATATTGCGCAAAATATAGTTGTTGATGCCAGTCATAACAAAAACGGGCCAACTAATGTGTTTTTCAGAAACAGGGCGCAACATGCTGGTATTGCCTTTAGTTCGGGATCGGGAGATAGTTCTGTTGTGATGTATAATGAAGTAACGGCTACAGGTAATTCAGGTATTTTCCCATTGGGAAATCTTACTACAGTTGGCGCTAACACCATTGCTTCAAGAAATCACAGGCAATCATCAGGTGGTTTTGTGGGTAATATGGAAACAAGATTTACGCTTAATGAGCTGACAACCTATACGCATTTCCTGGAGCCGGTAAAACCATATTTTTTTGACAATGACATGCTGCCAATGGGTTATCCTGACGTTTATAATCCGGCTATCAGTATTCCTGCAAGGGATCGTTTCGCAGCAGGCGGCACAATGACATATTGCAGCAACAGATCGAGAAAAGATAGTATGATGCCGGTAAATTGCAATCCGCTGCTAATCGCATCGCATGGCGGGTATGATGTGCATGATATAACAGAAACAAATGAATTTCGTGATAACAGTAATTGCGGATTGATAGCTGCCATTACAGCATCAGGCGCCAATCCTGTTACAGGAACTATCACAACAAAAACAACGGTGGATGCTATAGTTCAGACCTTTAATAATAAACCTTATGTGCAAAGACACTATGATATCGAGCCTTCCAATGATCCATTAACTTCTACGGCTACTATTACGTTATATTTTACTCAACAGGATTTTACTAATTACAATGCCGCAAATGGTACTGATCCTGATTTGCCAACAAACGCCACTGATGCGGTTGGTAAATCCAATTTGCTGATCACACAATATCACGGCAGCGGCACAGCACCCGGCAATTATACAGGCGATGCAGAAGTGATTGATCCCAATGATGCAAATATTGTTTGGAATGCCACGACCAGCCTGTGGGAGATTAGTTTTAACGTAACCGGGTTCAGCGGATTTTTTGTGAGCGGCGTTTCTGAGCCATTACCTGTTAAACTTGTTTCGTTCAATTATTATTTACCTGGCGAGGGAAAAGTTTTGTTGAAATGGGAAGTAGGAGAACAACTGGATATAAGAAAATATATTGTAGAAAGAAGCACCGATGGCCGTAATTATGTTGCTATAGGCAATGTAACTGCGAATAAAGAAACAAGCTTTACATATCGGTATACAGACAATGATCCCGCCGGCGGACTAAATTATTATCGTCTGCAAATAGTAGAGGATAATATCGTGAACTATAGCCGTATTTTGATAGTAAATCTTTTTGCAAAGAAAAATTTAATAATCATTTATCCCGTGCCGGCTACTGCTGAATTAAATATCCGTGTAAATAGCGATCTTCTTAATACAGATGCTCAATTGTTAAACGCTGAAGGAATGATGTTGCAAACAATAAAACTTAATAGCCTTGAGCAAAATATAGACATTCGGCTTTTACCGGCAGGAGTTTACTATCTGAAAACGGTAAATGGTAAAGCATATAAAGTTTTGAAACAATAACTGCAGAAGATACCCGTGCCTGTACTGCTCACCTGCGTTTGAATTCAAACTTGTCCTTTGTTTTCAGAATATGCAAACTTACTGCTGCATCTTTTGAGGCAATGGGAACACAATTGACGCTTTCGAATTGAACAAAATAACCGGTATCGGTTTTTTCAAAAGCTTGAAGCCTGAGATAATTTGGAAGGGAATCGGCGCTAAGAGTATCGGATTTTATTACAGAACATATTGTTGAATCGGGCAGTACTTTAAAATGGAAGCTGTCAATAGCTGAAGGCAGCTTTACAAGCGGAAACAAGTTTGTTGTAAGAAATACCGAATCGCCAAAGCTATTTTTCTTTTTCACATCATTCATTTGAGGAAAAGACTCGGTCATCACTGTTTTCAATGCCAGTTCTACTACTTGTGTTGTGTCTGCAGTTGATAAAATTTGTTTTCCATTTTTACCAGAGCATGCCACCAAAAACAAAACCATGAATACAGATAGCCGACGCATAAGGTTTATTTAAGATGAAATGTAAAAGTACAGTCTTTTGAAGTTCCGGTTTACAACCATACCTCCAGCGCTGCTGCTCCGGCTGCAAATGATGGCATAGTGTTGAAACAATTCCACCTTTTTATAGTCAGTTATATACAAAGAAGATGCCTGATACCTGTATGTTCGCCAATAAACTTTGTTTCCCGCTTTAATCGGGCATTCTGTTAAAAAAGAAGTATGAATATATGAACCTCGCATGCTATTTGTTTTAGGAGAAGTATGGACTTTCGGCGGGTTGCTTTTTATTGTTTCAGCACAAAGGAGTTTAACCATTTTTTTATAAGACGAGGCAGCAATCCGGCGTTTAAAATAGTCAGATAATATAGAGCTTTCATTCCTTTATTTTGGTTCTGCCGAGTGGCCACTCACAAAACCAACTATAAGGCAAGAACATTCTTACACATAGAGCAGGCAAATGGAGACGCCAGGATTTTAAGTGTTGATAGCAGATATTACAGGTTGCCTTAACAGAACAAAATAAATCAACGAAGTTTAATTTACCAGGTTATTCATGATTAACCGGGTTGCCCTCAACTCATTTAAGAACTTAAAACTTTTAAAAAATGAAAACATTATTCGGCTCCTCCGGTTCGAGATTTTACTCACCGGGGTCTGCAACATCAACGCCAATCACTACAAGCGCCTTTTCACAACCCGAAGTATTGAGACGCAAGATGGAAGAAAAAAAAGTGACACATGCTGAAACAGTAACGGCTACTGTATCACCTGTACGTCTTGAAAGCTATCCCGGCAAAATGGTGATGTATTTTTGCCCAATGAAGAACATTGAGATCATAAAGAAAGTAGCTGTGGGCGATGGTGGCAGCCTGCCCGCAGAAGTAAAGGTGGAAGGCCTTACTCTTCCCGCCGGTTACATGCCGGGATTGTACACGTTAAAAAATGTGATCCTTACCTCTAACGGAAGCATGCAGGTAATAGCAACGGAAGAAACAGTATTTGAAAAATACAGAGAGGAAATAATAAAGTAAACTGCATCAGCGATGATGAAAAGGTGGCCTGGTTCATACTTGCCACCTTTTTATTGTCATGTATCTCATTTCAACGAAATCCCATCCATGTTTTCAAGCTTTGCCTTTACGCCCCAGCCGCCAAAGTTTTCTGAAACTACAAACCACAGTTCATTGTCACCTTTTTTCAATGGAAGAAATAAACCATCGAAGAACCCGATGGTACCTAAAAAGCGATAATCCCTTGACATAAAATTATCACTGCCGCTGTACAGCGCCTTGTCATTGAGATAAACAGTAACGAAGTCGCTAAAGCCAAAAGATATTTTTTTCACCTGCTCTTTTTCAGCGTGAATAACTATTTTGGCAATTATCGCTTTGCCTGTATCGCCGGGTTGAATATATTTTGCAAGATCAACCGTGCCTGAAGCCCAGCTTGTTTGCGTAGTCCATTTAAGTTTGTCTTTTATTTCTTTTGTCAGTTGATAGGTTTTATCAAACAGGCGGCGATCAATTGGGTTGGCGATCTGCCATTGAGTAACTAACCCACCGCTACCATTGGCAGGCACAGGAATGGCGGCGGGAGCTGAACCCTCTTTAACACTGTATTGCACATTGGCCACCCTGAAAGGAATACCACCTGAAACAAAACCAAACCTTCCGCTTTTCCAGCCATTCAATAGTTGCGATACTTTGATCAGGGGCGTTTGCATATCGTCAATATAAATTTCAGCCTGCAATCCATGCATATCAATTTTTACATGATGCCATTGATCAAATTTAAAATTGAAAGCTTTTGAATATCCTTCACCATGATATAATTGCCAGCCGGCATAATCATTAAATACCGGTGTGTATTGGGTGGCATCAGGATTGCCTGATTGATGAGGCCGTACATAAAAGTTTTCCATGTTGTTATCGTTCTCTATGCGGAAAACAAAACCGGGAAAACCACGCTGCTGCGAAAAACTAATATCGGCTTCTATGATACCATCACGCAGATTAGCGCCTTTGGCTGTTATTGCTCCCTTCTGAATCAGGAAACATTCTTTACCCAAATATGTTTCCTGTACAGGCTTTCCGCCGATAGTATCCCAACTTTCCAATGTGGCAGGTACAGTAATTGTTTGAGCCAATAAGTTGAAACATGATGTCAGAAGCAGACTTATTAAGAATACTTTGTTTTTTTTCATTTGTATCATTATTTGTTTTTTTAAAAGCTTTTGAGTTATTTATTTTTTATACCAGCAGTAGCATTTCATGGCATCGCCGGTTGTGTCACTCACTTCATCGTTCCGTTTTCATGGCATCTTTTAATCATAAATCAGTTTTAATTAATTCAGATGGCCTTTAGTAATGTGAAATTTTATTTCTTATCCTTTTTAAAAATTCCAGCTTTCAATTCGTTACCATCCGATTGAGGCAAAAGATTCAAATAGTCATTTGGCAAGCCCTGTGTTTTTACTTCGCTTAATAAAATTTTTCCTGTCTTTTTAATGCCCGTTTCAATATGATTGCTTTTTTCTGCAGGCACTAATCCGTTATCCCAATATCCCATGTATTGATTTACACCTGCTATAATAGAATTGCGAAAAGTATATGTCGGAAAGGTATTCGGCGCCCTTAGCCAGAAATAATTACAATTGGTAACAATATTGTTCCGGAATTCAAAGTCATTTCCCGTACCCCAATCCCATGCTGCCGCTTCGTATGCACCGGAGATGATGGAATGAGTGATGGAGAAATCACGGATAGATTTAAAAAACAACAATGCATTCTTGCATCCGTAGAAGATACAATGATCAATCTTTGTTGCGGCCCCATGCGCCCAAACTGCTCCCTGAATCGGCGCAGAGTTTTTTTCACCAATAAAATAACATTGCGATATTTCTAAACCTTTCAGGTTTTCATTTTCTCTTGTGATAGGATAATAATACCGGACTAATGGATTAGCATTGCCCAGAAACTTTAATCCCCGGAATGTCACATTGTTTTTGGCAATCAAAAAGCCAACAGCATGCACAAATTGGTTGGTAGAATTATCAGGCGAAACAGATTGAATAACGGGCATAGAACCCGCTTGCCAGGCGGTATCATCAGGCATTACCACTGCTTCGATGGTATATTTCACCGTATCGCCTGATACTTTGCCGGTTTTAATTTCCACCTGCTGCTGCAATGTGTATAAACCTGGATAAATGCGGATAGTAACCGGTTCATTTCCTGAAAAACTTGTTGCCAGCGCAACGCCTCTTTCCAAATTTGAAAAAGGATCGGCAATGGTTCCTTTGGCTTCATCACGGCCCTTTACAGCATCTACAAAAATGGTTTGTGCATTTAAGCTGCCTGCAGAAATACACAATAGAATCATCAGAATGGAAAACGACCTGTTCATGAGTTGATTTTTTTATAATATGTCAGGATAATACTTCCCTGTAATTTTGCGTGGAAGCTTTTAACAAACATAGGTCTGAGCTTTACTTTGATCCAATTCTTTTACCGTTCATTTTATTTTCATATATCGGTCATATTGTTTTTGCTTAACTTACCCGTATGAACTATTCTGAAAAAGAATATATCGCACTTTGCAAACGGCTGATCGAAGAAAAATTTCAGTTTGAAAATGGAAACGGTTCGTTGCGCCAGCGGGATCTTGAATACCTTGCCGACAGTATTGAAGAGAGATCAGGCATCAAGCTTAGCTTATCTACGCTAAAGCGGCTATGGAAAAAAGATTATGATCAGACGCCGCATCCATCCACCCTTGATGCATTGGCATCAATACTCGGATATAAGAACTGGCAGGATTTTAAAATAAAACAAGCTCCCTCTCCTGAACCTGCTGTTACCCTGCAACCAAAAAAGAATAAACGGATTTTCACCGCATGGACTATTTTGCCGGTTGTGCTTGCCGTTGCCGTATTATCGTGGCTGATTGCTTTTCGGCCGGGTAAGGGAGATAAAATCAAACCCATCATTAAAGGCCCTGTTAGTTTCACAGGTAATAAAACCGTTTCGCAAGGGGTACCCAATACAGTTATTTTTAATTATGATGTGAGCAATGTAGAAGCTGACAGTTTCTTTTTTCAGCAATCATGGAATCAGCAGGAAAAAGTAAAACTCGATCCCAAAGAACATTATTACTCCAGCATTTATTATTACCCCGGCTTTCACAAGGCCAAGTTGATCGCCAATGATTCCATTATAAATCGTTTCAGGGTGCATATTACAACAGATGGCTGGTTGCCATTGGTTAGTTATTCAATGATGGATAGAATGCCGGTTTATCTCAAAAACAATCAGCCTGCAGCGAATGGCATATTGCATGTTTCCCGAAATGATCTTATCGCTTCAAATGTAAATGTTGACAAAGATTTTCTTCTTAGTTACTATAATATCCGTGACTTTGGTAATACCGGCAGTGATAATTTTTCGGTGAATGCAAGAATGCGGTGCGACAGCAGCAATACAGCAGCCTGTCCCGGTTTTCAATTGGTAATGGCTTTTGAAGAACATATTTTTCTTGTCAGCGTGATGAAAAAAGGATGTGAACGGGATGTCGAACTTAAAATGGGTGAAGTATATCGTAATGGTGTCAGCAGCGATCTTTCTGTATTTGGCCGTAATGTTTATGAATGGCAGGATTTGCGGGTGCAGGTTATCAATAAAAAAGCGACCATCTATCTTGATGAGCAAAATGTTTACACGATCTCATTTAAAAATGATTTTGGAAAAATGGTTGGCCTGGTTTTCAATTTTGCCGGTACCGGTGCGGTTGATTATGTGAAGTTGAAAAATGGAGAAGGGAAGATGGTATATGAAGATGAGTTTGACACAAGGTCTTTGCTGACCAAATAAGTGTGTATCTAATCGCATGCTTAGGCATCATCTTTGAAACAAAACCTAAAAGCTTTTTATGGAGAATAATTTTTTAACCGGCTTATATGCCGGCGAACTGCATGCAGAGTACACAGCCACAAAAAAATGTCTCGAAAAAATTCCGGAAAGTATTTACTCATTCAAACCACATCCCAAATCTATGGAACTGGGATACCTGGCACTGCTTGTTGCAGAAATACCGTTGTGGGTAGCGCATATTATTAAAGATGGTGTGATTGATTTTGCCACTTATAAGCGTTTCCAGTTATCAACCGGTGAAGCATTGCTTAAACATTTTGAAGATTGTTTTAAAAAAGCTGTTGATGCACTGCAGGTTTCGGATGATAAACTGGAAGGTAATTTTATTTTGCAAAACAGCGGGCAACAATTGTGGTCAACACCTAAGAAAGAAGCAATCGGTTCTTCAATCAATCATTGGGTGCATCACCGCGGGCAGCTTACTGTGTATATGCGGTTAAATGATATTGCTGTGCCTTCAATCTATGGGCCGTCGGCAGATGAGAAAACATTTTAAAAGTGATTGCGGGATTTTAGAAATGATTCGGCTGCTATTAAATCACCCCTTTTTTGTAAATCCAATAGTGTAATGCATCGCATTTTGCGATACATTATCTTTAAGTAGCTTTCATCTTCCCTAGATTAACCAAAGCGGCAGAATTAATTATATTGCCGTCCACAATTATTCTATTATGTCAAAAGGCAGGCTTGAGGCTTTTAGCGATGGCGTATTGGCAATTATTATCACCATCATGGTGCTTGAAATGAAAGTGCCGCATGAGGCATCATTACAATCTTTACAACCATTGATACCGGTTTTCCTTAGCTATGTACTAAGTTTTATTTATATCGGCATTTATTGGAACAATCATCACCACATGCTGCATGCAGCTAAGCACATCAACGGATCTGTGATGTGGGCTAATATGCACCTGCTATTCTGGCTCTCTTTGTTTCCCTTTGTCACGGGATGGATGGGTGAAAATAATTTTGCCACCTTTCCGGTAGTTATTTACGGTATAGTAGCTGCTATGGCGGGTATTGCTTACTACATACTGGCGCATTGTCTTGCTGATCTGCATGGCAAAGATTCTCCATTAGCTCTTGCATTGGGCAAAGACCGGAAAGCCATTTTATCTATTGTGATGTATGTTGCCGGCGCCGGGCTTAGTTTTATATCTCCGTGGTTTGGAGTTGCGTTGTATGCTTTAGTTGCAGCCGCCTGGTTTATACCTGATAAAAGAATGGAAAAAGCGAGTAGTTCACAATAGGATATTATTTCTTCGTAGCTGTTAAAGTAATTAATTAAACCAAACAGCATATCCCTGTCTTCGCAGATCCCAGGCAAGCTTTTCTTCCATCAGCAATGCTTCCTGCCTTGTCATAGGTTTTAAGTTGATATGATCGTAAAGACTGGGGCGAAGGTAAGCGCCATATTTCTGAACAATACAGGCCGATATCTTGTAACCTTTTTTGCTTACATAGCCTGTCTTATGTTGTTTAAATCGCTCAGCCGGCGTCTTACTTGTCATGCCTACATATAAACATTCCAATACGCCATTGAATTGAGGATTGGCAAGACGAAACCTGGTGTTTTCGGTAAATACCCGTTTTGATAGTTCGACAACGTAAATCTTATAGGTCAATCGTGGCACAATAATTTTGATGCAAAATAAACATCATCTGCTTTTTCAGACATTATAGACAACCTTTAGTTTCGATTTCTATACATTCAGCTAAACAATTTATTTACAAACAATCAAAAGGCAGAAGATAATTATTAACGGAGACAAGGATAAAATACCTGACCCCTGATTAAATTTTCTGTCTTTTTAACTGAATAATCTCAGGATAGAAATTTAGGCTCACGAGCTGGTATTAAGATTTTGGATAGTGTTCAATTACGGTTGTTACAAATTGATTTAAAAAAATCATTCAATTTGCACAGCGCAATCAACACGATAACAAACTCTGTAACCTGCCAGGAACCATCATTGAAGAATTAAAAACGTTGTTGATGCAGCGACAAAAATTGATCAACAGCAAGCTGTCAATTACTATACCTGTCTGCAAACCCGGGAGTATAGATAAACAAGCAGGAAAAGAAGCTTAAAACAGTTTGTTAATACCAGAAGTACAGAAAGAGTTACCTTCCTTTTCTCAACTTTATATCAATGCCGTCCATTTCAGTTTTGCTTTATGGCGCCAATGGTTATACCGGTGTGTTGATCGCAAAGTATGCAACACAATATGGTTTGCAACCCATACTCGCGGGACGCAGAGAAGAAGCGATCAAGCCGCTGGCAAATGAATTAAATTTTCCCTATAAGGTCATTGAAATAAATAATGCAGACCAATTGAAAGATGCGCTGAATGGAATAAAAGCAGTGATACATGCAGCAGGGCCTTTTGCTGACACTGCCAGGCAAATGATCGGAGCCTGCCTGCAAACGGGCACACATTATTTAGACATTAATGGCGATATCAGTGTGTTTGAAATGATAAAACCTTATGATGCCGCAGCAAAAGAAAAGAACATCATGCTGTTACCGGGCGCCGGCTTTGATGTAGTGCCGACAGATTGCATGGCTTTACGTTTAAAAAATAAATTACCGGATGCCACGCATTTAAAACTGGCATTTGCTTCCATTGGTGGTGGTGTAAGTCATGGTACGGCTATGACGATGGTAAGTAAATTAGGTTATGGTGGCGCTGCCCGTGAAAACGGAAAGATCGTAAAGCAGCCATTAGGTAAACACGGCATGTGGGTTGATTTTGGAGAGAAGAAATTATTTGTTATGTCTATTCCCTGGGGTGATGTATTCACGGCTTATTATACAACGGGCATTCCTAACATACAGGTATATACTGCCATTAAGCCGGGAATATATAAGATGATGAAACTGCAGGCATCATTCAACTGGTTATTAAAAATGGAATGGATGAAAAATATTATCAGGAAAAAAATAAAGAGCCGGGCTGCAGGCCCCAGTGATGAAATGCGAAGCAAAGCAAAAAGTTTTATATGGGGTGAAGTAAGGAATGAAAGGGAAGAAGCTGTCTCCGATCATTTTACCTGTGCTGATGGTTATACACTCACGGCACATAGCTGCCTGGTGATTGCAAAAAAGGTATTGCAGGAAAATTTTAAGCCGGGCTACCAGACACCCGCCGCCTGTTATGGTGAAGAGTTAGTGAAGGAAATACCGGGAACAGTTGAGAGATAGGAACGGCAAGAGTTGTCTATTGATTTGCCGGAGATGTTTGCGGATAGAAAGGGGATGGTAATTGCATGACCTGAGTTGTTTGCTGATCAAGTATAGATGCTCATTGAACGATCAGAGTTGTTTTTTGAATAGCAATACCTCTTTATTGATCGTTCAGAGTTGCTTATTGTTTAACCGGAGATGTCCATTGTTTGACCTGACACTGCCATTGTTTCAGATGAGATGTCCATTGTTTGACTTGATTTGTCCATTGTTTAACTGAAAGCATTCATTGTTCGACTTTACTTGTTCATTGTTTGACATGAAGTGGCCAATGTTTGACATTAAATCTTCGATGTTTGACTTACAGTTTCCATTGTTTGACTTACGATCTCCATTGTTTGACTTGAAGTCTTCATTGCTGTATCTAAAGTTTACTTTCTTCACCATTTAATTTCTTTACACCATCGGGTCTCGGATTTTCAGCCAATTTATCAATAGCAAGCATAATGTTTTGATTGTAAGGTTTAGGAATATCAGTCAATTCCTTTATAGCTGATTTTTTAAAGGTGATACGAAACATACTTTAAAGTTTGCCGTCTGCTTTCAATTGATTTTTCACATCCTTCCAGGGAATGGTTTCTTCGTCCTTTCGAAGTTCAATAGCAATAATATCATAAATATCCTCCAACAGTTCTTTATCTTTTGCCAATTCATTGAGATCAATCTGCATCAGGCGACGTTTATTCGTTTCGTCTTTTAATATAGTGATTACTTCCATGATGTTTTTTTGTAAAAATAATGAAAATTTGAGGCAGGCATAGTTCAATTAGCTCTTGCATCTTTACAGCCTCTTTGAGGCTTATGCGGAGATGCACCCGATAACTATCGGGTCTCCGCATAACCGTTCGGGATTTTTTATTTATTGACCATTACGGACAACTTATTTACCTGTTATTTTGAAGCATCGCCGCAAAATCATCAATACCTAAAACAGGCAGTTTGGGAAACTGAATAATCTTAAGAACATTGAAGTGATTGTCTTCGGTTATGATATAATCGGCTTTGCCTGCAATTGCGCAATCGCAATATTTATTGACATCGGCATCAGTATCTATTAAGTGCCACTTATAATAGTTTGTTACATAGTTTACATTAGGTAATTCTTTTATAAGGTGATGAAAGCATTAGCCCTTATAATTCCATATTTGTTCTGTATGAACTCTTCATACTCCAGCACAATTTCATCACTGACTATAAGTGAAAACTTATTGGCAATAAGTGATTGATAAATGGTATGCCAGGGAGACCTGGAAGTAAGACACATGACGAGGACATTGCAATCAATTACTACTGTCATGTTCAGGCCCGTTTACGGAAATGCTCTTTTTTCCATTTTTCAAAAACAGAAGTTGTATAGTCTTTTTCATCAAAAGCTTTATCCGCAGTTCGGGTAACTTTATCGGCAAGGTAAGTTGTCAGAAGAGATTTGATTTCTTTTAATTCCTCTTCCGATTGTGCCTGTTCAAATAGTTTCAGGATTTCAAGTTGTATATCATTGAGCGGTGAATGCATTCATTACAGGTTTGATCAAAGTTAAAATTTATTTTATGAACATGGGTAAAAGCATTGCTGGTTGACGCCGGGTCCACGCCAACTCACAAAGCAACGCTGTGAGAAATCAGCCTGCAAATCCCTGGTAAGGTGCACTGGGGAATGAAAGAAGAATTTCCCGATTAAAAAGGTTCTTTTGGAAGTTGTTTCAAGTTACTGATATATCTCGCTTCATCATACGGCTTTTGTTCTTTCAGTGCGCCATAGATTTCAATAGCGATGCATTGTCCGATTAATTGGTTGGTTTCAAATTCAGAATATCCTGAAGCGATCAGTCTATCATAGGTAACCTTTGTTTCAGGCGGATTATTTGACTTTATTTGGTTCTTAATAACCTGGAAAATTTCATCTCTAAGTTGGGTATTAATTTTCATGAGCTTCATTTTTTTTAATTGCCATTGTTCAAAGAATGCCAAGCGATAAACGAAATTAATCAAATAGAACTTTTCATTTGTTACTCTGCAAAAAGTAGAGCACTCAGCAGGGGGAACTACAATAGACGTTTGTCGTGTTCCAGTTCCCATAGAAAACCATATACTTCGGCCAGCTGCGAGAGTTCATGCATCTATTCAAAGCTATAATCTTCCATAGCTTCTACATCCGCCTGCCGGATGTTAATGATCTGCTGAATATTTTGAAACCCAATCCTGCTTGCTCATCCGATAGTGGAAGATACATGATGTCGTCACTGAGAAGATATCCCTTTGTGTATTTAGCTATGTTGCAAAACTACGCTGAGGAAAATAATTTGGAAACGTGTTGCCCGCCACAATGCGTGTCTCATTTTTCAGTCTGCGTACGTAGCCGGGACAATCGGGGTGATCTTTGTATAATCAGCATTACTTTAGTTGGAACATTCCGATGCATGGAAGCGACATCGGGGCTTTCTTTTTGCGGGCACTAACTAAGGCGGCAGTTTCAAACAGTTTGAAGCTCACTTTCAACGCTTCACTTTTCAACATTCGGATATTATATTTGACCCGATGACACTTAACAAGCCCATCTATTTTTTGATTATAACACTGTTTCTTCATTATATTGATTCCCGTGCACAACAGCTTCGGCCGCAGCATCCGGCTGCTAACCGGGCACCCGATGCAAAAAAAATTATAGTTAACCCCAGGAATGTCCGGGCTATGGATTCACTCAGGATGCTTGATGACATCCACCGATGGATTGATAACAATCCGGGTGAGAGCCAGCTTACTAAAATAAACAGGTCACCCCAAAAAATCAATTCGGCGCCTGTCCGGGGAATGCGTCCGAAGAAAACAAGCGGGGACACCTCTGTCAGTAAAAAAAGCCTTGCAGAGCTGCGACCCAATGCGGTTTGTTATACTATTTCCGGCCGGGACTTTCTCATGCAAGCTTCATTGATGCTTTGGACAGGCGACCCAACACTTACATCTGATGGTAATGTGCTTGTGTCAGGACAATTTGGTGATTACTCAATATCACCATATCAAAACGGCGGTTTTTGTATGAAAACCGACATCGAAGGAAATATGATCTGGGGTAAATTGTTTGACAGTACTGCTAATGTGCAATATGATTATTTGAATTGTTTTAAGTCAGTTGAGTTGCAGAATGGTTCTATTTTATTGGCTGGCCGCACTACTAACAAAGTATCAGGCAACGATGATTTTGTTTTGATGAAGCTCGATAACAATGGCAACCAAATTTGGCAAAAAACATATGAATCGAAGTTCTGGCAGGGTTTTAACGGGAGCGGCGACCTTTTTGGTTTGCGGGACATCAAAGAGGATCCTGCTACCGGGGAGATTTATTTTACAGGATACCATTGGTTTGGTCCCAGTGTTATTACAAAAATTGATCTTTCTGATGGCAGGATTTTATGGAGCAATGCCTATGATAGCGGGAATTCTGAATTTCCCTTTGGAACAATCATTAATCCCGGACAATTATTACTTTTTCAACTGGAGAATGGATATTACAATCAAAGCTATGTTACCGTCATAGCTATCAACAAAACCAATGGTGATACTTTATATACTAAACGAATCAGCCAGACCGGCGATCTTTATTCTCCACGGCTTTATGGAACATATTCAATGGTGCAACTAAAGAATGGCAATTACAGGATGTGCGGGCCTACTACGGGGTATTGGGAGTATCCGGCTTATACAGGAACGAAAGATCTTCATCATGCAGGGATAATTGAACTGGATAATAACTTAAATTTTGTCAAAGCATTTGGATTTAAAAACCGGGTGGAAAGCAATAGCTATAATACCAAAATCAGTCTTTACCCTGATGGAACCGGGGTCTTTACCATGTTCGATTATGCCAGCGGTTACAACGGAGATTCGCATATATCTATATTTAAGGACGATTTAATCTATCACCAGCGCAAAAGAATTCATATTAATGAAGGCATGCCTTATGAACCAGCAATGCTACAACTTCCCGATGGCGGACACCTGAATATAAAATTGATGGGCGATAGTACAAAGATGGCGTCTGATGGAGCAAGGATTGATTACTACAGAATGTATAGTTCTGACACGGCTTCCCTTTGTTTGGGCGTAAAAGACACTGTCACGTCTATTTGGTATTTCAACTTTGAGCCGGCATACAGGGGACTGGATTCAATACATAGAAATGTATTCCGCGAAAGCCGGCTAAAAAAATATGATACCTGGAGTTTTAATACAACCCAGGAGCCCTCATGTGTTGTGATTTCTCATTGTGATACATTCGATCTCAAGACCAACGCTACAACCATCTGCCCCGGAAAAAGCGTGACGGTTACCGTATCTAAAAACAAAGAATGCGGCAGCCTGGTACCGCTTGTGTACGATACTACTTTCGTTGACCGTGTAATTAAACTAACCGATTCCACTTATGTTTTTTATTTTGAAAAACCCGGCTCCGGATATATTCATGGAAGCTTAATGGGATGTGTTCTCCGTACGGATTCTGTTTTTGTAGAAGTGTTACCAACCCGTTACAGTCTCGATTTGGGTGCTGATACGGTGCTTTGTCCCGGCAACCAGATAAAGTTAAATGCAGGCAGTGGCTTTGCTTCTTATTTGTGGCAGGATGGATCTGCTGATTCAACATATATGGTGACAAGGCCCGGAATTTATCATGTGTTGGCGGTTAACGGATGCGCCAGTATTTACAGGGACACAGTCATAGTGAAAGATCATCCGCCAATTGACATCAATGTCGGTCCTGATCGTTTTAAATGCAATAGCGACACATTACATCTCCAGGCAACACCCGGTTTTATCAACTATAGATGGACACCGGACTATAACATCAATTCTACTTCGGGACAAATAGTTATAGTGAATCCGCTGACAGATACTGTTTATACACTTGTTGCAGAGAAAAAACCAGGTTGTTTTGCTTATGACACAGTCCGGGTGCAGGTAAGCATTTCACCGGGAATCAACTTAGGATCGGATACATCCATTTGCCGCTATGATATATTAACCCTGGATGCTGGTGCGGGTTTTTCGTCATATCTCTGGAATACGGGAAGCAACCAGCGAAGCCTTACAATTGGTCAGCCGGGAGTATATTTTGTAAAAGCAATTACTGAAAAAGGATGCTCTTCTTTTGATACGCTAAGATTACTGAAGTTACATGACTTACCACAACCAAATCTTGGCTCTGACTCGGTCATCTGTGCCGGGCAACCGCGGATATTAAGTTCAGGCGATCAATATTTATCGTATCACTGGAATACGGGTTCCACCAACTCCAGTATTACAGCAAGTCAACCCGGAAAATACTGGCTGACTGTGATAGATGGAAATGGCTGCAAGGGCGCCGATACAACATTTATTCCGTCTATAGAACAACCTCCCGGTTTATTCTTAGGACTTGATACTGCCATATGCTCGTATGGTAATTTAACATTGAAATCTTCTTCGCATTTTGACAGGCAATTATGGAACACCGGTTCCGCAGCAGCTACAATCACTATTAACCAACCCGGCATCTACTGGCTGGAAGTAATTGACGACAATAATTGTAAAGGCACAGATACAATAATTGTAGCTCAAAAAGATTGCATGGAGGGCTTGTTTGTACCCGATGCATTTACTCCTAATGGCGATGGTTTGAATGATGTTTTCAGGCCAATGCTTTTTGGAGACATCAAATCATTTATGTTCAGGATTTACAATCGGTGGGGGCAAGTAGTTTTTGAAACCACAACTCCGGGTAAGGGATGGGATGGAAATTATATAGAACAGAACCAGGATTCAAATGTCTTTGTGTGGAGTTGTACTTATCAATTGAACGGAAAACAGCCGGAGCAGAAATCAGGGAAAGTTGTTTTGATCCGGTAAGATATCGGCTTGGTGGATAGTCCTGTTGGGACTGATGCGGAGCCACAGTCTTTGCACAACCGTTCGGGATTTTTATTTCATTAATCCTACAAATAACCTGGATTCGGTTTACCTATTCAGCCTTAGTAAAGGTAATTGGTTGCTTCCTGTAGGCATTTACTTTACGGTTGTATTGAACAGCAGGTTCCCAGCGGGGGCTTTGACGGATTATGTTTTTGGCAATTTCATCCATTTCGGGATCAATAGAATTAAGAGCTTTGACATCGGAAACCTTTCCTTCTGTGTCAACGATGAATAATATATAGATCGTACCGTAAAATTTCCCATCATAATACGCTTTTGGCAATCGGGCTTTTGACAACTTGCCGGTTAGATAGTTGTGCCAGGCATTTTCTCCGCCTTTAAACTGCGCTTCTTTTTCATAAATGCAATCTTTGGTTTGAATGTTTCCCTTTTCATCATAACAGGTGTAATGAAGCGCAGAGTCAGCCAAATAATTTACTTCCTGGCATTTCATGCCGCTTTTATGATTGTATGTCCACATGCCGTCTTTTTTGCCGTTTACATATTTGCCGGAACTTCTTGGTTTGCCATCAGGCCAATAACTGCGACAGGTTCCGTTTCCATTTTCTTCAAACACCAGAGAATCCATTACCGTTCCATTTGTATTCCACCTCAATGCAAGTCCGTATATAAACCCGTTTGTATAAAATGCAGAATCAGTCACTTTGCCATCATCACCGAAGCGAAGCCATACCCCGGTTTTTTTGTTATTAAGATAATGTCCTTTCTCGATTATTTTATTTTCCTTGTTGAAAGCGGAGTAGGGGCCGTCAAATTGTATACAGGCTGCATCACTGTAATAAGCGCCGTATATAGGTTTGTCATCCGCATAGTCGAAAACTACTTTTTTCCAATGATCATTTTCTTTGGTTTGAACAGCATATTTTGATGCCCTTTGTTCAATAGTGGATTTATCATTCCTGTCGAGGAAAATGATGGTAGTGTCACTCTGCGCAGAAAGGCAAGTGGTGAAAAAGAAACTCAATGATACCAGGATAAGATTTTTCATCATGCAGTGATTTGAAACAAAATAAATAATGTTATTTACAATTGTGCTATCGCCAAAAAGATGATAAAATAAATTCTGAAATCAAATTTTGCAGAGCAGGATGTTACAGGCTCTTTGAAGTTGATACAGAGATGCAATCTCCGCATAACCGTTGGAGATTTTTTTATTTATTGAACACTACGGACTGTCGGGTCATGAGTAGAAGTCTTTTGTCAGATAAAAGACAGTGTCAATAAAAAATAAAACACCATTATTCGTTAAAACATTTTCGTCATGAAGATCTTCAAGGATAATGCCTAATGACTCATTGAAATAATCGCTGTTCTTTTTGTTGATGAATCCATTCAATGACATCAATTCTTTTACTGCATTTTCATCGGTTGGTTCAGTGGAAATGATATATGGCTGGCGAACGGTGGCAAATAACCTGTCTTTTTCATGGTAAAATCCAGTCAGTTCATATGCCGTTGCCGGGAAAAAGTAATTAGGTAACAGCAGGCTGTTAAAATAATCTTCCCATTTTGCATAAAAGATGGAATCATTTAGTTTGGTGACATGTTTGCCATCTGTATCGAGATACACTTTTTGTTCAGCACCCTCAGCCAGGTATCTTGACGTATCTAAATCTGTAAAAAGAAAATTGTGTGACCGGGCATAATCTAAGATTGCCGCTGCCTCCTGCTCTTTGAGGAACTCTTTTTCTTGAGAGTCTGCACCTGTTTTCTTGCTTTTTCTAAGGTAACCGGCGATTGCCTTGATAGCATCTTCTTTTGTAACGTGGCCAGTTCCTGAAATGATACTTTGTAACTCATCCTTTAAAAGCATTTCCCAAATTTAAAAATAATTCCTGATAAGAGGCAGCCTGGGCAGGTATGTAATAGCTGTTTCAATTAAGTAATACAGCCCCTTTGAGGCTGCTGCGGAGATGCACCCGATAGCTATTGGGTCTCCGCATAACCGTTCGGGATTTTTTTTTATTTGGTTGAGTCATAGAAATCGGGGGGTTACCCTATACCAGCTTTGTTGGTGATGATCATGCACTCTGACATTATACGAACACCAACAAAGGCGTCTTACTGTTTTTAGGAACACCAACAAGGGTGGAAATTGGCTACACTTGTATCAACTGTTATTTGTTGTAAATTTGAGAATGGCGACACAAGATTTAAAGCCCAGTTTCAGTAATCTGCAATTAGAGTTATTAAAACTTTATGCAAATGGCATTTCTGATGAACAACTGGTTGAAATAAAGTGGCTGTTGGGTAAATATTTTGCCGACAAAGCGGCAGAAGGGATGGATAAATTAATAGAGGAGAAGGGTTTGACTCAGGAGGGAATTATTGATGAATCAAAACAGCATCATCGCCGTGCTAATCGTAGTTGATACCAATGTGTTTATCAACTCAATCGGTAAAATCTCGCCTTACCGATGGTTATTGGACAAGATTATTTCCGGAGAATTTACGTTATGTATCAGTAATGATATTTTCTATGAATATTGGGAAGTGCTGGAAGAACAAACTACAGGTGAAATTGCTGATAATATTGCCAACTTCCTTGTCACCATACCATCTGTAAAGTTTATTCAGCCATTCATTAGCTGGAATCTGATTGCCACTGATCCTGATGATAATAAATTTGCGGACTGTGCCATTAATTCGGGAGCAGAATGCATCATTACTCACGATGCGCATTTTAATGTCCTGAAAAAAATTCAATTCCCCTCAGTTAAGGTATTTACGCCGGAAGAGTTCAGTCAGGTTTACAGGATGAATAAATAAGATTCATGTTTTATTCTGTGCTGACTTAATGCCGGAAGCTTTTAGGCGGCCGTTGTTGGTGTTGTGTATTGATTTGAGCCGGGCAAAGACACCAACAACTGAAATGAGGGCACTAATTACCTTCTAATTACTTGACAGTTTCTATTGCCAGTTGCGGTTGCCCTATACCAACTTTGTTGGTGAGGGCTATGCACTACGGCCTTGCACAAACACCAACAAGGGCGTCTTACTGTTTTAGGAACACCAACAAGGGCTGAACCATTGAACACTCAGACAGTCGAGAAATATGTTTGATTTTTTCATTATTTTTACTGTCAATCATTGTTATGGAAACAGTAATTAAAATACATCCTTCAGAGCTTAATTCCAGCCTTATTAATAAGATCAAAAAATTTATCGGGAATAAGGAAAATGTTGATGTGACTATTTCCTTAAAAGAGTTTGACCCGGCTTATGTGGATGCCCTTGACCGCTCTATTGACCAGGCCGAAAGTGGCCAGGAACTTATTACTATGACGATGGAAGAATTCGTTGCCTATACCCCCAGGAAAAAGCAATGAGAAATGTTGCGTTTACTCCTATAGCTTTCCAGGAATACAATGAATGGTTTGAAACCAATGATCAACTGATCAATCGCATCAAGACGTTGATACGTGATATTGACCGTGATCCTTTTAAAGGTATTGGTAAGCCTGAACCACTAAAAGGAAACTGGACTGGCTACTGGAGCCGCCGGATTGACCAGGAACACCGGCTGATATATAAAGTATCTGACTCGCAAATTCTTATTGCCAAATGTAAAGGTCATTATTAAGCAGATTTTACTTTGGTA
>Ga0187893_10005879_pt1 | contig 21524 bp, 17 predicted proteins | sample MA1701074metaG_FD_139574 | JGI IMG/M metagenome (GOLD analysis project Ga0187893, IMG submission 139574) | White microbial mat communities from a basaltic lava cave in the Kipuka Kanohina Cave System on the Island of Hawaii, USA - MA170107-4 metaG ...
AGGTCGAAGAGGCTGAAGTAGCCGACCAGGGCCCAGGCGAGCGCGAGGAACCCGAACCGTTCCGCATCGACCCTTGCGGCAAGCGCCGGGATGGCGATGAGCGCCGCCGCGAGCGGCGCGCCGTGGCCGGCGAGATTGAGCAGCGCGCCCCGCCCGATCCTCACAGCCATCTCCAGCCGTGGCGGTTGAAGAAGGTGACCGCGGAGCGCGCGAAGCGCAGCACGTGCCGCGGCCCCTTGCGCGCGGTGTGCCCGCCCCGGTGCACGATGCGCACCGCCGGCACGAAGGCGAGCGTGCCGCGCTCGGCCGCGCGCAGGCTCAGGTCGAAGTCCTCGAAGTACAGGAAGAACGCCTGCGCGAAGCCGCCGAGCGCCGCGACCGGCGCCCGGCGGCAGAACATGAAGCTGCCGCTGAGCAGCGGCACGCCGCTCGCGGCCGCGGTGCGCGGCAGGTCGCGCATCTCGTAGCGATCGAGGCGCGCCCGGAACCAGCCGCGCAGCGCCGCCGGCACGAACCCGCGCAGCAGGAGGTCGAGCACGCTCGGGTAGCGCTTGCAAAGGAACAGCGGCCGGCCCTGCGCGTCGCGCGCCTCGGGCGCGAGGATCGCGGTGCCGGGGTGCGCGGCCATGTAGCGCAGGGCCTCGTGGATCGCATCCGCGGCAAGGGCGACGTCGGGATTGAGCACCAAGTGGAAATCCGCGCCCGAGGCGAGCAGCGCGAGGTTGTTGCCGCGCCCATAGCCGATGTTGCCGTGGCCGGTGCGCAGCCGCGCCCCGAGCGGCGGCTCGAAATCGTGCCGCAGCATCTCGGCGAGGACCGCCGCCATGCGATCGCCCGGGCCGTTGTCCACGACCGTCACCTCCGCCTGGTCGAGGCTGCCGGCCTGCCGGGCGTGGCCGAGCGAGGCGGCGAGCGTGCCGAGCGTCTCGGCGAGCACCAGGAGATCGGGGTCGTACGTGACCACCGAGACCGAGAGCGACGCGCTCATCGGCGCCACAGGCTGAAGCTCATCACCCCGAGGATCTGCCGCGCGGCGACTTTGCGCCGCGCCTGGATCCGGCGCCGCTCGGCCCAGGCCGGCGCGAGCCCCGCGATCGCGTCGCGCTTGGCGCGCAGGACGACCCCGAGCTGGCCGCGCGCCGCGCAGACCGCGATCGCCGCCACGGTCATGGCGAGGTGCAAGGGCAGGAACAGCCAGAAAAACAGTCCGGGCATGTCCTTTACGTAAGTCCACACCAGGTTGCGGTGGCCGTGGTACGTCGCGAAGTCGCTGCGCTTGCCGGCGATGCCCGAGCCGACGTGGTCCACGACCGCCTCCGGCACGTACAGGCAGCGGTGGCCCAGAAGCCGCAGGCGGAAAGCGAGGTCCACGTCCTCGTGGTAGCAGAAGTAACGCTCATCGAAGCCGCCGGCCTCCTCGAGAGCGGCGCGGGAGTAGAGCGCCGCGGCGGCGCAGGGGCCGAAGATCTCACCCGGGCGCTGCGCGCCCTGCTCCGCCCGGGCGCCGTGGTCGCGGCGCCACGAGGCGCCGCTCACGTGGTACTGGTCGCCCGTGCCGTCGAGCAGCCCGGGGGAGCCCGCGAGCTGCATGCGGCAGCCGAAGAAGCTGTAGCCGGGATTCGCTTGCGCCGCGGCGAGCAGCTTCTCCAGCCAGTCGGACGCCGGGAAGGCGTCCGGGTTGAGGAGCGCTATCCAGCGCGCGCCGCCGGCGTGCTTCAGGCCCAGATTGTTGCCGGCGGCGAAGCCGAGGTTGGTGCCGGCGCGCACCAGCCTTACGCCCGGAAAGCGCGTCTCGATCCCGTCGGCCGAGCGGTCGGTGCTCGCGTTGTCGACCACGATGGTGCCGAAGCCGCGCGCGCTCTGGCGGGCAAGGGCCTCGAGGCAGCGCTCGAGCAACGCGCCGGCGTTGTAGCTGACGATGACGACGCCGACCGCGACATCGCCGTGCGCCGGCGCGGCGGGCGCGGCGCTCAAGCCGGGCGCTGCCCCTTGCGTCGCATGCGAACGACGAGCAGGAGGATCGGGAAGCCGGCGAGCCAGATCGCGAGCGTGAGGAGCAGCATCACCTGGTCGGAGAGCGGCTCCGCCCGGCCCGCGTCCGGGCCCGCGGCCGCGGCCGCGGGTGCGCGGTTGTACGCCTCGAAGGCGATCGCCTCGAGCAGGCCCTCGCGGTCACGGCCCTTGGCACGCTGCTCGCCCGCCAGGCGGTCGAGGTAGGCGAGCATCTTGCGCTGCGCCGCCACGTTGGCGAGGGAGCGGATCTTGAAGTCGACGCGGTCGATGAACTCCTGCGGCAGCAGCCGCGCCAGCGGCGGATAGATCCTCACGGTCACTGCGCCGGCCGCCACCGCCGAGGCATCGACCTCGACCGGAACCGTGAAGCTGGCCTCGCCCACCCCGAGCGAGAGGTTGAGCCCGGCCTCGTAGCGGTAGAGCGGGCCCCTGCGCTCCTTGTAGGTGAGGATGCCGGCGCGGATCTGCGCGCTCTCGCGGCTGAGCACCCTGAGCCGGCTGGATAGGCTCGGGCTCAGGCCGTTGTTCTCGAGGGCGAGCCCGAGGTGCGCCGGGGCCTCGAGCAGGTCGAGGTGCCGCGCGATCTCCGGCAGGACCGGGATCCTGAAGCTCACCGCGTCCTCGGCTTGCTGCGCCGCCGCCGGCGTGCAGGCGGCGGCCAGCGCGAGCACGGCGGCGCGCAGCCGCCGCATCATGCGGGCAGCCCTGCGGCGCGCGCGGCGCGCCGCGCGCGCCAGGCGTCCGCGAGCGCTGCGGGCGCCAGCAGGAGCGCCGCGCTGTACACCGAGAACACGATGCGCGAGTCGAACGGCCCGAGGAACACCGAGACATGGGCGAGCGCGGCGAGGCGCAGCAGGGCGAACGCGAAGAACACCGCGGCGATCCAGAACAGCGGCGACTCCGGAACGTCCGGGTGCAGCGCCCAGCGCCAGAGCAGCGCCGCGAATCCGGCGACGATGACGAGCGCGGCGAGCGGCTGGAGGAGCGCGGCGAGGGGCGCGCGCCAGGCGGCGAAGGGATTCGCGCCCGCCCGCGCTTCCGGGGCGCCCGTCGCGCCGGCCTGCACCTGCGAATCGTAGGAATCGGTCATGGTTACCGAATGGAACGCGCGCCCGAGCCGCGGCGGCACATTATAGAGGAGCGGGGGCTCGGTCACCGTGTACGGGTCGGGCGCGAGCGCCATGCCGGCGATCGCCGCGAGCGCCGCGACGAGCGCGCGCGTCCAGCGCAGCTCGAACGGCGGAATGAGCCCGCCGCCGCGGTGCGCGCACTCGAGCGCGCCGCTTCCGCACGCGCGCTCGATGCCCTCGCGCACGCCGCCGAAGTAGCTCTGCGCGGCCTTGAGGTCCGGCGTGCTGCCGACGCCGGCTGCCGCGTCCTTGATCCAGAACGGCATCCAGCCGTTGCTCCATTCGCTGCATACGCCCTGCAGCCGGCACGACAGGGTGTTGCGGCCGACCGGGGGCAGCGCGTCGACGACCGGCGCGAATTGCGGCACCTCCGCTCGCAACTGCTGCAGCGTCTTCTGCGGCGCCATCACCAGCCGGTTGTCGGTGCCCGATTCGATGCCGCGGATCGCCGCCATCATGCGCGGGAATTCTCCTTCGCTCATGTCGTGCAGGATCGGCAGCCCGTAGTGCGTCTGCACGTAAGCGCGCGCCGCCTGCTCCGCGAGGAGCGCGCCGCCGGCGGGAGCGAGCAGCGCGGCGAGGACCACCGGCCACGCGGTCCCCGCCCGCAGCAGCGCGAGCGCGAATGCCGCCAGCAGCCCCCACAGCAGCCTGTCGTCCTCGCGCAGCAGCAGCGAGAACGCGAATCCGATCGCGAGCAGCGCCACGTGCGGCCAGGGGCGTGCGCGCGAGGGCGCCAGCAGGTGCAGCATCGCCGCGAGCTGCACCACGAACAACCCCGTGCCGAGCGGCTCGCGCAGCACCCGCAGCCAGTCCGCGCCCATCGTCACCGGGTTGAGGACGTAGAGCGCGAAGGCAGAGGCGCGCAGCAGGCGGCCCGCGCCGGCCCTGGCGAGCCCGGAGAGCATGTACAGGCCCGCCAGGAGGTACAGCGCCTCCACGCCGAGCTGGTGCGGCAGGCCGAGCGTGCGCGCGCCGGCGAGCCAGAACGACATGCCGGGGAGCTTGGCGAGCGTGCGCGAATCGTACGGGCCGAACGCCTCGCCCTGCAGCAGGTGGAACGCGCGCATGACGTACAGGCTGTCGTCGTGCGGCGCGTAGGTGATGATGAGGGGAAGATCGTGAGTCAGCGCCGCGCGGGCGAGGACGAGGCACACGATCGCGCCCAGGTAGGCGATCGCCGCAACGCGCTCGCCCGCGGCAGCGCTGCTGGCGGCGCTCGATCCCGGGCTGTCAATCACGGCGCACCTGCTCCACGACCGGCCCGGACCCCAGATCCCAGTCGAGAACGACCGGCCTCGGCCCCCGGTCCCAATCGATCTCCACGATCGCCCATGCCTCGAAGCCGATCCTCCCCTGCCCTTCCCGGTCCATCGCGACCAGCGTGAAGCCGGGAAGCCGCGACTCGCCTGGGGTCGCGAGCCGGACCAGAGGGCGGGTAGCGCAGCCCAGCGTTCCCGGTCCTTGTCCCCTCTCCCGCAGGATGCGCGCGAGGACCGTGGCGGGGGACTGCGGCACCATGCAGACGAAGTACCGCGGCCTGCGGTACTCCGGGTTGGTGTGCCGGTCGGCGAGCCACAGGTAGCGGCGGTCCGCGGCGATGCGGATCCGGCTCTCCCCCGGCTCCAGCCATGCCTGGCCGAGGCGCGGGTCGAAGTAGGCCCACTGCCCGGTGTAGGCGGCGACCGGCGCGGCGTAGTTGTCCACCACGGCCGAGGCGCCGCGGTAGGGCGGCGCGGCGAGCGACTTGAGGAACGCGTAATGGGTCGGGGGGAGCCAGGCCACGTACGCGCTCTGCAGGATCGCCCAGTAGATGACCAGGGCCGCCGCGGTCCCGGCAGCGAGCGCCGCGAACGTGCTCCCGGCGTAGCTCTGCCAGATCGACGCGGGCGCTGCCTCCGCGGCCTGCAATTGCCGGCTCACGAGGCCGGCCGCGGCGGCCGCCGCGACGTAGATTCCCAGCGCCACGATGACGTCCGTCAGGAACACAGTAACCGGCGCGTGCCGCGCGAGGTAGCCGCTGAAGATGTAGCCGGGTGCGAGCAGATACACGATCGCATAGGCGGCGTATCCGCAGGTCAGGTAGCGCAGCACGTTGGCCAGCCGCGCGGCGCGCGGGCCGCCGAGCACACCGGCCACGCCGGCCGTCGCGAGGTGCGCGGCGAGGAGAACCGCGCCGGCCACGAGCAGCGCCGGCGCCGCGCCAAGCCGCCCCCGTAGCTCCTGCCACAGGGGCAGATACGCCTGATCGAATAGCGTTCCCTGCAACAGCTGCAGCAGCCCGGCAAGGGCGAAGAAAGCGCCGGTCCGGCCCGCGAACGCCGGGCTGCGCCAGCCACCGGGCCCGCCCGAGAACATGCGCGCGACGGCCGCGGCGAGCAGAGCGACGAGGGCCGCGACCGCGACGCTCGAAGCGCTGCGGCCCGCGGGCAGCGCGAGCAGGTAGAGGAGCACCCCGGCGAACAGCAGCGCGTAGCCGGCCGCTCGCGGGAGCGCGCTGCGCGCCTGCGCGCCTGCGCGCGGGGGCAGGAAGCCCGCAAGCCATCCGGCGCACAGGATCCAGATCGGCAGCGAGAGCATCGGCGTATGGATCCGCCAGTCGTAGGACGTGAGCGAGCGCACGAAAGCGAGGACGCTGGCGAAGGGCTCGCGCTCCTGGAGGTTGTGCCAGAAGATGACCTGGCGGCTCTCGTAGAAGCTCGCCGCTTCGCGCAGCAGGTTGGAGGCGCTGGAGAAGTCGGTGCGGGCGAGAAAGGTAAGGTAGATGTCCCGGCGGAAATCGTCCCAGCCGAGGTACCCGACGGCCTGCAGCACCACCAGGCCGAGCCCCGCCAGCGCACCCGCCGCTTGCGCGGCCGCGACCCCGACGATCCGGCGCGGCGTGCGCCGGGCCATCACGATCGCGTAGAGCCCGCAGAACAGCGTGACGAACGCGGCGAAGACGAGCTCGAAGTAGAACAGGCAGGCGAACGCGAGCGCGAGCGCCGGCCGCGCGCGCGCCCTCCCGTCCTCGGCGGCGCGGTGCACCGCGTACAGGCATGCGAACAGGAGGAACGCGTACCAGACCCGGTACGTCACGACCTGCCACTGGGCGAACAGCACGTAGTCCGTCATCAGGACCGCGCAGGCGGTGAACGCGAAGCCGGCAGTCGCCAGGCGCTCGAAGAACAGGTACGCGAGCACGAGCGCGGCGACGCCGACAGTGAAGGTCGTGACGGCGATCTGCGCCTCGGCGCTGCGCGCCCCGAGCACGTAGATCAGGAACGCGAACAGGCGCGGAAAGTTGCCCTGGTGCGTATGCACGTACGGGTGCGCCGCCGGATGCGGGCTGAAGGCCTCGTCGGCCAGTCCCCAGCTGCGCGAGACGCCGAACTCGTACAGGTTCGCCGCGTGCCACAGCGACGAGAACGTCTCGTTGTTGTCCATCACGTAGGGCAGGAAATCGGTCGCGAGCAGCAGGCCGCCGTAGAGCAGCGCGTAGAGCGCGAGCAGAACCGCGAGCGAAACGCGGAAGCCGTCCCTCGCTCCGACGTTCACGACCGCGCCCACGGAAGATAGGGCGGCGCGTAGCGCAACCGTACGAGGTGCGTTCCAGCCGGAACCTCAAGCCCGATCTGCGTGTGGTTGATGCGATGCACCGGAGCCTGCCGGCCGTCGATCTCGGCGAGCCAAGACGGGCTCCAGTTGACTGCAACCGCGAGGAACGACCGGCTGCTGCAGTCGACCTCCAGATCGACCTCGGCTGCCTTCGCTGCCCATCGCAGGATCCGAGCGGATCCGTAACTGCCGGCGGCGACCGGCCCGGAAGCGGAGGCTTCGGTGAAGGCGATTCGCCTCAGCTCGTCGGCCGGCAGGCGCGCGAGCGCGTCCAGCACCCCGCGGCCGGAAACCTCGGCCCGCACCTCATCGACGAACCGGAAACGCGGCACGAAATCCCGAAGACGGTACACGAAGACGTCCTTGCCGGCGGCCCTGCGCGCGACCGCCTTGCCCAGGTCGGTGATCGCGTTGCCCGCGCGCTCCAGCAGCGTCCGACCGCGCGGCCCGGACGGCGGACTGAGATCACCCGTCGCCCAGTCGCGCGAGTAGGGCGCCTGCGGCGGCAGCGCCGGGCTGTGAACGAGCGCAACGCCCTCGCCCTGGAGCGGGAACTCGCTCAGCAGATACTTCACGTTGAGCAGGCCGAGCAGCTTGAGATCGAAGCGCCGCTCGACGTCGAATCCCTCGCGTGCCGCGCGCTGCGCATCCTCGCCCGGCAGCAATCCGACCTCGGGGTGCGCGAGGTCCGCGCCGAGAAAGATGTAGTGATCCTGCGGTCGGCCCTGGTCCGGCGCGAAGATCTGCCGCGCAGCGGGCACGCGTGCGAACAGGGGCGCCAGCACGCGCAGCCAGTATTCGCGATAGGCCCGCGGGTACAGGTTCGCCCAGCCGTCCGCGGCCTCGAGCCCCTGCGCGTAGGCGTAGGACGGTTGCAGGGGAAGCACGCTCGCCACCCGGAACGGCTCGACCTCCGCCCGCGCAATCCGATCCACTGCGCTCATACTGTAGTTGAACTGACCCCAGCCGTCGACGCCGTTGCGGTACAGCAGGAACAGCTTCGGCCGCAGCAGCAGGAAGGCGACCAGCGCGAGTACGGAGGCGGCGAGCGTGCGGCGCGCCCAGAGCCGCGAGCCGCACGCCGCGCGCAACTCCGACGCGAGCAGCGCCAGCAGGCTGGCGATCAGGAAGGACGCGGGCAGATCGAAGAACCGGCCCATGAAGACGCCGTGCACCCAGGGCAGCGCGTCGCCCGCGAAGTTCTGGACCGTCACGAACAGCCAGCGCTGCGAGAGCAGCAGGTAGATCGCGTACAAGCGCAGGTACGCCTCGGCCGACGCCGTCCGGTGAGCCCGGAAGCGCCAGCGCAGGGCGGTGATCGCCGCCCCGGCGGTGAGCAGGGGCAGGGGAAGGTCCCACGCGATGCGCTTCGCGATCTCGTCCTGGTTGAAGTAGTCGAAGCGCAACTGCCGGTAGAAGAGCTCGTCCAGCGTCCAGCCGAGCGTTTCCGGCGCCAGCCCCGCACGGTGCGAAAACGGCGCATGCGCGAGCGCCGCGAAAAGCTGTGGAGCGTCGCCAAGCGACATTCCCGCCACGAGGCACGCGACCGCGGCCGCCGCGCGCGGCGTCGTATCCTTCCGCACCACCGCCGCCCACAAGACCCCGAGCACCGCGAGATAGGGCACCGAGTGGGTGAAGGTCGTGAAGCTCGAGAACCCGAGGCCGGCCGCGAGCGCGCTCCAAGGAGCGGAAGGCCACCTGCCGGCGCGCGCGAGCAGCCACAGGAATAGCGGCAGCGCGGGCAGCGCCAGCATTTCGCCGAAGGTGAAGTAGCTGAACGCCGCATAGAGGATTCCGGCGAGCGCCGCGTGCCACCGGTCGAGGCTCAGCTGCTCGCGGCCGACCCGGGTGGCGAAGAAGACGGCGATGAAGTATTGCGTGAAGCGGTGCAGGCCGTTCGCGAGCCAGGGCGGGCCGAGCGCGACGAACAGGGTCTCCCAGTTTAGGGGGTCGGCGTTGCCCCAGAAGGCGAAGCGGTCCACGCCGCTGGCGACGAACGGAGCCCAGGGGGAGAAAAGCCGGTCGCCGTACTGCAACGCGAGGTGCGCCGGCAGCGTCTCCAGACCGGCGCCGTAGGCGTACATCCACGAATGCGGACCGAACGCCCAGGACTCGAACGTGAAAACGGTCGCAGCGCCCAGCGCGAGCAGCAGGTCGGAGCGCGCTGCAGTCATGCCCTCGGTCGCTGCGCGCGCGCGGCAAGGATCGTCGCCCACGCGCCGAGCGCGAGCAGGACTGCGCCGAGGCCAAGCGCGACCCACGCGACCGGCTGCCGCGTGACCGGGGTGTAGTCGAAACGCACGCGGCTCGCGCCCGCCGGAACCCGCACCCCGCGCATGAACGCATTGGTGGCGAGGATGGGCGCGGGCTGATCGTCCGCTACCGCCTGCCAGCCGGTGCTGAACAGCTCGTTAAGAACGAGGAAGCGCGGCACCGCCACCGGGGCGAACCGCGCCTCGATCCAGTCGGGTCCCTCGGACAGGCGGATCGGGGCGTCCGCCGGCATGCCGGCCGCCGCCTCGGCGCCTTCCGCCCAGGAGCGGCGCGTCACCGCGACCCCGTCCGCCGTGATGTGCCGCACGGCTTCCGCGACGGAAGCCGCGGCGCGCACTTCCTCGGCAAAGAAGGCGCGCGGCGCCGGCGCATGCGGGTTGAGCGCGACCCGCGGGGGTGACGGGGCGCCGTCGAACGCGTTCGCGTACCAGGCACCGCTCACGGTCAGGGCGTATTTCACGTTGAGCACCGCGAGCAGCTCCCAGGGCAGGGCTTGCGGCTGCGTAAAGAGGAGCGCCCGCAGGCTCAGCCCGTTAGGCCACGGCAGGGCGGCGATGCGCGCCGGCACGCCGAGGCCGTAATAGCCGTCAACCAGGCGCAGCTTCCAGAAGTTGGCCATGTGCGCAGCGCAGAAACCGCCGGCCACGTCCGGATCGCAAATCACCGCGGTCCGGTAGCGGTCAGACTCGAGCGCCGCCTGCAGCGCGGCGACGGCCGCAGCGGAGGGCGGGTGGAATTGGCTGCGCGGAGCCGAATACAGGTCGCCGCCGCGGAAGGGCGTTCCGGATCTTCGCTCGGCCGGCGGGTTGACCTGGGAATCGGCCTGCAGGAGCGATTGCCCGATCACCAGGCCGGGCACCATGGCGGCGAGCAGCGCGCCGGCGCGGCTGTCCAGGCCGACCGCGCGCTGCCCCGCGTAGCCGAGCGCAAGCAGCACCGCCGTCAAAAGAAAGCCGACGAGCGCCGCGTTGCGCATCCTCATCTCCCACCCGGTCGTGGTTCCCGTCGCCTGCTCCGCGGCGTACGCGAGCACATGGGCCGCCGCGATCCCGGCGGCCAGCGCGAGCGCCGCGCCGAACGGCGTCCCGGGGAGCGCGCCGCGCCGAAGCGACCCGACGGCGAGCGCCACGATCAGGGCAAAGGGGAACAGCGCCGCGACGAGGATGCGTGCGTGGGTGAAGTCCATCCGCAGAAACAGCTCGTAGACGACCCGCAGCGCGGGCTTCCAGACGACGACCGCGAGGCACGCGACGAGCGCCGCCGCAAAGAACGGTCCGTCGTCGCGCCGCTCGCGCACCAGGCGCAACCACCTTCCGTCCAGCCTTGCAAGCGCGGCGAGCGCGAGCAGAGTCGCGGCGCAGCCCGAGAACAGGAGCACCCCTTCCGTGAGGTTGATGTTGTTGCCCAGGGCCGCCGCCTCGGAGGGAGACCGTCCGAAGACGCTCCCCTCGAGCCAGCGCAGGATCTCGTAGGGGCGGATGTTCTGAAACTCGTAGATCGCGGCGAAGCCGGACAAGTCGTGTCCCGGGCTCACCCGGACGTACTGCGAGATGGCGAGCGCGACCCCCGCGATGCGCGGCGCGGCGAGGACCAGCGCGCCGGCGAACGCGGCGAAAAACGCCACCGCCGGCAGCGCGCTGCGCTGCACCCAGCTCCGGTAGACCGCATACGAGCCGAGGAGCAGCAGCGCGTAGGCCGCCTTCTGCAGGAACATGAAATGCAGCATCGCGGCCAGAAGCAGCGCGAGCAGGAAATATCCGCGCAGCGGCCGCCGCGCGTCGATCGTCCGCAGCACGAGCACACCGAGCGGGATGACGATGAGCACCGCGAAGCTCATGTCGTTCTGGCTCGCCTTGAGCACGCTGAGCGCCGAGAACTGGTAGACCAGCGCCCCGGCCGCCGCGGCCAGCGGGTCGCTGACAAACGCCCGCAGGGCGGCGTAGGCGGCCAGCCCGCCGCATGCCAGCAGGCCGATCGAAACGAACCCGGCGACCACGTACACCTGCTCCGGCCCGAACGCGTACGTGAGCCAGGTGAGCGGGTTCGGAAAGGTATAGGGAAGCGCGAAGCTGTCGTAGCCGAGCATCTCGCGCCCGCTCCAGGCGGCGATCCCACCCTCCGACAGCGTGTCCAAATGGTGCTTCAGGACCTTGAGGTGGCTGTTCAGGCGGTCCGGATTGCCCAGATAGGTGAGCTCTCCCGAAACGTGGCCCCGGAACAGCCAGAGCGCGCAGCCAAGCAGCGCAGCCAGCGCAGCAGCGTCGCCGGCGGCGCGTGCGCCCGTCATCGGGAATAGGGTCCGTGCCCGAACAGCCTGCGCAGGCGGCCGAACGCGCCGAGCATCCGCCGCCCCCTGCGCGCCACGGCCAGGCGCCCGCCCTCGCGCACGAGGCACCCGGCGCCGACGAGCCGCTCGACGCGCAGCCGCACCATTTCGCGCGGCTCGAGCTCGCGCATCAGATCGGCCGCAGGGACCGGGCCACGCGACAGGCGAAGCAGCGTGGCCACCGAGATGCTGCTGAGGACGAGCGTGAACAGGAACAGGTAGAGCTCGCACAGGAAGGCGTACACGGCGATTCCGGCGAACGCCCGGGTGGTCGCGCCATGCTGCGCGAGCAGGAAAACCACGACCCCGGCGCCGACCGGCACGCCCACCGCCAGGAACCTGCGCACGGAATCGAGCTGCATTGGCATCCGCATCGCGGCTCCGTGCAGCAGGACCGAGGCCGCGACGCTTCCCAAGGGCAGCGCGATCCAGTCGGGCACCGCGCTCAACCCCTGCCCGCCGGGTCGACCCAGCTCCTGAGCATGCCGAGCGCCGCTGCCGCGTTGCGCCCCCTGCGCGTCAGCAGGTAGCGGCCGGATTCCAGGCGGACCAGCCCCTGTCGCTGCAGGGCGCGGATGCGGGCGTGCTGCTTTTCGCTGCCGATGCGCTCCAGCCTCGAGAAATCCGGGTCGCCGCCGGCTCTGTGCGCCTCTTCAACCTCCGCCAGGATCGACAGAGAATACCCCCCTTGGGCGAGCGACCATGCTTCGAGGAACGACAGGCTGTAGACGCCCTGGAGCCCTGCCGCGAGGACCGCGGCCGCCAGCGCGCCTGCATCCTGCTGCAGGCCGGCCCAGGCCGCCATCGTGCCGCAGGAAACCAGCGCGGGAAGCAGGTGGAACAGGAAGATCGCGCGCTCGCTTCGCAGTCCGTTGGTGGATGCCACGAGGAGCAGGTAGACCGCGAGGTGCGCGGCGAGATAGGCGAGAAACAGCTGGAGTTCCATCGGCAGCGCCAGGTTCATCGATGATCGCGACCTGAGCATCCCTCTTGGTGCCCGACGTCCTCACCGTGCAACGCTCGGCCCGGTTCGGGGTTCTCGCTGTCGCGGGCGCCATCGTATATGCGTTCGGCCTGCCGATCCTGCTGGGGCTCTCCTGGTTTCCGTTGCCGCACGGGCCGTTTGTCGATCCGGCGGCTTACGGCGCCGCGCCGGGCCCCAGGTTCACCCCCGCGCTGGACGATTTCTCGTTCCCGCACGTCGATTGGCCGTGGCGCAGAATCGCCCGGGCGCAGTTGCTCGCCGGGGAGTTTCCGCTGTGGAACCCCCTCGCTTCGCTCGGACTGCCGTTCGCCGCGCAGCACCAGAATCAACTTTTCCTTCCGCTCGAATGGATAGAGATCCTGCTCGGGCTTACCGCCTGGAACGTGCTTCTGGTGCTCAAGATCCTGCTCGGCGCCCTCGGCACGTACATCCTCGCGGGAGGAATCACGCGGGATGGCCCGGCGCGGGCCTACGCCGCAGCGGCCTACGGTTTCTCGGCATTTCCGATCTGGCTGCAGACGGTCCCTGCATTCGCCAACGCGGTGGCTCTGATCCCCTGGCTAACCATAGCGGCGTTCGGTCTCCTGCGCGAGCGCGCGGCAATCGCCAAGTCGATCGGGGGGCTAGGCATCGCCAGCGGCCTGCTATGGCTGAGCGGACAACCGCAGCTCTCGGCGCTGGCTCACCTCGCGATCCTGCTCATGGTCCCCTCCGGATTGGCCGCCGGCGAATTTCCCGCCAAGCAGGCCGTGCTCCGCGCGCTCGCGCTCGCCGCGGGACTCGCTCTCGGTCTGCTTATCGCTTCGCCGCAGCTTGCGCTCCTTCTCCAAGCCCTTCGCCACGGCTACACCCTCCACAGCGCCGGCGCGTTCGCCGATTCCGGCACCTCGGCGATGAACTTCTCCCTGCCCGTGTTTCCGTTCCTGCTGGGACAGCTCATGACGCCGTGGAACACTACGTTGTTTCCGCAGCGAGTCAACTGGGAAGCGTTCCCCGTGGTCCTGGGAGGGGCAGGGCTCCTGCTCTGCGCACTCGGCCTCGTGCGGATCGCGCTGAGTTCCCGCGCGGCGAGCGCTGGCGCAAGGACTGCGCCGCTCCAGCTCGTCCTGCTCCTCGCGATCGGCATCGTGGTCCTCACCTTGGTCGTGCTCGGTTCGATCGGGGTGCCGGTCTGGCACGTCCCCGGCTTGGACCGGATCAATTTCCCCCGCTACTCGGCCCCTGTCCTTGCCCTCGCCATCGCGCTCGTCGGGGCATGGGGATTGGAAGGGATGGCGCGCCGGGGAGGGTCGGTGGGGGCTTGGGGGGTGCTGCTCGCGATCGGAGTGGTCGCGCTTTCGATCGCTCTGGCGGTTCCGGCGTACGACACACAGCTGGACCCGGCGGGCCTGAGCTATATGCGCTGGTCGATGCTGCTTGGCGCCGCCCCGCCCGTCATTACGCTGGTCTGCACGCTGGTTCTCATTGCCGCAGCGAGCGGCGCGGATCGCGCCAGCGCGCAGTGGCGCTGGGCGGTGCTGCTCTGTGCGCTGGCGGAGTCGCTCTTTCTCGTTCGCTACGGTCTTGACCTCCCAGACGAGGGGCGCAGACTGTTCGTCCTTTGCCTTACCGTGCTCTCGGCGCTGCTGGCGGCGAGGAGGCTCGTAACGGCCGCGACCATTTCCGCGGCCGGCGCGGCGAGTCTTCTGGCCCTTGTCCTTTGGACGGCGCCCCATCGACTTCCCGAGAGATCGGATCCCTACGAGATGGCCGCGCCTCATATCTCGTTCCTGCAGGAAGCCCTCGGGCGTGCCGCCCGCAATGCGCGCGTGCTCGCGACGAACCGGGTCATGACGCCGAACGTGGCCAGCGCGTTCGGGATTCCGGAGCTCTGCAGCTTGAATCCGGTCCAGGTCAAGACGTCCGCAGAGTTCGTGCTGCGCGCGCTGTCGCGCCGGGCGCCGGACTACACCACTCCTAATGCCTGGCCGGGGGTAGGCGGCGACCTCTACCCGGGCTGGGAGGACTACCTGGCAAGGCGAAGCATGTACAACCTGACCGCGACGCGGTATTTGGTCGACCGGCGCGACGGGAAGCTCTCGGGCATGGCGATCCCGGACGTCGCAAGGGTATACGGCGACACCCATGTGCAGATCTACGAGGACCGGGCCGCGCTCACGCGCGCCTTCCTGCTGACTGCCGCCCGCGCAGTCGGCAGCCCCGAGGAGGCGCTGCGCCGGATGCTAAGCCCGGGCTTCGACCCAAGGTCGTTCGCGTACGTGGAAGACGGGAGGCGCCTGGTTCCTGCGGAAATTCTCGGACGCGCCGCCGGAACCTACACCGCTGCTTCGATCGTCGAGCAGTCCGGCTCGAGCGTTTCCATCGAGGCTCGCGCCGCGGAGCGCAGCCTTCTCGTGCTCAGTGATGCGTACTTCACAGGCTGGACCGCGACCGTGAACAGTGCGCCCGCCGAGATCCTACGGGTCAACAGTGCCTTCCGCGGTGTGCTCGTGCCGGCAGGCGTGAGCCTGGTTCGATTCTCCTATTGGCCGCGCAACCTCGGCTGGTTCCTCGGCACCGCGCTGCTCGCGTTCGCGCTCGCCTGCCTGCTCGCGTGCCGGCGCTATCCCGACCCGCGCCTCCCGGCGCGAGCGCTCAGTACGGCCCCTTGAACGTGTCCTCCCGGTCGATGTCGCCGAGCGCGCTGTGGTACTTGCCGAGCATCGCGAGCGCCGCCCGCGCGATCGTGGTCGCGCTCGGGTAGAACGCCTTCTCCAGCGGCTGCGACACCGGCGCCGGGCAGTTCGCCATGGCGATGCGGCGCACCGGCGCCTTGAGGTGCGCGAACCCCTTCTCCGCGGCGAGCGCCGCGACCTCGCTCGAGAACCCGCACAGCTCCCAGCTGGTGTCGGCCACGATCAGCCGGCCGGTCTTGCGCAGCGATTCGAGGATGGTGCGCTCGTCGAGCGGCCGGATGCTGCGCGCATCGACCACCTCGGCATCGACGCCCGCCGCGGCGAGCTGCTCGGCGGCGTGCAGCGCCTCGTAGGCCATGAACGACGTCGCCACGATCGTGACGTCCTTGCCCTCGCGCACCACGGCGGCGCGCCCGATCGGCGTCGGTTCGTCGGAGTCGGGCACCTCGCCGACCGTGTCGTAGAGGCTCCGGTGCTCGAGCATGATCACCGGCGAGTGGTGGCGCAGCGCCGCGAGCATCAGGCCCTTGGCATCGCGCGGGAAAGCCGGCATCAGGACGGTGAGCCCGGGAAAATGCGCCAGCACCGACTGCAGGCTCTGCGAGTGGCTCGCGCCCTGGCCCCAGCCCTTGCCGATCACCGCCCGCACCAGGATCGGGACCTCGCCGGCGTTGCCGCCGTACATGTACTTCCACTTCGCCGCGAGGTTGATCATCATGTCGAAGGCGAGGAACATGAAATCGTTCCTCGGGTGCACGATGATCGGCCGCTTGCCGACGGCCGCCGCCCCGATCGCGATCCCGGTGAGCGCGTTCTCCATGGCGGGCGAATCGAACACGCGCTGCGGGCCGAAGCGCCGCGTCGCCTCGACCGTCGAGCCGAAGATCCCGGACGGGTAGTCGACCGCGATCCCGGTCATGTAGATGCTCGGGTCGCGCTCCATCGCCCGCACGATACCCTCCGAGAGGGCCTCCGAGTACTTGAGGGCGCGCACCGGCGGCTCAGTAGACGTTGTCGAACAGCGTCGACGGATCGGGCCACGGCGCAGCCTTGGCCTGGCGCAGGACCTGATCGAACTCGGCCCGGATCTCGTTCTTCCAGGCCTCGATCTGCGCCGCGGCGGCGATCCGCTTCTCGATGAGGCGGCGCTCGCCGCGCGTCACCGGGCAGCGCGCCTTCCAGGCCTCGACCTCCTCGCGGCTGCGGTAGGTCCTGCCCAGCTCATGGTCGTACATCGGCCCGACGTGCTCCCGCCAGCGATAGGTCTCGCATTCCAGGAAGAAGGGCCCCCCGCCGTCCCGCACGCGGGCGACCGCCTCGGTGGCGGCCTGGTGCACCGCCGCGATGTCGTTGCCGTCGACCTTGTGGGTGCCGATCTTGAACGCCCCGACGCGCTCGCAGAGTTCGGTCCCGGCGGGCTGCCGGATCCGCAGCGGGCTTTCGGTCGAATAGAAATTGTTCTCGCACACGTAGAGCACCGGCAGCCGGTTGACCGAGGCGTAGTTCATCGCCTCGTACGCGATCCCCTCTTCGAGCACGGCCTCGCCGAAAAAGGCGACCGCGATGCGCGCCGCCCCGTCCATGCGGAACGCGAGCGCGCTGCCGGTCGCGAGCGCGAGGCCCTCCCCCAGGATCGGGCTGCTGCCGAGAAATCCGGCGGCGCGATCCGTCAGGTGCACCGACCCGCCCCTGCCGCGCGAGCAGCCGGCCTCGCGGCCGTAGAGCTCCGCCACCAGCCCGAGCAGGCTGCCGCCCTTGGCGAGGTAATGCGTGTGGCAGCGGTGGTGCGAGTACACCACGTCCTCGCCGCGCAGCGCCTCGCAGACCCCGACCGCGACCGCCTCCTGGCCGATGCCGAAATGCGTCGGCGTGCGCATCTCCTTTTCCTTGTAGAGCTCGGCGAGTGTCTCCTCGGCGTGCCGCACTCGGAACATGCTCCGGTAGAGCCGGATCTCCGTCTCCGCGGAGAAGGCGTGCGCGCGCGACGCGTCGAGGTCCTTGAAGCTGCTGATCGCTTGCATGCGGGTGTGCGTTCGCTCCAGGGGTCGGGAGATGGCGCGCCGCTCAGTGCGCGCCTTGCGCAGAGCCGGGCCTGCCGCCGGCGACCTCGGACCGCCCGCGCTCGATCACGTCCTTCGGGATCGGCTTGAACCGCAGGATCTCCCAGACCAGGTGCGCGAACGTCCAGGCGATGCTCAGCACGCTCTTCGGGCGCAGCGCGATGGAGCGCTTGGTTTCCTCCGCGCCGCTCACCGGGACCTGCACGAACGTGCAGCCGGACTTGAGCAGCTTCACCAGCACCTCGCCCTGGAAGCCGAAGCCGCTGCTGGTGATCCGGATCCGGCGCAGCAAGTCCAGCCGATGCACCGGCAGCCCGTTGTAGTAGTGCAGGCGCAGCCCGAACAGGAGGTTGAGCATGCCGGTGTAGGTCCGCGACAGGGCGTAGCGCATGGGTGTCTTGATCTGCCGGAGATTCGTCATGTAAGGGATGACGATATCGAACTGGCCGATCGCCTCGAGCACCGGCGGCAGGCTCGCGGCGGGAAAGCCGCCGTCGCCGCACAGGAGCATGACGTAGCGGCAGCGCGCTTCCCCGACGCCCCGCTGGTAGGAAGCCCCGAGCCCGAGATTGCGCGCATGGTGCAGCACCCGCACGTTGCGCCTCGTGCGGCCCAGCTCGTCCATGATCGCGCCCGTGGCGTCGGTGCTGCCGTCGTCGATCAGGATCACCTCGTAGTCGCGCACCCGGGCCTCGACTTCGTCGAGCAGCTGCTCGACGAAGCGTCCCACCACGTCGGCCTCGTTGAGGGCCGGAACGATGAGCGTGAGCGACCAGGAAGCGGGCTGCGGCAAGGCTGGAAGCGCGGAAAAAAGGCAGTATTCTAGGCGACTTGCCCGCTGTCGTGCTGAAGGCCTCGATCATCCTGGCGAAAGTCCTGCTCTCCGCGGGGCTGGTGTGGCTTGCGTTCAGCAAGATCGACCTGGACAGCGGCTGGGCCACGGTGCGCGCGATCACGCCGCTCGCGCTCGCCGCAGCGGCGGCTTTCTTCGCCCTGCAGTTCGTGCTGGCCGCGCTGCGCCTGAGGGCGTTCCTGAGGGCGCTCGGGGTACGGTACCGCGTGCGCGCGGCGCTCGACGTGATCATGATCGGCGCCTTCTTCAGCCAGACGCTGATCTCGTTCGTCGGCGGGGACGCGATGCGCATCTGGCGGATCGTGCGCTCGCGCGTTTCCGTGGCGGTGGCGGCGAAGAGCGTGCTGTTCGACCGCATCGCCGGGTTCGCGGGGCTGTTCGTCCTGCTGCTCGCCGCGACCCCGTTCCTGGCGCGGCTCGTCCAGAGCGCCGAGATGTTCGCCGGCCAGCTGCTGATCGTGCTGCTCGCGCTGGGAGGCATCGGCGCCGCGTTCCTGGTTCGCCGGCTGCCCGACGTGGCGCCGCGCTGGAGACCGTTCCGGCTGGCGCGCGAGGTGGTGGACACCGGCCTGGAGATCTGGCGCTCGAAGCGCGGCGCGTGGCTGGTGCTCGGGCTGTCGGTCGGGATCCAGCTGCTCAACGTCGTGATCCTCTACGTGCTCGGCCATGGGCTCGGCATGGACCTGCGCTTCCTGGACGGGCTGCTGCTCTTCCCGACCGTGCTTTTCCTCTCCATGCTCCCGATCTCGGTCGCCGGCTGGGGAGTGCGCGAGGGCGCCATGATCGCCGCGCTCGCCCTGGTCGGCATCCCGCCGCACCAGGGCTTGGCGCTGTCCGTGTGCTTCGGGCTCGGACTGATCGTGGTCAGCCTTCCGGGGGGCCTCGTCTGGCTCGCCGCCCGCCATCGGCCGATCGGGAACGCAGCCTCCTGAGCGAAGGCGGCATCCGCCCGCAAGTCGAGCGCCCATGCGAAAAACCACCACTGCTCCGCGCACCGAGTACCGCAATCCGTTCATGGAGGTCCGCCATACCAGGGCCGACTTCGGCGCCTTCCAGAAGGACTACTTCGTGATCGAGCTGGGGCCGCGCGCCGGGGTCGTAGCGCTGCGCGGCCGGCGCGTGCTGCTGACGCGCCAGTATCGCTTCCTGATCGACGGGCCGTCGTGGGAGATCCCGGGAGGGCGGGTGGAGGCGGGCGAGGACCCGCAGGCCGCCGCGGTGCGCGAGTGCCTCGAGGAAACCGGGGTGGAATGCCGCGGGCTGAAGCGGCTGCTCGAGTATTTCCCGGGGCTCGACAACTTCAACAACCGGACCACGCTCTTCGTGAGCCGGGACGCGCGCACGCTGCGCGCCTTCACGGCCCAGGCCGCCGAGGTCACCGAAGTGCGCTGGATCGGGCTCGACAAGGCGCTGCGGATGGTCGGCGCGGGCGAGATCCTCGACGCCCTGACCGTGACCGGCCTGCTCGCCTGCAAGGCCCTGGCGGCGTAGCCCTCAGCGCCTGCCGCAGCAAAGCGCGAACAGGTAGTGCGCCATCTTGTGATAGCCGGTGTGCACGACCTCGTCGTTCATCGAGAACATGAACACGTTGTGGAAGCGGCGCTGCATCGCGGCCCTGAGCTCGGGCATGGACTTGCAGTTCACGTGCCCTTCCTTGCTGAGGGGCGAGGCATAGGCCTGGGATTCGAGGGACGGCATGCCGACGATCACCGCGCCGTGGGGCGCAAGCGACGCCGCCAGGTTGCCGAGGAAACGCTCCTCGTTCTCGGGCAGGATGTGCTCGAGGACGTCGAGCGCGTAGATCCCCTCGAACTCGCCGGGGACCGCGCCCGCGAGCACGTCGTGGACCCGGCAGTCGAACCTCCAGCGGTCCCCCATGCGCGCATTGGTGTCCTCGACGAAGAGCGGATCGAAATCCACCGCGGTCAGGCGCTTCACCTCCTGCACCACCACCCGGGTGCCGAAGGCGTCGGCGCAGCCGATTTCCAGGACGCGTTCCAGGCCGGCGAACATCTTGGCGACGAACTTGTAGCGGGCGAGCGTGAACGTGAGCCGCTTCGGGTCGTCGTACCACGCCTGGCTGGTCATCAGGCCAAGCGTCTCCAGCCCGCGCCTCGCGCGGTACTCGAGCATGATCTGGTACTGCTTCTCCCTGGTATGGTCCTGGCTCATGAGGTGATCGTCCATTCCGGATCGACCTCGAGGATCGTCCAGTAGTAATCGCCGGTGTATCCGGCCTCGCGCAGGATCTGCTCCCAGTCGGACGGCATGCCGTAGGTCCGCGCCGTCAGCATCCAGTCCTCGAACACCTTGCGCTCCTGCGGGCTGCGGTAGGCATCCACCTGGATGTAGGCGCGCCCCGGCGACAGCCGCTCGATCTCGCGCAGCGCCCGGATGCAGCCGGCGCGATCGAGGTTGTGCAGCGTGTTGATCGAGAGCGCGCACTGAAAGCTTCGATCCGGGAACGGCAGACGCGTCGCGCTGCCCACCTGCAGGCGGCCGATGACCTCGGGCTCGCAGTGCGTGACCGCGTATGCCGAGATGTCGAGCCCGAACGCCTCGAGCCCGGGGCAGACCTGCATCAGGTCCTTGACCAGGAATCCCTTGCCGCAGCCGACGTCGAGCACGCGATCGCCGGGCTTGAGCCGGAAATGGCGGACGATGTCCTCGGCGATGGGAATCCATCGCCCGTCGTAGCGGTAGCCGCCGTAGCCCTGCTCGCGGCTGCCGTCGAAGTATTCGCGGCCGAACTGCAGCGCGACGCGCCGGTTCTCCTCCTTGTGGACCAGGCGCGCCTTGACGTTGCGGCGGGCCTTGGGGTAGCGCGCAAGCAGGTTGATTTCGGCCATCAGGTCATCTCCCCGCTCCGCTCGTGGCAGCGTGCCACCCCTTCCTCGAGCGCGGTGAGCCGCAGCCCGGGGAACGCCCGCAGCAGGCGGCTGACGTCGTAGTGGCGGTGGGTGATCGGGTGGGTGCGCGGCGTCGCGACGATCTCGATCCCCTCCCCGAACTGCGCCGCGACCAGCGCGGCCACCTCGCGGAACGACGCCGAGCGGCCGGTGGCGACGTTGAGGGTTCCGGCGCTCGCGTGCCGCAGCGCGCGCAGGGCGATCTCGGCGACGTCATCGACGTGGATGTGGTCGCGCGTTTCCTCGCCTGCGCCGAAGAGCGCGATGCGTCGCTCGCTGCGCGCGGCGCGGCGGAAACGGTTCGGGCCGTAGGCGTTGTGCGTGTCGCCGGCGCCGTAGACGAGCGTCGGCCGCAGCACCAGCACCGGCGCCCGCGCGGTCGCGCGCGCCATCAGCTCGCGCGCGAGGTGCATCGCGCCGTAGAGATCCTGCGGCGCCGCCGGGGTGTCCTCGTCGACGAGGCCCGGGCCGGGGCCGTAGACCGCGTCCGAGCTGAAATACACGAAGTGCGCGCAGCCGCTGCCCGCGAGCGCCGCGCACACCGCCTGCATCATCGCCAGGTTGCGCACGAACGTCGCCGCGTCGCGCCCCTTGTCCGGCGTCAGCGCCGCGAGCATGACCACGGCGTCGGCCGGCCGCAGGCGCCGCGCCAGGCGCTCGGCGGCGTCCGCGGCGCCCAGATCCAGCTCGGCCGAGGGCGGC
>Ga0187893_10005880_pt1 | contig 21521 bp, 17 predicted proteins | sample MA1701074metaG_FD_139574 | JGI IMG/M metagenome (GOLD analysis project Ga0187893, IMG submission 139574) | White microbial mat communities from a basaltic lava cave in the Kipuka Kanohina Cave System on the Island of Hawaii, USA - MA170107-4 metaG ...
ACTCGCCTCTTTGCCGCCGATCAAGGCCGCCGGGTGATCCCCCACCGTGTGCTCCGCAAACCAAGCGCGACCCAGGATGCAGGCGTTTTTTGCTTTGGTGATCCGCTTCTGGTCCAGATCGACCGTGAGCACCATGTCATCGCACACACAACCGCAGAAGGTGCAGGTTGCGTTCTCTACCGTTCGCGTGTTCTCACTCATTGTCATACACCTCACTTAAGACTACTTCACGGCTTCCACCTGCACCTCAAAGTTTTTTGAGATCGGCATGCCGCTACCCGCGGTGTCGCTTTCCATCAACAAGCTGGAAGCCGGTCCGTAGGCCATGAACAGCACCCCCGTGGGCAGATCCGCGGGTTTTCTTCCCTTACACCGTAGCAGGGTCTCACCGATCTCATTGCTCAAGCGCACTTGGTCTCCGTCGTTAAGGCCTAAGCGCTGCATATCATCGGTATTCATCTCCACGGTGGTGGTGACCTCCAGGTACTCCCCTTTCAGCTTGCCGTCGTTCAGCGAAGTCCCTTGTTTGCTGGTCCGACCGGGGATCAAGATCATCGTTTCCGCCATGATTACACTCGCGCAACGAAAAAATTCAAATAAATTCAAGAAAACACCCCCAATCGCGGGGGGAGTTTAGGAAGGAAGGGATAGGAAGAGCCAGCGCCTGCTTGACTATCTCACCTACCTCTTAGATACCACGTCCCGCCGCAGGCGTCAACCTAAAGGGGGGAAATTGACCTGCTATCCCACACCACGGCCTTTGCGGAAGGAGTGTCTGTTTTCGCAGGCTTGCATAGGCTCGGCTCCGGCGTAAGGCGCGACCGGGAACATTCCGCTTGCGGGGGCCCGATCCGAGCATAACATTCACGAATCAATCCAGCTGCGGGAGCTGGGTATGCGACACAGAGGCTTCAATCGCAGTGTTGACCACCCAAAGCTCACCCTCCTTGTCCCAGGCCAATTCGTGGATATCGATGTCGCCGATGCTTGGGTGCTCTTGCCCGATCATCTTCATGCCCTTTGGACATTGCCGGTGGATGATCATAATTTCTCTCAACGCTGGCGCGTCATCAAGCGCCTCGTCACCCAAGGTTGCTCAGCGCGACTCCACCGAGCGGAGTGGTCAACGGAGCGTCGTAGACAACGCCACCAGAGCACGCTCTGGCAGCATCGGTTTTGGGAACATCTCATTCGAGACGAGGACGACTTTAACCGTGGATTACCTCCCTTGGAACCCGGTGAAGCACCGCTATGTGCGAGCGGTGAAGGATTGGCCGTATTCGAGTTATCATCGCTATGTGAAACGGGGACTGTTGCCGCTCGATTGGGGAAGCGCGCTGCCCTTATTCGATGGTGATACCTTTGGCGAGTAAATGGGACACGCTTGCTGGGTAGGGCGTGCCGTGCGCGCCCTCACCGACCGAGATGGTTCCATACGCCGCAATGTGGCGCGGGGACGCGCCCTACGCCCTCCTACACTCTTGGTCGGTTATTTTAATGCCCGGTTCGTTACCGCTTAGCCCCTTGCGCCAGGGTACTCAAGTGCAAACGCGCGTGCCCCAGACATAGGGATAGGTTAACCGTTTCGTGCCACTGGTAACGGAATTTGCTCCTCGACCAAGGTCCCTTCAAGCTTCTGCAGGATACGTTCTCGTACTTTCGCAAGATCTTTTCCAATCACCACCGCACGATTGCTAAATGCGGATTGCCCCACGGGGGCTAGCCACTCCACGCGCCAGCGACCACAAGTGTAGTTGAATACCGAAGACCATCCCTCGCCAGAAAACTTTACGATCCCTTTGGCCCGATAGACCTGAGCTGGTAGGTTCTCCAGCACTTGCTCGAACCGGTCTCGGCTGAGGACCCCTTCCCGTTGGAAGCTAAAGGCGTTGATCCCGTCCGCGTCCAGGTGTTTTTCGTGGCCAGCATGCTCTATTTTCTGAGCCGACCGACGCAAGTGTCTCACCACACTGGTGGTAAAAAGAATATCCTCTGCAACCCGGCCATAGTGCGAGGTAACCAAGAGTGCACGGTCATTGAGTCTGCGCAACAACCGGTTAACACGGACAAGCTCCTGAGAGGAAACCAAGTCTGTTTTATTGATTACCACAAAATCCGCCTCTTCGACCTGACGCACGGCGCTCTCGTTCTCCTTACAGAAGCGAGCGATATTTTTGGCGTCTACCACTGTGATGACCGAGTCGGTTCTGACCCCGATCAGCGAGAGCTCGGAGACCAGTGGACCTGGCTCCGCCACCCCGGAGGTCTCGATGATGATCATATGAGGCTGTACGGTATCGACGATCTCCTGTACCGCAAGGGCAAACCGACTTCCGAGCGTGCAGCAAACGCAGCCGCTTGGTAGTTGCACCATGCGATCCACGTTAACGCCATGCTCCAGCACCACTCCGTCGATGTCGATATCGCCGAAATCATTGACGATCAGCGCGACCTTGAGGCCATCTAGCCCGTCTTTCAGAGTCGACTTAAGCAGGGTCGTTTTGCCACTCCCTAGGAACCCTGTCACGATATTCGCCACCACCAACGTGGGCATGGTCATGCGATCCACTTCAGTTCGGAAATAGTTGCTTGTGACGGTCTCAAGGCGTCCTGAGATAACTGCTCGACAGGCTGAACTAAACTACAGGCGCCAAGTGAATTGGTCGTGATCGCCGCTCGCATATTTATCTCCTAATAATCGGTTGCACAGCGCTCCCTGACCCGGGTTCGCGCCGGCGCGAACCTCAGAAAACCCTGATTAATTCGGAAGTTCCGGCGACATATGGCCTATAGACGGGGTTTTTTGAAGCTTTATTAAGTGTAACCATTGGATCAAGCCGTATCAACTGAGATACAGCTACCTCAGCTACCTAATATAGGCCCCCAATTCGGGGGTATCGTTACGAGCGCGCGGATAAGAGACAATCAACCCGATTGCAAAAAGCATCGCTGACGACAGAGTAAGGAAAGACCAACGGGCGACATGGATTCTACCAGATGGTAAACAACACGAGCGAGCTGGAATGGTGCTAAGATGGCATTAGTAGCGCGCCAGAGTATCTCCGTTATTCTGCCTTGTTACAACGAAGAGGAGAACATTGAAAAGGCGTTGGAGCAGGCGATCAATAACCTCGATCTCCTCTTCTCGGACTGGGAAATCATTGTCGTCGACGATGGGAGCCACGATGGGACCGGGGATATTGTCAACAGAGTAGTCAGTGAAAACGCTCGGGTCTCGGCGGTCAGGCACCCCCGTAATCAAGGGTATGGTGGGGCCTTGAGATCCGGTATCCAGAAGGCGCGAAAGGAGCTGGTGTTTTTTTGCGATTCTGATCTGCAGTTCCACCTCAACGAAATCCTACTCCTGCTGACGTGGGTAGAACAATACGACATCGTCATCGGCTACCGCCGCAAACGCAGGGATCCCTTCTACCGCAAGCTCAACGCCTGGGGGTGGAACCTATTGGTGCGCCTCCTGCTTGGATTGAAAGTCAGAGATATCGATTGCGCCTTCAAGCTTTTCCGCAACGAAGTGTTCAACGTCATTAGGATTGACGCTGTCGGCGCAATGGTGAATACGGAGATCCTAGTGCAAGCAACCCGCTTAGGTTATAAGGTGAGAGAGGTACCCGTAACGCATTTCCCGCGCCTCAATGGCCGACAGACTGGAGCCAGGGTTCAGGTGATCGTGAAGGCGTTCAAAGAATTGTTTCGCCTCTATCGCAGGCTGGGCTGTATCGAACCAATCGTCTTCCCGTCCGATCAGCGTAGCGATCGCAGTAGGTTCCATGGTATGAACCGGCGCAAGGGGGAGCGAAGAAAGGCAATGCTCCCGATCAATTTCCGGAATCGCCGAAAGCAGATCTTTGAAATCCCAGATGCGTCCCCCCGGCCGATCACGCAGTCGGGGCGCTCGGTCATCGCATCCACATCCGCTTTGGCGAAGGCCGGTCCAAGCGAGGAGAGATCAAGGAAAACTCTCACCGTGGGCAACCGAATAAAGACGTCTTCATATCCGCGGCGATAACCATCCCTCAGGACGAGCAAGATTCAGAACCGGAGATTGAGGTCCAAGCGAAAGCGATGGCCGTCCTGCTCGGTAGTGATAGCCTCAACGAGATACAGCCGGCCCATCACGTTGATATTCTTGGTGAAAGCATAAGCCAGAAGCAGTTCGTGGCCTTCGAAGTCACTCGCATCGGTCTGGTTAGCCGAGCCGAATCGAAACCAGTCGTCCTGGGCATAGGAGGCGTTGACACCGAAGGTCTGAATATACGCCGGCGAGCCAACTCGCACCCTGGTCCAGACTGCCCAGCCGGGTCTGCACGACTACCCCGTTGGTTTGGTCGTGGTTGGCAGCCGTGAAGGCATCGCTATCGGTAGTGGAGTAGTCCTGAAAGTTGTGCATCAGGTCGAGCCCAAAGCTCAGCGGCTGACCCAGCGCCTGGATGCGTGCCTGTAAGTTGGTCATCCCAATCACGTAGTCCCGCTCGCCGTTGCCGTTTCTGAGAAACTTCGCTCCCGCTTCGCCCTCGAGGGCGTACAGGCCGCCCGCGAGGGTCAGCTCTGCGAAACCGAGCTTGGTCACATAGACGAGCTGGCCGGCCCCCATCCAGCCATTGAACTCGACGCCGCCATCGGGCAGCGCGAAGGCCCCGGCACGGACATCAAGCTCGGAGCCTGCCGCCCGGCGGTAGCCGAACGCGGCTCCGGCAATCGTCGCGTCGTCGTCCCAGAAGAGTTCGTTCTGCTTCCAAAACGGGAAATCCTTGCGCCCGAACCAGGCCCAGCCACTCTCGCCCTTCAGCTCGCCATACCACTGGTCGAAAAGGATGTCGTCGTCACCGGTGGGATTGCCATCGAAATCCGCGATGGTGATATGCGGCGACTGTTGGCTATCCTTCGACCCGGTGCGCACCCGGAGTGCGAGGGCGAAGACCTCGGTCGGCTGCAAGCGTAGCCCTAGGCGGGCGCGGATCCGCGCCCGGTCCCGGTCGGGCCGCTCGATACCATTGGCTTGGTGCGAGTTCCAGTCGGTCTCGAAGCGGAAGCGGAAGTCGCCGAAGACCTTGAGCTTGCCTGCCGGATCGATGGCGATGTCGGCGCGTGCCTGTGGTAGCGCCACCAGCACGGTGAGCGCGGCCACCAAGCTAGCAGTAAGCACGCGGCCTCGGGACGCGTACCGGGCAGAAACGTCGGCCACACCGGAGTGGCGCATCATGCCATAGTCCGCGGCGCGAAGCTCATCTGATCGAAGGAGTGCTTGTAAGGTGATTCACCGATCTTGCGGAGCCGTCCTTTGCCGAGCTTGAACCGATAGCGGTTGGTGATCGGATCGGGGACCCGGTGGACGAGGCTGTTGACCGGTGCCTCCGTGATCAGGGCATAAGCCCAGAGCATCCCGGGCAGCACCGCCTCCGTCAGCATCGCGACGCCCTCGCAGCTACCTTTGCCGCGGCGGATCAAGCCCTTCTCCTCAAGCTTGGTGTAGCTATAGTCCTCGCCTTCCACCCCGGTAAAACCACCGGTCTGGATCAGGACATCGTCGCTCTCGATGCGCACCCGATCCCCGCTCTCGATGCCCAGGCGCCCTGCGTCCGCGGGATGGATCTCCACCCACTGCTCCGGCCAGCGTTGCCTGATGTAAGGCTTACGCACATCGTCAAAGGCCGACTGCCAGATCTCGTTGATGCGGCCGCTCGTGACCCAGAATTCGCCTTCCCGTGGCTGGATGCGCGCGTAGTAGTCGGCGAACAGCTCCCACGGTGCCTTGAACAGCAGGGCCTTGCCGCTATGCGAGTTGAAGGCGGTCAGCCACTTCTCGTGGACCGTCGGCCCCTCGGGGCTGCCGAAGTCAGTGTCAAGGTCGTGCAGGCGCTTGGTGCCGACGATACCCCCGGCAACCTCGGGCGAGTGAAAGTAGCCGGCGTAGTTTAGGTACTCCTGCGACTCGGTAAACTCGCGGCGGTAGCGCACCGGGGTCTGGATGCCGTGGGTGCCAAGCTCGCGCAACAGCTCGTGGCCGCGCTTGCCGAGCCTCTTGGCGTAGACCACCAGCGGGTGATAATTGAGGACACCCTTCCGCCCGAAGCGGGCCGCCTCCTCGAAGATCTCGTTCGAGTCCTTCCAGGCGTAACCCTGGAATCCCATGCGCTGCGCGAACTGGGCGATGATCCACCAGTCCGGCTTAGCCTCGCCAGGAGCATCGCAGAACTTCGTGTACAGGCGCAAGCGCCGCTCGCCGTTGCAGCGGGTGAGATCGTCCTCACCCCAGCCGGCCGCCGGCAGTACTAGATCGGCGAGATCCCTGCCGATCGGCTGACGCAGATACAAGTCCTGATGGACCAGGACCATCCCGCCGTTGTCGACGCGCCGGATCAAGGCGGTGACGGCCGCCGTGCGGGTCGCCGCAGTGACCTGCTGCGGGTGGGCGCGGGTCAGGCGCCGGAAGGTCTCGGCCAGCTCCTGGCTCCCCGCCATCGCGGTGGTCCAGGTGGTGCCGATGACCCAGGCCCAGCGCAGCTCTCCGGTCTCGACCCAGCAGTCGAGGTCGATCTCATGCCGGCGCCGGCCGGGCAGCCGCTCCGGCGATTGCTCGATCGGGTAGGCGGCGGCCCCGTACCAGCCGCGCTGGTGGCCGCCGAGGCGCGAGAGCACCTGTCCCGGCCGGTTTCCGGCGCCGCAGACCAGGGCCAGGGCGGAAAGCGAGGCGGTATTGAGGTAATTGTTGCTCCAATAATTGCCTTTCTCGAGCCCGAAGGAGGCCTTGGGCCGCCGTCCTTCGATGGGGCTCGCGAGCATGGCCGCCGCCTTGCGGATCTGCTCCTCGGGTATGCCGGTCACGGCCGCCGCGCGCTTGGGCTCGGCATCAGGGTTTGCGAGGATCCATTTCTTGTACTCCTCAAACGAGGCGCCGAACTTGTCCCACGTGGTGCGCCACTGCCAGGGCGTATTGCGCGTGCCACGTCCGAAGCCCGAGTCGATCTCCCAGCGAGTCGCCACCCAACGATCGATGAATTCCTGGTCCTGCCAGCCGTTCTCCAGGATGATCCGGGTCAAGGCCAGGTGCAGCAGCGTATCGGTGCCCGGCGTGATCTGCAGGAACAGACCGCCGTTCTTCTCGGCGTAGGCGGCCCCCGTGGTCTTGCGCGGCAGCACCATGATGAGCTTGGCGTTGCCCCGCATCATCCAGTCGGTGAACAGGATGGTCTTGGTCTCGTAGGGGTCGGTCCCCGACAGGAACAGCGTGTCGGCGAGCGACCAGTCTTCGTAGGAAGCGCTGAAGGCATCGATCCCGGCGTCGTCGATCCCGGCCGTGTCGGGGCCCGGCCCTGGCTTGTCATGCGGTGCATAGGCCGGCGTTTTGATCGTCTCGAAGGCCAGCTTGGAGATCGCGTAGGTGTTCTCGAAGTAGCCGTAGGAATAGGTCTTCATCCCCCAGGCCGCCTCCCCGTGTTTATCGAGTACGTGGCGGCTCACATCGGCCATGATGTCGAAGGCCAGGTCCCAGGAGATCGGCTCGAGCTTCCCTCCCACCCGCAGCAGCGGGGTCTTGAGGCGGTCCCGAGTGGGACCCTCCGGGTTGTAGACCTTGAGCGCCAGGCAGCCCCCGCGTATCGAGTGGTCACCGTCCTTGTTGACCACGGTAGACTCGCCATCGGCGACTATGGCCACGTGGTGCTTCTTGCCGTCCACGCGGCAGTGGCTATGCTGGTTGGGGCTGATCCATTCACGGAGGCTCGCCGGTGGGTCATTGACCTCGAGGTCACCCTCGCCCCGGTCGGGCCAGGTATAGACCTTGTACCCGCAGTGAACAGGGGATGCTCGGGAACGCCGAGGGCATGATAGCCCTCGTCGGAGAACAAGGCGCCATTGTGGCACTGGATGCAGGCCGCCTTGCCTTCGAACAGTTCCTTCCCGCGCAGCGCCGCCTCCGAGAGCGCCGCTCGCTCACCGCGCATTTCGCGATCGAAGGGACTGTCGCTGGAGGTGAGCGCTCGCTCGAAGGTGGCGATCGCCTTCATAGCCAGCTCGAACGTGGGGCGGCGGACGCCGAAGACCTGGCGAAAGCGCTGTACGTACTCCGGGACCTGCGCCAGGCGCTCCTCGGCCATAGCCGGGTCGACGTTGCCGGCCAGATTGCCGGTCGCCGCACTCACGGCCTGGGTCTCGAGGCTCGTCACCTCGCCAGCCCAGAACAGCTTCTGTAGAAAAGCGGTTGACAATCGTCTGTGAATTGCGCCAGTGCTGGGTGCCCGGATAGCCGAGGCTCAAGGGGTTGCCGTCGCCCCAGCCGAGCTCAGGGGCATGGCAGGCGGCGCAGCCCGAGGTAAGATCGCCGGAGAGGCGGTTGTCGAAGAACAAGAGCCGCCCGAGCTCGACCTTCTCGGGTGTGATCGGGTTGTCCAGCGGCGCCGTTACCGCGGGGAGCGCCGTGAGCGGCGGAAACGCTGCCGCTGGCGCCGTCTCTGCCCCTACCTGTGTGCCAGGAGCCCATGGGGCCTCCCAAGTTCTTCGACGTATCTCTTCCTGCATGCATCCAAAAAGTGCCAGCGCCAGGATCGCAAGTTGTGGCCATCGCATCAGTTTTCTCCCAACTTGCGTAGCTCGTACGGCGGGGCCGCGGCGGTCTCAACGAGGGGCTTCCCGGAGAGCGCCCGTAGGAACTCGACTAAGGACTTCTGTTCCGCCGCCGTGAGCCCGAGTCGCCGCAGCTCAGGACGCGCAATGCGGCCGCCGCCGCGGTCATAGAACTCGACCACCTCCTCCAGCGTGGCCAGCATGCCGTTATGCATATAGGGAGCGGTATGCGCGACCTCGCGCAGCGACGGGGTGGCGAACCGGCCCCGGTCGGCCGGCATCTTCGTGATGGCGAAGAGCCCCAGGTCCTCGCGCAGGCTAGCGTAGTCGGAAACGCCTAGGACCTTGAAGAAACGTCGGAAGGTGATGTGCCGCTCCGGTGTACGGAAGATCTCGGGGTTCTCCGGAACGCCCAGATTATGGAACCCGCCGTCGCTCAGCAGGGCACCATAGTGGCACTCTATTCAGCGCGCCTTGCCATGAAACAGGCCGCGCCCGGCTTGGGCTTGAGGTGAGAGAGCGGTCTGGTCGCCGGCGAGGTAGCGATCGAGGGGGACCTCTCGAGAACGCAAGGTCTTGAGATAGGCCACCACCGCGTTCAAGATCCGCCCGTAGGTAGGCTCCCCACCGAAAACGGTGCGAAAGCCCTCCTCGTAGGCCGGCACCTGGCGCAGCCGCTCGATCACCAGCCGGCCGTCGGCCTGCATGAAGTGGGCCTCGGCGATGTGGTCGCGCACGACGGAGGCCATATCCGCGCCCGCCAAGCGGCCATCCCAGAAGGCGAAACGCTTATCGAACGCGTTGAGCACCGTCGGCGTGTTTCGTAGGTAGAGCGAGCCCGGATAGCCCTGTGATAGAGGCAGTCCATCCGCCCAGCCCTTCTCAGGCACGTGGCACTCGGCACAGGACAGCGAGGCATTGCCCGAGAGTCGCGGGTCGAAGAACAGGAGCCGCCCTAAGGCCGCCTGCCGGCTGTCTACCGCCTCGACGGCGGGTAGCGGCGCAAGCTGTGGGGAGGCTTTCCGTTGCTCTTCTGTACCTACCGAGAACCCGGCAATTGGAATGACAAGCAAGAGCAACGCCTTACAGCGCCTCTGGTGGATGCTGCATATCGGCGTGTCCTTGGCTTGACCTGCCGTCGCCCAAAGCTCAGATTGGTCACTCGGAGGCTCACGAGCACACCAGTCGATCTGCGCCACCGCCGTATCGTTTGCACCGCTGCCTTGCTGTCGAGGACTTTCGAACATAGAGAACCACCTCACGACACCACGGCAGAGGTCCGCGAAACCCTTGATCCGAACCCGTACCGTTGCGCGTCGATGGCCGCGGCACGGAGGTTGCCTGGGTATCTCCTTCCGATCTGAGCTGGATACGGTGCTGTTTGCTTCTTCTCCTCCCGCCGCGATCAAGAAGACGGCTATTGGCTCCCTGCATTAAAAAGCTCTCTCTCTACAATGTCACACAGGATATGGCCGACCAGGATATGCGCTTCTTGAATTCGCGGGGTATCCTCGCTTGGGATACGGACGCAGTAATCCACAACCTCTTTCACCTTACCCCCACCTTTTCCCGTAAACCCCACCTTCACTAACCCTTTCCCTTCCGCCACCCTTAGGGCCTTGATCACGTTCTCAGAGTTTCCGCTGGTGGAGATCCCAATAGCCACATCTCCCTCCTGACCCAGGGCCTCGACCTGTCGTGCAAAGATTGTGGTAAAGTCGTAATCATTCCCAATGGCCGTCAGAGAGGAGGAATTAACAGTCAGGGCTTCGGCCGGCAACGCCCTCCGAGACCTGTTATAGAATGTCCCCACCAGCTCAGCCGCAATATGCTGGGCATCAGCAGCACTCCCCCCGTTGCCAAACAAGAGTATTTTCCGATTATTCCGGTAAGCCTGAACCAGAGCTTCAGCAATCTCGCTTATAGTGCCGATCGCTGTAGCATCATCCAGGAGACTTTGTTGAACCTGGATATGCTCTCCTATCCTCTGGCGGATCTGTTCCTCTCGCCCCACGACTTCTCCTTTCTCTACCCGTCAACCGTTGTTCGCCAGCTCTGAAGTCCGCCTGCCTCAAAATCAAAATTTACCAATTGACAGTCAAGCTCGTTTAACGCCCTGGCTACCCGCGGCTTTTTGTCGAAGACACAGAAAAAGTACATATAGCCCCCTCCGCCAGCCCCAGAAATTTTCCCGCCTAGGGCCCCAGCGGTCCTGGCCGCATTATAAACCTGGTCGATCCGGGGGTTGGTGATCACATCGGCCATCCGCTTCTTATATTCCCAGGCCTCGTGGAGGAGCTTCCCAAAGTCCTCCAGCTCCCCTAAGAGGAGGGCGTTTTTCATCTCAAAAGCCATTCGCTTCAATCCGTCCATAGCCTCCAGGGATTCAGCCACTCGCTCTTCATAGCACTGCATCTGGCGTTCGATGATATGAGACGACAAACGGCTGCTACCGAGATAGCAAAGAAGGAGTCGATATTGGAGCTCGTTTATTGTTTCCCAAGGAATATTCAGAGGGTTTACGATGGTTTTCTCCGCGTAAAACTCCATGAAGTTGAAGCCTCCGAAGGTGGCCGCGTATTGATCCTGGCGCCCTCCCTTCTGCCCCATGTCGACGCGCTCTATCTGGTAGGCTAATTGGGCAATCTCGTACGGAGACAGAGGGAGGCGAAGCCACTCCTTAAAGGCTCCAATGGCGGTGGCTACCAGCGTAGATGATGTCCCTACACCGGATCCAGGGGGGGCATCACTATGGATGTAGAGTTTAAACCCATGGGGTAGCCCCGCCTTAAAGTGCTGGATGACGCCTTCAACCAGCTTCAACTTCCCATCGAATGCGAATTCCTGGTCAATGCTATACTCCACCACCGTGTCATAGTCTTGCGATTGAACCTCAATCTTACCGTTGTCAGAGGGAATGATGGTGGCGTAGGCGTACTTGCTGATAGCGGCATTGAGGGCGGCGCCTCCTCGCTCTTCAGGATAGGGCGAAACGTCCGTACCCCCGCCGGCAAAGCTGATCCGTAAAGGAGCCTTAGCCCGGATGATCTGCCTCATGGCGAAAAACCCCTGTCCTTGAAGAACCGTTGGGCCTGTGCATACCGCTCTGGCGTTCCAATATCGATGAACGGATTGGAGCTTACGAAGGCAGAGAGCCTGTTGCCCTTCGTGATCGCTTGTGGAAAAGCTTCCCGTTCTAAGGAGCAAACCCGACCGGGCGGGATCAGGTCCAAAAATTCCTTCTCCAAGAGGTACACACCGGCGTTGACGATACCCTTCCCGGAGCTTCGCGATTTCTCAACAAACCCTGCGATCATCCCATCCTTCTCCAGTTGTAAGGATCCATAATCCTTTGCATCTTCCACCGTCGAAGCCGCAATAGTTCCAAGCACCGTTCTTGAGGCATGGAAGGCTTTCAACTTATCCAAGTCCAGCTCTAAATAGCTATCTCCATTGAGGACAAGGAACCGATCAGAGACGTACTCTTCTGCCTTCTTAAGGGCTCCTCCGGTACCGAGAAGCTGGTCCTCCTCGCAGGAATAAAGGAGCGTTGCACCCACCTTGGACCCATCACCGAAGCGATCCCGGATCGATTCGCCCTTGTAGCCGATACAGAGAACAATTTCACGAAATCCAAATCGTGCTAACAAACGGAACTGGTATTCTAGAAACGGCCTTCCTGCGATCTCCAGCAACGCTTTGGGCGTCTCCGTCAGCCCCCGTAGTCTCGTGCCAAGTCCCCCCGTGAGAATGACGGCTTTCATCTCACGCAGGAACTCTCCTCACCGATAGATCATGCTCCCTCGTTCAGCTCATTCCGCATCGTAGGTCCGGACAAGGAAGTCAAAGTTACCAGCCGCGTTCCAACTCCTGCCGCCGGCAAAGACCCGCCCCCCTATCACGTGGATACCGAAAGCCTCATCGTCACCCCCGGTCAGGTCAAACTGGTCCTGCCACAGGAGCGCCCCGGTGGTGCCATTGTAGGCTCGCACAGGGAAATCAAAGTTGCCGGCGGCGTTCGTGACCCGCCCGGCAGTAAAAACTTTCGTCTGTTTCACGGCAAGCGCGAGAGCCTCATCGTTACCCCCGGCCGAATCCAACTGGTCCTGCCACAGCAACGCCCCTGTCCCGCGGTCGTAGGCCCGGACGAGGAAGTCATCATTGCCGGCCGCGTTTCTGCCCCGCCCGGCAGCAATAACCTTCCCCACGATCACACCCAGAGCAAGGGCCTCATCGTTACCCCCGGCTAGGTCGAATTGATCGGCCCACACGAGCGCCCCAGTCGCGCTGTTGTAGGTTCGCACGAGGAAGTCAATATTGCCGACGGGGGGAGGAGCGTTGTTGCCATTCCCGGCCGCAAAGAGCCGGTCCTTTGCCAACGAGAGGGCGAGGGCCTTATCGTCGCCTCCAGCGAGGTCGAGCTGGTCCTGCCACAAGAGGGTCCCGATGGCGCTATCATAGGCCCGCACGACGAAGTCGAAGTCACCGGCGGCGTTTTTTAGCCTGCCGGCGGCGAAGACCCGACCACTTCCCCCAGTGAAGGCGAGAACCTCCGCATTGCCCCCATCCACTTGGTCCTGCCACACGAGCGCCCCAGTGACGCCGTCGTAGGCTCGGACGAGGAAGTCATCATCGCCGGCGGCGTTTTCGCCACTGCCACCCACAAAGAGCTGCTTTCCTGCCACGGCAAGGGCGAGCGCCTCATCGTCGCCGGCGGCCAGGTCGAACTGGTCCTGCCACACGAGCGCCCCGGTGACGCCATCATAGGCTCGAACGAGGAAGTCAAAGTCACCCGCGGCGTTCGTAAGCCTTCCGACGGCAAAGACTTGCTTTCCTCCCACGGTGGAGGCAACGGCCTCCGCATTGCCCCCGTCAACTTGGTCCTGCCACAGGGGCGCCGCAGTGGCGCTATCGTAGGCCCGTACGAGGAAGTCATCATCACCGACGGCGTTCGTGCCCCTGCCAGCGGCAAAGACGCGCACACCTGCCGCGACGATGGTGAAACTCGTATCGTTAGCTCCCGCCAGGTCGAACTGGTCTTGCCAGAGCAGATCACCCCCCACCCCCCACGCACGCGTTGCGAGGAGAAGGCTTCCCGCACAGGCCAGAGCGCCTAAGGTGGACGTAAGGCGTCGCAGCACTTGGACTTGTCTTACCCACGAGGCCTCCCTCCACAGCGACTTTTTGACTCGACCATCTATCTGCTGCATTACCCTATCCTCCTTCTTATCACCTTAACCTTCTTGAAATTCTCGACCTTCACATCACATCAGATCCTAATTCCTAATTCTGTTTGTATAGAATCCATTCTGCTCCTCGATCAGGGCAGTTTTATGTTCGCAAGGCGGATGGATAGAATTACATCCTTACCGCGGAATACCGGTCGTTGCCCTGAGACTGGGCGAGGGGATTGACGGCCAAGATCTTGCCGTACCAAACCCCGGCCATCTCGACATACGCCCGGCTGGACCTTCTCTTCAAGCGATGTACGGGTTTAGGGGTTTTTTTACAAAGCCAATCTTATTTTTAGCATCTATAGACGTCAAACCCTCAAATGAGGTCCTACAAATAGGCTACGCTAACCGGAAAGCGTTCAGAATCTCCCGCGGGGCGCTTTTTGGGGTGTTGGACATGTGTCAGATTAGATGTTGCGCCAGTAGATACAAGCTGTAGCAGTTATCCACTGCTCAAACGAAGCGAGCGAGCGAGACGCCTGAACTCGCCAACACTGATACGACCCCCAATAGGGTCATGACTTTAGCTCCCCTCAGTGATTGCCAGCACCGGTCAGCCGCCACATCGGTCAGGTGAGACTAACGAGAGGTGTGGCTAAGGCGATGTCTTGACAGTGATGGAGGTGGATTGTGCGGACGTGTTGCCGGCGGCGTCGTACGCCGAGACGGTGAAGGTGTAGCGCGTGTTTGGCGTCAGGTTCGTGTTCGAATAGCTGGTAATCTTTCGGGTCGTAACCTGCACCCCATTGCGGTACACATTGTAGCCGGTGACGGCGACATTGTCCGTGGAAGCCGTCCAGGAAATGCTGATCTTGGTCGAGGATACAAAGGTTGTCTTCAAGCCGGTGGGCACGGAGGGGGCGGTGAGATCCAGCGTCATTGCAGTAGCGGCTGAGGATTGGCCGGAACAATTCTCTGCCGCATCGCAAGCCGCGACCGTGTAGTTGTAGCCAGTGGCCTGGGCCAAGCCGGTATTCGAGAAAGTGGTCCCAGTTGTGGTGGCGATTTGCACGCCTCCCCCGTAAATCTTGTAGCTGGTGACGCCTACGTTGTCCGTAGAGGCCGTCCAGGAGAGGTTTATTTGTGAGCCGGAAACCGCGGTCGCAGTGAGGCCAGTGGGCTTGGAAGGAGCCGTGACATCCAGGGTTTTCGCAGCCACAGATGAAGACGGGGCGGAGACGTTGCCTGCGGCATCGTATGCGGCGACGGTGTAGGTGTAGCTGGTCGCCTCCGTCAATCCAGAGTCCGAGTAGCTGGTGGTTGTCTTGGTGGCGACCTGTAAGGCATTCCGGTAGACCTGGTACCCTGTCACCGCCACGTTGTCGGTTGAGGCCGTCCAAGCGAGATCGATTTTCGAGCCGCCAACAGGCGTGGCTGTCAGGCCAGTGGGTTTTGACGGCGCTGTGACATCGAACGTCTTGGCCGTTGCTGAGCCAGACTGGAGCGAAGTATTGCCTGCCGCATCATGGGCCGCTACGGTGTAGGTGTAGCTTGTGGCTTGTGCCAGTCCTGTGTCGGAGTAGGTGGTCCCGCTGGAAGTTCCCACCTCGACACCGTCGCGATAAACCTTGTAACCGGTGACACCCACGTTGTCGCTCGGTGCGATCCAGGAGAGATTGACTTGTGAGCCGGAAACTGCGGTCGCAGCGAGGCCAGTGGGCTTGGAGGGGATGTGTACGTCGATGGTTGTGGCACTATCCGATAAAGACTGCGCTGATTTGTTCCCGGCCGAATCGTATGCCAGGACCGCGTAGGTGTAGGTTATGGCCTCGGCCAGGCCAATGTCGGAAAAGCTGAGAAGCTTCGAGTCGCCAACTTGCACGCCGTCACGAAAGATTTTGTAGCCGGCGACACCACCGGTCGAAGCTTTCCAGGAGAGGTCGATTTGTGAATCGGAGACGGCGGTGGCATTCAGTCCGGTGGGCATGGAAGGAGCGGTGGTGTCTGAGGGATGCACCACAGCATTCGCAACCGGAACTGCGTCCGGGTTCAAACTCCATGTGCTGTGGTCAAAACAAAACCAGAGCTTAGTGCGGTCGAAACTTCCGGCTGCGCAGATGATGGCCGAACTCAGCGTGTCGGTGGTAAACCCATTCGGCGCCACATCCCACCAGCCGACGATATGATCTGCCTCCTGCAAGGCCTGGAACCGTGGGGTAGTGTTGTCCTGCCCGTCACACTGCCGGAAACCGTTATCGACCACAGCGACATGCGGGTACAAGCCAACCGGGTCCTCCTCCAGCTCCTCGGCGAGATTGCCGGAGTCTGGCGGCCGGCTGATGTAGGCCACGGGCTTTGAAGTGCTGATGGCCCAGTGCGTCATGATGTCGCGCACGGCAATTCCATAGTTGTACCCCTGTGATGGCAATTGCTGATCCACATTCACAGCACCCGGAGGGTTGGGCACGAAACCTTCGGCGATGAACTCGCTCAAAAGCGCATCGCTTTGTTCACCCGCGAGCGAGGTGGGCAACACACCACTGGCGCCCGTGATCACGTAGCCTGCGACCCGGGGGTCTCCGTTATAGGCCTCCGTCAGCTCGGTGATCGCATTCTTTGCCAGTTCCTTGTACGTCGGGTCCCACCATACCGGGAATTCATTCGTTCGGTCCCGGATGATCACGAATTGGACCCCCTGGTCCTTGGCCCACTGGGGAATATTAGTATTATTGGAGCCGAAGTCTGCGGCATGTCCATCCACGGCGGGTGCGAAATCGAGCTGGAGGATCGCCAATTTACCATTTGCGGCCGCAGCCGCAATCCCCTCCTCAAAGAAAGACGTCTCGGCATCCAGAGAACTGTTGGGCTGGAATTCCTTCCAGCCAACTCTCCAGACTACGGCGTCGAGCTGGGGATCGGTTATCGTGTTCTCGGTCGCCTCCTCGATCCTGGTGATCGCCATACCTGAATCCACAGTAACCGTTACAGTTTTGGAAACGGTGATGTTGTTGCTCGATGTGCACGTTAGAGTGTAGCTCGTGGTCTGCATCGGCGTGACCACTTCGGACCCACTGGTAGCCTTGGACCCTGACCATCCACCCGATGCTGTTCGTGTGCCGGCGTTGATGGTCGACCACGTCAGGGTGACGGATTCACCCAGCCGCGTGCTGGTCGGATCTGCGGTAAGGGTCACCGTGGGGGTGGCTGCCACCGCAGGCTGCGAGCAAAAGAAGACTATGAACAGAGAGAGACAAGCACAGATTCTGGATTCGAAAGAACGCAACTCCCCCATAAGCGTCTCCTTCATTTCTTACTTAGACAGAAAAGAGCGTTACCCGCTTTTCATCCCCTCAGACCTGTCAAGGCGTGAGCGTGCCAGAAAAACCGCTATCCACCGCAAAGGGGCGCCTAAAGCCATCCGGCCAGCGCAGGGCAGGTACGCGTCGCACTGTCCGACTCAAAGAGGTCCTCGAACTTAAGCTGGGTGCGCGGGTAGCCCTCGGAGGGAGGTATGCGATCCATACCTCCCAGCATAGCGCACCCGGGAGCTAAGTGCATACCCCCCATCCGTGAAATACTGTGATCACCCTCACTTGGAGCTTCGCAGCATCGGGCTTATCCTCGGCGAGCATCGAGACCTGTTTTCCGATCGAAGACGGTCGGAAATGGCGATGTAATAAACTGAGCGACAACACCCTTGAAAAAAGAGCGGCATTAATTGTCGCACGCATACCCCTCGCATAGGTCTCTGCGCAGCCATTCATTAGCCCACGCGAGCGCGTTTGCCCAGTCAGTTGCCGTACCATCCAGTGACGCCTGATACTCACTCACAGGCACATGGCTGACGTGGCTGAGAGGGTCGGCACTTCCTTGAATGCCGATAGCGCCTTCATAGACTCTCTGCAGACTGTGCGCCACGCCATCTTTATCTTGGCGTCCTGAGGGACCCCACTCCACCCATCCGATCGGTACGCCCCAGTTCGCAACGCGTTCTGCCATGTTTGTCCGGGATGTTGAACCCAGCTTCCCACTGAAGCCGTTATTGATAATATTAATATGGCGGGAAGTCATGAATGCATTCACTTCGTTATCCCACGCACTGTCAAAATGGGCGACATAAGCAATAGGCGTAGGCGTGGCGGCGCCGCCGTACTTCGCCGTATTCACATTTTCCGACGCGAAGCTGTCCAGGAACATGAGGGCCATGTCTTTAACGTTGTCGGTATATATCCCCTCAACTACGGATCCGCTGCCCGCAGCCAGCCCGTCCCAGCCATTCTGAAGCCACATATCTTCTACGTACTGCCAATCTGGACCATCCGAAAGTCCGGGTTCACCGCCAAAGGCGTGGCCTCTTATCTCTACAAAGGCAATGGTAGGATCTCCGTTGTACTCTTTGGCAAACTCATGCATGAAGCGGTCCCACCACATGCGGAAGTTAGGATCCCAGTACACGGGGTAACGGGCCGTAATGATCGCATTGGTGAACGGATCCCTGGCCTGGATAAAGGGGACTGGATTAGCGGGTTGGGTGTATATCCAGTCTGGAGCGCCCTTGAGTCGGCCGCCGAGCTCCTGCTTGTCCCTCTGGCTTGATGAGCGTATCTCTACCCAAATCTTCTTCCCTTTCGCGCGCCACTCGCCGAGTATTTTCTCAAAGTTGGACCAGTCGAACTGCCCTTCGTATGGCTCCATATTCATCCAGTCGAGGACGATCTGTGCGCCAGCAATATGCTGCGCTCCCCCGCTGTTGTACATCTGTTCCTTGACACTCCCTGCAGGGCCCGGTTCGAAGATCCAGTTTGTGTCGCCCGAGTATCCCGGCTCGCTTATAGGAATTTTGTAAGGATAGGTTTTAGTATCTACCATATCCTCTTCCTTGTCCTGCTCCCAAATGCCGGCAACCCGGGTGGGGTCAGTTAAGGCCTGGCTACGATCGGGGTAGCTGAAGTCGCTTGCATTCACTGTCACCGGCCCGCTCTGGGCGCTCGCATTTCCTGCAGCGTCGTAGGCCGCGACGGTGTAAGAGTAAATACTAGCCGGGAGACCAACATCAGAATATGAAGTAACGGGGACGGTTGCGATCAGCACGCTATCGCGATAGACATTGTAGCTGACAACACCCGAACTAGTTTGGCCGCTTACCACAGGATCCGTGCTTGCGTCCCAAGAAAGGTCAATCTGAGAAGAAGTAACGGAGATAGGGGTAAGGGCGGCAGGGACCGAGGGTGCCGTAGTGTCTGACTCAACCTCGTTCTCAAGCCAGTTCTCCAGGCTCCAACCGTCCGCGCCGATGTCGTAGTCAATGTTCCAAAAAATACCGCCGGTGCCGGATTTTGGGCCACGGACTACGCTACCAAGGGCTCCCGTTTGCTGATTGCCTAGCGAGCTGCAGGAAGTGCTCGCGCAGGCGCGGATGTTCAGTTTTTTCGTAGTCTGCACGCGGTCGCCAGCCGCAAATTTGTCGCCCGAGACGGCGTCGATAGCAGCGGCAGAAGACAACAACGGCAGGATAGTTAAGCCAAAGAATAGATAAATGAATTGTTTCATTTAGTTGCTCCTCATAAATTGAGAACACACACAAGTACCCACCGCAGCTCCCCGCGTTGCGTTTTGGAGGGCTCAAACTCTCCAAGTCGGCGGATTGGACGGAAACTTTAGGCGTGCAGAAACTGCTTGGAACGACGGGCTGTAGCTCTATCCTGTATTGAGTGGATAGACACTATGTAACGGTTGAGATAAGTGGCGTTGCGCCTGCGCTTTTAGCTGCGATGAGGAGGCAAGGGGATCACAGGACCTTTCGCTTATACGGCACTAAGAAGGGCGGCACGCGCCTCAAACCGCCAATTCTCTGAACGCGCGAATGTCCGATGTAGCTCTCAGCGAAACCAAGCGAAATGTTATTTGCGCTAAGCAGCGTAGTACGCACTTTGCTGCCCACCAAAGTTTTTTCAGTTCGAGGCGGTGCCGTTAAAGGTGAGACTAAAGAAACCTCCGATTATTCGGAGGTTCCGGCGGCACAGCAATCTGCCGCACGTTTTTCAATCCCACAGGTTTTTGACACATGCGTTAAGTAAAAAGAACGCGTTTTGCTTTCGACCTGGCCACACCCTACGGGCAGGTTTTTCAGACTTCCTCAATTATCTCAGGCAGTGAGCAGCCCTCGGCTTTAATCCCGCGAGTTTCGGCTCACGACCGCCTATGCACCGCTAACTCAGCCTTCGCCTAAAAGTTACGGGATGTCTGAAATCGCGAGTACAGCTTCGGAGATGCCAATGTGTAAGCAGTTATCCTGTACAGGATAACTATTATGCTTGGCGTTATGATCAGTCTGTGTATGTTTCAAGGTTTCCCTCTCGCCGCCGACTTAGAGAGTTAAGCCTCCAAAACGCGGCTGGAAGAGCTGTGGTGCGGATTCGCGTGTTTCTCGAACTATTGAGGGAAAGTGCATAAAAAACTCTTTTTGATTTTCTTGGGCCTAGTCGTCCTTCAAGGACCTGCTACGACTTAAACATTTGCGGCTACAGCACACGTTGTTGGAGTCGACGTTGCTGGTGTACGATCCTGGTAGTAGTGTCGATTACGGCTCTCGACGCACAACCGTCGATGACGGCTGGTGCTCGTATTTCCGGCACGCCCATAAGTTGGCTCTGCCGGAGCCTTACGTGCAAAAACACTGCGACAATCGTCCCTGCCTTTCAGCTTGAATCGACTCTTACGTGCTAAAAATGCAGCTAAAAATTCCTCGGCCTGCAACATACGTCCCTATATTTTTTCTTCGGCTGGGTCGGCGGGTTCGCCGAAAACCCTATTTTCTTCAACAGGGTAAACGCGATTGCCACCTTTGGCATGTTTATCGCCTATCCAGGACCGAGCCCTCTTCCCGAGAAAGGCGAGCCCGAGTGTGAGGGGGCGGTGCAAAGCCACGCCACGGGTGAGACCAACGGGCCTGATTACCGCAGCGGGGGAAAGGCGTTTAAATCAAGGAGAACCAACATGCTCAGTAGAACCCACATCCTTCACCCTTACCGCATTCTTACCCTGGCCGTTGTTGCCGCCATCCTCCTAATGCCTGAAGCGGTCCATGCGATGCGCGGCTCAAAACCGAAGAAAGCAGACTGCTCCCGCACGTCGGTAAGCTTCATTCCCCTCAACGACCTAGGCAATCGCTTGTATCAGGGCGAGACGGGCGGACTTTATCTCGGTGGAAGTAATCTCCGTCCAGCATTGCATGAAAGTAAAGGGTTGGCTCTAGCCCAGGCTATTGAGCCGCTCGATTCCCGTGGCGTCCACAATCCAAACGGCAAATATGTGCTCCTGTCAATCGGGATGTCGAATACGACGGAAGAATTCCAGGCGTTCAAGGAACTGGCCGACAACGATCCGGACAAAGACCTCCACCTGCTAATTGTCGACGGCGCCCAGGGTGGGAAGAGCGCCGAGAAAATCGCCAATCCAAGCGACCGTTCCTACATTGAGTTTTGGGAGACGATCGATCAACGGTTGGCAGGTGCGGGCGTCACACCGGCGCAGGTTGTGGTGGCCTGGGTAAAAGAAGCCAATGGCTTTCCTACAGGCGAATTCCCGGCTGACGCGCAACGCTTGCAGGGCGATCTGACGGCTATTGCCCAAATCCTGACAGACCGCTTCCCCAATCTTCAGCTGGCCTATTTCTCCAGCCGCATCTATGCCGGGTACTCCACCGCCGCCGAAAACCCCGAGCCGTATGCTTACCAGAGCGGCTTTGCGGTGAAGTGGCTGCTTGAG
>Ga0187893_10005881_pt1 | contig 21519 bp, 14 predicted proteins | sample MA1701074metaG_FD_139574 | JGI IMG/M metagenome (GOLD analysis project Ga0187893, IMG submission 139574) | White microbial mat communities from a basaltic lava cave in the Kipuka Kanohina Cave System on the Island of Hawaii, USA - MA170107-4 metaG ...
AAGCCGACCCACTGCTCGCGGCGCGTCCACTCGCGCGCCACGGCCGACGGGCGCAGCACGTACCAGGCGAGGGCGGCCACCAGCAGGAGCTGCAGCGCGAAGCGCAGCACCGACTGCCCGCCGCGCGCCTCCTCGAGGAAGAGCAGCAGGAGCGAGGCGAGGGTGAGCCAGACCGCCCACTGCCACCGCTCCGGCGGAAAGCCCGGGACCCCGGCCACCTTCCAGTGGCCGGCGACGAAGCCGAGCGCGACCGCCACCGCGGAGGCGGCGGCGCGGCTGGCCCCGCTCGAGCCGAGCGCGCCCACGACGTAGATCACGAGCGCCACGCCGCCCGCCCATCCGAGCGTGGCCAGCCACTCCTGGAGGACGAGGTCCTCGAGCCAGCGGATCATCGGGAGCGCGTGGCTTCCAGGCTGATCAGGATCTCCACGTCGTTCCCCAGCAGCTCGGGCATGTAGTCCATCTTGAAGTCGCTGCGCTGGATGGTGAAGCGCGCCTCGTAGCCGACGCGCGTCCCGAACTGGCCGACCGTGCCGGATCCGGTCTGCTCGACCAGGACGGTGATCTTCCGCTCGACGCCGTGGAGCGAGAGGGTGCCGGTCACCTCGAGCTGCTTCCCGCCCTTCGCCGCCACGCTCTCCGATTCGAAGGTGATCCGCGGATGCTCCGCCGCGTTGAAGAAGTCGGGGCTCCGCAGGTGCTTGTCGCGATCGGCGTGGTTGGTGTCGATGCTGGCGGCGTCGATCGAGAAGCTGATCATCGACTCGGCGGGGCTCTCGGCGTCGACGAGGAGCTTGCCGCTCAGCTTGTTGAATCGGCCGTAGAAGTTGCTGATCCCGAGGTGCGTGATCTTGAACATGACGATCGTGTGAGTCGGATCGATCTCGTAGCGGCCATCGGGCGAGTCGGACCGTCCGGCCGCGGGGACGGCCTGGAGCGGATCGATTGCGGCGGCGCCGAGCGCGCTCAGCGCCACGGCCGCGATCGCGAGCTTCGCGCACATCTCTCGTCTCCTTTCGAGGCGGGGCGGCGGCGCAGTGTAGCCGGCTGCGGGAACCCGCCACTTCCGGCCGCATCCGCGCGGCGCTAGCTTGCGGCCGATGTCCCACCGTCCGGCGCACCGGGTCCTGATCGCGATCGCGTTCCTCGGCGGCGCAGCGTCGGAGCTGCCCGCCCAGGATTCGGGCGGCGGGAGGCCGCAGCAGGCCGGTGGCCGCGGCCGCGGCGGCCGCGGGCCGCGCACGACGGTCGATCTGCCCACCGCGCAGAAGCTCCTGCTCGAGAAGGATCCGCCCGAGGAGCGCGACTTCACCACGCTCGTGCAGGCGGCGATGCAGGAGAGCACGAACCGCAGGCTCCCCTCCTTCATGGAGGATCCCGAGAGCACCTACGGACCGGAGCAGCGCGCGCTGCGCGCCGAGGCGTACGGGCCGCTGCTGGCGGAGCCGCGTACGCGTGAGTTTCTGCGCTCGCTGGTGCGGCGGCCGGCGTCGGGCGCGTTCGACTTCGCGGGATCGACGGCGGCGCTGGTGCTGGCCGACGCTCCCGACGAGGAGGATCTCAGGGCGCTCTTCGCCGGCTACCAGGCGACCGCGCCCGAGAACCGCACCTCCGTCGCCCGCCAGCTCGGGCGAGCGCTCGCGGCCCTGCGCGAGGCGCAGCCGCCGCCGGAGCTCGCCGCGGAGGCGCTCGCACGGCTGCGCGCCGACGCGGGCGAGGGCAAAGCGAGCCAGCGCGGCGCCGCCATCGAGGGGCTGTTCCGCACCGGCGACGCCGACGAGGCGATCCGCGTGCTGCGGCCGCTGCTCTCCGGCGAGGAGGATCCGCTCGAGACGGTGACCGTGCTTCAGGCCTGCTCGCGCCTGTTCCGGCGCGCCGATCTCGACCCGTTCATGAAGGCGCGCGCGGTGGCCACCGCCGAGGCGGCGATCGACGCGCTGCTCTCCTCGTCGGGGGAGGTCGCGCCCACGCAGGTGATCTCGGGCCAGGGACGCACGATGAGGGCGGCGATCGCGTTCCTGCAGGACGCCGGCGGCGCCAGCGCCTTCGACGTGCTCCTGCGCTGCCTCGGCAGCGAGCGGGCGCAGAGGCTGCTCGGCATGGACGGGCTGCAGACCCTGCGCTTCGCGCTGCAGTCGCGTCGCCAGACCATGGATCCCGCGCAGGCCGAGACGCTCGACGAGCGCTGGCTGCGCCTCCTGCTCGACGCGGGCAGCCGCCTCTTCGCGCTCGAGGAGGAGCCGATGGAGCGGGAGGAGCAGCGCGCCTTCTGGGACGCGCGCGACCTGCGCTACAACGCCCTCGGCTACTTCTGCGACCAGTTCATGCGCGTGCCCGCCTCGCCCGGCTCGCCGCCGGTCAAGGAGCGGCTCGGGCGCGAGCCCGATCTCCCGGCCTACCTCGCGGCGATCTTCCGCGCGCGCGAGGACGTGAAGGAGGACGGCGGGAGCGGCGCCGATCGCTACGTCGCGGTCGCCGAGAAGCTCGAGAACCGCGTGCTCGCCCTGCAGCTCCTCGCCTCGATCCAGCGCGAGTGGAATCGCGATCCCGGCGGGCTCGACCTCTTCGCCGAGGCCTACGCGCTGCTGTGCGGCGAGATCCAGGCGCCGCTGCTCCCCATCGAGCAGGTTGTGGACTTCCGCTCCGCGCGCGAGCCGGGCCGCCAGCTCGAGATCCCGGTCGGCCGCGCCCCCGCCGACGCGTACGTGCAGGGCGCCGCCTCGCAGACGATCGCCAACCTCGGCTACGTCGTGACCAACGCCGTGCAGAAGATCGTGATCGAGGTCGATGCCGAGCACCCCTGGCCCTGGCCCGATCCCGCCGCCGCTCAAGCGCCGCCGCAGGCCGCGGGCGGCGGGGAGTGAAGCCGCGGCCGGTCGGTTTGCAGCCCGATCGACGAATCGTGCGCGGCGTGCTCCCCGGCGACGCCGCGTTCGGGATCCCGTGCTGCGGCATCGGCTCGGGGGTGGCGAACGGTTCGACCGCGGAGACGGTCAGGAGCGATTCGGCGATGCGCGTTCGACCATCGATGGCGCGTTCGCGCGTTTCGGCCAGCAAGTCGCCGCGCTGCAGGATCCCAATGGGGACGGCGATGGACGGTCTGACATCCGGTGCGGAGGCCTCTCGAGCGGCGGCAAGCCGGCGGGCCACGGCTCGGACTGCTCATCGGCGTCGGGGGCGCTGATCTGGAAGGTCGAGGGGACGACCCCATCCGAGCTCTTCGGCGCGACGCTCGCGGCGGGATCCGACTTCGACCAGGACTCGATCCGCGATCTCGTGATCTCGGTGCCCATGAACCGCATCGCCGGCCCGGAATGCGGTCGCGTCTCGATCTGCGCCGGGAACGACCTCTTCCTGCAAGCCGATCCCTTCCGGCCCGACGCGGGCCTGCGCTCGCATCCCAAGGATCGGACGCCGCGCTGATCAGCGGTCGCGCGCGATCTCCACGGTGACGGTGGCGCCCGGAGCCGCCACGAACGTGGCGCTCCCTCCGCCGACCGCCGGGACGATGCAGCGAACGGTGTAGGTGCCATCGACCAGGCGGATCGTGCGCTCCGCGAGCCGCGACGGACCCCCGCGCGGATGGAGCGAGTCGTAGAGCGGCACTCCATCCTCGCCGACGACCACGAGGAGGCCCCAGGGCGCAGGGAGACCGTTCTCCAGGCGCGTGCGCAGGATCACGTCGTAGCCCTCCTCGAGCTCGATCTGCGCGGACCGCCCGGCGTCGCCGGCCGCCACCTGCGCCACCGCCGGCGCGAAGCCTTCCTTCTGCGCCACGAGGCGGAGGGGGTCGCGCGCGAGCCCGGCGAGCGTGCACGCGCCGCGTTCGTCGGTCGCCTGGTCGTCCGCCGGCACGACCGGCTCGTGGTCGGTGCCCTGGTAGACGCGGATCGACGCGCCGGCGACCGGCGCTCCGTCGAGGTCGACGACGCTCACTGCGAGCGGGGCGGCGGCCGGGAAGAACTCGAAGGCGAGCTCGGAGGGGGCGCCGGGCCGCCCGGGATCGACGGCGAGCGAGCGGGCGACGAAACCCTCGCGGCGCATCTCGATCGTGCAGGGAGCCAGCGGCAGGTCGAGCTCGCGGTCGGGCGTGAGCTCCTGCGGCGGGCCGAAGTGCAGGATCGACGTGCGGCTCTGCCCGCTCGCCATTCGCGTGCGGGCGATCGCGTGCACGGCCACGTCGTTCAGCGGCGAGCCGTCGCGGCCGTCGCGCAGCCGCAGCCGCAGCCGGTGGACGAGGGGGCGCTCCGGCACCAGATCGGGGTCGATCGCGACGTCGAGCGTCGTGCGCCCGGCCGGGATCTCGGCGGCGCCGAGCAGCCGGTCGCGCGCGATCACCGCCACGTAGCGCAGCTTGTCGTTGCGCAGCGGCACCTCGTAGCGGTCCTCGTCGATCCGGAGCGTGCCGTAGACGTGATCGCCATCGAGGAAGACGAGGCCCGGCACGTTGCGGCCGAGCCGCTCGAGCAGCCCCGGATCGGCGCGCGGGTCCCCGGCGAACGCGGCGACGGCGATCGTCTCGTGGCTCTGCAACCCGCGCGCATCGGCGCCGAGCCGTGGCGCGACCGTCCGCGCGAGCCGCGCCGGGAGCCCGTCGGGCCCGAGGATCGATCCGCTCAGCGTGGCGAGCGGCGGGAGCTCGAGGTCGCGCCGGACTTCCACGAGCCCGTCCGGCAGCGGCTCGTGGCCGGTCTCGAGGTGTCCCAGGTCGGGCCGTCCCTTTGCGACGTGGACGTTCGCCTTCACGTGGCGCCACGGGAGCGGGAGCGACCGGTATCGCCCGTCGGCGCCGGTCACCGCGAAGTCCTGGAACTCGAAGCGGAATCCGGTCGCGCCGTCGTCGGGCCGTTCGGTGGTGCCGTCGAGGAAGATCGTCGCGGCGGGGACCGGCTTCCCCTGCAGGTCGCTCACGACGCCGAAGAGGACGACGCCGGGCGCCAGCGCGATCGTCACGCGGAAGAGCGGCGGATCGCCGGCCGGCGGGCCCGGCTCGCCCCAGCCGGTCCCGAGCGGGTCGTGCATCGCCCCGACCGCGATGGAGTCGGCCGGGTCGAGCTCGTCGATGCGGAAGGAGCCGTCGGCGCCGCTCGTCGTCACGCGCCAGCTCCGGCCCTCCGCCTCCCCGGCGATCTTGCCGCGCAGGTAGGTGCGGAAGTTCAAGGAGTCCCAGCCCGGCGCGTTCCGGCGGTCGGCCACCACCGTCGCGCCGGCGACCGGCCGCCCCGACGCGTCGACGACCCTCCCCTCGACCGTAGCGCGGCGCGGCGGCACAGTCGCCGCCTCGCGACCGGCCTCCGTCTCGCGCACGGTATCGACGCGCGCCGCCGCGGGCGGCGGCGGACCGGCGGGCGCGGGAAGGCCGCCCGCGTCGTCGGCGGCGGACGCCGCGCCGGCGGCCTTCGCCGGCTCCGCCTCGGCCGCACGCGGCAACCGCCACGCCTGCACAGGCCACCAGAGCGCCGTCACGACCACCGCGGCACCGACGGCGAGCTTGAGCGACTTCGACACGAGTGCGCCTCCGATCAGGATCCCCGAGAGGGCCGCGGCGGCGGCCGCGCCACCGCCCGCGGCCGCGCCGGCCGGCGGTCTTCGCATCGCGAGCAACGGCGCCATCGTCGCCGCGAAGCCGCGCTCCTCGCCGCCGTGCTGCGCGCCCAGCCGCTCCCGCAGGAGCAGGAGTCCCCGCTTGATCCGCGTGCGCGCCGTCTCGACCGGCACGCCGAGCACGCGCGCGACGTCGCGCGGCGGCAGCCCCTCGAAGAAGCGGAGCAGCAGCGCGGCGCGGCTGGTCTCGTCGAGCGCGAGCAGCGCGTCGACGACGCGGCGCTGGAGCTGGGCGCGCTCGAGCGACTCCTGCGGCGAGGGGAGCGGCGCCGGCGACGGCGCGGCCGCCTCGCGCGCCTCGCGCCGGCGATCGCCGCGCACGAGCTTGCGGGCGACGTTTTGCGCCACGCGCGTGAGCCACCCGCGGACGTTGGTGCGATCGGCGGGCGGGGAGCGCAGCGCCTGCAGCCACGTCTCCTGCGCCACCTCCTCGGCGGAGTCCTCGCGCGCCACGAGGCTGCGCGCCAGCCGCCTGACCCACTCGACGTGGGCGAGCAGCTCCTCGGTCCGCGGCGATGACGCCCGTCCGTTCAATCCGGCGCGCTCCCGTTTCTCCGGCCCGACAGTCCCGCCGGGGAGCGGAACGGTTCAGCTCCCGGGACCGGCCGGGGCCGGCGGATACTCGCCGCCCCCGTGCGCACTATCCTCCTCGCGGAGGGATCCGCCATGAACCGACCCGGGCTCGCCGCGGCGTGGATCGTCGGATGGATCGTTGCGACGCCGGCCGGTGCGCCGCGGGAGGAGGGGACGAAGCCGCCGCCCGCCGGGCCGATCGACTTCGCCGGAGTGCCGCGGACGATCGGAGGGCTGCCCGAGCTGGCCGGCCCGCAGCCGCTCTACGGACTCTTCCTGTTCGGGAGGAGCGGCGAGACGCGCGTGTGGGCGGTCCTCGACTCCACGGACGCGAAGGCGCGCGCCTACGACGTGCTCCATCTCGACCTGAACGCCGACGGCGATCTCACCGGCGAGGGCGAGCGGTTCGCCGGCAAGGTCGAGAGCGCGAGGGGCGAGACGTCCTGCCGGTTCACCATCGGCCGCTTCGTGCAGCCCGGGACGCCGGCGGAGGCGCCCCGCGTGCACACCGACTTCTCGGTGACCTGGACGCCCGATCGGGTCGGCTACCGCATGAACTGGGACGGCGGCGCGCTCACGATGGGCGCGTACGGGCCGGACGGCGAGACCTACGGCACCTTCAGCGCGCGCCCCGAGACGGCCCCGATCTTCGTCCCGGGACACGACCACCCCTTCCAGTTCGAGACGTGGCTCTCCCGCAGTCTCCGGCGCGGCAGGGACAACGAATTCAGGGTCTTCGTCGGCAACCGCGGCTCGGTGACCGGCGCCTTCACCTGCGTCGACGACCGCTTCCTCCGGCCGGACGAGTACGTGATCGCGACGCTCCTCTACAAGGACCGCACCAGCCGGGAGCGCAGCGTCCGGTACGAGCTGCGCGAGCGCTGCTGAGGGATGCTCTGCCACGGCCCCGTGGGGGTCCCCGCCGACGCTGCGACCGGCAAGGCGATCGTGCGCTGCGAGCTCTCGCCCGACTGCCGCTTCCCGTCGCTGCCCACCGACCTCGAGGTGGAGATCACGGGCGGCTGAAGCTCCAGTCGTCCTCGACCTTCGCCACGCGCAGCGTATAGGCGCGGTACCACTTCTCGCGGCCGAGCCGCTGCGCGGCCAGGTGCTCGGCGACGGCCTTCCAGCGGGCGACGTCCTCGAGGGTGCGCCAGTAGGAGACGGTGACCCCGAGCCCGTCGGCGTCGCGCGCGCTCTCCAGGCCGAGGAAGCCGGGCTGGCGGCTGCCGAGCTCGGCCATGCGCGCGGCGGTGGCCTCGTAGCCCTCGTCCACCTCGGTGCGGGTCGACGTGAAGATCACGGCGAAGTAGGGCGGCCGCGGCGTCGTTGCCGGTTCGCTCATCGATCGATGCCCTCCGCGAGGCGCGCATCGCAGCCTATCCGCGAGCGGCCGCCTTCGCGTCCCGTGCGCGGCTGGCAACCCCGCGCGCCGGCCCCTACCATCCCGCGCCCATGGACTTCCGCTCGCTGTTCCTCCGCAAGCTCACGTCCGATCCGGCGGAGGCCCCGGCGCCCGGGAGCGGCCTCAAGCGGACCCTCGGCGCGCTCGACCTCACGATGCTGGGGATCGGCGCGATCGTGGGCGCGGGGCTCTTCTCCAGCATCAAGGAGATGATCGTCGGCCGGTTCCACCCGGACGGGACGATCGCGATGCTCGGCGCCGGCCCGGCGGTGTCGGTCTCCTTCCTGCTCACGGCGGTCGCCTGCGGCTTCGCGGCGCTCTGCTACGCCGAGATCTCGGCGATGACGCCGGTCTCGGGCAGCGCCTACTCCTACTCCTACGCCGCGTTCGGAGAGCTCGTGGCCTGGATCATCGGCTGGGACCTGATCATCGAGTACGCGATCGGCAACGTCTACGTCGCGCAGAGCTGGGGCGACTACTTCCAGACCTTCCTGCTCGGCTTCCACGAGGGCTGGGCGCTGCCGGCGTGGCTCACGCGCGACTTCCAGAGCGCGACCGCCGCCGTCCAGGCGGCGACCGCCGCGCTCGCCGACGCGGCGGCGTCGGCGGTCGACCAGGAGGCTGCGCGGGCGACGCGCGCGGCGTGGGCGGACGCTCCGCGCATCGGCGACTGGGTGGCCTCGGTGAACCTGCCCGCCACGGCCATCACCCTCCTGCTCACGGTCCTGCTCTTCTTCGGCGTGAGGGAGAGCGCGCGCGCCAACGCGATCATGGTGGTCCTCAAGGTCTCCCTGGTGCTCGCCTTCATCGGCGTCGGCGCCTGGACCATCCTGCGGCGCGGCGAGCACCACTGGACCCCCTTCGCCCCCAACGGCTTCCAGGGCGTCTGGCAGGGCGCCGCGCTCGGCTTCTTCTCCTACATCGGGTTCGACGCCGTCTCGACCGCCGGCGAGGAGACGCGCAACCCGCAGCGCGACCTGCCGCGCGGGCTGATCGGATCGCTGGTGATCTGCACGATCCTCTACATCCTGGTGGCGACCGTGCTGACCGGGGTCGTGCCGTGGAACGACCTCAAGACCAACGATCCGCTGGCGTTCGCGATGAACCGGATGGGCTACCAGGACTTCGCCACGATCTTCGCCTTCGGCGCCATGGTGGCGATGACGGCCGTGCTGCTGGTGTTCCAGTACGGGCAGACCCGCATCTTCATGGTGATGTCGCGTGACGGGCTGCTTCCTCCGGTCTTCTCGCGCATCCACCCGCGCCACCGGACTCCGCACGTGAGCACCTGGATCACCGGGCTCGTGGTCGCGGCCGCCTGCTCGGTGCTCACTCCCGACCAGGCGATCGGGCTGTGCAACATCGGGACGCTCTTCGCGTTCATCCTGGTCGCGATCGGCGTCATCGTGCTGCGGCGGCGCGCGCCCGACGCGCTGCGGCCTTTCAAGGTGCCGCTCTATCCGCTGACGCCGATCCTCGCGGCGCTCGCCTGCCTCGGGCTGGTGCTCGGCCTCGAGCGCACCAACTGGCTGCGCCTCGCGATCTGGCTGGCGATCGGCCTCGCGGTCTACGTCGCCTACGGCTACCGCCACAGCGTGCTGCGGCGCAAGGCGGCGGCCGCGCCCGGCCGCTGACCGGGCGGGCGCGACGCCGTCAGCGGGCGACGCCCGGCTCCTCGGGCGGCGCCGTCGCCTGCGGCTCCCCCGCGGGGCGCATGCGCCTGCGCGCCGCCACCATGTAGAGGAAGAGCGCGAGCACGAGGAAGCACCCCATCCCCCAGCCGGTGTGGGTGTCGAGGAAGTCGCGCGACGACATCGCGAGCGTGCCGGCGCTGAAGAGCGGACGGAAGGTGTCGAGCTTGAAGCGCGCGATCGTCTGGTCGACGGTCTCCGTCGCCGGGAAGACTCGGTGGCTCAGCTCGAGGTGGTAGCGCTTGGCGAAGGTGGTGTCGAGGTCGGTGGCGATCACCTTGTCGTCGATCGTCTCGCCCGCCTTCGCCTGGGTCGGACCGGCCAGCGCGCAGACGAGGATGCCCACGAGCGCGCCGCCCGCGATCAGCCCCGAGCTGAAGAGCACGCCGGGCGAGGACTCCTGCTCCTGCGGGGTGAGTTGGCTGCGCTGGTCGGCCCACTTGCGCACGAGGCCGCCGAGGAAGATCGAGGAGGAGGTGGAGACCGGCAGGTAGGCCCCGACCGCGAAGGGCAGCGACGGGACGCCGCACAGCTCCATCATGATCGCGATGAAGACGCCGATCAGCACCAGCTCCCACGGCAGGTCGCCGCCCAGCACGCCGTCGATCACCAGGCGGAAGAGCTGCGCCTTGGGCGCGTCGAGCTTGGAGTCGATCTTGCGCTCGATCGTGGTGCCGTCGGGGCCGTACTGGATCGTCTCGGTGCCGCAGACTCCGGGGTCGACGTAGAAGGCGATCGCGCCGCCGCTCACCAGGTACTTGCCGCGCGGGACGTCGATCCGGCGCTGCTCCACGGGAGCGTTCGGGTCGAGCTGGTCCTTGCGCACGTGCAGGACCTGGTACTCGACGCCGCGGAAGGTCTGCGTGCCGCCGAAGGCGAGCTCGTCGCCGCGCCCTTCGGCGGCCAGCGCGTCGATCCGCGCCTGCGTCGCGTCGAAGGCCGGGTAGGAGCGCCCGTGGTAGGTCGTGTAGTTGTCGTTGATGAACCAGAGCGTGAAGCCGATCACCGCCGCGCTCGTGATGACGCCCCATCCGATCGCGATCTGCTGCTTGCGCGGGGTGGCGCCCACCAGGTAGCCGGTCTTGAGCGCCTGCGAGGTCATGCCGCCGTTGCTCGCCGCGACGCAGACGAGCGCCGCCGTGCAGAGCGCGACCTCCTTGTAGGGGATCCCCGTGCGGCCGACCGACACGAACAGGAGGCAGGTGATGAGCAGCGTGGCCACCGTCATGCCGGAGATCGGGTTGCTCGACGAGCCGATCTCGCCGGTGATCCGGCTCGACACGGTGACGAAGAAGAAGCCGAACACCACGATGAGGATGGCCGAGATCCAGTCGATCCCGAGGATGTCGCGCCCGATCCGCTCCTGGAGGAGGTTGGGGGTCCAGATGGCGAGCATCAGCACGAGGCAGCCGAAGACGACCACCGTCATGGGCAGGTCGCGCTCGGTGCGCAGCGGCATCGCGCCGGCGCGTCCGGCGAGCCCGGTGAGACCGCGCGCGAACGCTCCGAGGATGGTGGGCATGGCGCGCGCGAGCGAGATGAGGCCGCCCGCCGCCACCGCGCCGGCGCCGATGTAGAGCACGAAGGCGTTGCGAAGCTGGCCGGGCGTCATGTCGGCGGCGCGCACGCTGCCGGCTCCCACCAGCGGCGAGGTCATCTCGGGTCCGAAGAACTTGATGGCGGGGATGAAGACCAGGAAGGAGAGCATCCCGCCCGCCAGCATGATGAACGAGGTGCGCCAGCCGATGATGTAGCCGGTGCCGAGCAGCACCGGGTTGGTCTCGAAGCTGATCGAGCCCCCCTTGAGGAAGGAGACCATCTGCCCCTTCCACGGGATCTGGTCGAAGGTCCAGCCGGGCACCTCGGCGAAGAAGCGCCCGACCCGCCCGAGGAGCGCCCACAGCCCGCCCAGGATCAGCCCGCCGAACAGGCTTCCCGCCCCCGAGCCGCCCTTGTCGCCCACGATCAACACCTGCGCGCAGGCGGTGCCCTCGGGGTAGGGGAGGCGGGCGTGCTCCTTCACGATCAGGCCGTGGCGCAGCGGGATCATCATGAGCGTGCCGAGGATTCCGCCCAGCAGCGCGATGAGCGTCGTGCGCAGCACGTCCATGTCGAAGCCCATCAGCAGGAGCGACGGCAGCGTGAACGCGACGCCCGCCGCCAGCGACTCGCCCGCCGAGCCGGTGGTCTGCACGATGTTGTTCTTGAGGATCGTGGACTTGCCGAAGGCGCGCAGCAGCGTGATGGCGAGCACGCCGATCGGGATCGACGCCGAGGTCGTGAGCCCGATCTTGAGTCCAGCGTAGACCGACGCCGCCGCGAAGATGATCCCGAGCACGGAGCCGAGCACGATCGCCCCGATCGTCGACTCGGTCATCTCGACGTCGGCCGGCACGTAGGGCTGGTGGCCGCGCTCGCGGTCGGGCTCGGAGGCGAAAAGGCTCGACATCGCCTCCTGCTCCGCGTTGCTGACGTGGGTGGGTTCGCTCATGGGGGCGGCATCATCGCGCCCCCCCCGGCGCGGTCAACGAAGCGATCGGGCCGGGGCCGCGGTGGCGAGAACCGCGCGCCGGCGCCCGACCCGCGCCGGGGCGGTCACTGCTGCCCGTGAGGCTTCGCCCCCCGCCGGGGCGGCGGCAGGTACCTGCGGCCGGTGTTGGGGTTGTCGCGGTCGAAGGCGAAGGCGTCGCGGTTGTCGAGGAAGTGCTGCAGGTAGTTGACCGGGATCGCAAAGTTGAGCCCCTCGCTGAAGAGGAGCTTCCACGCCACCACGCCCACCACCTCCCCCCGGCGGTTGAACAGCGGCCCGCCGCTGTTGCCGGGGTTCACCTGCGCGGTGGTCTGGATGTAGACCAGCCCGCGGTTCTCGCGGTTGATGGTGGAGACGATCCCCTCCGAGACGCTGCGCTCGAGCCCCTCGGGCGCGCCCACCGCGAACACGGTCTGGCCCTGGATCAGCTCGTCGACGTCGCCGAGGAAGACCTTGGTGAGCCGCGCGTCGCCCAGCTCCTCGGCGTCGATCTGCAGGAGCGCGAGGTCGACGAACGGGTTGACGGCGAGCAGCCTCACCTTCTCGTACACCTTCCTCTCGATCGGGCCGGCGACCTTGCGGTAGACGGTCACCGTCACCTCGGTCTCGCCCTGCACGACGTGGGCGTTGGTGACGATGTGGCCCTCGTCGCTGATGATGAATCCCGACCCGAGCGAGCTCGGGTTCTTCACCAGCACGACCCCCTCGCCGAAGCGCGCCACCGCCTCCCTCACCGAGACCTCGGGAAGCGCCGCCTTCGAGTAGAGCCCCTTGCGGATCTCCTCGGCGTCTCCGGCCACGGAGGCGGCCTCGGCGTCGCTGCGCCGCTGCAGGATGCTCGCGCGCGGGAGCGACAGCACCGTGAATCCGAGGTCGACGTAGACGGCGTCGTTCGACTCCTTGAGCACCGGTCCGCGCACCACCGCGCCGCCGGCGAGCAGGAACTCGTCGCCGCTCGCGTCCGGCGCGACGAGGAGGGCGCCCGCCGCGGCGGCGAGCGCGAGCCGGACGGGTGGGCAGCGTGCCATGGAGGACTCCTGCGGAAGAAAGGGTGCGCGAGTCTAGCCCGACGCGACGGGAGCGGCGCGGCCGCGCGCTCCCGACGCTACAGTGCCGCGACTCTCGCCGCCGGCCGATCGGGAGCGCCCGCCATGCCGTCCCTCCCCGACCTCCTCCTCCGCTCCGTCCTCGCCGCCATCCCGGGCGACGGCGCGCCGCGGCCCGAGGACTACGGCTTCGCCGGGTTGATCAACTCGCGGCTGAACGACGGCCTCTTCCTGCTGCAGGCGGCCGACGTCGATTCCGACGGCGACCTCGACCTCGCCGTCGTCAACAACGCGCGGGCGCGCATCGACTTCCTGCTGCAGCGCCGTCCCGGCGAGCCGCTCGGCGACGACGCCGCCACCCGCACCGCCGGGATCTCGGTGAACGAGCTGGTGGACGAGGTGCACTTCCGCCGCGAATCGTTCCCGACCGAGCAGAAGGTGAGCTCGCTCGCCATCGCCGACCTCGACGGCGACGGGCGCAACGACCTCGCGTACCTCGGCGACTCGGGCAGGCTCACGGTGGTCTACCGCGGCGCGACCGGCGGGTTCGGGGGCAAGGCGCGCTTCGACCTCGAGGAGCCGAGCAACGTGCCGCAGTCGGTGCGCTGCGGCGACTTCGACGGCGACGGCCGCGCCGACGTGCTGGTGCTCGGCAGGAAGAAGACCTTCGTGTTCCTGCAGGGCGCCGACGGGAAGCTCGCCTCCGGGCCCGAGCTGCTGAACGCCACCGCCGCGCCCGACGGCTTCGCCCTCTGCGACCTGGACGGCGACGGCCGCCTCGACCTGCTCTTCGTCAAGGCCGAGGCCGAGGCGCCGCTGCGCTTCCGCATGAACCGCGGCGGCGGGGAGCTCGGGCCGGAGCGGCTCTTCCCGTTCACCGAGATCCGCAACTACTTCGTCGCCGACGTGGACGGCGACGGGCGCGCCGAGATCGCGGTCGTCCGGCGGCGCAGCGGGCGCCTGGCGCTGCTGCGGCTCGCGGGCGCGGGGGCGGCCGCGAAGCCGGGCGAGCTCCTGCTCTCGGCGCCGCGCATCGTGGCGCACGCGGTGCAGAAGGACGAGAAGCCGCGCGACGAGCTGCTGGCCGACCTCGACGGGGACGGCCGCGTCGAGCTGCTGGTGGCCGAGCCGTCGGCCGCGCGCGTCGTCGTGCACCGCGTCGATCCCGACGGGCTGTCGTGCCGCGGCGACTCCTTTCCGAGCTTCGTGGGCGCGCGCCACCCGCGCGCCGCCGACCTCGACGGCGACGGGCGCCTCGAGCTGCTGATCTCCGCGCACGACGAAGGCGCCGTGGGCGTGGCTCGCATCGAGGCCGACGGCCGGATCGGCTTCCCCGAGCCGCTCGGCTACAAGGGCGACCAGCTCCTCGCGCTCGACGTCGGCGACGTCGACGCCTCCGGCCGGCCCGCGATCATGGCCGTGCTCGCGACCGGCAAGGGCAGCTCGAAGAGCTACGCGCTCGCGCGCCTCTCGACGACGGGCGCCGAGGCGACGACCTTCGATCTCGGGCGCCTCCCGGTCGATCCCAACGACCTGTGGCTGGTCGACCTCGACCGCGACGGGCTGCGCGACGCGCTGATCTTCCTGCCCACCGAGATGCCGCGCGTCTGGATGGCGCGCCCGGGCGAGGGGAAGCCGGCCTTCGAGGAGCTCAAGGTCCAGGACGTGCCGGGGCTCGGGATCCTCAAGGGCGTGGCGAGGAGCGCGCTGCACCACGGCGACGTGGACGGCGACGGCCTGCACGAGCTGCTGGTTCCGGGTCCCAACTTCGCCCGCGCGTTCACGCTGGGCGCGAAGGGCGTCCCGGTGGTGGTGGGACAGTGGAACCTCGACGACACCGGCGCGAAGGTGGCGGCGGTCGCCGCCGGCGACGTGGACGGCGACGGCAGGCCGGAGATCCTCGTCGCCGAGAAGACCACGAAGACGCTGCGCGTCCTCGCCCTCGTGGACGGCGAGCCGCGCACCGTGGCGCGCACCGATCTCGGCGACCTCGAGGTGAAGGGGCTGCGGATCGCCGATCTCGACGGCAACGGTGCCCAGGACGTCGTCCTGCTCTGCCCCGACCGCTTCGCCGTGGTGCAGTCGGGACGCAGCGACCCCGGGTTCGCCGAGTTCATCGACTTCGAGACCCCGCTCAAGAACGCCTTCCTCGACCGCGTCGCCTTCGGCGACGTCAACTCCGACGGGATCCCGGACGTCGTCCTCACCGACTCCAGCCAGCACCGCGTGGCGATCGCCGCGCTGAAGGACGGCTCGCTCTCGCACGTGCTGCAGTTCCCGGTCTACGAGGAGAGCCTCTTCGAGCGCGACGGCGGCGGCGGCCGCGAGCCGCGCGAGATCGTCCTCGCGGACTTGACGGGCGACGGCCGCACCGACGTCGCGATCCTCGTGCACGACCGCGTCATCGTCTACCCGCAGGAGTGAATCGGATGCTGGGTTTCCCGCTGCTCGTGACCCTCGCAGGCGCGCTGCCGGCGGCGCAGGAGTCCGCGGAGCAGGAGGCTCCCGCGCCGCCCCCGCGCCCCGGGTTCGAGACGATCGTCGCGCACGACTCGCTGATCTACCTCGGCATCGACGACGTCGCCGCGCTGCGCCGGGACTGGGAGAAGTCGGCGTGGGGCCGGATGTACGCCGACCCCGCCGCGGAGCCGGTGCGCGTCGCGATGCGCGGCCTGCTCGACGCGCTCGCCGCGCAGTCGAAGGACGAGCTCGGCTTCGACGCCGTGGAGACGGCCGACATGCTGAGCGGCCGGTTCGGCGTCGCGCTCGCCGGCGCGCCCGATCTCGAGGCGCCCGGCGACGAGATGGGCGACCTCCACGGCGTGCTGGCCGCCGACGCCGGCGAGCACGCGCCGGTGGTGAAGGAGCGCGTCACCCGGCTGTTCGAGAAGCTGGTCGAGCGCGGCGAGGCGGTGCTGCGGATCGAGGCCGACGGCGAGGTGGACGTCGTGAGCGTCGTCCCGACCGCCGAGGGCGAACGCAGCCGCATCAGCCTCGCGGCCGCGGACACCACCTTCGCGCTCGGGCTCGCGCTGGGAACGCACGTCGAGCGCGACGACTTCCATCGCTTCCTCGCCGCGCTGGCCGGAGACGGCAAGGACACGCTCCTGCAGCTTCCGGCGTTCCGCCGCTCGCACGCGGCCCAGCCGGGGGGCGTGAAGCTGTGGGTCGACACCGGCGCCCTCCTCCGCGCCGGGATCGAGAGGGCGGAGGCGCAGGGCGAGGCGGCCGCCGAGGAGCTGAAGATGCGGCAGACGCTCGGACTGCACCGGTTCGGGCCGCTGGCGTCGCGCTACGCGATCGACGCGAACGGGGTGCGCTTCGACGTGCACCAGTCGTGGGACGGGGGACTGCTGCCGCGGCTCGTCGACGCCTGGCTCGCGGGCGGGGACACGACCCTTCTCAAGGTGGTCCCCGTCGACGCGCAGATGGTCCTGTCGTTCCATCTCGACCTCGCGGCGGGCTTCGACGCGTCGGATGCGGCGGCGAGGGAGCTGGCGGGATCGCCGCTCTTCGGCGGATCCGACGCGCCCGCCGATCCCGCCGCCCCGGCCGAAGACGGCGCGCTCGATCCGAAGCGGGACTTCCTCGAGCACCTCGACGGGCGCCTCGCGCTCTTCCTGGCGAAGACCGACGAGACCGAGGCGCTGCCCTTCCGGCTGGGCGGCGCGTCGATGAACGTCGCCGTCGCGCTGGGCGTGAAGGGGGCGGGCGCGCTGCGCGCCTCGGTCGACCGGCTCCTGCGCCAGCAGGGCCTGCACGCCGCCCGCCGGCGCGCCGAGTTCGAGGGGTTCGAGATCTTCACGCTGCCGGTCATGCCGTTCATGGTTCACTACGCGATCGCCGACGATCTGGCGATCCTCTCGATGTCGCAGACGCTGGTGCAGGACGTGCTGCGCCGCAAGAGCAACCCCGAGCTGGCCTGCCTCCGCAACGACGCGAGCTTCCAGCGCCAGCTCGAGGCGATGGTCCACCCGCATGGACTGCTCGTGTGGGGATCCAACACGAGCGACCTGTTCAGCGGCGCCGGCGGCGCGACCCTGGGCGGTCTGCGCGCGATGGGCGATCCCGACGAGGTCGAGATCGGGCCGGACGGCGAGCCGATCTTCGGCGGGGGGGAGGGCGGAGGGGAGCCGGCCGACGGCGTCACGCGCCGCCTGATCGAGCTCCTCCAGGCGTTCGAGGCGCTCGATCCGACGCTCGCGGCGAAGCACCTTCCCGCCGGCGCGCTGATCGGTCTCGCCGCCGACCCGGAGGGGATCCGGATCGAGGGAGTCTCGCGCTGAGCCTCCCGCGCCGGACCGGCGGGGATCGCGTCCGGCTCGGAGCGGCGGCGATCCTCAGCGGCTCACGTCGGGGAGGAGCACGCGCAGGTTCTTGATCCGCAGCTCGCCGCGCGCGCCCGCCGGCAGCTCGAAGCCGAGGCGGCCGCCGGCCGCCCCCTCCGGGTCGCTGAGGTCGACGGTCACCGTCCCGTTGAGCTCGATCGTCACGCGCGGGCCGACCGCCGCGACGACGTAGTGGTTCCAGCCGGAGAGATCGGGCAGCGGCCACCAGATCTCATCCTTCACCGGCGCGACGACGCCGCGGCCCCCCTCCTCGAGGAGCGTGCCCCAGAGCCGCTCGCCGGCGCCTGCCCGGTAGCCCGCGAAGCCGCCGCGCCCGTCGTCGCGGCCGCGGAAGAGCAGCCCCGTGAGCTGGTCGGGCGCGCCGAGCCGGAGGTCGAACTCGAGGACGAAGTCGGACCAGGCGCCGGAGGCGAGCAGGCGGCTCGGTGCGGCCAGCCCCTCCGCGCGTCCGACGATCACCCCCTCCTCGACGCGCCAGTGCGACGGATCGCCCTCGAGTCCGGCGAGCGAGCGTCGGTCGAACAGCGGGCGCCACGAGGGCTCGGCGGGCGCCGCCACCGGCGCGGGCGAGAGGATCCAGGCGCAGAGGTCGGCCACCTGCTCCAGCGTGAGCGGATCGAGCAGCCCGTCGGGCATCACCGATTTCGAGGCGGGGCGGCGCGACGCGATCCGGTCGGCAGGGATCTCGACGCGGGCGCCCGACGTGTCGACCAGCACGAGTCTCCTGCCGTCGTCGAGCAGCGGCAGGCCGGTCACGATGTCGCCGTCCGCGAGGAAGACGTTCAAGCCGCGGTACTGGTCGGAGATCGTGCGCGAGGGCACGATCATGGTCTCGAGGAGATCGCGAAGGCCGAAGCGCGCGCCCGCCGTGGTGAGATCGGGCCCGACGTTCGCGCCGACCTCGTTGCGGAGGTGGCAGCGCCCGCACGCCTCCTGGTAGACGAGCGCGCCGTCCGCGAGCGAGCGGCGCGGCGCGGCGAGCGTTCGCGCGACGAACTCGACGGTGCGGTCGAGGTCGCGCGGCTCGGCGGCGGCCGGCGCCGCGGCGGCCGGAGGCGCGGCGCGAGCCGCCGCCGCCTCGGCCGCGAGCGTCGCCTGCTCCTCCGGCGTGAGGCCCGCGGCGACGTCGTCGCGCGTGCGCCGCAGATAGCCCTCGAAGCTCATCCCGACCGAGCGAGCGGTGCTCTCGCGCTCGAGCCAGCGGCACAGCTCGAGGCGCGCTCCCTCCGGCCACGGCCCGCGCACGCAGCGCAGCGCGTAGGCGTAGGCGATCCGCTGCTCGCGCGACGGCTCGTCCCGGTACGCGCGCCAGAGGCGCTCCGCCGTCCCGGGCGGCTGCAGCCGCGCCGCGACCTGGGCGAGCTCGCGATCGGCCGCCCGGTCGCCGCACGGGAAGGCGGCGAGGAGCGGCGCGCCGTCGAGCGGCGCGGAGGCCGGATCGACCTCCGGATCGAGGAGAAGCAGCTCGATCGCGCGCAGCGCGGTGAGCCGCGCGGCGCCCGTCGCGCCGCCGGTCACGATGGCGGCGGCGGCGGCGAGGCGCGGCGCCAGCCGGCGCGCGTCGCCGCGCGCGATGCCGCCTCGCGCCAGCGCGACGAGCGCCTCGGCGCGCGCGAGCGGGCTCGCCAGCGCGAGCGCCTCCTCCTCCCAGCCGGCGGGGTCGCGGCGCTCGAGCTCGCGCGCCGCGGCGAAGCGGACGAAGCGGTCGTCCGCCGCGATCGCCGCGAGGAGCGCGCCCTTCGGGCTGCCCTCGCCGATGCGGGCGGCCGCGGCCGGCGCGGGGGCGGGCCGCGCCTCCGGCGGCTCGCTCGGCCCGTCGTGGATCAACCGGAGGATCCCTCCCTGCGTCCCGCGGCCGCCCACCGAGAAGAGCAGCGAACCGTCCTCGTCCATCTCGAGGTCGGTGACGTTGAGCGGCTGGCCCGAGAGCAGCACCTCGCTGGTCGCCACGAAGCTCGCGCCGCGCGGCTCGAGCCGGAACGCGAAGATCCGTCCGAGCGACCAGTCGCCGGCCAGCAGCGCGCCGCGGAACCGTGCGGGGAAGCGGTCGCCGGTGCAGAGGCACATCCCGGTCGGCGAGCCGCGTCCCGTCTCGAGCGCCGGAGGCAGCGAGTCGGCGTACCAGTCGGGCCAGCAGATCGTGCCGGTGCGCCAGCCGTACTCGCCGCCCGGCACGACGTGCACCAGCCGCACTGCGCGATACCACGGCAGACCGACGTCCCACTCCATGTCGGAGTCGTAGGTGAAGAGGTTGCCGCTCTCGTCAAAGGCGAGGTCGTAGTGGTTGCGGAACCCGGCGGCGAAGAGGCGGCAGTCGCCCGTCGCCGGATCGACGCGCACGATGGTCCCGCCGGGCGCCTTGCAGTCCACCGCGTGGCCGCGCGGATCGACGTAGTGGGGGAGCAGGTGGCCCTCGTAGGTGATCCGGTAGGGCGAGTCGGCGCCCGGGGGCCGGGCGAGGCGCGCGTGGTTCCCGATGGCGACGTAGAGCCCGCCGTCGGGGCCGGCCACGATGCAGTGGGGGCCGTGCTCGCCGAGGTCGCCGGCGAAGGCGACGATGAGCTCGGGCGCCGGCAGCGCGGGAGCGGCGGGCGCGTCGGCGGTCGCCGGCTTCGCCGGCTGGGTCATGCGCGGGACGCGATAGAGCCCGTGGCCGGCCGGCCCGTTCCCGGTGGCGAGCAGCGCGCCCTCGTGCCAGAGCATCCCCTGGCTGGCGCTCACCGCGTCGCTCCAGATCGAGCGCTCCTCCGCCACGCCGTCGCCGTCGCGGTCGACCAGCTCGACGATGCCGCCCCCTTCCACCGAACAGAACAGCTGCCCGCGCTCGCCGCGCGCGAAGGCGTCGATCGAGCCGAATCCCTCCGCCACCGTGACCACGCGGAATCCCGGCAGCGGGTCGGGCCGGCAGGAGGGCGCCGGGCTCCCGATCCGTCCCCAGGGTACGACCCCGTACGCGCCGAGCTCGCGCGCCGCCGTCCACTCGCGCGAGCGATCGGGTGCGCTCTGCCATCGCGCGTCCGAGACGACGGTCGACCTCGTGCCGTCGGCCCCGTCGATCTCGGCCGCGAAGAGGAAGCCGGCCGGCGCCGAGTCGTTCCAGCACTCGGCCTCGATCAGGTTCTCTCCCGCGCGCAGGTGCTTCGCCAGGTCGAGCCGCGCCGGCGCCGCCCAGTCGTCGGATGCGCCGGCGAGCTCGCCGTTCACGAGCAGCCGGAAGTGGTTGTCGGCGGTGACCACCGCCGCGGCGCGCCGAGGCGCCTCCGTGAGGACGAGCGTGCGGCGAAGCACGCAGGTCTCTCCGGCCGGCCGCGCTCCCGGCTCCGCCCATCCGCCCCAGATCCACCTGGCCGGATCGAGCGACTGGGCGGCCGCGGCGTGCGCGAGGATGAGCGTCAGTCCGATCGTGAGATGGCGCATGGCGCGCAGGCTATCGTCGTCCCGCATGCTGCGCGCGGTCACGGTCTTCTGCGGCTCGAGCCTCGGCCGCGACCCGCGCCACGGGGCGACCGCCCGGGAGCTGGGCGCCGAGCTCGCGCGCCGCGGGATCGCCCTCGTCTACGGAGGCGGCCGCGTCGGGCTGATGGGCGTGCTCGCCGACGCCGTCTTCGCCGCCGGCGGCCGCGTGATCGGCGTCATCCCCGGGTTCCTGCAGACGCGCGAGCTCCTCCACCCGCGCATCCCGCCGCCCGACCTCTTCGTGACCGACAGCCTCTTCCGCCGCAAGGAGATCATGTTCAAGCGCGCCGACGCCTTCGCCGCCCTCCCCGGCGGCCTCGGCACCCTCGACGAGCTGCTCGAGGTCGTCACCCTCTCGCAGCTCGGCCGCCACTCCAAGCCGTGCGGCCTCCTCGACCCTCTCGGCTACTTCGACCCCTTCCTGGCCCAGCTCCGCCGCGCCGTCGACGAAGCCTTCATCGACCCGCACCACCTCGCCCGACTGAACGTCGCTCCCGACCCCTCCTCCCTCCTCGACGCCCTCTCCCGTCCCCCGCCCTGACGCTCTTCCCCCCGAACTTCCGCCCCCGGACGCTCCCCGACCCTCACCTCGAACGAAAAAGGGCCGACGCTCTCGCGCCGGCCCTCGTTCACATCATCACGCTTGGATGACGCGTTGACCGCCATGCGGTTCGTTGCGTCCATCCGGCGTCGGACGGCTCGGTCCGTCCAGCGCCACGCTGAGCGGCGGCGCTCCGCGCCGTCCGCTCCAGCGGTTAGTAGCGGTCGCCGCGCCCTCCTCCTCCGCCGAACCCTCCGCGGCCTCCACCACCCCCGAACCCTCCGCCGCCGCGTCCACCGCCGCCGCCTCCGAACCCGCCGCCTC
>Ga0187893_10005882_pt1 | contig 21518 bp, 21 predicted proteins | sample MA1701074metaG_FD_139574 | JGI IMG/M metagenome (GOLD analysis project Ga0187893, IMG submission 139574) | White microbial mat communities from a basaltic lava cave in the Kipuka Kanohina Cave System on the Island of Hawaii, USA - MA170107-4 metaG ...
CGGGAATCGTAAAGTGCTGCAGCAGCGCGACGATGTCGGCGAATGCCTCGTGGAAGCCGAGGACGTCGGGGTTGCTCGGTTCGGTGAACCGACGATGCATCCCATCCAGGATGGCATGCGTGGTTTCATGCGCGACGATGTCGTGCGACAGGCAGGTGAAGATGCGGCTGCCGGGCATCTGCATCCCTGGCCGCGAGTCATCGACGTCGAAGTAGCCGAAGAGCAGCGCGGCGTGCTCGGGGCTGAAATAGGCGTTCGCCTGGCGCAGCGCGTGCGGCTTGATGATCAGTTGCCCCCGGTAGCCGGAATCGTCGTGCCGATTGCGCGGGTTGGGCGCGGGGCTCCACAGCACGGGCCGGCCGAGCGCACGCTCGAAGTGCTCGACCGTCCGCATCGCGACGGCATAGACCATCTGTTGGTGGAACTGCGGATTGCCCTCCGAAGGAGCCCAGCCGTCCTGAGCCAGCAGCTGCGGCCCGTCGAGGTCGACAGGATCGTATCTGGTGCCGCTTGCATCGACGTCTTCCACCCTGAAGTACTCGCCCGCCGGGCCCGGTGTGAGTCGTTCCCATCGAACGCCCAGCGCCACTTCATTGGAGCCCGCTGTGTCCAGCCTCGTGGAAAAGCTCGGGTCGACCGCGTAGACGCGAAGCCGGCGTGAGGTCGGGTCTCGGAGCGCCGGCGGTTTCTCGCACGCCACCGCATCGTCGGGCACGACGTCTCGAGTGAGCGGCGTCGAGCGCGCTGATGCGCCGGTCAGCACGGGATATCGCTGCGCCACGTGCTTCCGGAGGACAGTCGACGCGCCGGGGTCCGCGATCACCGCGTCCATCACCTTCCGCAGATCTTTCGGCCTGAGCGGGGTGGTGCGCTCCGGGTCTGGGACGAGCTTTTGCAGCGTCGGATTCACGAGCCATCGCTGCGCCAGCTCCAGGTTGAACATCCGCTCGCGCGGCGGCGGTTCGGCGGCGCCAATCCCGGTAATCAGGCGAAGGAACGCAAACGAGTTCCGGGATTCCGGACTCTTGGGCAACGCGAGCACGGGCTGTACATCGAGTGCCGCGCGCGCCTGCAGGACACCGTTGCCGAAGAACACCTTGCGGGTGCGGAGCTTGGCCGTCGAGAACAATGCGTGCCGCACGGCTTCGACGCGGCGCCAGTCGCGCGGCAAGGCGTCCTTGTGCTTTTCGAACCAGAGCGCGACGGCGGCAGCCACCTGGGGTGTTGCAGCCGACGTCCCTTCACCGTCGAGTCGAACGGCCGTGTCGCAGCCGAACCGCGCCCAGGGGATGTTGGGCGTGTAGGCGGCGAGGGCCGCGCCCATGGCCGACTCCGGGCCATGGCTGCCCTCCAGCTCGAGCCCCTTCAGATCGGCGTACGGTGATCCGTCGGCCATCACCCCACAGACCGCCACGACGCGGGGGTAACGCGCCGGATACACAAGCGTCCGCGGCGGCAACGGTCCGATGTGATTCCCCGCAGCGGCACAGATGCAGACGCCCGCCTCGTAGACGGCATCCACCGCTTCGCGCCACGCCTCGGACGGGAGACCGCCCATGCTGAGCGAGACGACGTCGCACTGCTGATCGGCGGCGTAGCGGAACGCACGGGCGAGCGCGCTCGTGCGCAGCAGCACCACGCGATCGGCCACGCGCAGCGGCACCACCTCGGCGCCAGGGGCGGCGCCGATGATTCCGCCATGGACCGATGACCGTTTCCCGGCGAGGATGCCGATCGTGCCGGTGCCATGGCCAGAGTTGTCGAGGATCGGCACCTGGCGGTCCGGGTCCTCGGCGCTGTTGGGGGTCGCATCGCCCTCGACGAAACTCCGCTCGAGGGCACGGTTGATGTGCTGGGGCACGGTCTCGTGCAGCCGCGAGTAGCCGGTGTCGATATGTGCGACGCGGGTCCTCGGAGCGGCGAACGCGACAACCTCGCGGGCCGCGGCGAGCTGCGAATGCACTGCGTCGAGATGCCAGTCGAACGCGGCGCCGGTGACCTTGCCGTGCGTGCTGTCCGGCGGCGTGTTGTCGCACGCCTCTCCCAATGCGAATGGCTGGCCGACAGGTCGTTCGTTCGTGTCCTTGTAGACGTCGTGAATCAGATCGGGCTCGGCAAAAATCACGTCGCCCTCGCCGACGCCGAGTTGGGAGGCAAGACGGTCGTGAGCGGCATCCCATGGGGTGGCGCTCTCTGCCAACTGGACGAGGAACCACTGCGCCGTCGCGGCACCAGCAAGAGTCGCCGGGGCGTCATAGAGCGGCTCAATGAGAACCGCCGATGCCGCGGCGCGCAGCGCGCCACCTGGGCGAAGCTTGACGAGAAGACGATCGGGCATCGATGGCCCTACATCTTCACTCGGGTGTCTCGGTATACGCGGCTCGCGGCAGCGGCTGCGGTAGCGGCTGCAGCGGGGCGGCAACAGCCATCATGTTATCGGGTGCCACACCGACGGTGTGGAACGGCCTGACGAACCTGATCGGCGTGCCGTTGATGTTGGTCAGCTGCCCCCTCCAGGCGAGCTGATACAACTTCTTCAGGTCGGCCCTGTCGTCGGCCGTCAGCGTGCTCTGGTTCCCATAGTTCATGATGGAAAACGGCCGGTGGACACCGAAGATCTGGCTCGGGAAGGCCGTCTCGCTCACGTTGGCGAAGAAGTGCCGGAGGCCGAAGACGTGCCCGATCTCATGGACCATCGTTTCGACCTGCTCCGCGCGATTCTGGGTGAACATCCGCGGGTACAAGGTCAGCCTATGGCGGCCGGCATCCGGAAAGAACGCGCTTGCCAGCACGCAGCCGCTGGCATCGCAGTCGTCGGTCCCGCGCATCACGATCTCGAAGTCCCAGGCGTCGCTCCTCTCGGTGAACCTGACAGGAGCCGCGTCGCCCCACGCCAGGAGCGCCTCACCCAGCAGCCGGCGAATGGCGGCTTTCGCGGCGGTGGGATTCCTGAAGACCCGCATCGAACGCTCCCGGAATTGCCAGCGCAAGGTCGTGTCCTTGGCCCAGAGCGGGATGAAACCCTCCGATGCATCGACGACGATCTCCAGCGGCGATCGCCCTTGGGGCCTGGCGTGTCCGCGAGGCTCGGTGTCGCAGACGACGTCGTTGCCGAAGACATGAACTTCGGACCCCTTCCCCGTTGCCCCGTCCGATTTCTTGCGTTCAAAGGACTTGTCCGTCCGCGATTCCGACTTCGGACGTTTCTTCGAGCTTTTGCGCGGCATCGTCAGCCTCCAGGCAGGATACGTGAGGTCACCGTAGGATATAACGACGAACACCGGCAATGTGCACGGCATCGCCGGCCGGCGCGCCTCATCGACCGACGAGAATCAGAACGCCGGCGAGCAGTGCCAGGACCGCCATGAGCACGCTGGGAATCCCGAGGGCGACAAAGCCTCCCAGCCCGACGAGCACCAGATAGATGCCAAGGAGCAGCATCCCCACGCTACGTGTCAGATAGACGGCCATCTTCGTTCTCCTTCCGACCGTCGCGGCCTGTCACACGCGACGACGCGCCGGCCAGACGAGCAGGACGATCCCGCCGAGCAGCGCCACAGCGGCAAGCGCAGGCGGAACCGGGACGCCTTCGCGCTCCGCGGTTGTGACTTCGAGCGGACCGGCGTCGATCACGGTATCCCGATTAGTCCAGAACACTCCGCCCCACGCAAGTGACAAAATCCCAATCGCGAGGAGCACCGCGCCAACGATGCGACGTGTCATCATCAGACCCTCCTGCCGGGCTCGGCCGTGCAAGAGTGGAACCAGGCTCCGACCGCCGTAGCTCATCCTCGGCCACGTCACGAGGCATGGCGTTTCTTGTCCTCGTTCGAGCGACGCCGGCGCCAGTGCCAGTGGCGACGGTGAATCCGGGCTATCTTGTGGGCATGCGACTGGCCATCCTCGCCCTCGTCGTCGTTGCCGCCCCGACCACGGCGGCGCAGCGGCCGCGCAGTCTCGAACCGCTCGACGCGACCGGACGCGTGACCTATTTCATTGCCGACGGCGAGCCGGGCTCCGACTTCCGGACGTCCGATCGCGAGCTCGCCGTCTGGGCGCTCCGGGCGTGGGAGCGAAGCGCGGGCGGCACGATTCGGTTCACATCGGCGTCCGAAGACGAGGCGCTCGTGCGCGTCTACTGGGTGCCCGCCGATTCGGGGTTCTACGGTGAGATGCGGCCGCTCGAGGTGGGAGGCCGCCGCGGCGCCGCGGTGTTCATCCGCCCCGACGTGAGCGGACTCGGCGAAATCGGACGTCTGGCTCGCCTCGACGGGCTCCTGCGCGACACGATCGTGTATCTGACCTGCGTGCACGAGCTCGGGCACGCGCTGGGCCTGGAGCACACCGCGGACTTTCGCGACATCATGTACTACTTCGGCTACGGCGGCGACATTCCAGGATTCTTCAATCGCTACCGCACGCAGCTGAAACAGCGCGCCGACATCGCGAACGTCGCCGGCCTGTCGGACGGCGACCTGGACCGGCTGCGCGCTCTCTATCCCAAGCGCTGACGCGCCCCGGGGAAAGGGCGCGTCGCGCTCGAGCTTCTTCGCTCGCTCACTCTACCGGCCGCCGCTGGCGGCGCTCGCCGTCGGGTAGACGGGAAGCGTCACGTGCTCGCCGAAGACAGCTTTCAGCCCTTCGATCGCGCAGTTCTCGTCGCCGCCGCCGCCCGCGCCGCCGCCCACGCCAATCGCGCCGATCATCTGGCCGTCGACCACGATCGGCAGACCGCCCGAGTTCGTGAAGAACTCGAACTGCGCAATCGTGCGCGTCTGGCCCTGCGGATTGTTCCGCCCCTGGGCGGTATAGACGGACGTCGGGACGCGTGATTGAAGAGATGTCTGCGCCTTCATCAGCGCCGTCCGAATGTTGTTGAACACCTGGCCGTCCATCCGCTCCATGTGCACGATCTCGCCGTGCGTGTCGAGGATGTAGAGCGACATGCCACCGCCGCGTGACGCCGCGAAGTCGCGGCACACCCGCGCGATCTTCTTGGCCGTCGCGAGCGAGATCTGATTCGCGTCGTACACGTTCGATGCCGCGCGCCCGCCGATGACCCATTCGGGATTCGACACGCTCGTCTTCGGCATCGTCTGCGTGGCAAACCTCGGCAGCGGCGCCGGGTTCGCGGGTGCCGGAGGCTCCGGCCGCGGCAGGTCCTCGATGAGCGGCGCGACGTTCGCGGCCCCCAGCACTTCCTGCAGCGCTTTATGCCCGCAGATCTCGTCGCTCCAGACCGGCACGCGCGGCGCCGATCCGCCGATGCCGATCGCGCCGATCATCTGCTTGTTGACGACGACCGGGAGCCCCCCGGAATTCGGGAACAGCCCCAGCTGAATCCGCTGCAGCTCCACGTTGGGGTTCTGGGTCACCTGGTTCATGACGAACTTGCTCGGCGCGCGCTGCATGAGCGCCGTCTGCGCCTTCATGTCCGCCGTGACGATGTTCAGGTACCCCTGCCCGTCCATCCGATCGGAATAAACGTGATTGCCGTCGTTGTCGACCACCATCATCGTGATGGCGACGCCTTGCGCGGCCGCCAGCCGCTGGCACGCCTCGGCGATCCGCTCCGCCGTCGCGAGATTGATGGTGGTGAAGTCCTGGATCTGCTCCGCCGCCTTGCCGCTGACGACGAACTGCGCGGGCACGGACTGCGCCAGCGCTGCGCTGCCGAGCGCGAGAACGCTCGCGAGAATCACACCCGCCATGACGCGCATCTGCATAGTGCCCTCTCTTCGGTGGTGGTTGGTCGTTGGTGCTTCGTGGTTCGTGGTTGGTATTTATACCAGCAACTCGCCGCGACCGACGAGCACCGCTGTCCCGCCCACTTTGACCTCGATGATCTCGGCGCCGCGCTCGCGGATGGCGACGTGCATGCGGCTCGGCCGCCCCATCGCCACCCCCTGCAGGTTGATGATGCGCTGGGCCGTCTCCGCTGCGACCAGCCGATGGCGCACGAGATAACAGCCAAGCGGACCGCTCGCCGAACCCGTCGCGGGGTCTTCGCCGATGCCGAAGTCGGGCGCGAACATGCGGGTGTATACCGTGGCTTCGGATCCGGCGGGCAACACGGCAAACGGATAGACCGCCGGTGCGACACGTGCCGACGCCGCCAGGCGGCGGATGGCCGCGGCGTCGCTCGTCGCGCGATCGACCATCTCACGGGATGGCAGCGGCACCAGCACGTACGGCAGACCGCACGACACCTCCTGCACGGGCTGATCAGAGAGGTCGGAGACATTCAGACCGACTGCGCGTGCCGCGAGATCGCGCGCGTCGAGTGCCGGACCAAACGTCGGAGTGCGCTGCGTCATCCAGGCAAAGCGCAGCCGACCGTTCTCCCACTCGAGATCCACCGGCGTCGGCCCGACGCCCAGGCCGAACACGAACCGCGCGGCGCCGGGACCGATGACGCCGGTTTCCGCCAGCGCGAACGTGCTCCCGATCGTCGGGTGCCCTGCCATGGGCAGCTCGCTGGCGGGCGTGAAGATGCGCATGCGGACGTCGGTCCCCGCACGTCGGGCGACAAGATGAAGGTGCTCTCGGAGAAGTTCATTTCGCGGGCGATCGCCTGCATGCGCTCGGTCGAGAGCCCGCGCCCATCCAGAAAGACGGCGAGCTGATTGCCGGTCAGCGGCTCGTCGGTGAAGACGTCGTAGTGGAGGTACGACAAGGACACGGCTTCAGGCGTTGGGCTTGGGCTTTGGGCTTGGGGCTCTAGGCGTTGGGCGTCTGGCGTTAGGTGTCGCGGCGCAATCGGATCTTGCGGCCAACGGCGAGGCCGACGTGATACGCGCCCTCCTGCTGCATCCAGACGTGCCGCGCGTGGTTGTCGGCGAGCTCAACGATGAGCATACGCTTCTCCTCTGGGAGCGCCGCCGCGATCTGCTCCACCAGTTCCTCCTGCCGGCGAATGTCGACGGGCGCGAAGAGCTCGTCCTCGTGGATCGCCTGGAGCAGCTCTTCGTATTCGTCCTCGCACTGCTCTTCGGCGTCGGAGAACGACGGGACGGCTCGGAACGGGGCATCGAGCTCGAGCTTCGACGCGCACTGCTCCGCCAGTTCGAGCAGTTCTTCGGAGGTAGGCATGCGGGGGATCTTACGCCGACCAGGAGGGGCGCGCCTGACTTAATTCGTCGAGGCGGCGCGAGCAGCGGCGCGCCTCAGTTCCTCGACCCAGTTGATGACGACCACAATCGTCGTCGAACTCACATCATCGTCGTCGCGCACCATCAGGAAGCGTTGACCGTCCGAAGTGACGTCGTAGTTCGACGATGCCACGTGCGCGCGCCGATCGGCAGGCGCACGCGCCTGGACGTGGGACGTCCACGGCGGCGTCGAATACCAAGCCCTCGGTGAGATGACGAAAGCGATTAATCGTGACGACGGATCGAATCTGATTGGATCGATCGGTCTCGGCTGGTCGCGGTGACGGTCCCAACGTGTCTTTGCGTCAGCCGCGTGAGACCATGATGGCCCATACTCGGACCGTCGCCCGACTATACTTGTGCCGTGACCGACGCGATCGACAACGCGCTGCCGGGCGCGGATCTGATTCGCACGGGGCTCGATGATCTGCGGCGCGGACGCGACTCGATCGAAGCGCTGCTCGTGCTCGTCGGTGCGCCGCGGCTGCGACGGATCGGGATCGACGTGCCCGAGCGGGTGATCACATATCCGGAGCACCGGCTGTACGAACTCCTTGCGCGAACCGACAGCGACTCGGCGCACAGCCGGTACAACGCGTTGCTTCGGCGGCTCGTGAGCTTCGAGCAGGCGGCTGAATGCGCACGCCGGTAGACGCGGAGCGGCTCGCCATCCTCATGCGACAGCTGGGCGCCGCGGCGGGCCAGTCGGGCCGCGTCTACTTCACCGGGGGCGCGACGGCGGTGCTCGAAGGCTGGCGCGCGTCGACCATCGACGTCGACCTGAAGATGGTCCCGGACCAAGATCAACTGTTCCGGGCGATCCCTCGCCTGAAAGAGGAGCTGTCGATCAACGTGGAGCTAGCGTCGCCGGCCGATTTCATCCCGGAGCTCCCCGGCTGGGAGACGCGCAGCCGCGCCATAGGCACGGAGGGATCACTCACGTTCTATCACTACGATTTCTACGCGCAAGCCCTCGCGAAAATCGAGCGCGGTCACGCGATCGATCTCGAGGATGTCGACCAGATGATCCGCCGTGGCCTGATCGAACCACCTCGTTTGCTCGAGCTCCTTGACGTGATCGAACCGGATCTCCCGCGGTATCCGGCGCTCGATCCGCCGTCGTTCAGGCGCGCGGTCGAGGCAATCGTCGCACGCCACGGGTCCGGCTGAAGCCGGACACTACGTACGCCGTTTCCGCTGCAGCAACTCAGGACTGCGCTCGGCGGCTTCGCGGACGAGGAACCCCATCTTCGGATGCGACGCTTCGAGATCCGCCGCAATCCCCTGATTCTGCAGCTCCTCGGTGGTCGTCGGTCCAATCGACGCGACGACCATCCGCCGCAGGCCGTCGCGCACGGCGTCCGCCTGTCCGAGCGTGCCGGCGACGTCCATCAGGTGCACGACCTGCACACTGGTGGTGAAAATCGCCACGTCGAGCTCACCGCGCGCCATGGCGCCGACCGCGGCGCGCAGCGGCTGAACGTCCTCCGGCAGCGCCCAGCGGTACACCGGCACCCGCGTCACGCGAGCGCCGCGCGTCTCGAGCCCCTGCAGCAGCTCGTCGTTCGTCTTGCCGTATTCCTGCACCGCGACCCGGCGGCCCGCAATCGACTCGCCGGTAGCGTCGATCGCTGCGAGCAGCTCGCGCCACGTGTTCGGCTCGGGCACGGTGGCCCACACGGGCACGGCGAGTTCACGCAGCACGGCGAGCGGCTTGGGCCCACGCGCGACGACCTTTGTCCGTCGCAATGCATCGACGAACGCGTCGCGCGGATGCTTCGTCGTCACGACCTCGAGGAGTGCGCGCGTGCCGACGCCGGTCAGCAGGACGACGATGCCGTACTCGCCGCGCAGGAGCGCATCGGCAAACGTGAGCGCGTCGGGGTTCGACTCGAGTGGGATTTCGCGAAGGGCGGGCGCCGGCACGGGTCGCCCGCCGTAGGTGGTCACGAGTGTGGCCATCTCGGTGCTGCGCCGGCTCTCGAGCACGAGGACCTTGAGGCCCTGGAAATCGGGAGGAGCCATCTGGTCTATTTGGTCTTCGTGTCCTTCGTGGTCTTCGTGGTCACCATTCCCGCGACGCCCTCGTCCGCGGTGACCGACCACTCGAGATTCTCGGATTCGACGATGAAGTACGCGGGGCGCGGTTCCTCGGGGATGTACGACTCGCCGCGCCCGGGGCCACGCTGATCGGCGACCACGGCCAATTCGCGGCCGCTGACGGCGCTGTTGAACGTCAGCTTGAACGTGCCGCGGCCCGCCTGTTGGGAGCGCGTTTCCCAGCGGACGCGCACGAGGCTCCCCTCCACCACGAATGACTCGGTCTGGGTGCTGCCCCGGCCCGTCCAGGACCCGAGCGCGAGCCAGGCGGTCGCGGTCTGTTGGGTTGCTGCGTCAGCTGGCGGAGACGACGCTGGAGATGCACAGGCGGCCGCCAGCGCCGCGGCGCAGACGACGAACAGGCCGGCTATGACTGGACGGCCGAGGGGGCCTTCGGTCCCCGCACCTTCCAGCGTTCCGGGTCGTGGTGCTGCAGATAGTTGCGCCGCGTGATCCACCCGAGAATCATACCCTTGGTGATCCACCACTTCTCGGGACGGACCGCGAAGTAGACGTGAGCGATCACCAGCCCGACGAGCGCGACGCCGGCGCCCCCGTGCAGGAGATACGTGATGCCCCAGGTCGTGTCGCTGAGCAGATAGGGATTGCGCGGCAAGAGCGGGGTGCGGATCCGGTACATCATCAGGATGCCGGTGATGACCGCCGCGAGCCCGACCACGACGCTCGCGGTGTGGTACAGCCGGTTGCCCAGCGGATACTTGCCGGGCTTCGGTCCGGGCACATCGCGGCCGATCCCGCGCAGGACCTCCGCCTTCAGCTCAGGGATGTCCTTCGGGCCGACCCAGATCGACCAGAACTCGAGAAAGAACGTCGCGTGCACGACGTGGTAGATGATCGACCCGGTCAGGACCAGGCCGGCCATCCAGTGCCATTCCACCCAGGCAAACCGGATCCCGACGATCGGCAGGAACGCCGTGAAGAGCAGCACGAACATCGCCGCGGCCATGACCCAATGGAACATCCGGGCCATGAACGTGTGGCGCTCGATCTGCGTGGGCAGATTCCGATACGCCTGCTCCATGGCGTCGGTCTCTTCGACGCTGCGCTTGCGATGCGCGGCGAGAATCATGTAGCTCGCGTGCGCGACGAGGAACATCAGCCCAGCGAAAAGCGACGCCCAGAACAGGTCCCACGACACATGCGTGAGGACCACCTGCCGCCACGGGTTGATCCCCCAGGTCAGAAAGTCCATGGGTCCGGTTTCCTCCCAGCGCTTACGCGCCTTCGCCCTTCAGCGGCCCGCCGCGGATAGCGCGCTTCACGAGGTTCTGCATCAACGGAATCTTGTAGCCGTTGTGGTGCAGCGGAACTGCACCTTCGACGGCCAGCTCACCGGCCATGGCGGCCGTCTGCTCGTTCCGCCGCTGCCCCCTCACGGCCAGCTCGACAGCGGTCAAGCGCAGCGGGCGCGGCGCCACCGCGCCGACCGCCAGCCGGACCTCCTGGATCGTCTCGCCGGAGAGCTTCATCGCCGAGGCGACGTTGACCAGCGGGAAATCCCACACCTGCCGGTCGCGAATCTTCTCGAAGTAGAACTCCGCTCCCGCAAACGTGCCCGGGAGGCGGATGGTGGTCAACAACTCGTCCGGCCGTCGCACCGTCATCTGTGTGATGTCGATCTCGGGCCCGACGAAATAGTCCTCGGCGGCGAGCACGCGTTCGCCACTGCGGCTCCGCAGCACGAACTCGGCGCCCAGCGCGATCAGTGCCGGGGCCGTGTCCGACGGACTCACCGCCACACACCGGCTCGCGCCGAGGATCGCGTGCTCACGGTTGACCGCCGTCGGCGAGTCCGCGTAGCAGATGTTGCCACCCGCGCGATAGCATGACCAGCCGCTCCGGTAGTACCAGCAGCGCGTGTCCTGCGCCACGTTGCCGCCGATGGTCCCCTGGTTGCGAATCTGCGGCGAGGCGACCAGTTCGGCCGCCTGGGCGAGCAGCCCGTACCGCTCGCGGACGACCGGATGCCGCACCACCTCGGTGAGCGTCGTCAGCGCGCCAATCTCCAGCCCGCCGCCCGCTTCGCGCACCCCGTGCAGCTCTTCGGTCATCTGGCTCAGGTCGACGACGACCCTGGGCCGCTTGATGCGGTCCTTCAGCCAGTCGAACGAATCGAGGCCGCCGGCCATGACCCAGGCGTCAGCCCCGTACCGGTCGAGCAAGCCCAGCGTGTCGTCGACAGTCGTCGGCTGGAACAGCTCGAACGCCGGCATCACGTCGCGGATAACTGCCATCGCGCTCTCCTCGAATGCGTCAGATATTGGCCGTCAGGGGGTCGGTCACCCGGCGGCCGTTCGTGAGCGAGGTCAGAATCATGTCGCACGTCACCGGGTATCGCCGGAACACCTCATGCCCGACGGCATCGGCAACGGCGTTGGTCACGGCCGCCCAGCCGGCGCCGACAGGCGGTTCACCCACGCCGCGCACGCCGACCGGCGTCTCGGGGTCGGCAATGTCGACGGCCGCCCAGTCCATGCGGACAGGTGCGTCGAGAATCGTTGCCGGCCGCGTCTGATAGAAGCGCTTCGCCAGCGGCACGCCGTAGTGCTGGTCGTAGACCCACTTCTGGCCCATCGCGTGGCCGATCCCCTGGAGCGACCCTCCCAGGACCTGCCCGCCGAGCGAGCGCGGGTGAAGAACCGTGCCGACGTCGGCAACGGCCAGATAGTCGAGCACGCGGTACTGGCCGGTCTCCACGTCCACTTCCACCTCGGCAAAGCCAATCGTGTAGGAATGCGTGACGCCGTCGCGCGGATACGCGTCACGGGCCACCGCGAGCAGGCCCTGGCCCGCCAGCGCCGCCACCGACCGCTTGGTGAAGGCGTTGCCCATTTCGGGTGCCTCGTGGCCGTCGTACTTGCCGCCAAGCTCGATGGCCCGCGTCGCCGCCTGCGCCAGCGTCAGGCTGCCGCCGGGACCGGACACGCGTTCGCCAGCCACTCGATACGAGGCCGGGCTGCCGCCGAGCGCCCGAGCGGCAATCTCCTGGAGCTTCGTCCTCGCGTCCATCGCCGTCGCGTGCGCGGCGCGTGTCATCGCGTGCGCCGTCTGCGACCCGCCCGAGACGCATGTCCACGGCAGGTTCTTGGACGTGTTGCCCCAGGTGATCTCGCACTTCTCCCACGGCACGTCGAGGACCTCGGCGACCACGCGGTGCACGTCGATCACCGACTCCGTGCCGAGATTGCCGATCCCCGACTGGATGTACACCTTGCCGTCCGGCTTGATGACGAAGAGACCGTCGAAGCCAACGGACCCGCCGCTGTACGCGGCCACGGCCACACCGAGTCCATAGGCCTTCGAACCGACGCGCGTCCCACCGCGCGCCTTGCGCTCGTCCCACCTGAAGAGGGCCTTGCCCTTGTCGAGCGCCTCCTTGACGAACGCACTCGTCACATGCGGCCGCACGCCCTGCGGGTTCGGTCCGTTGAACGGCGCCTTCCCCTCCGGAGCGTTGATCCGACGGATGGCCACCTGATCGATACCGAGCCGGTCGGCCGCGATCGACATCACGGGCTCCATCACGGCGACGCCCTGCGCCCCGCCGGGCGACCGCTGCGGCCCGCGGGGCGGCGTGTTGGTCATCACGCCCATGCCGCGGAACCGCATCGCCACCGGCTGGTACAAGAGCGACACGATGCGGCCGGCAGCGTTGTGGTCGTTGCCCCCTTCGTACGGCCCGGACTCGGAGATGCCGAACAAGTCGAGGGCCAGGAGCCGGCCTTCCTTCGAGAAGCCCGCCTTGATGCGAGCGTGCAGTGACGGCCGCGCACGGCCGATGTACTGCTCCTCCTCGCGCGTGATCCGCATCATGACCGGGGCATTCGCCTTCTTCGACAGGAGCGCCGGAATCACCAGCGAGATGGCGCTCGTGATCTTGCTGCCGAAGCCGCCGCCGGTGTACTCGCTGATGACGACGACATCGGTCTGCGGAATCCCGAGCCAGCGCGAAACGCCCGCGACGGTCTGGACCGTGCTCTGCGTCGAGCAGTGCACGAAGACCTTGCCGTTCTGCCAGTACGCCATGGAGGTGCGCGTCTCCATCGGCTGGTTGCTCGTGTTCGGCGTCACGTACGTCTCGTCGAGCACGAGGGCGGCCTGCCTGAACCCGGCATCGAGATCGCCGTACTCCCACTGGTCGGTCAGCACCTCGCCCGTCGGCATGCGGCCCGCCTCGGCCTCGGCGAACTGCTCTTCCGTCCATTTCAGATCTTTCACGTCGATCGGCAGCTGCGGAGGCGGCGGCTGGCCGGGCTGCGCCGGTGGTGTCGGCGGGCGGAACCAGACGTTGCCCTCGACCCGGGCCGTCGGTCCACCGGGACGGAGACTCACAAGCGGGTCGACGGAGAACGGTAGCGGCTCGAGCTCGATCTGAATCTTCTCGATCGCCTCGGCGGCGGTGAACTCGTCGACGGCGGCGACAGCCAGAATCGGCTCACCCTCGTAGAGCGGTTCGTTCGTGAGCGCGCGTTCGGCGCGCGTGTTCGCCCGAATGACCCGACCAGCGTCGTCGACGCTGTCGGCAGGTGCCGGCATGTCGTCGGTGGTGAGGATCGCCTTCACGCCCGGCAGGGCCTGGGCCGCACTCGTGTCGATCCGGATGACGCGCGCGTGCGGCATGGGACTCAGCAGGAGCTTGGTGAAGAGCATCCCCTCCGCGCGGAAATCCTCCGCGTACTTCGCCTTCCCCGTCACCTTGGCCACGAGGTCGGGGGTCGTGTAGTTCTGGCCGATGAATTTGCCTGCCACCTACGTCGTCCTCCGCGTCAGCTCAGCGCCGCGCATCATCGCGGTGAGAATCTTGTTGTAGTCCTGGCATCGGCACAGGTTGCCCGAAATGCCGTGCGCCAGTTCCTCGCGCGTTGGCGAGGGATTCGTCTTCAGATAGCCGACCGTCGCCATGACGAAGCCCGGCATGCAGAACGCGCACTGGAACCCCTGTTCCTCGACGACAGCCTGCTGCACAGGGTGCAGCGTCCCGTCGGGCGCCGCCAGTCCTTCGATCGTGACGATGTTCCGGCCGCGCACCGAGTGGGTCAGCACCGAGCACGAATACCGTGGCACGTCGTCGACGAGGACCGTGCACGCGCCGCATTCCGCCCGATCGCAGCCGAGCTTGGTGCCCGTCAGCCCCAGCTTGTAGCGCAGCGTCATCGCCAGCGTTTCCTGCTTCGTGACATCGACGCGACGCTGCTGGCCGTTGACGGTCAATGTCATCAGCCGCTCGACGCTGCCGGCGATGGCGGCCGGTTGGCCCGACAACGGAGCGCTCCGAAAGAGATAGGCACCCGAGGAGACAGCAGCTCCTGCTGCAATGACGCCTTTGATGAACTGGCGTCTCGACGCGTTGTTTGGCATGTCTTCCTTCATTGGGATATCTCCAGTCGAACGAACACCAGAAGAGCAGCGACGGCAGGAAACGTGAAGAGAAGATACACCTCACACACCGTGACTTCAACGACGGGTTGTCCCCCTTGAGTCAGTCCCCGGGCATCCGCCGATGGTTCGCCGTTGTTTCGCCCGTTGGAATCGGCGCGCCCGCGCCACAGGGCTCGCATAATGGTGTCAATGCGGGTGTTGCCAGTCGTGGCGATGCTGGTACTCGTGGGCGCGTCGGCAGTGGCGCCTCAGGAGCCGGTCGGCGGTGAGCCACGGCCGTTCGACGAGTGGCTGCAGGAGTTGATCGCCGAAGCACGCGAGCGCGGCCTTGGCGAGGACGTCATCGCGCAGACGCTGGCCGGACTCCAGCCGCTTCCCCGGGTGATCACGAACGACCGCGCGCAGGCCGAGCTGGTCGTCGGCTTCGAGCGGTACTACCGGACGCGCGTCACGCCGCCGGTCGTCCGGCGCGGTCGTGAGCTCGCCCGCGAGCACGGCCGGCTGCTCGATCGCATCGAAGACGAGCACGACGTCCAGCGCCGCTTCATCGTCGCGATCTGGGGAATCGAGACGCGCTACGGACGCGTGACGGGAAGTACGCCCGTTGTTCAGGCGCTGGCGACGCTGGCCTGGGATCCGCGGCGCGCGCATTTTTTCCGCGGCGAGCTCTTCGACGCGCTCGCGATGATCGCGCGCGGCCATATCGACGCCAAGAGCATGACTGGATCGTGGGCGGGCGCGATGGGCCAGCCGCAATTCATGCCGTCGAGCTACCTGAAATACGCGGAGGACTTCGACCGCGACGGCCGCCGCGACATCTGGCGCTCGACCGCGGACGCACTGGCGTCGATCGCCAACTATCTCGACAAATGGGGCTGGGACGACGAGTACACGTGGGGACGCGAGGTGCGGATCTCGCCCGAGGTTCGCGAACGCATCGCACAGGAGACAACGCGGCGGACCGACGGGTGCTACGCGATGCGCAATATGACCGAGCGGATCCCACTCGACGAGTGGCACCGGCTCGGGGTACGGCGCGTCGACGGCACGGCGCTCCCCAAGGCCGACGTCAAGGCGGGGCTCGTCGATACCGATACCCGCAGCTTCCTCGTGTACGAGAACTACGACGCCATTCTTCGCTACAACTGCGCGCACTACTACGCGCTGACCGTCGCCCTCCTCGCCGATCAGATTCGGTAGAATCGCCGCCGCAGGAGGATGTCGATGGCGGAGAATGTGTTCGCAGCGGTCACCGAGACGTTCCTCGATCCGATCTTCGTGCCCGTTCGATTCGAGACGAACCGCGAGACGCGCATGGCGCAGCTCGTCGTTCCCGGCCTCGGTGAGTTCCGCGCCGAGCCGATCCGCAACCCCGTCACTGGCGAGGAGCACCGCGCCATCATCAAGCTTCCCAACGGATTCGAGTACAAGGAAGCCGAGATGGCCAATGCTGTGTCGATGCATGCGACCGTTGGCGACAAGGCGCTGAAGAACCAGAACTCGTATGCTCAGCTCTGCGCCGTGGAGTGGAACAACAGCTGACCCTCAGACGTGCGGATCCTCATCGACTATCGGCCGGCCCTCCGCGAGCGCACTGGAGCGGGCGAGTACATCCACAATCTCGTCCGCGCCTACACGAGGCGAGCGGCGGCGAACGGCGCCGAGGTCGCGGTGTTCACGAGCTCGTGGAAGGACCGGCCGACACCCGGGCTCGCCTCCGAGCTGGCCGCATCCGTCGTCGATCGCCGTGTGCCGGTGCGGGTGCTGAACTATCTGTGGCATCGGGTCGAGTGGCCGCCCATCGAGACGCTCGGCATGGCGGCGGACATCGTGCACGCCGCCCATCCGCTGCTCATTCCGACCCGGCATGCCGCGCAAGTCGTCACCATTCACGATCTCTTCTTTCTCACTGCGCCCCACGCCGTCCGCGCCGAGATCCGCCGCGATTATCCGGCGCTTACGCGCGATCACGCGCAGCGCGCCGACGCGATCGTCACGACGTCGCGCTACACGGCCTCGCTCATCGAGCACACGCTCGGCGTGGCGCCCGCCCGCATCCACATCTGCGCCCCCGGGCCGCCGGCGTGGCAGACGCTCGGGCGCGGGCCGCATCTGCCCCGCGACGGGTACGTGCTCTTCATGGGCACACTCGAACCCCGGAAGAATGTCGGCGCGCTGCTCGACGCCTACGCGCAGCTGCTCGGACGTCGGGCAGATGCCCCGCCCCTCGTGCTTGCGGGCACCTCGACGCCCGCCGCGGACGTATGGCTCGCGCGGCTGCGCCAGCCGCCGTTCGCCGGCCGCGCTCGGCACGTCGGTTACGCCGCCGATCGCGAAGCGGTCTATGCGGGCGCGCGCCTGCTCGTGCTGCCGTCGCGCGACGAAGGGTTCGGCATCCCGGTGCTCGAAGCCATGTCGGCCGGAATCCCCGTCGTCGCCGCCGATCGTGGCGCGCTGCCCGAGGTGCTCGGCGATGCGGGACTTCTCGTCGATCCGGACGATGTCGATGGGCTCGCGGCGGCGATGGAGCGCATGCTCACGGACGAGGTGTATGCGGCAACCTGCGCGACTCGAGGACTTGCGCGTGCGCGGGCGTTTGCCTGGGATCGCGCGGCGACGGCGCTCCACGGCGCCTATCACGCAGCAATCGCGAATCGCAGGGCGCGTACCCGGTCCGGCTGACGCCGGACGCTACGTACTGTACGTAGTGTCCGGCGTCAGCCGGACCTTCAGGATCTCGTCGATCAAGAAGAGATCAGTCAGCAGCGCGCGCAGATGGATTGACGCGTTGAGGTTGTCGATCACCTGGGAGCTGATCGACGGCTGCGCGAGCACGAGGTCGATGGCCGCCAGGCTGTCGCGCGCATCGCGATCGATGACCGCCGCGAATGCGCGGTAGCGATCCGCCGGCTCGATCCGTTCGCGCTCGACGATCGCCGGCAACACCCCGCCGAGATCGGCCAACGCGGCCGCCGCGCGCGTCAGAAACTCGCGGATCTGGCTGCCCGCGCCGCTGTCACCGGCGGCACCCTGCGCCGCATAGGCCAGCATGAATTCGTAGGCTTCTTCGACCGCATCGACGCGGCGCTGGAAGTCTTCCCGCATCTATGTGCGTTCGTGCCGCGAAGACGAGATCGCCCAGCGGTCGGGATCGTGGTGCTCGAGGTACTGCCGCCGCGTGATCCAGCCGAGAATCATCGACTTGGTGATCCACCACTTGTCCGGCCGGACGGCGAAGTACACGTGCGCGATGACGAGGCCGACCAGCGCCACGCCCGCAAGGCCGTGGAGCACGTAGGTCACGCCCCAGGTCGCGTCGGTGAACAGATACGGGTTGCGCGTGAAGAACGGCGTACGAATGCGCACCATCATGAACAGGCCGCTCGCCACGACCGCCAGCGCGACGACGACGATCGCGAGGTGATAGAGGCGATTGCCGAGGGGGTACTTGCCGGGCCGCGGCCCCGGCACCTCATGACCCAGTTCGCGCAGGACCTCGGCTTTGAGCTCCGGCAGATCGCGCGGGCCGACCCAGATCGACCAGAAGTCGAGCCAGAAGGTCGCATGCACGATGTGAAAGACGATCGACCCGGTAAGCACGAGCCCGGCGATCCAGTGCCATGTCACCCATGGAAACCGGATCCCGGCAATCGGCAGGAACGCCGTGATGAGCAGGGTAAACATCGCCGACGCCATCACCCAGTGAAAGAGGCGGGCCGCGGCCGAGTGGCGCGGGATCCGCTCGGGCAGATCGGCGCGCGCGGCCTCCATGGCGTCGGTCTCGGCGGCGTGGCGCTTCCGGTGCGCCGAAAACACCATGTAGCTGGCGTGCGCAACGAGGAAGACGATACCCGCAAAGAACGACGCCCACAGCAGATCCCACGAGATGTGCGTCAGGATCGGCTGGTCCCAGGGGTTGCGGCCCCAGGTCAGGAAGTCCACGTTGTCGCCTCGACGCCGCGAATGGCGCGCTTCACGAGGTTCCGCATGAGCGGCACCTTGTAGGCGTTGAAGCGCAGCGGCTGCGCCCCCTCGATGGCCAGGTTCGCCGCCACCACTGCCGTGCCCTCGTTGCGCGGACGGCCCTGGACGAGCGCCTCGACGGCCGCCAGCCGCAGCGGCCGTGCCGCTACGCCGTTGACGACGATTCGGATGCGGTCGATCGTGCTGCCGGTGGTCCGCATGGCGGAGGCGACGCTGACGAGCGCGAAGTCCCACACCTGTCGATCGCGGATCTTCTCGAAGTAGAACTGCGCGCCGGCCCACGTTGCCGGCAGACGGATCGCCGTGAGGAGATCGCCCGGCTCGAGCATCGTCATCCGCGTGATGTCGATGGCGGGCCCGACGAAGTAGTCTTCGGCGCTGACGATGCGCTCGCCGCCGCCCGCCCTGCGCACCACCATCTGCGCGTCGAGCGCAATGAGCGCCGGCGCCGTGTCAGACGGGTTGACGGCGACGCAACGGTCGGCGCCAAGGATGGCGTGCTCACGATTGATCGCGTCCGGCGTATCGGCGTAACAGATGTTGCCGCCCGCGCGGTAGCACGGCCAGCCGGCACGGTAGTACCAGCAGCGGGTGTCCTGCGAGACGTTGCCGCCGATCGTCCCCTGATTGCGGATCTGCGGCGAGGCCGCCGCTTCGGCCGCCTCGAGCAGAATCGAGTAGCGCTCGCCCACCGAAGGATGGCGCACCACCTCGGTCAGCGTCGTCATCGCGCCGATCTCGAGGCCGCCGTCGCGCTCGCGGACACCCTTCAGCTCTGCGATGGCGCCGAGGTCGACGACCGCCTGCGGCCGTTTGATGCGGTCCTTCAGCCAGTCGAGGCTGTCGAGGCCGCCGGCGAGCACCCACGCGTCGGTGCCGTACCGGTTCAGTACCGCCTGCGCATCCTCGATCGAGGTCGGCTGGAACAGCTCGAATGCCGGCATCACGTCGCGGATTACGGCCATTGACTCCTCTCTCCTTCGATGTCGAGTTCTAGACGTGCATCCGGAGCGGCTCGTGCATCCGCCGCCCGTGCTCGAGCGACATCAGGATGACGTCCGCCGTCACCGGCGCGCGGCCGAACACATCTTCGCCGACCGCGTCCTGAATCGCACTCATCACGGCGCCGTAGGCCGCCCCGACTGGCGGCTCGCCGACCCCGCGCGCGCCGACTGGCGTGTCCGGATCGGCCATGTCGAGCGCGTCGGCCTGCATCGACGCCGGGATGTCGAGAATCGTCAGCGGCTTGCTGTAGTGGAACCGGTCGGTGAGCGACACGCCATAGCGCGGATCGACGACCGACTTCTGGAACAGCGCGTGCGCGATGCCCAGGCACAGCCCGCCTTTGATCTGCGCGAGCAGGCTCCGCGGGTTCACCACGGTGCCCACGTCGCCGACACCGAGGAAGTCGACGACGCGCACGCCGCCGGTCTCGGCGTCGACCTCGACCTCCGCGAAGCCGATCACGAACGAGTAGGTGATGCCGTCGCGGCCGTAGTTGTCCTTCGCCACGCCCATCAACCCTTGGCCTGCCAACGCCGTCGCCGAGGCTCGCGTCATCGGATTGATGTCCTTCGGCAGCTCGTGGCCGTCGTAGCGGCCGCCCAGTGCAATGGCGCGTCGCGCCGCCTGTGCATACGTCATCCCGCGCGACGGGTTGCTGCGATGGAAGACGCGCTCGCCCCCGACTGTGTAGTCGTCCGGCGCGCCGCCGAGATCGCGCGCCGCGACCTCCTGCAGCTTCCGCCGGGCATCCATCGCGCCGGCGTGATTGGCGCGCGTCATCGCGTGCGTCGTCTGGCTGCCGACCGACGGGCAGGTCCACGGCAGATGCTTGCCCGTGTCGCCCCAGATCACCTCGACCTTCTCCCACGGCATGTCGAGGATCTCCGCCGGCACGCGCGCCAGATCGACCATCGAGTGCGTGCCGAGATTGCCGACGCCCGACTGCACGTAGAGCCGGCCGTCGGGACGGATCGTCAGGATGCTGTCGAAGCCGATCGACCCTGCGCCGTGCGGGCCGACGGTGACGCCGACGCCGCGAATCTTCGACCCCTGGCGCTTGCCCGCGCGCGCCTTGCGCTCCTCCCAGTTGAAGAGCTTCGCGCCGCGGTCGAGCGCGTCCTTCACAAACGCGCTCGTGACGTGATTGCGCTGACCATTCGGCAGGACCGGCCCGAACGGCGCCTTCCCTTCCGGCGAATTCAGGCGCCGGATCGCCACCTGATCGATCCCGAGCCGCTTGGCGGCTTTCGTGATTACCGGCTCGATGATGCCGTTGGCCTGCATCGGCCCGGGCGACCGCTGCTGGGAGCGGGGCGGCGTATTGGTGGCGACGTTGACCGCGCGCCAGCGCATCGCCGGCGGCTGGTAGATGAGCGACGCGGCGTTACCCGCCGACCGGTGATCGCCGAGCGGCCCGTACGCCCCCGTGTCCTGGACGATGTAGAGGTCGAGCGCGGTGATGCGGCCGTCTTTCGCAAACCCGATCTTCGCGCGGCCGCTCAGGTTGGTGCGCGCGCGACCAATGTAGCTTTCCTCTTCGCGCGTGATCCGCATCATCACGGGCGCGTTCGCCTTGCGCGCCAACAGCGCCGGGATCGACATCGACACGGCCCCGCCGCCCTTGCTGCCGAAGCCGCCGCCCGTGTACTCGCAGATGAGCATCACGTCCTCGGGCGGGATGCCGACCCACCGCGCGATGTTCCCGCGCGTGATGGAGACGCTCTGCGTCGAGGCGTGGATGAAGAGCTTGCCGTTCTGCCAGTACGCCATCGCGCTGCGCGTCTCCATCGGGTGGTGCCCCGTGGACTGCGTGATGAACGTCTCGTCGAGCACGAGCGCGGCGGCCTTGAAGCCGGCTTCGAGATCGCCGTACGACCA
>Ga0187893_10005884_pt1 | contig 21514 bp, 19 predicted proteins | sample MA1701074metaG_FD_139574 | JGI IMG/M metagenome (GOLD analysis project Ga0187893, IMG submission 139574) | White microbial mat communities from a basaltic lava cave in the Kipuka Kanohina Cave System on the Island of Hawaii, USA - MA170107-4 metaG ...
CTAAGATGCGACTGACTGAGCGGACTTCTGAATCCTCGCTAGATTGCGATCTTGCCATCAATCCCCCACACTAGTCCACCTTCTTGGGATGCGCTCCACAGAACTTCAATATTATCATTGGGATCGAGCCGTCGCCAGCCGCTCAATCAAGGTTCCGCCTTCTTTGGTGTGAACGGATTCTTGGCAACCACCTGACCCTATGCTCAGCGCTTGCGGAGGCCCGAAGGGTCCATCGTGTAGCCGATCCGGCGCATCCACCCTGCGAGGTGCGCTTTCAGCTCGTCGCGTGTACGTTTGTGGGGGATACTGCCGGCAAGGTTGTCCTGCTCGTGCCGATCGATTCCAAGGTTATAGAGGTGAGTAATTTCCATGGCATTGTTAACAACAAGTTTGTCGAGGCCACGAACGACCATCCGCCATTCGCTCGCCGTTTCGAGCTGGCCGTAACAGAAAACCGACTCGGGTGATTCTCCTTTGCCGCGGAAGATCTGATCCATAAGGTTCCTGCCCTGGACGCCGGCGGGGATTCGGGCTCCGCAAAGGGAGAGGAACGTGGGCATAAGGTCAACGTTCGAGATGAGCAGGCCGTTTTCCGAGCTCGCGCGGAGCATGCGCGGGTAGCGCATCAACAGAGGAATGCGCGCGGACTCTTCATAGGGCTTGTCCTTGAATTCGAGTCCATGGGCGCCGAGCATGTCGCCGTGGTCCGACGTGAACACGAGCAACGTGTCTTCGGTGAGCATCAGTTCATCGAGAATCTTGAGCAGGCGGCCGAGGCAGTGGTCAAGGGACGAACACAGGCCGTAATAGCCTGCCATGCCCTTGCGGGCCTCGGCGGCGTAGTCAGCCGGGACGTTGGGAGCGAGGTGAAACTGGCGTGGGTCGTAGAGCTTGGCGTATTCGGGCGGTGGATCGCGCGGCGTGTGCGGCGGTCCCCAGCTCAGATAGAGATAGAAAGGGCGCTCTCGGTTGCGGCGCAAGAAGTCAATGGCGAGATCGGTTTGGTAGGTGGGCTCGAATCCCTCGGGATGGATCGGCTGGTTCTCATCACGATAGTAAGTGGAGTTGTAGTAGAAGTGGCCGCGGTTGAATGCGGCCCAGTAGTCGAAGCCGCGCCGGCGCGCCGGGCGGCACGAAACCTGGCCGCGCCTCACCGTCGAGGTGCCACTTGCCAATATAGCCAGTCGCATACCCCGCGGCCTTGAGTTGCTGTGCGATGGAGGGTTCGTCGAGAGGCAGCAGAAGATTGTTGCGAGGCATGCGGCAGGTATGCGGGAAGCGGCCGGTGAGGATGGAAGAGCGGGAGGGAGTGCAGACGGGGTTGGTTGCGTAGCAGCGCCGGAAGTGGACGCCTTCGGCGGCGAGCCGCCTAAGACTGGGTGCGATCAGGTCCTCGTCCCCTGCGCAGGGAAGCGTTTGGGGGCGCCATTGATCAGCGAGGATGAAAAGGAGGTTGGGCTTTCGCAACCGCTGAGCCGATGCGGGGTTTGATAGAGATAACCCCGCTGCCGTCGACTGAAGGAAACGTCTGCGATTCATCGGGCCTGCCTTAGCCGGTAAGATAGTACGATACAGGAGTTTTGTGGGAACCATCAATCGTCCAGCTCCGCCGAGGCCGGGTGCGCCGAACGCCGCGCCGCCGCGAACAGCGGACCGCTACTTCGAGCTTAAGTCGGAAGTTCACCGAAAGCTCATCGGAGTAATCGATATCGCGCGCGTCGCCGCGATTCCTAAGGATCGCGTGCGTGCCGAGATCGGCCGCGTCGTAGAGCGGCTCCTCGAGGAAGAACGCGTCCCGATGACGACGGCCGAGCAGAACAAAATCGTAGAGGAGGTGCTCGACGAAGTTCTGGGACTCGGTCCCTTGGAGCCCCTGCTCAAGGAGCCGAGCATCTCAGATATCCTCGTTAACGGCTTCAACAAGGTCTACGTCGAGCGGCAGGGCAAACTGTCGCTGACGCCGGTGCGATTCAAAGACAACGGGCACCTGCTGCACATCATCGAAAAGATCGTTTCTCTGGTGGGACGTCGGATCGACGAGGCGAATCCTATCGTCGACGCGCGCCTGCTGGACGGCTCGCGCGTAAACGCAATCATTCCACCCCTGGCTCTGGACGGTCCCGCACTCTCCATCCGGCGGTTCGGACGTCATGTGATCACCTCTGACGAGATGATTGCCAACAGAACGATGATGCAAGGGATGCTGCGGTTTCTCGCCGCGGCAGTGCAGTCGAAAACGACAGTGCTGGTGTCGGGCGGAACCGGTTCCGGGAAGACAACGACCTTGAACGCGCTGTCGCGGTTCATTCCGGAAGAGGAACGGATCGTCACTATTGAGGACACGGCCGAATTGCAACTTCAGCAGCGGCACGTGATCAAGTTTGAAACCCGGCCTCCGAACCTGAACAAGGAAGGTGGCATCAACCAGCGGCAACTGGTGCGGACCGCGCTGCGCATGCGTCCGGACCGGATTATCGTTGGCGAGTGCCGCGGCGCCGAGGCTCTGGATATGCTGCAGGCGATGAATACCGGCGTCGAGGGGTCAATGAGTACGATCCATGCCAACACTCCGAAGGACGCCTTCAGCCGATTGCAAGCGATGGTCCTCATGGCGGATCTCGAGTTGCCGACGCGCGTCGTGGTGCAGCAATTGGCCAGCGCCATCAAGCTCGTCGTGCAGATAAGCCGGTTGCAGGACGGCACCCGTAAAGTGGTCAGCGTCGCGGAAGTCATCGGAGTGGATGAGGATTCCGTGCTGCTGCAGGAGATCTTCACGTTTGACCGGGTGGGGGTCAACGACGCTGGTAAGGTACAGGGGCGCTTCCGCGGAACGGGTGTGACGCCGAAGGTGATGGAACGGTTCCGCGTGATGGGGATTCAGTGCCCCCTGTCGGTGTTTGACGAGGTCGTGGAAGTCAACTTGTAAGCCCTCCCGCTCGTACCGATACGGCCGAAACCATTCTTCCCGACCGCTCGCCATCCCGGCGAAACGACTCGAACTCCTCCGGCTGGCAACAGGTGCAGCCGGTGAACAAATCCACATGCTCGACTTCGATACCTGCCTGCGTCAACTGGCGCAGGATTGTTGCACCCAGATCGACTCTTGTCCGGGAGTCGAGGTCTTGCCGTTCCGGCCACCAGCGTTTCAGACGGGAAGCAACCTCGGCGCCGACTTCATAGCAGCAAGCGCCGATCCCAGGTCCGATGGCGGTGATCAGATGCTTCCTCTGCGATCCGAATTCGCGCTCCAAACTTTCAACGGCGCGGATTGCGATCGAAGTCGCGGTCCCGCGCCACCCCGAGTGAACGATCGCTACGGCACATCTGGCGGGATCGGCAATCACCACCGGAACGCAGTCGGCGGTTCGCATCGCAATCCAGAGCCCCGGCTGAGTTGCCATCAAAGCGTCCCCGTCGCCGATCTTCCCTTCCCTTTCATCCGCCAGTACAACGCGATCGGAGTGAATTTGGCGCAACGTCGCTACGCGCTCTCCCTCGAGCCATTGTCCGGCCCACCGCCCTCCGAAGCCGTGATCGAGCCAGCCGAGAGAGTCGATCGATGTGGATCGCCAGATACCGCGAGCGTCTTTGCGAAACATGTTTATCGATTGGATCGATACCACTCGATCGTTCGTCTGAGCCCTTCCTCTAGGCTGAACCGCGGCGAGTGGCCGAGCAGGTTCGCCGCGAGCCCCGTATCGGCCATCGAGTCACGAACATCGCCGGCGCGTTCGGGTCCATAGTTGGCGGCAATGGAAGTACCGGCAATTCGATTCAGGGTGTGCCACAGATCATTCAGCGTGTAACGATTTCCATTCCCCGCGTTGATCACCCGGCCTCCGACGCCTTGCGCCCTGGCCGCTTTGATGCACAGCTCCGCAACGTCTTCCACGTAGGTGAAATCACGCGAGTGATTGCCGTCTCCGTAAATGGTGGGCGAAAGGCCCTCGAGCACGCAGCGCATGAAAATCGAAATCACGCCGGAATACGGGCTCGATGGATCCTGCCGCGGGCCGTAGACGTTGAAATAGCGCAAGGATACGGCATCAAGACCGTAGCAAGTATGAAAACTGCTGGCGTAGTACTCGCCCATGAGCTTTTGCGCTGCGTACGGCGATTTCGGATTCGGCGGCATGGATTCCACTTTCGGCAAGACGGGCGTGTCTCCATAAGCTGATGAGCTCGACGCGTACACCACTCGCTTCACCTTGCGATCGGCGCAAGCACGAAATACCTGAAACATCCCATTCATATTGACATCATGCGATGGGACTGGATCTTGAATGGATCGAGGCACCGAGGGAATCGCGGCCAGATGGAATACGACATCGGCGCCATCGAATACACGGCGCATCGCGTCGTAATCCCGTATGTCGGATTCGTGCAAGACGATCCGGTCCTTTACCTCCTCCACATTGACGGCCCTACCCGTGGAAAAATCGTCGACGACTTCGACTCTGGCGTCCGGTTGATCGATTAGCGCCCGAACCAATCCGGAGCCGATGAATCCGGCGCCCCCCGTGACGACATACTTCATGCCTGGATTCTTCCCAAAATCTTCTCGACGTATCGCAACGATCCGTTTGCGATCGTTTCTGCCCCAGCGCTGAAATCGAACACCTCGAGCGACAACCAACCCTTGTAATTGCGCCGGTGAAGGGTCTGGAAAATCGGCAGGAAATCATAGTCGCCGGTTCCGGGGTGACGTCCGTCCATCTCATTGATATGAACGTGCCGGATCAGGTCGAAGTACTCATTGAGCACTTCTCCGTGCGGCTTCCTCTCATCGGCCGCGTTGTGTGTGTCGAACATAGTCTGGATCGCGGGGCTCCCGATTTCATTCACGATCACGGCCGCTTCGGCAACGGTGTTGACGATGTCAGAGTCGGCCGAGGGCAGCGCCTCCACGAGGATGGTCACACCATTCGCGGCAGCACGGGAGGCGACTCCGGCGAGGCCGTGCACGTAATGACGCGTGGCCTGCGCGGGTGTCAGTCCACCAGTGGAAGTACGTTGCTTGGGGGAACCGAAGACTAGGATGCCCTTTTCCGATTGGTCGTCGGCGAGATCCGCGCATAGATCAACTAGATCGTGAATGTGTCGCCAGCTCTTCTCGCGTAAGGCGTCGTCCGGTGTTGTCACATGTAGACCCTTCGGCGCCACCATCAGCCAATGAAGACCCACGAAGACCAGCCCCTCCTCGCGCATGATTCTTCGATACTCCGCCCTCTGGGACGCAGTAATTGTTGCGGGGTACTCGTTTAGAGTGAAGGGCGCGATTTCGATGCCGTCGTAGCCGGCGCGCCGGATGGCTTTGCAACTCTCGGCAAAACCCCACCCTTCAAATACTTCGTTGCAGATCGAATGCCGGAACAATCGGGACATAAACTACCAGTCTATTGAGTTGCCCGAGGCCGAGACAACATTCCGGCCACGTGATCGGTGAATGGCCGCCGACCCTCTTTATCTGTCGCTCGGCGAATTCAAAGGCAACATCTGGCTGGCCGAACGGCAGTCAGAGATTTGGTGCACACCACGTCATTCCGCTATTTCTTCGAACGAGCGTCCAACCCAAAATCCTTCTGCACGCGCGCGTACCAGGCGTCATCCTCCAGGCCGCCCCATTCGACCCATTGTTCATCCGTCATGGATGCCCTCCAGCCGAGGAAGGGTTCCGCGTCGGGGCCCGCCGGGTGCCGCAGCTTCCACGTGCCGCTCTCAACGACCTCGCGTATTTTCTCCGCAACGATCGAAGGCGGCCGCGGAGTTGCGAGCGCTGCTTCAAACATGCCCGCGAAGCGAACCCCCTGCGGGTAGTGTGTACCGCCGGAACGTGTCTCGATTCGCCTCGCCATCGGCGTGTCGATGATTCCGGGCTCGACAATCGCGACCCGGACGTTGAAGGCCTTGAGTTCCTGAGCGAGCACTTCGCTGAGAGCTTCTAGCGCCCACTTGGAAGCGGTATAAGGGCCGAACGGAGAGCACGCGAGCCGGCCCGCGACCGAGCTCACATTGATGATGCAAACGCTTCGACTCTCGCGCATCTTCGGCAGAACTGCGCGAATACAACGCAGCGCGCCAAAATAATTCGTCTCCATCGTGGCGCGAAAAGCTTCCATTGGAAGCTCTTCGATGGAGCCAGTCCGCTCGATGCCCGCGTTATTGATGAGGGCATCGATCCGCCCGCGTTGATCGTCAATCCTTTCTACCGTCTCGGCCACTGACCGGTCTGAATCTACATCCATCGTCACAATCGAGATCGGCAGGGCCTCTTGCCTGGCTATCTCGCCGAGTCGAGGTGCTCCAATGGGATTTCTCATCGTCGCGTACACCGTGTGACCAGCTCTGCCGAATTCCAATGCCGTGGCCAGCCCGATTCCTGTACTGCAGCCTGTTATAAGGACGTTTGCCATAACTCAGAAGAGTGTACACCATCGGCGCTACGCTACCATGAGCAGTGAAATCTCATGCGTAAAGCGATCGTCTTTCTCTCCGCCGTATTGCCGCTGGCTGCGTGGAACCATGTGGGCCACAAAGCTGTCGCCGGCCTGGCCTACGATCATCTCTCGAAGACCGCGCGCTCCCGTGTCGACGAACTGATCCGCCGCCATCCCGACTACAAGCTGCTTAGCGAAGGCGGTCCAACGGACGCCAAGGACCTGGCGCGTTACGCCTTCATGAAGGCGGCCTTTTGGCCGGACATCATCAAAGGAGACGCGCGCTTTTACGACGAAGCCCGGGGTGATGGGAAGCCCACCGCGACTCTTACCGGTTTCCCCGACATGAAGCAAAGGCGCAACTGGCACTACATCAACGTCCCGTTCTCGGTGGACGGCACACCCACTCTCCCGCCTCCGACACCCAATGTTCTCACGCAGCTCAAGGTCATTCTGGAAACCCTCGCGCGACCTGCCGCCGCACCCGGCTCGGTTCCCGCCGAGCAGGACGCCGTCTATCTACTTCCTTGGTTTCTGCACTTGGCCGGCGACGTGCACAACCCGATGCACTGCGTGACCCGATTCCGAAAAGGACAGAACGATCCGGCCACCGGAAAGCCGTGGGGAGACCTCGGCGGTAACACGGTTTACGTCTCAGGCGCCTACAATCTTCATGCGCTTTGGGACGACGCTCTCGGCATGGTCGACAGCCCAACCTATATCGACGGCGTCGTCAAGCTGCTCAAGAAACTCGGCAAGGAAGACAAACCTGTGCTCGATCCGGAGCGCTGGGTCCAGGAGGGATTCGCCCTGGCGCAATCGGTCGCATATTCGTTCGGCAATGAGGGGGGCTTCCGGAAGGATGATCCGATCGCTCTCGATTCCGGCTACATCAGCCGGGCGAAGGAAGTTGCGCGCAAGCGGGCATCCTTGGCGGGTTTCCGTATCGCAGCCCTGCTCAATAATTTGACGAAGTAGCAAAAAACCACCGTCCGCAAAGAAGCCTTGATAAGCCGGGGCTGGCAGTTGTATTGGCTCCAGCACGCGATACAATAGGCGCAGATGATTGTGCGTTGGCTGTGCGTTTTGTCGATTTGTGCCTGCCTGCCTGCTCAGGATAATGCGGCTTTCTATGAATCGACGATCCGTCCGATCCTTCGCACCAATTGCCTCGCCTGCCACTCGGACAAGACACTTACCTCGGGCCTTTCCCTCGAAACCCGGGAGTCTATTCTGAAGGGCGGCAATCGCGGACCAGCCGAAAAATTCATCATGGAGGCCGTCCGCCAGGCCGGCGAACTCAAGATGCCTCCGGGAAAAAAGCTGACTCCGGATCAGATCGCCGCACTGGAGAATTGGATCGAGATGGGCGTGCCGATGCCTGCGAACCTTCACAAATCGCGGCGGCCCGGAGCTGATCACTGGGCATTCCAGGCTGTGATGAAGCATACGCCTCCCGCTGTGAGGGACGCTGGATGGGCTAAGAATCCGATCGATCAATTTGTGCTGGCCCGGATCGAAGCCGTGGGACTCAAGCCGTCACCAGAAGCTCCGAAAACCACTTTGCTCCGCCGCGTCCACCTCGATCTGACCGGCCTCCCCCCTACGGACAAGGAGCTACGCGAATTCCTAGCCGATGCACAGCCAGGAGCCTACGAGCGTGCTGTCGACCGCCTCCTCGCTTCGCCCCACTACGGCGAACGATGGGGGCGCCATTGGCTCGATCTCGCGCGCTATGCCGACTCCGATGGCTATACCATCGACGCGCCGCGCGATATCTGGATGTATCGCGACTGGGTGATCCAAGCGCTGAACAAGGACCTGCCCTTTGATCAGTTCGTCACCGAGCAGATCGCCGGCGACCTCCTTCCCAACCCGACTCAGAACCAGTTGGTGGCTACCGGATTCCACCGCAACACACCGTCCAACTATGAAGGCGGCATCGATTTCGAACAGTACCGGGTTGAGGCCGTCGCCGATCGCGTGGCTACGACGGGAGCTGTTTTCCTCGGCCTTAGCCTCGGCTGCGCCCGCTGCCACGACCATAAGTACGACCCCATCTCACAGCGCGAGTTCTATCAATTCTTCGCGTTCCTCAACAACGTGGACGAAATCGACAAGGAAGCCGATCGGAAGTATTTCAACCGCCCGTTCCTTGAACTGCCAACTCCGGACGAGATCGCCAAACGTTCCGCCCACACGGCGCAGGTGAAGGCTCTGGAAGCCGAATACAACGATTACAAAAAGACGCTGTCGGGGGAAGCCCTCAAGACTGATACAGGACTCCAGGAGCGGAGAGCCAATCTGAAGGTTTTGCTCAGCCGCGAGCCCAAGGTCACGACCACAATGATCACGAAAGAGCTCGCCACCCCGCGGGAATCCTACATTCACCTGGGTGGCGACTTCCTTCGCCAAGGTGTTGCTGTAGAGCCCGGTGTGCCCTCGGTGCTCAACCCCCTGGGACCCGTCAACGGCAAGCCAAATCGTCTCCATCTCGCCCAGTGGCTTGTGGACAAGCGAAACCCGCTCACGGCCCGTGTCACTGTGAATCGAGCTTGGCAGAAGTATTTCGGTAGAGGACTGGTGGATACGGAAAGCGACTTCGGCACCATGGGCGACAAACCGACTCACCCCGAACTGCTCGACTGGCTCGCCTCCCAATTCATGGAAAATGGCTGGAGCCAGAAGGCGATGCACGGCCTCATTGTGACCTCGGCCACCTACCGCCAGTCCTCGCAAAACCGAGCCGACGCCGCAGCCGCCGATCCCGATAATCGTCTGCTTTCGCGCCAATCGCGCCTGCGCCTGGAGGCTGAGGCGATTCGCGACTCGGCTCTGGTCGCCAGCGGTCTGTTCCATCCCTCTATCGGAGGTCCTAGCGTGTATCCGCCAATTCCAGCGGGCGTCTATGACGTGACGCAAGTGCGCCGCGAATGGAAAACCAGCACCGGGCCGGACCGCTACCGCCGGGGCCTGTACACATTCTTCCAACGCTCAGCCGCGCATCCCAGCCTGATGGTCTTCGATGCACCGGATTCGACCGTGACGTGCACGCGGCGTGTACGTTCGAACACACCACTGCAGGCCCTCACGATGCTGAACGATGAGGCGTCATTCGAGTTTGCGCAGGCCCTCGGTAAGCGGATCGCCGCGGTAGGCGATGACGAAACAGCGCGGCTCCGCCACGGGTATCTGCTCGCTCTCGGACGCGATCCCCGGCCAGAAGAGCAGGACCGCCTGCTCCGCTTTCTGCAAGTGCAAAAAGACAGCCGCCGGGCCGAGCATTGGACTTCAGTCGCGCGCGTTCTGCTCAATCTCGATGAGTTTGTGACACGGCCATGACACCGGAAAATCAGAATCTTCTTCACCTCACCCGCCGGCATTTCTTTCGCGATTGCGGTATGGGCGTCGGCAAGGCCGCGTTGCTTTCGCTGCTGGGCGAATCGGCGTTCGGGGCCCGCTCCAGGACCCTGCATCATCCACCCAAAGTCGATCACGTTATCTATCTTTTCCAGTGCGGCGGCCCGAGTCATCTCGAGCTGTTCGACTACAAGCCGGCGCTGGTGAAGCACGATGGGCAAGTCGCGCCGGAGTCTATGTTAAAGGGCAAGCGTTTCGCTTTCATGGATTCCTTCACCAAGAATCCGCCGAAGCTGCTAGGCACGCGTCGCCAGTTCAAGCAGCACGCCAAGACTGGCTTCTGGCTCTCGGAGTTGTTGCCTAATATCTCGGAAGTCGCCTCCGACCTTGCGATGCTGCATGGCGTCAAGACCGAAAACTTCAATCACGGCCCGGCGAAATTCTTCATCAATACCGGCTCGGTGAGGCCCGGCCGCCCCAGCATGGGAAGCTGGATCACTTACGGCATCGGCAGCGAGTCCAAGGACCTGCCGGGATTCGTGGTGCTCGGCTCTGGACCACGGGGACCGCGCGGCGGGGCGGCGCTGCACGCCAGCGGCTTCCTTCCCACGGCCTATCAAGGCGTGCCGTTCCGCTCGGTGGGCGATCCGATTCTTTCTCTCTCCAATCCTTCCGGCGTCACCGCTGAGGAACAGCACCAGACCATCGAGGCGTTGAAGGATCTGAATGCGATGCAGTTGACTCAGACCGGCGACGCCGAGATCAACACCCGCATCGCACAGTATGAAATGGCCTATCGGATGCAGACGTCCGGTCCGGAGTTGATCGATTTCTCCAAGGAATCCAAGCAAACGCTCGAAATGTACGGTGTCGAGCCCGGCAAGGCCTCGTTTGCCAACAACTGCCTGCTCGCGCGCCGGCTCGTCGAGCGCGGCGTTCGCTTCGTGCAGCTCTATCACGCCGATTGGGACCACCACCAGGACCTTACCAAACCTCTCGACGAGGTCTGCCGCGAAGTCGATAAGCCAACCGCGGCCCTGATCAAGGATTTGAAGCAGCGCGGTCTCCTCGACCGCACGCTTGTCATCTGGAGCGGGGAGTTCGGGCGCACGCCCATGGGTGAAGTCCGCGAGAAGGACAAGATCGGACGGAACCACCACATCGATGCGTATTCGCTGTTCATGGCTGGTGGTGGCATCAAGCCGGGAGCCGTCGCGGGCGCCACGGACGAGCTCGGCTTCAGTCCCGCCGAGCAGCCCATCCACATCCACGACCTCCAGGCTACGATCCTGCATCTTTTGGGGATCGATCACACCAAGCTGGTTTATAAGCTTCAGGGCCGCGATTTCCGCTTGACGGACGTTGCGGGTGAGTTGATCAAGCCGATCCTTGCGTAGCCTTTCAATTCAATCTTTCGATCACGGTGGCGTTAGCCATCCCGCCGCCTTCGCACATCGTCTGTAAGCCATATCGTGAACCTCGCCGCTCCATCTCGTGCAGCAATGTTGTCATCAGGCGCGCGCCGCTCGCTCCCAACGGATGTCCAAGGGCGACCGCGCCGCCGTTCACGTTCAAGCGGCCAGACCCGACTCCCGTCTCGCGCTGCCATGCCAATGGCACGCTCGCGAACGCTTCGTTCACTTCGAACAAATCGATCTGATCGAGCGTGAGTCCGGTTCGCATGAGCACCTTTTGCGTGGCTGGAATCGGAGCGGTCAACATGATCACGGGGTCTTCCGCCGCCAGTGCCATGCCCATGACACGCACACGCGCGCGATATCCCAGCTTGTCCGCAACCGACCGCTCCATCAGCAGCACGGCCGCGGCCCCATCGCTGATCTGCGAGGAATTCCCGGCGGTCACGCACCCACCTTCCTGGAACGCGGCGTTCAGTCCCGCCAGCTTCTCGATGCTCGTCTCGCGGCGGATTCCTTCATCGGCGGAAAGCTCGGGCAGCGGAAGGATCTGGGATCGGAAATATCCCTGATCGGTGGCGCACGCAGCCCTGCGATGGCTCTCGAGACTGAAGTTGTCGAGATCGGCCCGCGACAGATTCCACTGCCGGGCGACCATCTCCGCGCTGAGCCCTTGATTGAACTGAAAGCCGGGATAACGCTTGCTCATCTGCGGTCCAAAAGGCTGGCCGGGCCCGTTGGCGGCATTGGATCCCATCGGAACTCGCGTCATGCATTCGACTCCACACGCGATGGCAATGTCGTAGGCGCCGGCAGCAATCCCCTGGGCTGCAAAGTGAATCGCCTGCTGGGACGATCCACACTGCCGGTCGACGGTTGTGGCCGGCACCGATTCGGGAAACCCTGCTGCAAGCACGGCGTTGCGCGCGATGTTGACCGACTGCTCGCCCGCCTGAATCACGCAACCGGCGATCACATCATCGACCTTTTCAGGATCGAGCCGGATGCGGGACACCAGCTCCTTCAACAGAAAACCCAGCAAATCGACCGGGTGCCAGTTGCCTAGCGCCCCTCCCCGGCGGCCCATCGGGGTTCGCAACGCTTCGACGATGACGGCTTCACGCATGAACTAAATGTGGCATTCTTCGCGATCCTTTGCATCCGCTCGCTATGGTCGCGGCCCGGTAACCCGTGCCGCACCCTGCCCCGGCCGGCGGTTGAGCAAAGCCGGGACGCCTTTGACCCCGTGCAGATCGAGACGGTTCGGCCGTATTCGACCGGTATTCAATGCTCCCGGTGATATAGAACTGATTCATCGTGGGCCCCGCGAAGACCAAATTGCTGGCATCGTAGAGCCCAGCGGATAGCGTTCGGATCAGCCTTCCGCGGGGATCCAGCACCTGGACCGCACCCATCCCAAGATGCGCAACGTATAGGTTGCCTTTGATATCGAGGGGCTAGACCATCCCCTTGTGGAAGGCGCGACGCTCGGAAACGTCGTAGCGCTGTAAGGGCATCATCCGTTTCGAGACCTCGGCAAGGAGGGCAACCACCTTCTGGTAACACGACTCTTCGGGCGCAATGCCGACAGTGGACAGCCCATCGCCGTCATTGCACTGTAGTGTTGATTACGACCGACTGGCTGTTGGCGAAATAATCGTCGCCCGAGTAAAAAGCTTGAAAGTTGTGCACGCCAACCGGCCGGATGACCCCGTTCAGCACGACTGCGACCGTCTGGCTGACCGGCGCGGCTCCCGATGTCGGAAGGTCTACCATTCCAAGGACCACCGAACCATCTCTGAACTCGACCCTCCCACGCGGACGGAGCGATAACGGAATCGCAGTAGGGTAACTGACGGTTGCGGTCAAGATCATGGGATTCGAAGCGGGGGAGGTAGGCCCCGACAAAGCTACCGTTGTGGCAATCTTGTTCATCGTCAGCGTCATCGAGGTTGCGCCGACAAACAGATCGCCGCTCGCGTGATAGGTGCCAAATAGTCCCAATTGCAGCCCATTCGCCAGCGCCAGTGGAAGCGTGATATTGCGCGACCCTGTTGCTTCCCCTACCCCTGGGGTGAGGATGATGGAATCTCGGAAGTCCGAATTGGGACCATTCCCATCGATTTCAACCTGTGTCCCGACCATTCCGAGTTCCCGGGGGAAGGTGAGACGGGCAGTGAACTGGGTTGGAAGGCCGAAGGTGTATGTGGAGGAAGGGGACGTCAGGGTAAGTGTAGGCCTTGCGCCACGGACAAGCTTGCAGATTCGAACACTATCGGCTCGCCACACGGAATCGCCGAAATACTGGACATCGAAGCAGATCTCGGTATTTCTTTCCGAAAAAGGAGGTGTGTAAGTAACCAAGGCTCTTCCCGAGCTGTTGAGCGAAGCCGTTCCGATCGTAACGCCGCCTTTGATGAATGTAACGCTGCCCGTCGGCTGCGGCGCGCTTGGGGCAAGCTCCGATCGGAGTACGAGGACCTCGACTTCGCTGGCCGTCAGCAAATGTAGAAAGGGGGTACCCTCAAGAATTCGCGAACGATTGTCCAGCATGGTGTGATCCAGAAACGAGATCGCCGGACCGTAAAATCGATTCCCCGCATATTGGGCGGTCACCCGGACCGTTCCGATCGCTGCCAGGCAGCAGGGACTCCCATCGATGACTCGCGGAGGCATAGCTAATGAGGGGGCTGTGACGCGCTGGAACGTAGAACTGCCCGCGCCGTCGCGACAAAGAAGAACTCGGCAGGCGTGCCAAGTGACGTGCTGAGCGCGTTCGCACTGTGATCCGCCGAAAGTGTAGCTCGCACAGGAATCGGCTGGCGCGTGAGAACCGAATCCACCAGCCGCGTGAAAGTGAACGACGTTCGGAGCTTCGCGCGGAACCCCGCGTACGCGACACCTCCAGGCCCGCTGGTCAGGATAACGAAGTCTTCTCCGCCATCGCTTGTCAAGATGTTCATAATCGGAGTAAAGGAGAGCCCTCCAAGCGATCCTGTAATGCCACTGGCGGTGAGCAGACGTCCCGGGATCGAAATGGAAGAACTAGGAGAAAGTCTCCTTCGCAGCTCAAAGTTGAGCAGTGCGTTCGGCTTGAAACCCGATCCGCCAATGGTTGCCGTCTGTCCGTTCAAGTAGTAGCGGCCATCCGGTGCTGTCTCTGCACCGGAAAATACCAAAGCGGGCCCGCTGTTCACGCCGCAGGCCGCGTTCGGGCCGTTCGCGTTCAGCCCGCCGGCGGCCAGCACCGCGCCATTCCCCAGGGCGGCTCCGGTCAACTGCTTGCGAGGCGCCGTAAGCGGGCCCGCCGCGATGAAAGCGTCGTTCCATGGTTCGAATAGCTCCGTTTGAGCCAGCGGTTCATCCGCGGCGGAGCCTCCCGCGATCAGCACCGATCCGTTGCCTTCTACCAGCACTGCCAGATGCCCTCGCCGTGGCGTAAGCATCGGACTAGCCACCCAATCCATGCGATTATCCGAAGGTACGAACAGCTCGGCTCCCCAGTTCGCCGACTCCGTCGGATCCGGCGGCGATCAGCACGCGACCATCGAGTAGCATCGTCGCGGAATGACCGCTGCGCGGCAGGTTCAAGTGAGGTCCGGCGACGATCTTGCCGTCCACAGGATCGAAGATCTCGGTGGAAGACAACACGCCATTTTCGTTCGAACCGCCGGAGATCCATACACGCCCATCGGGCAGCGTAATGGCGCGATGATCTTTCCGCGGCTCAGCGAGTGTCAGCGCTAGGCTCTCGATTGTGTTGGTCCGCGGGTGAAAGATTTCGAGGGCAGCCGTCGGACCTTCCGTGGTAACGCCGCCGGCCAGCAGGACCCGCCCATCCTCCAGCAGATTCGCGGTATGCCCACGCCGGGCGATCCCCGAAGAACCCGTAGGCCACCACTGATTCGATGCCGGATCGTACACTTCTGCCGGTGCGCTGCCGGCGACTAGTACGCGTCCATCCGCCAGCCGTGTACAGGTATGGCCAGCTCGCGCGTGCTGCATCGGCGTTCCTCAGGAGAAGGCACCCTCCGGTAGGTACATCTCGATCGTCTTCAGGTCGCCTTCGGCACCCGTGCCGCCCGCGATGATCACTCGTCCGTCATCCAGCCGCACGGCGCAACTGTCGTAACGCGCCTCGGCCATTCGCGCGGTGGGCGTCCAGGTCCACGGAGGACGCTCCACCTCCTGAGACCTTATGGAACCCAGCAGAACTGTGGCTGCGAATACTAAACTCCGGCTCATCGAAGCGCTCTCCGATCCTTCAATGGTTGACCGAACCCGGTCCAGACGAAATGGGACGGTTGCTGCACAGTTCCAATGAGGCCCGCTCTAACGCGCTTACTGTGGCCTCCTCCCTACCATTTCCTTAAAGCCAGCATCGCTGTAGAATCAAGGGAACGCGGGTCAAACTTCGGTAAAGAATCTTTGACCTGTCATGGGCAGTCATGAGCAGCAGTGATTCCACTCAAGCGACGCCGAGGGGTGTTCGCTACCGAATCGGTGAGCTAACGCTGATTCCATGGGACCTCACCCTGACTCGGCGGGACCGGTCGGTCCCTCTGACCCGCAAGGCCGTCGACGTGCTGCTCGCACTTCAGACGAGCCACGGCGAGCCCATTGGCCGCGAGGAGTTGATGAAGAACGTCTGGCGGGGCGTCTCAGTGGACGAGGCCGCCCTTAAGCAATATGTCTACACGCTTCGAGGCGCTTTCCGTGAACTCGACCCGGATAACGAATACATAGAGACTGTCCCGCGCCGCGGCTATCGCTTGACAGTGCCATTGGTACCGGATCCGGTGATCCCTGAGGGAGAGCGCGGAAATGGCTCAGCGGGTCTCGGAGCCACCGAGCAGACGCGGCGCAAAGGGCTCGAGGTTCGATGGGGCGTAATCATGGCGCTCGTCACCTTAGTGGGCGTGGCCAGCCTTGCTTATGTGGGGTGGCGCGCGCTGCAAAAACGTGAAACTGCTGACGTCCTTGCGCGCGAGGGATTCGTCCGCCTTCGACGCTCGAATGTTCCCGACATCGTCGAGGCTCGCAACCGCTTTGAGCAGGCCCTGCAGCTCTCACCGGATCTGCCGTTAGCATTGGCAGGTTTGGCCGAGGCCTTTGCGCGAGGCCAGAATGCTTCGTTTGACCACGCCCGGAATCTGGCCCTCGAGAGCGCGCGCCGGGACCCGCGGTGCGCCGAATGCCGGGCCATTCTGGGCTACATCCTGATGACTCGCGATTGGAAATGGGAGGAAGCGGGGAAGGAACTGCAACGAGCCTGGGAAATAAGTCCCCGCGACCCGCAGACCTGCATTTGGCGCGCTCAGTGGATGATAGCTCGCGGCAAATTTCCACAAGCGCTCGATCAAGCGCGCGCTTGCTTGTCTCTGGATCCGACCCGACCCGCCAGTTTCGCCATGCTAGCTTCGGTCCTGTACTTCTCCAGACAGTACCGGGAAGCCGTTTACGAGGCCGATAAGGCCCTAGGCCTTCACCATCGTTTCCAGCCCGGCTTCAAGTGGCGATACCGGGCCCACTTGCTGCTGGATGAAGACCTGAAAGCGATCACGAGCCGCGCTCAGATGGTCAACTCGTGGTCGCAAGCCTCAGAAGAAAAGATGTTGGATGTGATGTCCGCCTGGAACCAGACCTATCGGTCCGGCCGTCGCAAAGCTGTTGCGGAAGCATTCCTGAGCGAGGTTTCCACCGGGCTTGCTTTGGATGTGCAGCGCTACGAGCGCGCTGTCTGGCGTATGTGGATCGATGATCTATCCGGTGCGCTGGAAGAACTGGAAGCGGGCATTAAGACTCGGCCGTACGACATGATGTTCGTCGCGGTCGATCCGATTTTCGCGCGGCTGCAGACAGTACCTCGTTTCCAAGAAGTCGTCCGGCAGGTGGGACTCGAAAATACCGAGCAATCGTAGTGCGAACCCAATAAGCGCTGGCGGAGGCCTCGGCTTAGTGCTGGCTCAGTACGCACTAACTGCGATCTTTTGAGGGCGCTCGGCTGGAAGAAAGATGCAAGAAAAGCTCGATTCGCTTTGGCGGGGGGCTCTACCTCAAACCGGGCTCTGGTCGTTCCTACTCACCGGGACACGCGCAAAAAACCAGGAAACTATCCCACGAGCGCCTGGTAGGAGGCTATCGCTTAGCGTTTACTGATCCTTCGGTTACGGTCAGATACGTGCCAACTGAAAGTTCCCGGCTGAGGTCAAGTTGACGGGAAGTCACCATATCGCGGAATGACAGCCGTGAGAGTCGAAGTCACAGCAGAGCGCCGGACACCCTGCGGTTCTACAGGTGCGGGTGACACTTCGCTCACGATCCTTGATGCTCTCCAATAGCATGATTGGTCGTCCGTGCCTTCAGCGACTGAAACCTAGACGGTTGGCTCCGAAATGCGTGGAAGGTCACACGCTTAGTCACCACGACCCGCTGCGCTGCCTGATGGACCGTCCTCGAATGTCCGTTCGTGCCCCAGCGTTCGGTGTAAACCCGAGCCATGGTATCTTGAGCGGGAGCAGGTCCATATGACATCGATCACAACCATAGCTGAAGCCTTATTCGAGGCATGCGAAACGGGCAAAGGATGGGAGGTGTGCAGCGCTTACTGCACTCCTGGCGCCACGTTTTCCGCACAAGCCGAGCCACTGCTCGACGTGAAGACGCTCGCTCAGTACACGGACTGGATGAAGGGCATTCTGACGCCTTTGCCCAACGCCCGTTACGAGGTGAAGTCATTCGCTATGGATGAGACCCGGAACAACGTGGCTGCTTACGGTGTCTTTCATGCCACGCATACGGGCCCCGGCGGCCCGGTTCCGCCGACGGGCCGCAGCACGAGCACCGACTACGTCTACGTGATGCAGTTCGAAGGCGACAAGATTGTCCACATGACCAAGATATGGAACGCCGGTCTCGCGCTGAAGGACCTCGGCTGGTCCTAGGGGCGTAGGGCGGGACGGTTTGCCCCTAGTTTCACATTCGCGTCCAGCATGCTGCCGGCGATTTCTCGGGAGCTGGCTCGGGGACAAGGCGTCCTGGGGTGATGCCTCGCGATCGTGTATGAGGATCGAGAAACACCCGAGGGTGCGGGGCTTGAGACTCCACGACGCAAGCCAGAGGTTTGCACCACAATACGCCACAATAGAAGTTCATGTCGATTCTCACGACTGTTGTAGGGAGCTATCCAATCCCACACTGGCTCCTGGGCGACGCGAGCCGCGTTACACTGCGCGACGCCATCATGGTTGTTCTCAAGACCCAGGAACTGGCCGGCATCGATGTCATCGCCGACGGAGAGCTCAACCGCTTCGACCCCTCTCACCCCGAAACCAACGGCATGATCGATTATTTCGTCTCGAAGATGGAGGGAGTCCGCACCCGATTCTCGGTCACCGACATCGAAAGATTCCGCTCCGACGCAGGACTCACCTATCGGACCGATCCGGCGGGTATCGTCACCACCGAAATCGGGGAAGGCACACTTAATCTCCTGCGGGACTACGAGTTCACCCGTAACTTGACCGCAAAACCGCTCAAGTTCACCTGCACCGGCCCCCACATGCTCACCAAGGTCCTCACCGACCGTCACTACGGGGACCGGGCCAAGCTCGCCATGGCCATTGCCGGTGTTCTCCGCCGCCAGCTCGAAAAAATCGACGCCGCTGTCGTTCAGATCGACGAGGCCAACATCAGCGGTCATCCCGAAGATCGTGACTGGGCCCTCGAAGCCATCAACCGTGTGCTCGAAGGTATTCGCGGGACCCGCGCAGTTCATATTTGCTTCGGCAACTACGGCGGCCAGAGCATCCAAAAAGGTTTCTGGCGCGACCTGCTCCTATTCCTCAACGGACTCAAGGCAAATCATCTGGTGCTTGAATTCGCCCGTCGAGGCTATGACGAGCTCGACGTTTTCAAAGACCTGAATCCGGAGATAGGTCTTGGCTTGAGCGTCATCGATATCAAGGACAATCTCATTGAAACACCGGATCTCATCGCCAGGCGCATCGATAACGCCGTCGGAATCCTCGGCCCCGGCCGCATCCCTTACATTCACCCGGACTGTGGCTTCTGGATGCTGCAGCGCTCAGTGGCTGATGGCAAAATGCGCGCGCTGGTCGAGGGCCGGAATTTGTACGAAGGAACGAAATAATATGCGATTGCTCTTTTTTATAGCGTTGCTCGCCGCCACTGCGGCCGGCCAGCATCTGACCAGCATCCGCCAGTTGACACGCGGTGGCCAGAACGCCGAAGCCTATTGGTCTCCGGATGGAAAGCGCATCATCTTCCAATCCACGCGCGAACCTTACAAATGCGACCAGATCTTCATCATGAACGCCGACGGCTCCGATCAGCGTCTGGTTTCCACAGGCAAGGGCCGCACCACCTGCGGTTACTTTCTCGCCGACAACAAGCACATCGTTTATGCCTCCACCCACGAGGCCGGCGAGGCCTGCCCGCCCGCCGCCGATCGAAGCAAAGGTTATGTCTGGGCTGTCTACCCGAGCTACGACATTTTCCTCGCGACCGGCGAGGGCAAGATCGTGAAGAAACTCACGGAAAAATCGGGATACGATGCCGAAGCCACGGTCAATTGGAAAACCAGGAAGATTGTCTACACATCACTCGACTCCGGAGACCTCGACCTGTGGGTCATGAACTCCGACGGCTCCGCCAAAAAACAAATCACGCGCACCCCCGGATACGACGGCGGCGCGTTTTTTTCCCGGGATGGCAAGAAACTTGTCTGGCGCGCCAACCATCCGTCGACCCCCGATCTTCTCAAGCGCTACAAGGATCTCCTGGCGGAAAGCCTCACTACTCCCATGAAGATGGAGATCTTTCTCGCCGATGCCAACGGCAACGACCGCAAGCAGCTTACCAACTTCGGATGCGCCAGCTTCGCTCCGAGCTTCACACCCGATGGTAAGAAGATCATCTTCGCTTCCAACAAGCACAATTGCGATGGCCGGGGGTTCGAATTGTTCCTGATGAACACCGATGGCTCCGGTCTCGATCAGGTGACCAGCTCTGGCGGCTTCTCTTCCTTCCCCGAGTTTTCGCCCGACGGGAAGCGGCTGGTGTTCAGCTCCGATAAGGACGCCAAGTCCCGTTACGAATTCAATATCTTTGTCGCAGATTGGAGCCACTAAACGCGTCGCACCTTAATTCCAGCCTCGGCAAACAGCACTTCGACCATTCCAAACTGCTGGTTGTAGTAATCACTCGAATACTGGCTCATCCGCTCGGCTGACACCACCACTTCGCGAATTCCCGCCTGTACGATGGCGCGACCGCAATCCATGCACGGCATGATCTCGACGTAGATCGTGCAGGCCTCGAGCGCCGTTCCGCACCGCGCCGCGTTGCAGATCGCGTTCCGCTCGGCGTGCTCGATCCACAAATACTTCGTGGGACGCTCTTTCCGCTCCGGAACATCATCCCGGATCCCTCGTGGAAACGAGTTGTAGCCCGTCGTCCGGATCTCGTGGGCCGGTCCCACAATCACGCAGCCGATCTTGGTGTTCGGGTCCTTGCTGCGCGCGGCAACCACCTGGCATATCTGTAGATAGTATTGATCCCAGTTCGGAATTTCGCTCACGGACAGGATTATAGCCCGGCCCTGCCATGAAACGACGACGCCTGCTTCCCCGTCTCTAGTCAGCGGAGATTAGCGATGAGGATAGTGCTCGCAGTATGCCTGATTTGGACCATGCAACGGCTGGTGGCCGCCGATGAACTGGAGGGGAAGGGATTCGAGTGGCGCTCGGCCCTCACGCAGTCCAAGATGTTCCTGGGAATTCAGCACGGATTCCGCATCGCCACGGAACCCGGCTCGCGCGCGGAATTGAAGGGGCCGTTCTGGCGGGACTACCGGCAATCCATCAAAGGCTACGGCGGCTGGAGCGACGGCGACCCGTTCATCGTGAACTACATCGGTCACCCCATGATGGGCGCCATTGCGGGCGGCATCCAGGTCCAAAATGACCCTCGCGGAAGGACGCAGACGTTCGGATGGAACCACAACTACTGGCATAGCCGTGCCAAAGCCCTCGGCTGGAGCTCCTTGTATAGCCTTCAGTTTGAATTGGGTCCTTTCAGCGAAGCCTCGGTCGGGAACGTAGGCAAGGATATGCGGGCGGGCGCCGTGGACCTGGTCGTTACGCCGGTCCTCGGACTCGGCTGGCAGGTGACCGAGGATGCGCTCGACCACCACCTGGTGCAGCGAATCGAGCGGAGGATCTCGAACCGGGTCCTGCAAACGTTCGCGCGATCCGCCCTCAATCCCGCGCGCTCATTCAC
>Ga0187893_10005885_pt1 | contig 21513 bp, 20 predicted proteins | sample MA1701074metaG_FD_139574 | JGI IMG/M metagenome (GOLD analysis project Ga0187893, IMG submission 139574) | White microbial mat communities from a basaltic lava cave in the Kipuka Kanohina Cave System on the Island of Hawaii, USA - MA170107-4 metaG ...
CCCGGAAAGATCGCGAGCCAGGGCTCCGTCGCGAGCGAGGCCTGGGCTCCGTAGAGGAGGTTTCCGAGGCTCGGCTCCGGGGGCTGCACTCCGAGCCCGAGAAAGCTGAGGACGGACTCCATCACGATCACCCTTCCGACGAGGATCGCTCCCGCGACCAGGAGCGGGGCCGCGGCGTTCGGGAGAAGGTGACGCCCGATGACGCGCTCGCTCGAAGCCCCGAGCGCCTTCGCCGCCTCCGTGAACGGGAGCTCCTTCAGCCGCAGCACCTCGGAGCGCGCGATCCGAGCGGGCTCCATCCACGCGAACGCGGACACGAACAGCACCAGGACCGCGACTCCCGGCCGGAACATCGCTGAAACCACGATGAGGAGGGGGAGAACGGGAATCGAGAGCTGGAGATCGACGAGCCTCATGAGGGCGGCGTCCGTGAGGCCCCCGAAGTATCCCGCGGTGGATCCCAATCCGGCTCCGAGGAAGCTGGCAACGATCGCTCCCGCGAGGCCGATGACGAGCGAGAGCCTCGAGCCCACGAAGACGCGGGTCGCGAAGTCGCGTCCGAGCTCGTCCGTTCCCATCCAGTGCGATCCGCCGGGTGGAGCCTTGATGGACGACAGATCGATCGCGTCGTAGGAAAATGGGGAAAAAAGCGGAACGAGCGCCGCGAGGAGGACGGCGGCGGCGAGGGCCGCGAGCCCGAGCTTCACGCTAGTTCCTTTCGCGCGATGCGCACACGCGGATCGAGCCACCCGTAGACGACGTCGGCCGCGAGGTTCGAGAGCACGACGGCGACCGATCCCACCATCAGGATGGCCATCAGGACGGAGTAGTCCCGGCGGTACACGGAGTCCAGAAGGAGCGTCCCCATTCCCGGCCAGGCGAAGACGGTCTCCGTGACGACGGCGCCGCTGAAGAGGAGCGCAAAGTCGAGGGCGAGGACGGTCACGAGCGGGAAGAGGGCGTTTGGAAGGGAGTGGCACGCGAGGAGCCGGGCTTCCGAAAGTCCGCGAGCTCTTCCCGCCCGCACGAAATCGCGCGAGAGCGTCGCCCGGAGAGACGCGCGGACGTACCGAATCCAGGAGGCGGCGTAGAACGACGCGAGCGTCGAAGCCGGAAGGACGAGGTGCGCGAATCGCTCCCCTCCCCCGGCGTCCATCCTGCCGGCCGTCGGAAGCCACCGCAGCTCGACGGCGAAGACGAGCTGAAGCACGAGCCCGAGCCAGAACGTGGGAAGAGAGATGCCGACGATGGAGGCGCTGGACACTAGAGTGTCAAGGCGGCCGCCTGATCTGAGGGCGGCGAGGCTTCCGAGCAGGAGAGCAACCAATAGAGCGAGCGCGAACGCGCTTCCCATGAGCTCGAGAGTCGCCCCCGCCCGCTCGAGGACGCGCTCGAGCACGGGGCGGCCGTCGACGTAGCTGAATCCCCAGTCGCCCGTCGCGAACGCGGTGAGCCAGCCAAGGTACTGCTCGGGGAGAGGGCGGTCGAGACCGAGGAGACGCTCGAGCCGGGCCACGTCCTCGGGTCGCACGTTGGGATTCGCAAGATACACCGTGAGCGGCCCGCCGGGAGCGGCATGCACGAGGGTGAAGATCAGGGTCGAAAGGCCGAAGAGAAGGGGAACGGCCCGTAGGAGCCTACCCGCGACGTAGGCGGCCATGAAGCGTCAGCGAGCGGAAGCCGGAGCCTCGATCGCCCACTCGTGCACGTTCCAGAAGAGGCCGGCGTTCGTGGGGTTGGGCTTCACGTTCCGGAGCGTGTCGGGAATGGCGCTCACGATCGTTCGGTTGTAGAGGGGGATTTCCGGGACCTCGCGGGCCAGGATCTCCTGCGCCTGGAACAGAAGCTCTTTCCGCCGGGCTCGGTCGATGGTCTGGTCCGACGCGTAGAGGAGCCGGGTCAGCTCCTCGTTCTCGTAATAATAGATGTTGCGCCCCTGGGGCGGGGTGCGGTCGGAGGCGTAGAACAGCGTGATCTCGGGGTCGGCGGGGAGGGTCCACGCGGACAGAAAGAACGGGAGCTTGCCGGTAAACCAGAGCTCTCCCAGCAGGGTCGGCTCGTAGTTCCGGATCTCCATCCCGATCCCGACGGCCTTGAGCTGCGCCTGGAGGACCTGGAGCACCATTTCCCACTCGGCGTGCCCCGAACGGGTGGTGCCCGGGAAGGACAGAGGGACCCCGTCTTTCTCCACGATTCCGTCCCCGTCCCGGTCCTCGTAGCCCGCCTCGCGCAGCAGATCCCGGGCACGCGCGGGATCGTACCCGTACGCGCTGACCCCGGCGTTGAACGCCCAGGACATCGGCTGGATGACGGAATCGACGACGGTGACCACCCCGTCGAGGACGTCGTCCGCGATCGCCCGCCGGTCGATGGCGTGCGCCACCGCCTGGCGCACGCGGCGGTCCCGGAAGGCAGGGACTTCGCGCAGATTGAGGGCCACGTGTGCGTAGGAGTTCCCCATCGTGCGGGAGATCCGGACACCCGCGGTCCCCTCGATCTCGTCGAGCTTGTCGAGAGGCACGTTGTCGACCACGTGGACCTCGCCCGACCGGAGCTGGTTCATGCGGGTGTTGCTCGAGGGAAGGAACCGAAAGAGGATTTTTTCGATCGACGGCGCTCCCCGCCAGTACCCCTCGTTGCGCGCGAGGAGCAGGTACTCCCCGGTCCTCCACTCTTCGACCTTGTAAGGTCCCGTGCCGATGGGCTTCCGATCGTACTCGGGAAACGAGTTCAGGTCCTTCCCCTCGAGCACGTGCCGGGGGAGAGCGCCTCTCCAGAACTGGTCCTGATAGGCGGCGTAGATCCGCCGATAGGTGACGACGGCCGTGAGATGGTCGGGCGTCTCGACGGACTCGATGAGATCGAACCCTTCAGTCGACTCGGGGTTGTAGCTCGGATCGTTGATGGTCTCGACCGTGAAGGCCACGTCTTTCGAGGTGAACGGCGTACCGTCGTGCCAGAGCACGCCGGGCCGGAGTTTCCACGTGACCTCGAGCTTCCCGTCGTCGAGAACGCGCGCGAGACCGTTCTCGGGAGAAGGCACGACCTCGGCGAGCACGGGGATGGCTTCCATCTTCTCGTTCCACACCGTCAGGCCCTCGGAGATGCAGATCATCGTGTCCTCGAGGATGTGCGTCGAGAAGCGGTTGAGTGTATCGGGCTCGCGATCGTAGCCCACGACGAGGAGCTGCTTCGTCGGCGGCGCCGGCGTTCTCGGACCGGAGCAAGCGGCGATCAGGACGAGGGCCAGCAATGTCTGCCGCATCATGGCACCCTACTTGAACACCGACGAATGACAACTGGCAACTGACAACCGTTCTGCCGAAAGCTAATATGACGGCCATGCCCCAAGGGGAGGAGGGCTCGGTGGGCGTGGTTCAGACCGAGTACTTCGATCTGCCCGAGCCCCTCGCGCTCGAGTGCGGTCGCACGCTCTCCTCCGTCCGGATCGCGTACGAGACGTACGGAACCCTGACTCCGGAAAAGGACAACGTCATCCTCGTCTGCCACGCGCTCTCCGGCGACGCTCATGCCGCCGGGTGGAGTGCGGCGCCGGTCGAAGAGAGCGCCGTCGACGGTTTCGGGGCCGATGAGCGCGAGATCGCGAAGAAGTCCGGCCTCGGCTGGTGGGACGGGATGATCGGTCCAGGAAAGGCCTTCGACACCGACCGATACTTCGTGGTGGCGACGAACCTCATCGGTGGTTGCCGCGGGTCGACGGGGCCCTCGTCCCTCAACCCCGCAACGGGCAAACCTTACGGGCTCGACTTCCCCACCGTCACGGTCACCGACATGGTTCGAGCGGAGCGCGCCCTTTTGCGCGAGCTCGGCATCGAGAGCCTCCTCACCGTCTCCGGAGGCTCGCTCGGCGGGATGCAATCACTGGAATGGGCGGCGCTCTTTCCCGACTCGGTCGCGAGCAACATCCCCATCGCCTCGACGGCGGCCCTCGATCCTCAGGGTGTCGCGTGGAACGCCATCGCGAGAAACGCGATCATGGCCGACCCCGACTGGCAGGGCGGCCACTATTACGGCACCGGACGGTCGCCGAAGGCGGGCATGGCGGTGGCGCGCATGGTGGGCCACGTCACCTATCTCTCCGGCTACTCGATGGCGGAGAAGTTCGGCCGGAAGCTCCAGGGCCGGGACACTCTCTCCTACACCGTGACGGAGCCCGACTTCGAAGTCGAGAGCTACCTGCGGTACCAGGGAGAGAAGTTCGTCCGCAGGTTCGACGCGAACACCTATCTCTACTTCTCGAGGGCGCTCTCGTACTTCGACCTCGCACGCCAGTACGGGGAAGGAAGCCTCGAGCGGGCGGTCGAAGGGTTTCGAGCGGCGACCCTCCTCATCTGCTTCAGCTCGGATTGGCTCTACCCGCCCGCGAACTCGCGCGCGCTCGCCGAGGCGCTCGAGGCGAACGGCAAGGAAGTGGAGCTCCACATAATCGAGGCACCCTACGGCCACGATTCGTTCCTCCTCGAGGAGAAACGGCAGACACCCATGATTCGCGATTTCCTCTCGCAGGTGTACCGGGAGAGGCGGAAGAGCAGGAGGTTTTGAGATGCCTGAAATGGAAGGCGCGCGCGCGTTCGGCTTCGACACCCGGCAGGTGCACGCGGGACAGAGGCCGGACCCCAATACCGGCGCCCGCGCCGTCCCCATCTTTCAGACGACGAGCTACGTCTTCGAGGATCCGGAATCGGCGGCGGCGTACTTCAATTTGAAGGAGTACGGCAACACCTACACCCGCATCATGAACCCGACCCTCGCGGCGTTCGAGGAGAGGATGGCGAACCTCGAGGGCGGTGCCGGTGGGGTCGCCTTCGCGAGCGGCATCGCGGCGCAGGCGGGAGCGCTTTTCACTCTCCTCCAGCCCGGCGACCACGTGGTCGCATCGAGCGCCCTCTACGGCGGCACGGTGAATCAGCTCAAGCACTACTTCCGAAAGCTTTCCGTAGAGCTCACGTTCATCGACCCCGACGATCTCGAGGCGTGGCGGGGCGCGATCAAACCGAACACGAAGCTTCTGTACGCCGAGACCATCGGAAATCCCGGAGGCAACGTCCTCGACATCGAAGCGGTCGCGAACATCGCTCACCAGCATCAGACCCCGCTCATGGTCGACAACACGTTCCCCACACCGTACCTCTCTCGGCCTATCCAGTGGGGGGCGGACATCGTGGTGCACTCGGCGACGAAGTTCATCGGCGGCCACGGCACCTCCATCGGGGGTGTGGTGGTGGAGTCGGGCATTTTCGACTGGTCGAACGGACGCTTTCCGGTCGTCGCCGATCCATCCCCCGCGTACCACGGGCTTTCGTTCCACGAGACGTTCGGAATGTACGGCTACCTCATGAAGCTGCGGGCGGAGACCCTCCGGGACCTGGGGGCGGCGATGAGTCCCTTCAACGCGTTCCTGTTCCTTCAGGGGCTCGAGACCCTGTCGCTGCGCATGGACCGCCACGTGGCGAACGCCCTCGCCGTGGCGCGGTTTCTCGACGAGCATCCGATGGTCGAACGGGTCACGTATCCCGGCCTTCCTGGAAGCCGCTACCGGTCTCTCGTCGAAAAATACCTCCCGATGGGGGCGGGAGCTGTTTTCTCGTTCGATATCGCGGGAGACCGCGAGGCGGGGCAGAACTTCATCCGTGGCGTGAGCCTCTGGTCTCACCTGGCGAATGTGGGCGACGCGAAGAGCCTCATCATCCACCCCGCGAGCACCACCCACCGGCAGCTCTCGGACGAGGAGCTTCGGGCCGCGGGCGTAGGCCCGGGCACCATCCGGCTCTCGGTCGGGATCGAGAACGTGGACGACTTGATCTGGGATCTCGAGCAGGGCTTCCGCGCGGCGAAACGCCGCTCGGGCGCGGCCGCAGGGGTGTCGGCATGAGCGCTGCGTTCGACGTCACCTCCTATCAGGATCCCCAGGCCATCCAGCGGATTCTGTACAACGCGAAGACCATCGCCGTCGTGGGGCTTTCGGCCAACCCCCTTCGGGCGAGCTACTTCGTCGGCTTCTACCTGAAGCGGCACGGCTACCGCGTCGTCCCCGTGAATCCCCGGGAAAGCGAGATTCTCGGAGAGAAGAGCTACTCGACCTTGACGGAGATCCCGATCCCCGTGGACGTGGTGAACGTGTTCCGGGCTCCTTCGGCGGTGCCCGAGCTCGCGCGCGATGCCGTTGCCATCGGCGCCGGGAACCTCTGGACGCAGTTCACGGTGGTGAGCCCGGAGGGCGCGCGCATCGCGGAGGAGGGCGGAGTGTCGGTCGTGATGGACCGCTGCATCAAGGTAGAGCACGCCCGCTATTTCGGCCGCATGCACTGGCTCGGATTCAACACCCACCGGATTACCTCCGTCCGCGGAGGGCTGCAGTAATTCTCATCCCTTCCTTTTGGTTCGTCTTGCGCGGGCAGGGACGAGTTGCTAATCTGGCTCGTCCTTCACAGTTCAGCGGAGAGTCATGGCCAAGAAGAGAACCCCTAAATCCGAGTCCCAGAAACCAGCGACGAGAGCGAAACGAGGCAAGGCCGAGGAGGCGAAAACCTCGGAACCTTCGCCCACGATCGCGACACAGACAACCTCCCCCAACCTCGATCAGATTCGTGAGCGCGCGTATCAGATCTTCCGCGGCGGCGTGAACCCGAGCGACCCCGCCGCCGACTGGTTCCAGGCGGAACGGGAGCTCTCGGGCGAAGCGCGGATCTAAACGGCCGCACGCCCTTTACAAGGAGCAGGCCCTCCCATATTCTCTCCCCGTTCCATGCGGTCGCACCAGCAGAAGCAGGGGTGGTTCTATGGCCGATCAAGCCGTTCGATTCCTGAAGGAGTTCGTCAGCAAGCCGCACGAAGTCGGGGCGATCGTCCCGAGCTCCCCTGCGCTGGCGCGCGCGGTCGCGGATTCCATCGACTGGGACAAGGTCAGGGTCGCGGTCGAGTACGGACCCGGCCTCGGCGCCATCACCTCTGAGCTCGTCGCCCGTTCCGAGGGGAAGGATTTCTTCGCCATCGAGCTGAACGAGGCCTACGCCGAGCGCTTCCGCCGGAGCTTTCCCGACGTTCCCCTCTATCGGGATTCCGTCTCGAACGTGGTCGCGATCGTGGCCGGGCACGGCGTCGAAGCCGTCGACTGCATCGTGAGCGGGCTTCCCTGGGCGAATTTTTCCGAATCGCTTCAGGACCATCTCCTCGACGCCACCGTCCAGGTGCTGAACGAAGGGGGGCAGTTCGTGACCTTCGCCTACCTCCATGGGCTCGCGCTTCCAGGGGGCCGCAGGTTCCGCAAGAAGCTCGGCCGTCGTTTCCGGAAGGTGGAGTCGAGCCCCGTCGTCTGGAGGAACACGCCGCCCGCGATCGTGTACCACTGCCTCCGATAGCACCCCCGCGCGATTGCCGGGCCGTCCAGGTCCCGGTATACTGAACTTTCCAGCTGAAAAAATCAGGACCGCTATCGCACCATGTGGAAAGCCGTGGCCTTCGCCGCCCTCTACGCTGCGGGTCCGGCCACGTATTGGCAGGCGAACCGCTGCCACGAAAGCACGCTCGGAAAGGGCGCGACGCTCAAGTGGTGCGTCGAAGCCGCGGCGGTCACGCAGGAGAACGCGCTCGAGATTCACGTGAGCTGGAGGGCTTCCGGCCTCGAGGGCAAGAGGCTCTTCAAGGGATCGGATGCCGAGAACCGGCGCATGTATCTTTTCGACGATCTGGGCAGGCGATCCGATCACGTCGCGACCCGCGGGGCCGCCCGCGACGGAGGATGGCTGGCCGGGGCCGGTCGAACTCTCCGAGGGGTGTTCGTGTTTCCCGCGCCGCAGCCCGGCGCCAAAGCCTTCCGTTTCCACGACGACGATCAGAAGGCTTCCATCCCGGGCATCACGCTCGCGCCTGAGTCCCGCACCGACCCGGCGGCGAGCGCCGCCCTTCTGAGCGGTCTCGCGGAGTCGCACACCCTTCAGATCGATGCCCGCTTCGGCGAAGGGATCGAGGAGAGCTACCAACTGCGACGAACGCCTCGGGGATTTCGACTGGAGAATGGAGCCGGAGACGCCGACGCGCCCGAGATCGTCATTCCCCCTCCGGTCATGGAGCTCTTCCTCGAGGGCTTGAGCGAGTCTCCTCTCCTGGAACGGCCGTACCAGCCGAAGACGATCGACGCCGGAGACCATCCAGCGACCACTCTGGACCTGAGAACGGAGAAGGACGAAGTGTTCTTCTTCTCTCGTCCCGCGGGCGACCGGTACACGCCCTGGCGGGCCGAGGCCGGCGGACGCACGTACTTGGTTCCCGACGACTCCCCTCTTCTCGCTCTCGAGATCCTCGACCCTTTCCTCGGGAGGGATCCGCAGTCGCGGGCGACGGCGCTCCTCACTCCCCGAGTCGGCGCCGAGCGGGCGTCCGATCTCTGGGCGAAGCTCGAAGGGCCGCTCGAAGCGGATGAAGCACTCGCGGTGGTGCGCCGGCTGACCCAGCTCCTGGAGCGCGGCGTCGAGCAAGCGGAGGTGTGGCAGGCGGCGGACGAGTACGTCCTGAAAGCATCGCCTCCCGAACGGGAGACGACCGAGGTCGCCCGCGGCGAGGGGACGAAGGCATCTTTGGGAGAGGATCTCCTCGAGGCGGCGCGGAAGGGCGCCCCTGAGGAGGTGCGCGCCCTGATTTCCGCGGGGATGGATCCCGACGCGCGAGGCCGCGACGGCAAGACCGCGCTGATGCTCGCGGCGGAGGCGGGACGCGCCGGCGCCGTTCAAGCGCTCCTCGAAGCCGGCGCGAATCCGAACGTCCAGACACCGGGCGGAGGCACCGCCCTCGCGCTCGCCGCGAGGAACCAGCAGCGGGAAGCGGTGAGGCTCCTGCTCCAGGCGGGGGCGAACCCGAAGCTGAGAGACGCCCACGGCGTGACCCCGCTCATGGAGACGGTGGACGCGATGATCGTCCGCGCCCTGATTCGCGCGGGGGCGGACGTGAGGGCGGTCGACGACAAGGGGCTGTCGGCCCTGTTACGCGTGGTGGCGGCCGAGGGCTTGCGCGCGCCATCGGCCGGAAGAGTGGAGGCGGTTCAGTCGCTCCTCACCGCGGGTGCGGATGTTCGCGCGCGCGACCGTGAGGGAAGGTCCGCGCTCATCTGGGCGGTCAAGGGCACGCCTTCGAGCCGGAGCGATCCGGCGCTGGTCGCGCTCCTGATCGAATCGGGCTCGGAGCTCGAAGGCCGCGATCGCGAGGGCGGCACCGCTCTCGTCTATGCGGCCGTGCGCGGGGACGCGAAGAGCTCCCGTCTCCTCGTCGAGGCCGGCGCCGACGTCAACGCCCGCATGGGGAACCTCTCCTCGCTCGACATCGCGCTCCGCTACGGCCACTCGGAGATCGTGACCCTTCTCCTGCGCGCGGGCGCCCGCCGCTGATCCGCGCTTTCACCGAATCCGTCTGGCGGGAATCGGCCATGGCCCTGGATTGATGACGAATCCTCCCATCGTCCCGTCCGCCGAGCGCTCGAAGCGAATCCGATCGAGGCGAGGTGTCTCGAGAACGAACTCGTCCGCCGCCACCTGCCGCAGAGCGACCACACCGCCTTTGGGGAGGTAGAGACTCCCGCGCTCTCCCACTTCGATACGGAGCACACCACCCTCGCGCTTCACGACCACGCGCGCCCCGGGAGCGAGCTCGTACTCGCCCGCGCAGGCGTCGAGATCCTCTTTCGGCGGCGTCGGCGCGGCCCTTGTTGGCGAGGGAATCTCCGGCACGCTCGCGAGAACGGCGTCCCACGCGACCTCGGAAGCGAGCGTCGCCAGATCGACGAGCGGAAGGCGGGGATTGTCGACCTCCCCCGTAGTGACGGCGAAGAGAGTGTCCCCGTCGTCCATCGTGCCAAAGGGCTGGATCGCGCGAGCCATCGAGTTGTGCACCTGGACGGCAAGCCGCTGGAGCGCCCAGAACGGGAGCTTCTGATTGGTGATGACGAGGGTGATGGTCGTGTTCGCGCTCAGCCCCTGCTGCGAGGCGGGCTCGCGCACGATCGAGGCTAGCTCCATCCGCTTCGCTCTAAGCCTTTCGGCGACGGCGCCGCAACCCTCGGCCTTCGGATCCCGGCAGCGAACGACGCGTCCGGCGCGGTCGACCACCGCCCCCAGGGCGTTCACGACGGTGAACACGAGGACTTTGGTCGGACCGGCCTGGAAGAACGCTCCGCCCTGTCCGGAGTGCTGCGGATCGTCGAAGTACCAACCCTGCATCGCGAACCGGCCCGCGCCTCGAGCCCCGAGCGGGAAACGGCCTTCGACGGCCGCGGCGAAAGCGGCCCGCCCCAGCTCGTCGTCGGGCGCTCGCGTGCTGTACCGCCGGCCGCCCAGGTCGAAGATGATGGCCCCGGCCACCGTCGCGATCTTGTCCCAATCGCCCGCGTTCGGCGTCCGGTTCTTGATCGCGTCCGCGACTCCCGTGGCGGCAGCGAGACCATAGGACGAGCCTCCCGCGAAGGCGACGGCGTTCACGTAGGGAGTGTCGTAGGAGAGGCGAAGGGCGTCCGTGTTGATCGTCCCCGGCGCGCCCCCGCGCACGTCCACGGCGGCCGTCACCGGATCTCTGAAGTGGAAGACGGTCGCGCCCGTCGGCCCATCTTCGTACTCGGCGACGCCGACGCGCACGGCGGGAAAGTCGAACTCGAGCACGGGTGCGGGAGAGGACGCCTGCAGGAGAGAGGCGAGAACCAAGCCGCTGAGCTTCATGAGGAAGTCTCACCCTGGATCGATTTCCGAGTCAACGATATCCTTCGGAGTCGATGCCGTCGCGCCCGAAAGCGCTCTGGCGCTGCCCCCGCTGCGGGGAAAGCTTCACGACGCGCAATCAATGGCACTCGTGCGGCAAGTTCGATCTGGAGGCCCTCTTCGAAGGCAAGGCCACGGGAGCCCGGAAGCTCTACGAGAGGTTCGTCACCCTCGTCGAGAGGTGCGGTCCTTCGACCGTGATTCCCCAGAGGAGCCGAATCGCGTTCCAGGTCCGCATGCGCTTCGCGGCGCTCACGCCGCAGAAGACCTGTCTCAAGGGCCACCTGGTCCTCGCCGAGCGCCGCGAGAGCCCGTGCTTCGAGAAGATCGAGAGCCTCTCGCCGCGGAGCCACGTCCACGTCTTCCGCCTGTCATCGGAGGCGGATTTCACGCCTGAGTTCGAGCGTCTCGTGCGCGAGGCGTATCGCGTGGGGGAGCAAAAGCACGTGGTCTAGACTCGGTAGAGCGACTCCTTCGGATCCACCCGCGCGAGGCGGCGCGCCGGGATATAGCTCGCAGTGAGCGCCACCAGACCCAGCAGGGCCCCAACGCCCAAGAGCGTCCAGGGGTCGTTCGGCCGGATCGCGAAGAGCTGACTCGAAAGAAGCCCGGAGCTCGCGAGTGAGAGAGCGAGACCGAGAGCCATTCCCATACCGACGGGCGCCATCGCCTGCCGAACGATGAGGAGAACCACGTCGCGGGCGCCGGCTCCGAGCGCCATGCGCACTCCGATCTCGTGGGCGCGGAGCGAGGCGACGTACCCGATGACTCCGTAGACTCCGACGGAGGCGAGCGCGAGGCCGAGGAGGCTCATAACGAGAAGGAGCGCGGCGAGGAACCGAGGCTGAGCGAGGGAGCGGAAGACGCGCTCCTCCATGGTGGCGATCCCGTGGAGCGGGAGAGCGTCGTCGACGCCTCGCACTTTCTCCCGCAACGCGGAGACGAGCACGTCGGGCTTGGAGTCCGCCTTCACCACGAGCGTCAGCGTGCGCTGGATCCACTCCCACGCGGCGGGCGGCGCCTGGGCGATGGGGAGGTAGAACTCGGGCTCGATCTCGCCCCCGAGGCCCCGGGAGCGCACGTCGCCGACGACTCCGATCACCGTCTTCCACTTCGGATCCTCGGGACTTCCTTCGCAGCAGGAGATGCGCTTTCCGAGAGCGCTCTCCCCGGGAAAGGCCGTCTTCGCGAGCGCCTCGCTCACCACTATCACGAGATCCGAGCCGCGCCGATCGGAGGATTGGAAGAGCCGGCCTTCGAGGAGCGGGATTCCCATCGCCGCGAAGTAATCCGCGCTCACCATCCGGAGGCGGGAGTGAACCACGTCCTCTCTCGTCTTTCCCTCGGGTATGAGCCCGTTCGAGCCCCCTCCCGGCCCCATGGGGACCTGAGAGGTGACCGCGGCGCGCCGCACGCCCGGAATCTCGCCGGCGCCTTCGACGATCCGCTCGAATGTCGCAACGACCCGCTCCGCATCCCGATACGCATCGCGCGGAAGGGTGACGCGCGCGCTGAGCACTCCCTGGGGATCGAACCCGGGCTCGACCCGTCCCATTTCGAGGGCGCTTCGGACCAGAAGGCCGGCCCCCGCGAGGAGAGCGAGGGAGAGGGCAATCTCGGCCGAGACGAGCGCGTAGCGGATTCGTCCTTGCGAGCGGCTTCCGCCTGCGCGGTGCTCGGAGCGGAGCGCGGGGATTTCGGCCCGCGCTCCGGAAAGCGCGGGGAGAAGTCCGGCGAGAAGGCTCGCGAGGAGCGCCGCCAGAACCGTGAACCCGAGGACCGCGGGGTCGATGCCCGTTTCGGAAAGCCGCGGGATGCCGTCCGGTGCGCGCGCGATGAGGGCTTCCGTCATCCAGAAGCCGAGCAATGTCCCGAAGACGCTCGCGAGGGCCGCGAGGAGAGAGGTCTCGGCGAGGAGCTGCCGAACGAGTCGACCCGCCCGCGCGCCGAGCGCGGCCCGCACGGCCATCTCTCTCGAGCGGGCGGCTCCCCGAGCCAGGAGGAGGTTCGCCACGTTGACGCACGCGATGAGGAGAAGGAGCGACGCCGCCCCCATCAGGATGAGAAGACGAGTGCGGTAATCCCCGACCAGCCACTCTCCGTAGGGCACGATCTTGATTCCCGACGTGTCGTTGGGGTAGAGCTTCTCCAGCTCCTCGCCGATCGCGTTGAGCCGCGCCTGGGCCGCCTCGTAGGAGATTCCCTTCCGCAGTCGTCCAATCACGTCGAGATAATGCTCGTCGTGCATCGCCTCCTGCGCGGGCGTGAACGCCGCGGGAACCCAGAGGTCTTGGTCGTCCGCGGGGTAGGAAAATTCTTTCGGCATCACCCCCACCACGACGTGAGCGACGCCGTTCAGACGAACCTCGCGGCCCACGACTCCCGGATCCGAGCCGTAGCGACGGACCCAGAGACGATGGCTCAGAATCGCGACGCTCGCGTTTCCCGGACGATCCTCCTCCGCGAGAAACCAGCGGCCCTCCTGGGGAGGCATGCCGAGGAGCTCGAAAAAGCCATGGGACACGCGAGCCCCCAATACCCTTTCGGGCTCGCCCGTGTCGCTCAAATTGAAGCTCTCGTAACCCAACGCGGCGAGATGTTCGAAGAGGTCAGAGCTCGCCCGCCTCCAGTCGACGAAGTTCCCGACGGAAACGTTGACCGGGCCCAGGTTCTGCCAGTTCTCGCCGACGAGAGCGATTCTCTCGGGATTCTCGAAGGCGAGGGGCTTGAGGAGCACCGCGCGCAGCACTCCGAAGATCGAGGTGGTGGCGCCGATTCCGAGGGCGAGCGTGAGAACGGCGACCGCCGAGAACCCCCGCGCCGCCCACAGTTGGCGGACTCCGTAGGCGAGATCCTTGAGGAGCTCTTCGAGATAGGCGGCTCGTCTCACGTGCACCTCCTGCTCTTTTCGTATCGTCTGGCACTGGCGACGGATCCGGCGAAGGTCGCCGAATCGGTGCCGGGCCTCAGCCCGCGCCTCTTCCTGGGGCCAACCCTCGTCCACGAGCTCGCGGGCCCGCATCTCGAGGTGGAACGAGATCTCGTCCTCGAGATCGTCGCCCGGCCGCCTCATCCCGACTCCTCGGGAGCGTCGAGGACCCTTCCCATGGCGCGCGCGAATCGCCTCCAGGCGTTCGACTCCCGCTCGAGCTCCTTCGCCCCCTTCGGGGTAAGCCGATAGAAGCGGGCGCGGCGGTTGTTCTCGGAGACTCCCCATTCGGAGGCGATGAGACGGCGAGCGTCCAGCCGGTGGAGCGCGGGGTAGAGGGCGCCCTCCTCGACTTGGAGCGCATCCTTCGTCACGAGACGGATCCACCGGGAGATCGCGTAGCCGTGCGCGGGCCCGCGGGAGAGAGCCTTGAGGATGAGAACGTCCAGGCTCCCCTTGACCAGCTCGAGGTTATCGGGTTCGTTTCCCATAAGAGTCTCAGGGGATGCTAGCCCCTTACCCCTAAGAACGCAAGGGGAGAGAAAAAAGTTCTCAGAAGAAAACCACCCCTGAAAATAGCCGGACCTCCCTTTTGCCGCGTGGTCGCAATTCGGTTATCCTTTGGTATATGAGCACGCTCCGAATCGAGTCTGTTTCCGAGCCGTTCTCCGAACCGAGAGCTGGGTATCTGGCCTCCCGGATCCTCGCGTTCGCCTCGACCGCCGGTCTGCTCAAAGGCACGAAAATCGATTCGCTCGATCTCACGTCCTTTCGAGACGTCCTGTCGCGCCTTCGGGCTGCGGGCCTCCTTCGCGCCGCCCCTTTCCTTTCGGTCCCTTCCAAAGCCCACCTGACGACGGAGCAGTTGACCTCCGAGCTCAGTCGACTTTACGAAGCGATCGAGGGGTCTCCCCTTCCGGCGGCGGAGTGGCCGCCGATACGAGATCTCTTCGGGGACGAGATGCTCGAGAAGCTACTCGGGATTTCACGGCAGAGCATCCAGCGCTACGCCTCCGCCCAGCGCTCCACACCGCAGGAAGTCGCGGAGCGGCTGCACGTGCTGGCGCTCATCGCCTCGGATCTCATGGGCAGTTACAACGACTACGGCATCCGCCGGTGGTTCGAACGCCCGCGCTCGCAGCTGGGAGGCCGCTCGCCCCGTGCCGTGCTGAAGCGAGGCTGGGGTCCGGACGATGAGGCGGTCCGCAGCGTGCGCGCGCTCGCCGCGGCGCTCGTCGGAGGCGGCGCGACGTGATCCTCTTCCGGCATTGTGACCGTCGCTTCCCATTCCTCTGGGAGACGACCGACCAGCCAGGAGCGCGCTGGCACTCCGAAGGGGAGGGCCCGGTCCAGTACTTCACGGATACGCCGACGGGTGCCTGGGCGGAGTTCCTCCGGCACGAGGGCATCACGGACGAAGCGGATCTCGAGGGTGTCCGGCGCGCTCTCTGGGCAATCGAGACTCCGATTCACCAGTTCGACGTGCGGAAGCCGTCGCTTTCCCCAGCCGTTCTACGAGGCGGGCTCGACAGCTACGACGCTTGCCAGAGAGAGGCCAGGCGGCTGCGTGCTGCGGGGGCCGTGGCGATCCTCGCGCCTTCCGCGGCGCTCGAAGCCGGAGGCGCCGGAGGGTTCCAGGTCGAAGGCGGCGAGCGCGATGGAGCGCCCAGGGACGGCATCGTTTACGTCGTATTCGGCCGGCAGCCTCAGTGCGTCGGTTGGCCGGTCGTCGAGGGAGGGGCGGCGCCCTCCCGCATCCTCCCTCGGGTTCGGCATCTGTGAGGACGCGAGCGCAGCAGTTTCACGCCGCGATCGCGGCGCCGCCCAGGCAGACCTCGCCCTCGTAGAAGACGGCGAACTGGCCGGGAGCGATGCCCCGATCGCCCTTTTCGAGGCGCACGCACCCGCGGTCGCCCGTCCACTCGAGCGCCGCCTCCTGGAGCGCCCCTCCGTGGCGCACGCGGATGAGGACTTCCCGGCTCTGGGGTGGATCTGCGATCCAGTGAATCAACTCGACCGGAAACGACTCCCTCGGTGTCGTGGCGACCCGATCTGCGTGGGCGACGTAGATGACGTTCCGAGCGATGTCCTTACCCTGGACGAACCAGGGTCCGTGAGAAAGGCCCAGGCCTTCCCGCTGCCCGATGGTATGGAACCAGTAGCCCTTGTGCCGGCCCAGAACGCGCCCGGTGTCGAGCTCGACGATCTCTCCCAGGCGCTCGCGTAGGTGATGCCTGACGAAATCGCGGTACGGGATCTTGCCGAGAAAGCAGATCCCCTGGCTGTCGGGCCGATCCTGGTTCGGAAGCCCGAGATCCCGCGCGAGCGCGCGGACTTCGGACTTCCGCAGCTCCCCGAGAGGAAAGAGCGCGCGCTCGACCTGCCCCTGGCTCAAGCGCGAGAGGAAATAGGTCTGGTCCTTGACGGGATCGACCCCCCGCTTGAGGAGAACGCGGCTGGAGCGCTTCTCACGCCTCGCGTAGTGTCCCGTCGCGACGCGCTCGAAGGAGGAGTCGATCTCGTCGAAGAACGCCCCGAACTTGATGTGCTGGTTGCACAGGACGTCGGGGCTGGGTGTCCGGCCCGCTTCGAGCTCGGAGACGGCGTAGCGCACCACCCGATCCCAGTAGGGCCGCTGGAGCGATCGGACCTCGAGGGGAACGTCGAGCATTCCGCAAACCTCTCGCGCGAACCGCAGGTCCTCTTCCCAGGGACACGTCCCGAGGTGGGAGAGCTCGTCCTCGAGCCAGACCTTGAGGTAGAAGGCGGTGACGTCGTGGCCCTCGCTGCGAAGGAGACTCAGAGCGACGGAGCTGTCGACTCCGCCGGAGAGCAGTGCCGCGATTTTCACGGGAGTTTCAGGCCGTGGTTCCCCTGGTAGTCCGAGCGCTCGGGCGGCTTGAAGCCCTCGAGCAGCTCCGCCGGAGCGTCGTAGACCTCGACGCCCAGGGGGCGGCACACTTCGATCGGGTCCCGCGCGTCCGGTCCCCAGATCGGAATCGAGAGATCGCCGCCGGGACAGGTGGAGATCGCGCAGAGGAGGTCGATCTCGGCGAAGATCTCGAAGTAGTCGCCCTTCTTCGCGGGGCTCGCTTTCATGAAGTAGCGATCGTCGGCCATGCCGGTGACCTGAAAGATGTTGAGAACGTCGTGGACGTCGAGCTCCGTCAGCCGGTACGGAAGGACGGCGCGGGTCAGGTTCGAGTGGCAGTGGTTGTCGAGCTCGAGCCCGGTCAGGAGCTTGTTCACATAGGGGTCGCAGCGGGTCCCGAGGAGATCGTGGCAGCGCCCCCCGTCGACATCGATTCCGTACTCGATGGTATCTCCGATGATCGTCGCCATGGGCCGCAGGAAAGGAAGCGTCGACCACAGGCGGTCGAACGTCGTCACGTGCGCGCGGTGGAGCTGGCGCGTGCGCGCCGCCCAGAACCGCTCGCGGGGATCGTGAAGGTTCCAGCAGTTGAAGTCCGCGACCTGCGGACCCTCGATGATGACGATCCGGCAGATCTGTCCCGCCTTGACCGGCCACGCTCTTCCGGAGCGGATCGGCACGACGAACTTATCGGCGAGCCTCCGTCCTCCGGTCTCCCGCCCGAGTCGTCCGTAGAATCCGCGATCGACATCGAGGGCCGCGGAGGGGCGCGAGGGCAGATAGGTCCAATAGGAAGTCATCGCCCTAGCTTCGACGAGAAGGACGTCGCCTGCAAACCCTTTCCGCCTTTCGCTCGTCCAAAGGCGAGGAGGAGTCCATGCCCTGGAAGTACGCCGTGAGGGGCCTCGCCCGGACCCCCGCGCGTGAAACGGGGCCGCGCCATCGTGATCCCGACGAGCGAGCGCACCCGCGGCCGCGGCACGCATTCGCTGCCCGAGCTCTGGAAGGACGAGCTGGCGCGGCTCCTCGAGGAGTCGGAGCCGGAACCGACCCTCAACCCAGAAGGCGCCCCGCCGCGGTAAGCCACTCCTCCGCTCGCGAGCCGAGCCCGTGAGCTATCCAGCGATTTCCGCGCCTTCTCCGCGAGGAGACGCCATTCGTCTTGCGAATCCCCGACTAGCTTTTTTCCACCGCGACGAACGAGGTCCAGCGCGAGGCGAGAGCGCTGCGGCAGGATTGGCCGCTACTTCTTCGACAGGCTCCGGTACACGAACTCCGTGAACTGGTCGCCGTTGATGAACCCTTTACCCAGGGTCTCGTCCCATTCCTTCGTGGGACGCGAGGCCTTCACCTCGTCGAGGGTCTTCCCGGAAGTGACCAGCGGCGCCACGCGCGAGCGGATGGTCTTCAGCATGTCGCGGTAGGAGGTCAGGTCCTTCTTCGTCGAGAGTGGACCGTGCCCGGGGATGATCTTCGAGCCGTCGTTCGCGAGCGCGAGCACTTTCTCGGCGGCTGCGATGACGCCGTCGACGGAGCCCCCGGACTCGAGGTCGATGAACGGGAAGCCTGCCGAGAAGTACAGGTCCCCCATGTGGAACACGTTCGCGTTCTTCCAGTGAATGACGGAATCGCCGTCCGTGTGGGCGGGATCCACGTGGAACACGTGGAGCTCGTCGCCGTTCACGTGAAAGGAGACGTCCGCGGCGAAGGTCATGACGGGAAGGGCAGCTTTCGGAGAGGCGGGAGTGGTGCGCTTGAAGAACTCGCTCACCTGCTCCTTGGACATCCGCCTGCGAACGTTCTCGTGGGCGACGATGATGGCACCCGCCCCTCCCATGTTCTCGTTGCCGCCGGTGTGATCCCCGTGCCAGTGGGTGTTCACGACGAAGCGGATGGGGGCGGTGCTGATGCCGGCGACCGCCGCCCGGATCTTCTCCGTCAGGGGAGCGTACTGATCGTCGATGATGAGCACTCCATCGCTTCCCGAGGAGACGCCGATATTGCCGCCCGAACCGATGAGCATGTGAACTCCCGGGGCGACGTCCACCTTCTGGATCTGAACCTTGCTGAAGTCCTGCTGGGCCGCGGCGAGAGGTGCTACGGCCAGCGCGACAACGATTGCCGAGTACGTACGCTTCATGAAATGGGCTCCTTCGGGCGGAGAGCATATCCCAAATTGCAGCTACAATGAGCGGCGTGGGAAAGCTCGAAGCGATCTGGATCAAACGGTTCCGCCGGGGCCCCATGGACCCGAAGGTCTCGGCCGCCCTCCGCGCCGGGCGGGGCATCGAGGACAACGCCAATCAGGGGGGAAAGCGGCAGGTGACGGTGATCTCGAAAGAGGCCTTCGAGAACGTCTCCGCCGACCTCGGGGCCGCGATCGACCCCGCCTGGCGGCGCGCGAACTTCCTGGTGTCCGGGGTCGACCTCCGGGAGAGCCGGGGGCGCATTCTGGACGTGGGCGGAGTCGGGATCCGCATCGCGGGGGAAACCCAGCCTTGCGAGCAGATGGACGAAGCCTATCGGGGCCTGCGGGCGGCGCTCTCGCCGGAGTGGCGCGGAGGGGTCTACGGCGAGGTCGTCGACGATGGCGAGGTCGAGGTGGGTTGTGACGTGAATCTGCGGGAGGGAATCTCATGAACCGAAGATTGGCTGCCGCTTTCGTGCTCTTCTTTTCCGTCAGCCCGGTGAGCGCCCAGACGTACCGGGACTCCGACGGGAAGATCCGGGTCGCGCTCGTGAAGATGCCGTTCTCGGGGGAGAGAAACGTCACGGAGTACTCGGGCGGACCGGATTACTTGGAGCAGGGCGGGCTCCTCCCGATGCTCGAGGAGCTCGGAGCGCGGCTCAAGCCGACTCCCACGGTGAAGCTCTCGCAAGAGGAAGAAGACGACTACGGCACGTGGCATCGGCTCGGGCTCGCGAACCGGCACCTCGGCGACTTCGTGGCGGAGAACGAGCGTGAGGGTTTCCTCACCGTCGGGCTCGAAGCGAACTGCAACTCCGTGATGGGCGTGCTCGGAGGGCTCCAGAGATCAGGGCCGACGCGGCGCCCCTTGAAGGTGGGGTTGGTGTTCATCGACGCCCACGGTGATTTCAACACGCCGGAGACGACGCTCTCCGGGATGCTCGGCGGCATGCCGGTCGCGATTTCCGCCGGGCTGTGCCTGCGGAACCTCCGGGTGACCTCCGGGCTCGAGCCCGCTCTCCCGATCCCCTACATCGTCCTCGCCGCGGTGCGCGACACGGACCCGCTCGAGCAGGAGCTCATCGACCGCGCCGAGGTCGAGAGAATCTCCGTCGACGACATTCGCAGGCGCTCGGAGAAGATCCACGCCCAGATGGAGCGGCTCTCCTCTCTCGTCGATCGCATCTACATTCATATCGACATGGACGTCCTCGACCCGCGCGAGGTCGAAGGGCACCCCTTGACCGTCCCCGACGGGCCGACGAGCGAGGAGCTCGCGTCCGCGCTCAAGGAGATGTTCCGTTACGAGAAAGCCACCGCTCTCGGCATCGCCTCGACCCCCTTCGGAGAGCGGGACAAGGGCGGCCTCTCTCGGAAAGCCGCGTATAACCTCATCCGGGGCGCGGTTCTGGGAGTGAAGGAAAGAAACACTCCCTAGCGCCACATCTCCGCCCCCGCGGAATCCGCTTGATAATGAAACTCAATTTCATTATCATCATGCCCTATGACGAACATATGGATGCGCGCGTTAGGGCTCGGGCTGATTCTGACGGCTGCGGTCGAGGGGAGGAGCGAGCCCTCCCTCTCCGAGATCCAAGGTTTGGTACTCGATTCCACGGGGGCGAGAATTGCCTCCGCCTCGCTCATCCTGCGCCAAGGGGGTGCGGCGGGCGAATGGTTCGCGTCGAGCGACGGGGAGGGTCGCTATCGGTTCTCCGGAGTCCCGGCCGGGAACCATACTCTCGAGGTTCTCGCGGATGGCTTTTCCGTCGTCCTGAAGACGGTGGCCCTTCCGCCCGGTGGAACGCTCTCGCTCGACGTGACCCTGGAGCCCGGGACCTTCACCGAGACGGTGACGGTCATCGCGAGCCATCTCGGCGGAAGACGCGAGACCCTCGAGCGCATCCCGGGCTCGATCGAGATCATCGAGCCGGAGCTCCTGGCCCGAAGCCATCCGTTCAACTTCTCGGAAGCCCTGCGCAAAGCCTCCGGGGTCAACGTGCGCGACGAGGAGGGTTTCGGCCTGAGGCCCAACATCGGCCTTCGCGGCCTCAACCCCACGCGCTCCTCGAAAGTTCTCCTCCTCGAGGACGGGCTTTTCGTCACCTACGCCCCCTACGGGGACAACGCGTCTTACTACCACCCCCCCATCGAGCGCTTCGAGAGCATCGAGGTGATGAAGGGTTCGAGCCAGATCGCCTACGGTCCCGTGACGCTGGGCGGGGTCATCAACTATCTCACTCCCGCTCCCCCTCTCGAGCCCTCCGGCTACGCCGCGTTCACCGCCGGCAATCGCGATTTCTTCGACGCCAAGCTCGCCTACGGAGGCACCTGGGGGAGCACGGGATTCCTGCTCGATGCCACGCGCAAGCAGGGCGACGGCGCGCGCGACAACGTGTCTTCCGAAGTGAACGACGTCACCCTGAAGCTGGTCCAGGCGCTCGGTCCCCGGCACACACTGACGTTCAAGGGGAACTACTACGGCGAGGAGTCGAACGTCACCTACTCCGGCCTTCGCCAATCGGAGTGGGAGTCTGACCCGAGGCAGAACCCCTTTGCGAACGACTTCTTCTACGGGGACCGCTACGGCGCCTGGGCGACGCACTCGTACCTCCTTTCGAGCGACGCTCTCCTGACCACCCACCTCTACGGGATGAAGTTCTCTCGCGACTGGTGGCGCCAGTCGAGCAACTCGGGCCAGCGTCCGAACGACGCCTCCGACCCGCGCTGCGGCGGGATGGCGAACCTCAATACCACGTGCGGAAAC
>Ga0187893_10005886_pt1 | contig 21505 bp, 12 predicted proteins | sample MA1701074metaG_FD_139574 | JGI IMG/M metagenome (GOLD analysis project Ga0187893, IMG submission 139574) | White microbial mat communities from a basaltic lava cave in the Kipuka Kanohina Cave System on the Island of Hawaii, USA - MA170107-4 metaG ...
AGGCTCATCGTGATCACACCCTTGCCCGCTCCGCCGCTCGTCAACGCACGCCAGGCCTGGAGCCGGCGCACCCCTGCCGACTCCGAATACGGGTACCCGCCCGGAGTCCCGATCTCCGTGAAGTTCAGCCCCGCACCCGAAATACTCGTCGCCGCGGGTGCCGCGCCCGACCCGATGGACGTGTTGACGAACACGATGTAGAGCAGGTTGTTGCTGGTCGTGACGGGTGCAAAAGCGTAGGAGCTCGCATCGGCCGCGTCGTGGATGGCAGCCTTCTTGACGACCGACATGCCGTCGACCGTGACGGTCACGTCGTCACTCGTGGCGAGGAGGCCATCACTGGCCGTCAGTCGAAGCACGTATGTACCGGCGCTGGAGAAAGTGGCGCTTGTGGCCACCAGATTCGCGTCGCCGAAGCTGACGACGCCGGGCCCGCTCACCGCGCTCCAAGTGGTCGCCAGCACCCCAGGAGGGATCGGCAGACCATCGTCGCTCGCCGTGCCGGCGAGCGACGCGGGCCCCGGCAACGCCACCGTCTGGTCCGGGCCAGCGTAAACCACGGGCGGCTGGTTGGTGGGAGCGCTCCTCAACTCGAGCGCGAAGCCCCCGGCGGCACCCGTCGTGAGCCACGAGGCCGAGGGTGTCGTGTGCGGCTCGCTGGTGTGCCATTCACACTGTGCGCCCGTGTCCGGCAGGGTGTGGTTGGCGTCGTCCAGCTCCAAGTAGCCGGGACCCGGGGTCGTCGTTTCGCTGGCGCGGTGGCTGAAGAACGCCACGGGTCTGTTGTCAGGGTCTCCGAAGGCGGCCAACGGCACGTTGAGGGAGGTGGCGAGATTCGCCTGGTTGGTCGCGCTCTGCCCGATCGCCCCGGAGCCGTTGCTGCCCGAGGTGTCGATGCCGCTGACCTCCAGCAACACGGCGTCCATGCTGGTCGAGGTGCCGTCGAGGTTGATGCTGATCGACCCCGCGCCAGCTCCGGCGCTGGCCAGGGCTCGCCAAGCCTGGATCCGGCGCACTCCCGTCCCGGAGTAAAGCAGGCCGCCCGGCGGACCGATCTCGGTGAAGCTCAGGCCAGCCCCCGAAACGCTGGTCGCCGTGGGCGCCGCGCTGGTGCTAGACGCGGTGGACGTGTTGAGGAAAAGGACGTAGAGCAGGTAGTTGCTCGCCGTCACCGGCGCGAACGAGTACGTGGTCGCGTCGCTCGCATCGTGGATGGCGCCCTTCTTGGCGACGAGCACCTGGCCGGCGCCGAAGACGGTCACCGTGACGTCGTCGCTGCCGACGAACTCGTTGTCGTTGGCGCTCAGACGCAGGACGTAGGTGCCGGGCGTGGCGAAGCTGGCGGTGGTGTCCACCGCGCTGGCGTCAGCGAAGGCCACCCCGCCCGGGCCGCTGACCACGCTCCAGGCGGTTGCCAGCGTTCCCGGCGGGTTGGGCAGACCGTCGTCGGCGACCGTGCCGTCCAGGCCTGCCGAAGCCGGCAGGGTGACGGTTCGGTCCGGCCCCGCACTCACGGCTGGCGGCTGGTTCGTCGGCGGCAAGGCGGAAGAGCTTCGTATCTCGATGGCGAAGCCACCAGCCGCGGCCGCGGTGAGCCACGAGGCCGATGGCGTCGGGTCGCTCGCATCCGCGTGCCATTCACACTGGGCACCAGTGGAGGGCGAGTTGTGGCTCCCGTCGTCCAGCTCGGTGTACCCGGGTCCCTCCGTGGTGAGCTCGAGGACGCGGTGGCTGAAGAACGCAACCGGCCTGTTCTCCGAGCTCGTGAACGGCGCGAGCGGCACGGCGAGCGAGGTGACGTTGTTCGCCTGGTTGGTCGCGCTCTGCGCGATCGCTCCGGAGCCATTGGTGCCGGTCGCGTCCATGCCGCCGAACTCCAGCAGCACCGCGTCCATGCCGGTCGAGTTCTTGTTGAGGCTGATCGTGATCGAACCCGTCCCGGCTCCGGCGGAAGACAGCGCACGCCAGGCCTGGATGCGGCGCACCCCTGAAGCCCCCGAATACGGGAGCCCGCCGGGGGTACCGATCTCCGTGAAGGTCAGGCCGGCCCCCGAAACGTTCGTGGCCAATGCCGCCGTGCCCGACCCGATGGAGGTGTTCAGGAAAACGATGTAGAGCCGGTTGTCCCTGGCCGCAACCGGGGGGAACGAGTATGCGCTGGCGTCGGTCCCGACGTGGATCGCGGCCCTCGTGGAGACGAAGATCTGGCCGTCGGCGTTGACCGTCAGCGCGACGTCGTCGCTGCTGCTGAGCTCGGAATCCGTAGCCGTGATCCGGAGCACATAGGTGCCGCTGGTCGAGAAGCTCGCGGTTGTATCCACCGCGGTCGCGTCGCCGAAGCTGACGCTGCCGGGGCCGCTGACCACGCTCCACTCCGTCGTGAGGGTCGAATTCGGCAGGCCATCGTCGCTCACGGTGGCGTCCAGGACCGCGGGCTCTGGGAACGCCAGCGTCTGGTCGAGGCCCGCACTCACGAGAGGCGGCTGGTTGACCGCCACGCCCCCTGGCAGGGTCATCTCCCAGAGCTTGCCGTCGTTCTCGTTGGGATCGCTGTTGTTGTCCACGCCCCGCTGGACCACGTACAGGCGCCGAGCCGTGGGGTCGGTGCTGCCCGGCCCATAACCCAGTCCAGCGGTCTTCTTGGGGGCCGCGGCGCTGATGTCGATGGTCCGGACGAGGACCCCCTCGGTGGTGATCTCGTGGACCAGGTGGTCGGGTTTGCCCGCGATGTAGAGGTTGCCGTTTTCCGTGTTGACGGTCAGCCCCTCCGGATCCGTGAGGATGGCGGACACGTCGAACTGGGTGAGAACGTCGTCACCCTGGGGTGGCACGCCGTCGAAGATGGCGTTGGCCCCAGGTGCGATCCGGTACACCTCGGCGTTCAGCCCATCGGCCAGGTACAGGACACCCTGGCCGGGATGGTACGTGACGTCTTCGGGATCGGTGCTTCCAAAGATGCTGGTGCTGAAGGACGTCCTGATGTCGTCGCTCGTGTGGTAGAGCCCGTCGGCGCCTGGGTTGACCTCGACGACCTTCTTCTGGTCGTCGTTCGAGTAGAACAGGTGACCGTTCACCGGGTTCACCGAGAGCCCGGTGGGCTCGATCGTGAACCCCGCAGGTGGCGTCAGATCGAAAGTGCGCAGGACGGTGCCGCCGAGGGTCGTCTCCCATTGGTTCGCGCCGGCCCAGATCGACATTTCGTCGACCTCGGAGTCGATGACGAGGAGAGTGCCGGAGGCCGGCAGGTATGCGACGTCCGAAGTGTCCGGAGCGGGCGGCGACCACTGCGAGGTGAGGGTCGTATTCACCACGGTCGACTGGAACGTCGTGGCGGCCGCGGGGGCGGCGGCGGCGGGCGCGAAGGTCAGCTCGACGACCGAGCCGGTACCGGTGGGTGTCGTAGTGCTGCCCTGGGCCGTGAGCGGGGCGGCCGCCCAACTCGCCTGACCCAGACCCCCGTCCGCAACGTACACACTCTGCAACGAGGGGTCGTCGGTCTGGTCCCCGGTGGGCGCGAAGACCATCGCTCCGGGATTCGCCAAACGAGCCTCGGAGATGTCGTGGGCGGCGAGTAGCTCGCCGGTGGCGCTCGTCTCGAAGAGCGTCCTGGTCCCGCCCAACATGAACAGGTGCCCGTTGCTGGGGCTGAGCGCCACGCCCCGCACACCGTCCGCGGGCAGGCCATCGAGCTCCAGGTACGAGACCTTCGCCGCAGCCAAGCCTCCATCGGAGGTTGGGTCCACCCTGACGATTCGGGGAATCGCGCTGTCCAGCACGAAGAGCGATCCCGTCTTGGGATCGACGGCGATGCCGGCCGGGCGCCGGACCCCGAGGTGGGCGATGTCGAACCGGGATGCCGATTTCCGACTCGGGCGCCCAGACCCATCCGCAGCCACCGCGAGCAAACGCCGGCCCGAAAGGGCGAGCAGGCGCCCGCGACGCTCATCAAAAGCCATGTTCAGAGGGTCTGCGCCCGCGAGATCGAGCCTGTCGACGCCGCTTGGTTCCGCGGTGTGCCTCAGCAGTCCGACCACCGCCGGCCCCTCGGCCGGAGCCACGATGAAGGATTGGGCCCTAGGCGAGAAGGTCAGGCCGAGCGGCCTTCCGATGGAGAGCTTGGCTTGCGGGATCTGACGAGCGATTCTCGGCCGCCGCTGGCCCGGCTCTCCGCTCGCGCGAGGCGGTGCCGCCGCTCCGAAGGCGGCGGCCAAGACCAGGACACCCACCACACGCCCGCGGCCCAACGGGAGCCTGTCCGCGGACATCAAACCCTCCATCCGGCGGGGGATGGCCCGCCGGTGCGCGCCGCCGAAGCCCCCGCGACCCTCGCTCGCGACCGCAACGCAGTCGGCCGGACGAAGGACAGGAGGCTCTAGCTCTACAAGCCATCAGGGCCAGCTGGAGGGAGTTGCTGCCCTATGAGCGCCTTGGTACCCAAGGTAACTCAGGAAGAACCTTACCCCAGGGGGATCACCCAGTCAAGTAAGGACCGCCCGGGCCTTGTGACACAGATCACACCGGCCGCATCGGCTCGCCTCCGGGATCGGCCGGCGCGGCGTCATCAGGGCCTTCGGCGGTTCTGTGGACGTCCCCGGCGACCTCTGGTATCGTACGCGCCTTTGCGCTACGGCCCCTCATCGACGCGTCGCCGTTTGCCTCAATCGTGACCGCAGGGGCTGGATCGCTCCTCGAGCTCGTTGGAGTCGCGGGAGCTGGAAAAACCACGCTGCTCCACGCGCTGAAGCAGCGTGACCCGAGCCTCACCACAGGCGTGACGGTCGGCAGGCGGCATCGCATCGAGCTCCTGACACGTCACACGTTTCGCTTTTTGCCCTCTTTCCTGAGTCACGCACCTCGCGGACGCTGGCTGACTTGGGACGAGCTCCGGAAAATGGCCTACCTCGAAGGGTGGCTACGGGTCGTTCGCGGCGACCGGCCGGCGAGCATCGTGTTCGACCACGGCCCGATCTTCATACTGGTGCAACTCCGCGAGTTTGGCCCGCCGCTCGTCGCGAGCCCTGTTTTCGCAGCCTGGTTCAAGGAGGCGCGGCGGGCTTGGGCACGCGCCCTCGACCTGGTCGTCTGGCTCGACGCACCGGACACGGTTCTCCTCCCGCGCATCGATGGCCGCGACCAGCGCCATGTGGTCAAACACAAGCCCACCGCCACGGCCGTCGAGTTCCTCGGCGGCTATCGCAGGGGTTATGAAAGGCTCCTGGGCGAAATGGCTGAGGATGGGCAATTCCGCCTGATCCGGTTCGACACCAGCCGAGTGGGACACGAAGCGATCGCCGAAGAGGTCCTCGGCGCCATCCGCGGGGGGCCGGCCGCGTGAGCCGCTTGCGACGGTTGTTCTCCGACGAGGGACTCACTCGAAAGGCATCCCTGAACGCGTTCGCCGCGATCCTGGACTACGCGAGCCGGCTGGTGGCCGGCTTCGTGATGACGCCGTTCCTGGTGAGGGGGCTGGGGGACCAGGGTTACGGGGTCTGGCAGATCCTGGACCGGTTCATGACCTACCTCTCGCCGGCCACCGGACGGCCGAGCCAGGCTCTCAAGTGGACCATCGCGAGGCATCAGTCCTCGACCGATCACGAGGACAAACGGCGCCAGGTGGGCAGCGCCCTGATGGTGTGGCTCAGCTTCCTGCCCTTGCTCGTCGGCCTCGGGGCAGTGCTGGCCTGGGCAGCGCCTGGCTTGTTGAAGATCCCGCCCTCGTTGGCCTGGAGCGTCCGCGTGGCGACGATCGTGCTCGTGACCAACAGCCTCGTGTTCAGCCTGGGCGATGTCCCTCGCTCGGTGCTCCAAGGGGAGAACCTGGGATACAAGCGGATGGGGTTCTCGACGGCGCTGGTCTTCATCACTGCCGGGCTCACCGCCCTCGCCCTGTATCTACAGAGCGGCATCGTCGGCGTGGTCCTGGCAGACCTGACCGGCACCGTGTTGGGTGGCGCGCTGATGTTCCAGGTTGCGCGCACCAACATCCCGTGGTTCGGCGTGGCGAGGCCGGCGCCCGGCGCCATGCGCAGGTTCCTGGGCCTGAGCGGCTGGTTCCTCGCCTGGAACTTCGTGATGCGCCTCATGCGTGCCACGGACGTCGTCGTCCTGGGAGTGTTCGGATCGCCCGAGATGGTGACGATGTACACGCTCACGCGCTACGCGCCGGAGACCGTGATTTTCATCGTAGCGACGCTCGCGCAGGGGGTCACGCCCGGGCTCGGTGGGATCGTCGGCTCAGGCGACAAGCCGAGGGCGCTACGCCTGCGCGGCGAGATCATGACGTTCACCTGGCTGCTCGTGGCGACCCTCGGGACCACCATCCTGCTTTGGAACCGGTCCCTGATGCAGGTTTGGGTCGGCTCGCGGCACTATCTCGGCGCGGTCCCGAACCTGCTGCTCATGGCGATGGTGGCCCAGTTCGTACTGATCAGGAACGACGCCAACATCATCGATCTCACCCTGAACCTGCGCAGGAAGGTACTGCTTGGCTTCCTCTCGGCGGCTCTGGCCGCGGCAGCCGCAGCCTATGCCGTAGGCGTCCTGGGCTTGGGAGCGGTCGGCCTTTGCGTGGGTTTCATCGCCGGCCGGCTGATCTTGAGCCTCGGTTACCCGGCGTTGGTCGGGCGTTTCCTCGGCGTCTCGCTGGCACAACAGCTTCGCGCGTCGCTGCGTCCCGGGATCGTCACGCTGCTGGCCTTCAGCCTGAGCGCGCTCGGCTCGCGTGGGCTCGCGGCGGGAAGCTGGTGGGCGCTGGCGCCGGGCGTCGCGTTGACCCTGCCGGCAGCGGGCTTTCTGGCTTTCCGGCTGGGGCTGGGGCCACAGCAGCGGCAGCAGGTTCTGAGGCGGCTTCGGCGTGCGTTGCGCGGCCGCTCCAAGGACTCCAGCGCCGGGGCCGACCCGGAGAACTCGATCGAGGGTTCACGTGACATCTGATGACGCGGCGGCTGCCGTTTCCCATCCGCTCGAGCTGATCCTGCGCCTGTGCGAGGCCCTGGCGGCCGAGGGGGTCCGTTACTGCCACTGGAAAAGCACGGCGACCCTCGATCGGGCGCAACTCGGCGAGGGCGACCTGGACCTGCTGGTCGACCGGCGTTGTTCGCAGGACTTCCTCGAGATCCTCGGACGCCTGGGCTTCAAGGCGGCGCACGGGGCGAGGGAGCTCCCCGGCGTCTTCCACGCCTACGGCCTCGACGCTCCCTCGGGGAAGCTGGTTCACATCCATGCTCACTTCGCGCTGGTACTCGGCGACGACATGACCAAGAACTACCGGCTGCCCGTCGAGGACGCCTATCTGGCCTCGACCACGCAGCAGGCCGTGTTCCGCGTGCCCGCTCCACAGTTCGAGCTCGCCGTGCTGGTGATCCGACTGGTCCTCAAACACGCGGCCTGGGATGCGACTCTGATCGGGCTCGGACCGCTGGGGGCAGCCGAGCGGCACGAGCTGGAGGATCTGACGCGGCGTGTCTCGCCCGCCGTGGTTCACGACTGCGTGCGGACTCACCTGCCTTTCATCGGCGAGTCCGTCTGGCAGGACTGCCGCCGGGCGCTAGAGCCCGCAGCACCGCCCTGGGCGCGAGTTCTAGCGGCGCGCCGCCTCGAGGCCGCCCTGGCGAGCTGCGGACGGCGGCCCTGGTACGTGGACACGCCCTTGAAGCTGTCGCGTCGCGCGAGCGGCTTTCTGCTGCGCCGGCTCGCTCCCCGGCGGCGTCCTCGACTGCGTCTCGACAGCGGCGGGGCCCTGATCGCGATCGTCGGGGGCGACGACCTGGACCGGTCGACCACCGTGGCCGCGCTCCACGCCTGGCTTGCCCGGGACTTCGAGAGCGTGAGGATCCGCCTGGCCACTGCCCCGCGAGCTGTTCCCGCCAAATCAGCCATGGGGACGTCGCGCCCGGCGGAGGCCGGGGTTCGCTCCTTTCTGGACCTGGTCCGGCAGGTGTTCTCCGCCCGCAGCCGACATCGAGAATCACTGCGTGCACGGCGGCTCGCGTCCCAGGGTGCGTTGGTGATCTGTGACGGGTTCCCGTTGCCGAGGCCGTGCTCTGGAGGCGAGATCGCGCCGGTGCGCCCGCTCGAGGAGCGGGGCGGAACGGCGCTTAGCGCCCTCGCGCGCCTCGAGACGTATTATCGCGACCAGATCCCCTACCCGGACCTCCTGCTCGTTCTTGGTCCCCAAAACAGCGACGCCGTTGAGGAAAAAGAGGACACAGACTGGCGGAACACGCCAGTCTGTGTCCTCGACGCCGACGCAGCCCAGGCTGACGTCCTTGCGGACGCCAAGCGGTGCGTGTGGTCGGGCCTCTGAGGCGAGCGCCCCGGCCGCTACGGGGCCGGAGACCCTCCATCGGTTGGATCGGTGGGGCTGGTGTCGCGCTGAGTGCTCTCGTCAAAGAAGATCCGGTCGACCCGGAATCCAAAGTTGACCGGTATCATCTTCTTGATGAATTGCTCGACGAAGAGGTTCGCGCTGGCCATGGTCGAGCGAGGCACGTGGACGACGTCGTAGGGCAGTAACGCGAGGTCCTGGCTGACGTCGGCCCCGCTGATCGCCGCCTTGACGTTGACTGGGATCACGAGGGGCCGGCCGTCGGGCCGGCGCCGGATGACGATGACCTCGGTGACCCGCGCCGACTGCGTGAAGCCCTCCGCCATCGCAACCGCCTGAAGAACGCTGATCGGGCCAACCAGGGGCCTCTCGCCCGGCTTGCCCACCTCTCCGCCAATGAAGATCCGCTGCCCGGAGAACGTGCGCATGATCACGCTCAGCTCGGGCTTGGCCAGCTCGGCCGAGTACGCCTCCTTCAAGGTTTCCGCCAACGCGCTAGGAGTGAGGCCGACGACTTTCATCTCCGGGACCAGCTGCATCGAGATCTTGCCGTCGGGGCGCACCACGAGGTGCTCGTTGAGGTCCGGATTGAAATAGAACTTGACGTCGAGCTGATCCCCGACCTGAATCCTGTACTCCCAGTCGGCGGGGACGCTGAGCTCCTCAGGCTTGAGGTTTGCGATCTTGGTCGGCTTGGACACGGTGGCGCACCCGCTCGAAACCAGAAGCGCGAGGACCACGTAAAGGCCACACGCGGGGAGCCCGCAGATCCGGAGCGATTGCCTCGTCATAGTCATCGCCATCCTTCTGAGTCTCCCGCCTCCGGAGGGCAGCGGCGGGCGAAACCACCAGGCCAGCCACCACGCCAGCCCGCACCTAGCTTCGTTAGGCCGCGTAGTCTAATGGCCGGGATCTGAATAGTCAAATCGGCGTTGCTGAACCGTCCCTGGTCCCTGGGCGGGTCGTTGCCGGGTCGGTGCGCTGCCCTAGACAGTGTTGCGCGCCCTGCCGGCCCTCTCCAGGATGCCCTCGACGAGGCCCCCCACCTCGAGTCCGCCGACCCCGGCCTGTGGCCCAGGATTGTCGAACGCCAGGACGCGCGGGCCCAGGATGGGGTTCGCGACCAGCGCTTCGAACATCGCCCTGGCGCGGCCGACGTACAGCTCGACCTGCGTTCGGTCCCGGGAGCGAAGCTCACGCGGCGGATCGGGGCGTTCCAGCGAGCGTTCGATCGAGATGGCCAACGGGGCCCTCACGTGGACGATCAGGTCCGGCAGAGGGACGACGCGGGCGAATCGGTCGAGGTCGGCCGAGCTGCAGTCGCGGTTCGTGAAGACGAAGAGGTTGTGCGCGTGGAGGACCGTCCCCTCGTCCACGAGGACGATCCGGCCGTCACCGTAGCGCCTCACGATCTCATACACGCCGATCTTGCGGACGGTGCTACGGAGCCGATTCGCTGACTGCAGCGTGAGGCGCTGCCGAGCCAGGGCGAGCAGGGCGAGGCGGAGGAAGGCTCCATGCCTGTGGAGCGAGCCGAAAAAAAACGGCAGGCCGACCAGATCACACACGAGGTTGCGCTGCACCGGCTTGGTTGGCGACGGCAAGCCGACGAGGCTCGCCACCAGGTCAGGGGCAGTGTGCAACCCCGTCAGCCCGGAAAGCCGACGCTGAACGGCGGTCGCCACGGTCGTCTTGCCTGATCCGGTGCTACCGATGAACTCGACCATCATCTGCCCACGACCTTCGTCCCAGAACGACTTGCGCCTGCCTGTCGAGTCGGCGTCATCGGCTTATAATCCGTCGTTATGGCCGCGGTCGCATTCAGCACCGAGTCTTCCGAGGGACCCACGTCCAGCTCGCCCTGCCTGGCGGGCGACGTCGCGCAGCCGCTCCGCCCCAACCCGTGGAGCGGCCATGGGACGTGAGCTCACCGGCCGTTATTCTTCCTTTTTTCACAACCCGCTCAAGACGCCGCTGGCGCTCGTCCGTGACATCTACCAGTACGGCAAGCTCCGCGAGCTCTCCTCGTTCGTCGTCTGGGAACTTCGGCACAGGCTCGGCCTCTTCCCCAAGGCTCGTTACCTGCAGTTCGACGACAGGAAGCCCTTCAGGCTGCTCGGAGGCGCATCGGACCCCCTGGCTAGCCAGCCCGGGCTCGAAGAGGCGTTCAGAGCCCGGGGCCTCAACGTCACTCGCTCCACAAACAACTGGAAGGCCCTGTTCATTACTCCCAGCGGCGAGCGATTCGGCTGCCTCTACCCGGACGATCACGTCCTCTGCCAGAGCGACGGCCAGGGAAGCGCGCTTCAGACCCTCAACCGGTTCCCCGAATCCATCAAGGCCATCTTCGTCTCCAGCCAGGGCACGATCTTCGTCTCGGTGAGGGGCGCCGTGTATCGGAGCGCCGATGCCGGCCGCTCGTTCGCGAAGGCCTTCGAGTTCGCGTCGTCGGAGAGCTTCTTCCGCCACAACAACGCGATGACCGAGACGCCCACGCACACGCTGGTGGTCGGGGAATACGGCAACGTCTGGGACGTCAAGCGGTGGAGGCAACTCGCGTACCTGTATTTCAGCTCCGACGACGGGTGCACGTGGCGCAGGTCCGATTTCCTCATCCGGCGGGGGGCCAACAAACACGTGCACCTCGTCAAGTACAGCCGGACCTTGAACACGGTGCTGGTCGCCGACGGCGACAACAGGAAGAGGCTGTGGGTGAGCGAAGGTTCGAGCGCGGCCGACCTCGAGGACCTCGCCAAGTGGAAGATCGTGAATCGCTTTCACATACAGATGGGCGGCTATACCTCCGTCGTGGACAACGACGACAGGGTCCTGTTCGGGACCGACTATCAAGGGGGGACCAACTTCGTCGTCGAGACGACCGACGGCCGGACCTTCGCGAAAACCGTGGTGCCGGATCCGTATAGAAGGAGCCCCATCGACAACATGGTGCGGCGAGACTCGAGCAGGGGCCCCGAAATCTGGGCCAACCTGCCCTACTCAACGGCCAACACGATGGGTTTGCTGATGTACACGGCCGACGCCGGGCGAAGCTGGAGGCGCATCATCGAATACAGCAGAGCCACCCACAAGGTCTGGTTGCTGAGCGCATCGACAGATGGCGCAGCGGAGCTCTACGTTTCTGTCGAGGACTCGCGGAATGCCGATCGAGTCGTCTATCGAATCGCCGACTGAGACCGGCACCGCGGCCGAACAGTCGGCCGTCGCTTCGCGCCCCGAACCCCGGACCGGGGAGCGCGCGGCGGCGGGGCACGACGCGCCCGCGTCCCTGGTCGCGTTGTGCCAAGAGCTCGAAGACGACAAGGTCGTCTATTGTCGTTGGAGCGCCCGACTCGGCCTGGAGGGCGACAGGGCCCCCGAGGATGACGTCCAGTTGCTCGTCTCGCGCGCCCACATGCACCGCGTGACCGCGCTTCTCGCTCGCCTGGGCTTCAAACGGGCGACCGCTCGGCCGCAGAGCGCCGTTCCGGAGGCCCTGGAGAGCTACACCTACGACCCGGGAGCCGACGGACTGATCCGCATCCGTGCCCAGCACCATTTGCTTCTTGGGCATGAGCTGACGAGGAACTACCGGCTTCCCATCGAGAGCCAATGCCTGAGTTCGGCCGCGCCACGGGACGGCCTGTTCCGTGCGCCCGCGCCGGAATACGAGTTGATCGTGTTCGTGTTGCAGGTCCTGCTGCGACACTCGGCGCTGGACATCGTGCGCGGGAGCGCGAGCCTGGCGCGGGCCTCGGAGCGGCTGGCCGAACTGCGAGCCCGCGTGGACCCGGACCGGGTGCACGAGATCACGAAACGCGACCTGCCCTTCTTGGGCGCCGGGGTCTTTGAGGACTGCCTGGAGGCGCTCCAGCCTGCCGCCTCCGCCTGGCAACAGCTCAAGGCGAGACTGGGGCTGATCAGCCGGCTGCGGGCCTACGCCCGCCGCGCACCGGCGATCGATACGGCGCTCCGGATGTGGCGTGGGGCCGCCTTGGCGGTCCGCGAGCGCATCGTGGGGCGCTCCGCTGGGCGCCGCCTCAATACCGGCGGTGCGATCATCGCCATCGTCGGCGGGGATGGCGCCGGCAAGTCGACCGTCGTGGACGCTTTGGGCGCGTGGCTTTCGAGAGATTTCGCAACGACCAGCGTACACCTCGGAAAACCCCGATGGTCGTGGACGACCACGACGGTCCGGGGCACGCTGAAGCTCGGCCAGTACCTGGGCCTGTATTCAGGGGAGACCTCGTTCCGCGAGACACTCAGGCGCAGGTCTCTCGTGTCGATGGGATATCCCTGGTTGCTGCGCGAGGTCTGCAGGGCCCGCGACCGCTGGGCGATCTACGTAGGCGCCCGCCGTTTTGCTGCGGCTGGCGGCCTGGTGGTCTCGGATCGTTTTCCACTGCCCCAGATCCAACTCATGGACGGGCCCCAGGCTCGGCGTTTCCTCAACGAACTGCCCGACAGGCGGCGCGGCGAGGCCTTCCTGACCCCGCATCGACAGGATCCGCTGGCTAGGGCCCTGATGGAGCTGGAGGAGAGGTATTACCAGCACCTCGTCTCGCCGGAGGTGCTCATCGTCCTCCGCGTCGATCCGGACATCGCCGTGCAGCGCAGGACGGGCGAGGACTTGGCGACGGTGCGCGAGCGCTCCACGGAGATCTGGCATCTCGACTGGCAGCACACGGGTGCCCGCGTCATCGACGCGGGCAAGCCCAAGGCCGAGGTCCTGGCCCAGGCCAAGGCCTTCGTGTGGTCACAACTCTGAGCGGCGAAGGCCGCCCCTGAGCCACATGCAGAGTGCCGCCCTGAAGACCCGTACCCCCGTTGCCAGTACAATGCGCCCGAGGGGGCTCGGTTGTTCGAGGGCGGGTTCGGGCGAGAATTGAGATGATCAGCGCCTCAGCGGACACAACCATCGCTGCCATCCGGATCCTCCAGGCGAAGCACGTCTTCGTCGACTCGACCGAGCGCCTTCCGAATCCCGTCTTCACGGTCGTCGAAGTCGCTGACGCTGATCCCGTCGCACACAGGCCCCCCTCCGAGGAGAGGACGCCAAGTGTTTAGCTATCGCAACGCCAGCATCCCGCTGCTGAGCCAGTCTCTTTCCGAATTCGAAGGCCATCCGACCCTGCGCAGGCACGCATTCCTGCTGTCCCTCGCCTTCATCTTCGTCATTCCCTGGGAGGGCGTCGAGCTGGTGGGTTTCGGCGCCGCGGCCATCGTCGTCGGTTATGCCGCGGCGGTCGTGTGGCTGGCAACCGTCCTCTGGACGGGCCGGCTTCGTTCCCCCAGGGCATTTCAGGCGATGGTCGTGGTGTTCGCGCTCTGGAACGCTCTCAGCATCCTTTGGAGCGCGGAGCCTGGGGTAACGGCGGCCCGTGCGATGACCTGGGCCCAGCTGCTGGTGTTCGTGTACATGCTCTGGGATCTCTACACGACGCGCGCAGCCCTGTTCGCCGGTCTGCAGGCCTACGTCCTGGGCGCCTACGTCGCCGTCTTCAGCGCGATATCGAACTTCCTTGTTGGCATGCCCTTCTACAACCGTTACGAACGCTTCAGCGCTGGGGACACGAACCCCGACGGCTTCGGATTCATCTTGACTCTGGGCATACCGGTGGCCTGGTACCTGGCCAGCCAGACGAGCACCACGAGGGCGGAGCGATTCCTGCGAGTGGTGAACTTCGCGTACATCCCGGTCTCTTTCGTCGGCATTTCGCTCTCCGGTACGCGGACCGCCTTGATCGCGACGATACCCGCCATGGCATTTGGTCTCAGCTCGCTGATGCGGCTCCACCGCGCGGCGCGTATTGCGGTCCTGGTGTTGCTCGGGTCCACTCTCCTCGTGGTGCTGAGCCAGGTTCGGTCGTTGGCATCGTTCCAGCGTTTTGGCACGACGGTGAGCGAGATCACCGAAGGCGATCTCAACAACCGGACCAAGAACTGGCTGGAAGGCCTGGTCTCGGTGGGAAACCACCCGCTCACGGGCGTCGGGGCCAACATGTATCGCTCCGTGAACAGCCTCGGCAAGCTTGCCCATAACTCCTTCCTGTCTGTCCTGGTCGAAACCGGGCTCATCGGCGTGGCCTTGTTCGGCGCGATCTTGACGATTGCAGTGGTCCAGGCGCTGAGTCAGCCCGCATGGGAGAGGACCTTCTGGCTGTCGCAACTCGCCGTATGGACCATCGGCGCCTCGACCCTGACCTGGGAGCACAAGAAGTCGACCTGGCTGTTCCTGAGCCTGATCGTGGCAAGCGCGGCGCTCGCTCGTCAACGCGAGACCAGCGTGACGGCCCCTCGGGACCTCCGTTAGGTCGCGGCGTCTCGATGCCCGGCAGGCGCCGGTTCAGGCCGTCGGCGATCCGATCGTTGCCCAACCCGACGGTGGGCTGCTGATGCTCGCCGCACTTTTTGGAAGAGGTGGTCTTCACAAGGGTGTGGCTGCGTCGGCTGCTCTGGTTCTTCTCGGACCAGGGTCGAGTTTCCTGCGGGCCGGGGACGAGGGGGCGCCGGCAGGCGGGACGAAACCCGGCCTGGCAGCGAGCCACGCGAGCGCAGAGCCCAGCGGCGTGCCCTTCGGCGCCTCCAAGCTGCCCAGCGTCCTCTTCGGAAAGCCATTCACGGAGACGAAACTCGAGTTCGATCCCGATTCGATCCTGAACAGCCTGACCTCGCTTCGTACGGCCGGGATGCGCGTGTTCATCATCCTGGTGGGTGGATCGCAGCGTCACTACCGTAACCCGGATGGGACGTTCAACCTCGCGATGTGGAAGGCTCGCCTCGAGCGATTCCGGGGTATCGACCTGAGCCCCTTCGTCAAGGACGGAACGATCCTCGGCCACCAACTGATCAGCGAAGCCAAGGCCAGGAGCCAATGGGGCGCGACCGTGATCCCGAACGACGTTCTCGACGGCATGGCCCGGCATAGCAAGGAGCTCTGGCCGACCATGGCAACCATGCTCCGCACCGATCCTACCGATCTCGAGGAGCACGCCAGCGGCTACAAGACGCCGTGTCTCGACTGCAAGTGGAGTTATCTGGATGCCGCGTCGGCTCGTTATCTGGCCCGCAAGGGCTCCGTCGCCACGTTCGCAGCCGACGAGCAGGCGTCCGCGGATCGCCAGAAACTCGCTCTCGTGGTGGGCCTCAACGTGTTCAGCGGCGGCGATGGATCAAGCGGGATAACCAGTCCCGCCGAAGGCAAGTGGGCCATGTCACCGGACGAACTGCGCGTGTACGGGTCGGCGATGCTCAACCAGACGAAGCCTTGCGCCTTCGAGATGTGGCGCTACGAGACGCCGGAATCGGAGTTTGCGAACTACAGGTACTTCAGGCGCCCGGAGATCATGGCTGCCATGGCCGAACTGGCGGCGCTCGCCGCACGGACCCCGGCCCGCTCTTGCGACGGCGTGCCATAACAGGAGTAGCGCCGTACCCCGGAGCTCGTGATCACTGCTTCGAGCGATCAGCGATCTCCGGAGCCCTGATCAGCGATCCCTCTTAGAGGTCCTTCATGCTCGTCTTCATCCATGCCAGTAAGACCGGGGGCACGACGGTCAGCCACATACTGCGCAGTTCCTATGGCCTTCGTCACTGCCAGGTCGAGCCCTGGCACAGCAAGCGGGCCGACCCGCCATTCTCGTCCCACGATCTGCGACGCTTGCGCAAGCTCTATCCCAACCTGAAAAGCATAGCCGGCCATCGCGTGTTGGGCCATGTCGATCTGCACGGGCAGGCGACCACTTTCAACTACTGCACTTTCATCCGTCACCCCCTCAAGAGGCACGCATCCTATTACCAGTTCAAGGTGCAAGAGCGGGGATCGAAGGAGGCCTTCGAGAAGTGGGTCGTGCAAAGAGAGTGGCCGCGGAACCGGCAAACCAAGACCATCGCCGGCGTCGCCGATGTGGCGGAGGCCCTCCGCATCATTCGGGCGAAGAACATCTTCGTCGGCTTGGCCGAGCGTTTCGATGAATCGATGGTGTTGCTGAAGGCGCTCAGGGCCGACGACTTGAACATCTCCTACCGGCGGGTGAACGTGGCTCGTAGCAGTGCCTTGGCGCAAAGCCTGCTCTCGGACGAACGCACCCGGCAGATGCTCGTCGAAGCCAACACGGCGGACATGGAGCTCTGCGACTTCGTCAAACACGAGTTGTACCCGACCTATCAGCGCGAGTATGGACCTTCCCTCGAGGCCGACGTGGAACGTTACAGGCAAACCCAGAAGAACAACTTCAACTACTGGAATTTGACCCTGTGTCGCTTGAAGCACTATATGCTTTACAAGCCGATGCTCTATCTGCATCGAAGGGGCGTCCGGGTCGTCGACGACGACGAAACCAGCCTGCGGGAAGGGAATGATTGAGCGGATCTTCCTGTCGGTTCCCGAAGGGGGAAGAGCTGCCCCGTAGTTGCGCTTGTCCGAGCCACTAGGGTCGTGACGGATGACCCCTCAGGATTGACGAGGGGAATGCAAGCGGGCGCCATCGGTGGCCTTTGCAGCGATGAAGAATGAGTTTGCGCACCGAGCCCAAACTATGAGCCACAGCGTGGATTCTGCCGCGAAGTCAGTCCGAGCCGTCTACATCGTGGGCTCCGCACGCAGCGGAACGGGCATCCTTGGCCGCGTGTTCAGCAGGATTCCTGATACGGCTCATGGTGGAGAGTTGCGCCGCCTCTGGAGCCACGGCCTCCGCCCGGGACGAACCTGCGACTGTGGCAGGACACACGCGGATTGCCCGATCTGGTCGCAGCTGCTCGTGCCCGGCGCCAGCTACATCGAGCCGAGCCTGGCCGAGCTGGCCGGGGTCCAGAGGGCTGCGGCCCCCGAGTCGCACGCCTGGTGGCACGCGCTCAAGATCCTGCGCCGGCGCTCCCGTCCGGCGCCTTCCTCGGCGGAAGGGCGCTACCTCGCGCTGTACTCCGACCTCTACCGGGCCTTCGCTCGCGCCGCCGCGTCTTCGGTGATCATCGACAACTCGAAGAACCCGTCCGACGCAGCCCTGCTCGCGGGCGCCTCGGACGTGACGGCGTACTGCGTCCAGATCGTCCGTGATCCGCGGGGTGTGCTCTTCTCCCATCGCAAACGCTCCACGCCAGGTGCCATGCGGCAATCCGGCCCCATCAAGACCGCGCGAATGGCCGTGTACTGGACGCTGCGACAACTGACGTTCGACGCGATCCGCCGACGCTACGGGAAGGAACGGTCCTTCGTCGTCGTGTACGAGCGCTTGATGGAGAATCCCAACCTGGCGTTGCGCACTGCCTGCCGCCTGCTCGGGCAGCCGGAACCGACAGGCGAGTTGCTGCCTGGGGTCCCTCTCGCCGTGCCCGAGGTCCACGGACCCGACGGGAGCAGCCTGCAGAGGTTCCAGTCGACTCAAGTGGTCCTCCGGGAGGACGACCAATGGCAGAACGAACTCCATCCCTTTGACCGGGTCCAAATGACCCTGCTGACCCTCCCGCTCCTGCTTCGCTACGGCTACCCGATCCGGGCCAAGAGGGCAGCCCGATCCGACCAGTCGCGACCGAAAGCACACCAGGGTTAACCCTAACGCGCAGTGGCGAGTTTCGGATAATCCTGGACGATTTCTCTTGACAACCCGGTTCGAGCTGGCAGATATAGCTCGCAGCGCCACGGCCGAGATCGATCTCCCTCCCGGTCTCTTCAGAGCCGGTTCGATCCCAGTCGTTCGGACATGAGCGCGTCGCCAGAGGGTCGTTTGACGACTCTCTCCATTCTGCTGACGGAGTATTGCGCGGCGGCGAAGTGCCGAGGCCCGTACGCATCGAGGGCCTCGAAGCTGGCGGAGCTGCGCCGATCGGCTGATCCTCTCGCGACCGGGCTCGAAGAGGCAGATCATGACGCCCCCTCCCTCCCTCAGGCTGCCAAAGTGCCTCGGTGTGTCGTCCCGTTGGCTCTGCGCGATGGTCCTGGCCGTGTTCGCTTCCGAGGCGAGCGCCCAGAACAACGCCCTCAGCTTTAACGGGGCGAACCCCGGCCAATACGTCACGTTCGGTGCGGCGAGTGGCCTTGGTTCGCCGACGTTCACGCTCGAGGTCTGGTTCAGGTGGACCGGCGCGGGCACGCCCGTGAACACCGGCAGCGGTGGGATCTCCGACCTGATTCCCCTGCTCACCAAGGGCCGCGACCAGGCCGATGGCTCCAACGTGGACGCGAACTACTTCCTCGGGATCACGTCGTCCACGGCCAGGCTGGCGGCTGACTTCGAGGACAGTTCAACCGGGGCGAACCACGGTATCGTCGGAACCACACCGGTTACGGCCAATGTGTGGCATCACGCGGCCGCCAGCTACGACGGCACGACCTGGCGGCTGTACCTGGACGGGAAACTCGACGGGACGCTGCTGGTGAACGCCACGCCTCGGGCGGACAGCATTCAGCACGCCGGCCTGGCCACAACGATGAACTCGTCCGGGGGTGCCGCTGGTTTCTACGCCGGTGTTCTGGACGAAGCGCGCGTGTGGAACGTGGCGCGTAGCCAGGCTGCGATCCAGTCGACGATAAACCAGGAGCTGGTCTCATCGCCGGGTCTCGTCGGCCGCTGGGGGATGAACGAGGCCTCCGGAACCCTGGTCACCGACTCCAGCGGGTTTGGCGTACACGGGACCGCCAGTCCCACGGCGACTCCTCCCGCCCGGGTGGCCGGGGCGCCCTTCAACCTCAACCTTCCGCCGGACCTGCCGCTCCTGAACGGACCCCTGGATGGCGCCAGCGGGGTGGCCATGCCACCCTGGCTCGACGTCTTTGTCGCAGACCCCGATGGCGACAACCTGACCGTGACCTATTACGGGCGCCCGGTCGCCGGGGGGGTCCCGGCGCCGGACTTCACGCTGATCGTCCTGCCCGACACGCAGTACTACACGTCGAGCCTGAACGGCGGCAGCCCGGCGATCTTCAACAACCAGACCCAGTGGATCGTGGACAACATCGTCACCCGCAACATCGCGTACGTGACCCACGTGGGGGACATCACCGAGCACGGCGACAACGGCGGCAACCCGGTGGAGTGGGAGGCTGCCGATGTCGCCCTGAGCAAGCTCGAGGACCCGGTGGCGACGCAGCTGCCGGAGGGCCTGCCCTACGGAGTCGCCGTGGGCAACCACGACGAGTCCCCGCTGACGGTCCTGTACAACCAGTTCTTCGGCGAGAGCCGCTTCGCGGGCCGGACCTACCATGGCGGCCACTACGGGACCAACAGCGACAACCACTACAAGCTCTTCAGCGCCGGTGGCATGGATTTCATCGTGATCTACTTCACTTACGACTCGTCACCGGATGCCCCCGTGCTCGCGTGGGCCGACAACCTGCTGAAGATTTACAGCAACCGCCGGGCGATCGTCACCGCCCACTCCATCGTCAACACCGGCACGGGCGCGAGCTTCACATCGCAGGGTCTGGCCTTCTACAACGCGCTCAGGAACAACCCGAACCTGTTCCTGATGCTCTCCGGCCACTTGGGTGAGGGCCGGCGGACGGACACGTTCGGCGGCAACACCGTCTGGTCGCTGATGTCCGATTACCAGGGCCGCACGGCCGGGGGCAACGGCTGGCTGCGCATCATGGAGTTCTCGCCGGCGAACGACGTGATCCGCGTCAGGACCTACTCACCCTGGCTCAACCAGTTCGAAGTCGACGAGAGCAGCCAGTTCGACGTCCCCTACGACATGCCGAATGGCCAGCCCTTTGGGGTGGTCGCAACCAACGCCGGGGTCGTGTCCAGCTCCAACTCGACCGCGCAGTGGACCGGCCTGGCTACCGGGACGGAATACGAGTGGTACGCGACGGTCAGCGATGGCCAGAGCACCAGCACGGGACCGGTATGGCGCTTCACGACCGAAGGCGTTGCCAACCAGCCCCCAAGTGTCTCTGCGGGCGAGGACCAGACGATCACCTGGCCCAACGGGGCCCAGCTCGCGGGCACGGTCTCCGACGACAACCAACCCGGCCCCTTGACCAGCGCCTGGTCCATGCTCAGCGGCCCCGGCACGGTCAACTTCGCCGATGCCCTCGCGGTCTCCACCACGGCCAGTTTCTCGACCTCCGGCGTCTACACACTTCGCCTCACCGCCAACGACGGCGCCCTCAGCGCCTTCGACAACGTCGTGGTCACGGTCAACCTGCCGCCGACGGTCAACGCCGGCGGGGACCAGACCGTCTCCTTGAGCGCCGGGGCCAGCCTCGACGGCACCGTCGCCGACGACGGCCTTCCCAGCCCACCTGTGCTCTCGACGACCTGGAACCTGGTCAGCGGACCGGGAACAGTCAACTTCGGCAACGCCAACGCCGTGGACACCGCCGCCAGCTTCAGCCACCCGGGTGTCTATTCGCTCCGACTCACGGCGAACGACGGAGCCTCGAGCGCCAGCGACGACGTCGTGTACACCGTCAACGACACCGGAGGAGCCGTCATCGTCGAAAGACGCGTGGCGACCAGCTCCGACGACGCCGAGCAAAACCTCGCGACGGGCAGCGTCGGGCTCACCAGCAGCGACCTCGAGCTGACGATGGACGGAACCGCGAACCAGGCCGTTGGCATGCGTTTCACCGGCGTGGCCATCCCGCCGGGAGCGGCGATCTTGAACGCCTGGGTCCAATTCAAGGTGGACCAGACCGGGTCCTCGGCCACCTCGGTGAACATCCAAGGCCAGGCCGCCGACAACCCGCCGACCTTCACGACCTCGGTCAACAACATCACCTCGCGTCCTCTGACCGTGGCCTCGGTCTCCTGGGCGCCCCCGCCCTGGACGGTGGTGGGCCAGATCGGGCCGGCTCAGCAGACACCCAACCTGGCCCCGGTCATCCAGGAGATCGTGAGCCGTCCGGGCTGGCTGTCTGGCAACTCACTGGTCTTGGTCGTCACGGGGAGCGGCGCTCGGGTAGCGGAGTCCTTCAACGGCGATGCGCCGGGGGCGGCCCTGCTCCATGTGGAGTACGGTGCCCAGACTCTCCCGTTGAACGTCAGCAAGAACGGCACCGGCTCGGGGACCGTCACCAGCTCTCCCACCGGCATCGACTGCGGCAGCACCTGCTCGGCCCCCTTCAACTCCGGAACCAGCGTGAACTTGACCGCTGCCGCCAGCTCCGGCTCCACCTTCACAGGATGGAGCGGTGCCTGCTCCGGAACCGGCTCCTGTCAGGTCACCATGGACGCCGCCAGA
>Ga0187893_10005887_pt1 | contig 21502 bp, 20 predicted proteins | sample MA1701074metaG_FD_139574 | JGI IMG/M metagenome (GOLD analysis project Ga0187893, IMG submission 139574) | White microbial mat communities from a basaltic lava cave in the Kipuka Kanohina Cave System on the Island of Hawaii, USA - MA170107-4 metaG ...
GCTGGCATTAGATTCCGAGGGGCGTTTGTATGTCTGCGAGCGTGGGGAGAACAAGATCAGGCGGGCGAAGTTATGGTGAGGACAGCAGCGTCCTTTCTCCGATTCTTTGTCAGAGTAATCTTATTCATTCATCGTTGAGCGTACTCATATGAGGCTGTGGTATGGCGCGATGGGATTCCTTGCGTGTCAGGTCTCATTCCTTTCTGCCTCTCATTTCGGGCTTGCTAGTCGGTGCATCGATCCTGGGGTGGTTGGGCATCCCCTTCGTTAGCTCCGAAGGGATGTTCATTCGCTCCTACTTCATCACGGGTGAGATACCCGCCTCGCCTGAAGAGCCTGCATGGTTGAAGATCCCCGCGATGACCCTGCCCTTGAGCGGACAGGTCATTACTCGTCCGGTATGGCCGGAGCCCACTGCCAGGGCGATGGCCATCCGATCCGTGCATAACGGGACGGACATCGCCTTTCTCATCGAGTGGCAGGATAACACCAAGAATGATCGTCTCACGCCGGGAACCTTCCGCGACGGTGTCGCCATCGGCATTCCCCTCGGTGACGCGCCGGCGTTCTTCTGTATGGGGCAGTTGGATCACTACATCAACATTTGGCATTGGAAAGCCGACTGGCAAAGCGACATCGACCGGAGAGCCGCACGGACGGCCGAGAAGAAGCCGGAAGGCGGAGAAGTGCGTCGCTTCGAGGTAATTCCGAGAAGGGCATCCTCTGTCGAGGACTTGGTGGGCGGGGGGTTCAGTACACTGACTAGCAAGCAGAACCAGGGGAGGATACAAGGCAAAGCCACGTGGAAGGACGGTGTTTGGCGCGTGGTCATGCGACGCCCGTTAGGCTCGACGGACCCTGAAAACGAGGCACGTCTGGACCCGGGGCGGCTTCAGGCGATCGCATTCGCAATCTGGAACGGGGAGAACAAAGAGCGGAACGGTCAAAAGGCCGTAGCGCCGTGGTTTCAGCTCACCATCGATCCGGTGGAAAAACTTTCATGAGGGCGGAAAAGTTGCAGCACGGTCGGTCTCTGTTCAGTGCGCGTAAACTGCTTCGGGGCCTATGAATGGGAGGCCATCGGGTTGGACACAGCCTCCGACGAATGAAAGCCCTCCCAATGGGTAGGGCTTTTTTCATGTGTCTGATCGCCCTCTCGTGCAGCGTGGGTTCTCCAACGCGTCCGCTCCTCGCGGGAGCCGACGACCAGATGACGGAGGTAGAAGCGGCTCGACTGGGCGAGGAATTCGGGATCGTGGTCGGTCCGGTCGATGAGGAAATCCGGAAGGAACTCAAGATGCAGAAGCCGGAAGGGGTTGTCGTGTTCGAAGTGATCGGGGGGACCCCCGCGGATTTGGCGGGCATCAAAGTTCGGGCCGTGATCAAGGAGATCGACAAAGTGGAGGTCAGAAGCATGGTGGACTTCGGGCGAGCCTTGAAGCGAGCCATTCCCACAGGCAATTTTACGGTCGGGACCTATGAGCCGGCAGACCCGGAGGTCCAGGGTGTCGGAGGACTCATCAACTTCCATTTCGTACGTGTCGCGAAGGATTGATCGCGAGTAAGAGGCGGGCATATTCGGGGAAGCGGATGCACAAGGTTCAACTCCTGGCAGTCGGAATTCTCCTCATGCTGGTGTTCGGCGTGAACGCGGTTTTTTACGGACGAGCGGTCGCGCAGAGGGCGGATGTCCAAAGCTCTCCGCCGTGGGTGGCGGAAATCGAGCAAACCTTCATCCGGTCTGAGGACTGCAAGCAGTGCCATGACCGGCACTATGAAGAGTGGAAAGGGATACGGGAGCAGACCCCGGATCTCAAGACGTTCGGTCGCGTCGATGCGGCCTTGTTGCACGGCACCTCGCTGGAGTCTCCCGTGTTCCGGACGGTGCTCGGCGTGTGGTTACAGACCAGCCCTTCCTCAGAAGAACGGGCGCGCTGCCTTTCCTGCCATGTGCCAGCAGTGACCGCTTTTCCACAGCATGCGGATAAGATCAGCGCTCAGGTGCTCTCAGGGAAGGTGGAGGTGGAGGGGATCGGCTGTGCGTCCTGTCACCTGATCAATGGTGTTTCCGAGACGGCGGCTCCGCCGCCGACCTTCAAGCTGCAGCCCGGAAAAGTAATGTATGGGCCCTATACGGAACCGGAAGAAAATCTCGTCCATCCCTCGAGCCAGTCTGACTTGTACCGCGGGGCAAGTTATTGCACGGCGTGTCATTTTGACAAGGTGAAGGACGTGACTCGACGGGATTTGCCCGGGGAGATTCTTCAAGGCACGATCTGTCAAGACTGCCACATGGAACCATCGACCGGGAGCTCGACGTCCAAGCGCGGCGCGATGACGCGCGGAATCGGACGTCATTGGTTTCGAGGGGTGGTCATCCCGGGGATCATGCTTAAGAACCGCAACCTGCAGGCGGAATGGATGCCGCGAGTGGACATCGAAGCGACCAAATCAGCGACAGCTGTCGAGGGAACGGTCCTGGTGCGCACCGGCAGCTTGCCGCACAGTTTCCCGGATGGAGACCCGGTCCTGAAGCAGTTCTTCGTTACGATCACGATCAAGAACGCTCGCGGTGACACTGTCGCTACAACGGCAAAGCAGTTTGGCCGATCCTATGAGGAGATCCTGCGCGGGCCGATTCCGGATCCCTTGGTGAAGGGTGGGACCACAAGACGCATCCCCTTCGTGGTTCAGGTTCCGGCCGGCGCGGGTCAGGCGACCGTCGAGGCATTGTTAACCTATGCCCTGATCCCGGATCCGGATCCCAAGCTCAAGGCGCGATACTTGGCCACACTCAAGAGTGACAAGGAACGCGAAGAAGCAACCAAACTGATTCAGGAGTACACGCAGCCGCGAATGCTCACCTTCCGCACGAAGGCGTTGTAAACACCGGTCCCGAATCCAGGAACCACAGTGATGCGCTGAGGTTGGGGACCGAGGAGGAGTGACAGAGTCGTGAGAAATCGGGCAGTCAAGGGTCTCGGACTTGGTGCGGTGGTGTTTGCGGTGCTGTGCTTCCTTGTTGGATGGGAGGCAACGAGAGCGAGTCTGGCTGAGGAGCCGGTAAAGGTAAAGGGATCACTTGAGAAGGTCTTCCCCAGCTCCAACAAGTGCAAAAGATGCCATGAGCGCGTCTTCGAAGAGTGGGAGACGTCTCCGCTCTCACGATCGATTCATTCCCCGGCCTTTCGAGCGGCACTGGATGCTTACCTATCCTCCACACTGAGCAAGGACAAGGCGCTTTGTTTCCGCTGCCACGCCCCGCACGTCAATGAATTTTTGGACCAGGTCCAAACGTTCGTGACCCAGACCCAGTCCGGAGACCCTTCGATCGACGGCGTGGGCTGTGCGCAGTGTCATTTGATCAAGCAGGTGGATCGCACGAGCCACCCTCCGATTCCCAAATACGAGCCAGGGAAAACATTGTTCGGACCTTACAAGGACTATGCCCAGAACCTAGCCCATCAATCCATGGAGTCGGTGCTGTTCCGGAAGTCCGATCTCTGTCTCAATTGCCATCTGGCTGTACCGGCTGCGATGAATCTTGGGAAATCCAACGACTTGCTGGGAGACTGGGAGAACAGCAAGGCTGTCAGGTCCGGCAAGGAATGCCAGACCTGCCATATGCCCGAACAGGTTGGGGAGTCGGCGAACGGGGAAAATAAACGGAAAGTGGCCAATCACTCCTTCCCTGGGAGGGTTGGCAAACTAAGGCAAGAGGCTGCCAAACTTGAGATTGTGACGGCGGTGAAGGGTGACCAGACCAAGGTGACAGTGACGGTTCAGAGCCTGGTCCCACATAACCTTCCCACGACCCACCCGGCCTGGGCCCGCGTCGCCTTGACCTTGAACATCAAGGGCAAGAACCTGAGAACCGTGTTCACCGATCAGCGGCTCTACGGGCGTGTTTATGCCGACGGCGCTGGGCAGAAGACCCTCTTTGACTTTGAAGCCACCAAGGTGCTTGACGATACGGTTCTCAAGCCTGAAGAAACGAGGGTGGAGACATTCACGTTCCCCACTCCCAAGGACACCCGCTCGTTCGATGTCGAAGCGTCCCTGAGCTATTCGCCGATCACGGGACCGCAATCCTTCCTCCAACGAATCGAGGCCGAGTCCGCCAAAGGTGCTCAGGATCCGGTCTTCCAACGGATTCCCATCGTCGAGCGAGTCGTAAATGTACCGGTGACCTGAGGGAGAGCGGACTGAGGAAAGAGGCTACTCGCTGATGATCGTTGACCCAGGCGACTTCATCTTGAATATCTGGATGGCTGAATAGATGTTTTTTGCCGGTTGGTTCAGGATGAGTTCGGATTCGGTGATGTGCGTGTCGATCAGCTCGAACGGACCACCGCTGTAATAAACCTTGCAATGGTCGAGGGAGCAATTTTTGAAGACGTGATTGTCTAGCGTCAGTTCTTCTTTCGTGAACGACTTCCCTTCGACCAGGATATAAGCAGGCTGTATTCCCACGGGCCCTCTCTTTCGGAAGGGCACTATAACAGATTCACATTGGCCCCTGCAAAGCTGGGTAAAACCCCTCCATTTTGCGCCTGATCCACTGCCATTTCGTCTTGATCATTCCCCAACGGCTGTATACAATGGCCCCGCTTTTCGCGGGCTGTTTGGATGCCTCGCGACTCCTGTGAATTGGCACGACAATTACAGATCCGCAGACGCAAGATACAGCAACTGGGAACGTGGGTTCCTTTGTTTGAAAGGGAGGAGATTCTGTGGACGTTTCGACGGTAGTAACTGTATTTGCGATGGTGTGTGCCGTGACCGGCATTGGGTACGGGCTATATTTGGCCTCCTGGATCTTCAGGCTCGACGCCGGAAACATGCGGATGCAGGAGATTGCCCAGGCGATCCAAGAGGGGGCGGCTGCCTATTTGAATCGCCAGTATCGGACCGTCGGGATGGTCGCCGCAGGGATCTTCGTGGTTTTGTGGTTGGGCGGCCTGTGGTCGGACAAGTTCGGCTTGCTCACGGCGGTCGGATTCTTGGTTGGTGCGGGGGCTTCAGCCCTTGCCGGTTATGTAGGCATGTATATCGCGGTACGGGCCAACGTGCGGACCGCCCAGGCCGCGCATAAGGGGCTCAACGCAGCCCTCACGGTCGCCTTTCGCGGAGGGGCGGTCACGGGTCTCCTGCTCATCGGTCTGGGATTGTTGGCGCTGACCGGATTTTACGTGGTCGCCTCGATAATCGCCGGTCAAGAGAAAGCGATCCATGCTCTCTTGAGCCTCGGCTTCGGTGGCAGCCTGATCTCGGTGTTTGCCCGCGTGGGAGGGGGCATCTACACCAAGGCCGCGGATGTCGGAGCGGATCTGGTCGGAAAGGTTGAAGCCGGCATCCCGGAAGACGACCCGCGTAATCCGGCCGTGATTGCCGACAATGTGGGGGACAATGTCGGCGATTGCGCCGGCATGGCAGCCGACTTGTTCGAAACCTACGCCGTCACCACGGTGGCGGCCATGGTGCTGGCCTTCACCATGTTCAAGGGGCAGGCCGAGCCGATCTTTTACCCGTTGGCACTGGGTGGGATGACGATCCTCGCGACGATCATCGGCATTTTCTTCGTGAAGGTCGGGTCGGACGATAACATCATGATGGCCCTCTACAAAGGGTTGTTCGTTGCCGGCGGCATCGCGGCCGTGGCGTTCTTTCCCATTACAAGCAGAATGATGGAGGGGGTCGGTGGAGTCAGCGGTATGAGCTATTACGTGGCTGCGCTGATGGGGCTCGCCGTGACTTTGGCGCTCGTCTTCATCACGGACTACTACACCTCCAAGAACTATGCGCCGGTTCGTGAGATCGCCAAGGCGAGCGAAACCGGCCATGCCACAAATATCATTGCCGGGCTGGCGGTCGGCATGCAGGCCACGGCCTGGCCCGTGGTCGTCATTGCGGCCGCGATCCTGGCGAGCTACTGGGTATGCGGGGGAGCCGACAAAGGGGGCTTGTACGGCGTGGCGGTAGCGGCGGTCTCAATGCTCTCGATGGCTGGCATCGTGGTGGCAATCGATGCCTTTGGGCCGATCACCGATAATGCGGGTGGGATCGCTGAAATGAGCCACCTCGGGAAAAATGTGCGCGACATCACTGACCCGCTGGACGCGGTTGGGAACACCACGAAGGCGGTGACCAAGGGCTATGCCATCGGATCGGCCGGATTGGCCGCGATTGTGCTGTTCGCCGAGTATGCCCGCGCGGTCGCGGGGGGAGGCAAGGGTGGGGGGTTCGATCTCTCCAATCCTTTCGTCCTCGTGGGTCTGTTTCTCGGAGGGATGTTGCCCTTCTTGTTCGGGGCGATGTGCATGAAGGCGGTCGGCCAGGCCGCTGGCTTGGTTGTAGAGGAAGTGCGCCGGCAGTTCCGAACCATCAAGGGCATCATGGAAGAAACGGGGAAACCGGAGTACGGTACGTGCGTTGACATCGTCACCCAAGCCGCTATCAGAAAAATGATCGTCCCTGGGCTCATTCCGGTCGTTTCTCCGATCCTTGTCGGTGTGATCTTGGGCCCCCAGGCACTCGGGGGAATGCTGGTGGGCAGCATTGTCACCGGGTTATTCGTAGCCATCTCGATGACAAGTGGCGGTGGAGCCTGGGATAACGCGAAGAAGTACATTGAGGAGCAAGGCAAGAAGGGCAGTGAAACACACAAGGCCGCGGTTACCGGAGACACAGTGGGCGACCCGTACAAGGACACTGCAGGACCGGCGATCAATCCTATGATCAAGGTCATCAACATTGTGGCTCTGCTCATTGTATCCCTCATTGCATGATGACGCTCAGATATGAGGAACAATGGGTTCATAGCCTTGACGGGGTGAGGTCGGTGGGGTATTCTGAGCAATACGGTGAGTAACAGCGATCCAGTCGATGATGCCCTGTTCGGAGGACGTCAGGAGGTGCTCCTATGGAGAAACAGGAGAGGAGACCAGAATCCAGAAGAGACCAGCAGCCGAAGGAAGAGGCCAAGCCGAATCCCAAGGTAACCGAAGCGGGCAAAAAGCTCAAAGAGGACATAGACGCGTTGGTTGATGAAATCGATAACGTACTCGAAGAGAATGCGGAGGAGTTCGTGAAGAATTATGTGCAGAAAGGAGGGGAATAGGGCGAATCCTTGCAGTTGGCTCCGGTAAACACCTCTTCCTCTGGTTCGCCCCGGACCCCTTCCCGTCTCATACCATCTGCCTTCCCAGAAAGCCGCGCGCAGGGACCTGTGATCCACGTTCACTCCGAATCATTCCCCAGGTCCACAGGGGTACCGGCGAGATTCGTCTTCAACCGGCGACCAAGCAGTTGCGGGGAAGGTACGCTTGGCCGTGGTACGTTTGACAAAGGTAGAGTGAAGGTCTAGTATTTTTCACCGATCCTAAAAACGGTTCATGCCGCAGAGTCCGGAGATTCCGGTGGCAACCGGATGATGGAGACCGGATGATTGAGAAGGAGTGGGTCATCCACACCATAGACCGAGCCGAGCAGATGGTGCTTGCCAAGGAGTTGTCGATCTCCCCGATTACCGCGTCTGTCCTCCTTGCTCGGGGTGTGGCCACGAAGGACCAGGCCAAGAAGTGGTTGTCGTCCGGCGTCGAATTTGAGCATGACCCCTTTCTGCTCCCCGATATGGGTGTCGCCGTGGATCGGCTACAAAAGGCGGTCACCGACGGCGAGCGCATTTGCTTCTACGGGGATTATGATGTAGACGGAATCGCAGCCACGAGTCTTTATCTGTCGTTCTTCCGCAGTGTCGGGGCCGAAGCGATGGCGTATATCCCGCACCGGATTCGTGAGGGGTACGGCCTCAATCAAGACGCACTGCACCGGTTGCGAGAGGCAGGCGTCAAGCTCCTGGTCACCTCGGATTGCGGAACGACGGCCCACCGGGAAGTAGAGGCCGGGAACCGGCTTGGGCTTGATATCATTATCACGGATCACCATCAGACCGATGCGGATCTCCCTAGAGCGCTGGCCCTGCTGAACCCCCATCGCAGCGATTCGGGCTACCCGTTCACAGGACTCTGTTCAGGAGGGCTAGCCTATCGGGTGGTACAGGCCTATGTGAGCCGCTATGGTGCCCGGGGGCGTGAGCCCAACGCACTCCTCGACTTGGTGGCGCTGGCGACGGTGGCGGATGTCGTCCCTTTGCAAGATGAGAACCGCGTGTATGTCCGAGAAGGGCTGCGACTGATTACTCGAGGGGATCGCCCAGGGGTTCGAGCGCTTAAGCTTGCGGCGGGCGTGGAGCAGGAATGTACCACGGGTACTCTGGCGTTCCGTTTGGCACCGCGGATCAATGCCGCCGGACGCTTGGCTCACGCGGAAGCGGGTGTGCTGCTTCTGATGACGGAATCCGACGCAGAAGCCAGAGACTTGGCCGAACAGCTCGAAAGATTGAACCGTGAGCGGCAACGGATCGAGGAAGCAACAACGGCCGAGGCGCTCGCTGCGATAGGCGGTGAAGACGTCCCCGCGGCGCTCGTCCTGTGGACAAGACACTGGCATATGGGCGTGGTTGGCATCGTGGCGGCGCGGCTGGTCGAGAAGTACCATCGGCCGGCGGTGATGGTGGCGGTCGATGACCAAGGGATTGGTAAGGGATCGGCGAGGACCGTGCCGGGTTTCGACTTGTACGCCGCCCTGGCGCAATGCCGTGACCTTCTCGAAGGCTTCGGTGGGCATCCGAGCGCAGCCGGGCTCACGGTTCGGGAATCGCGCCTGCCGGAGTTACGGGAGAGGCTGGCACAGATCGCGGCGGGGTGGAGCGGCGGACGACCGCAGGCTCCGGTCCTTCACGTTGACGCGGAAGTGGATCTGACGGATGTGAGTTTCCGAGTCGTGCGTGAACTGGACATGCTGCATCCCCATGGAGCGGGCAATCCCGAGCCGACGCTGGCGGTCCGAGGATTGGTCGTGCTATCCGCCAGGGTCGTGGGGAACGGTCATCTCAAGCTGACGGTGCGGCACGGGAATTCACTCCCGTTCGACGGCATCGGATTTCGGTTGGGGCCCCTGGCTGACAGGGGGCTTACTGGTGACCGCCGGATGGATCTTGCGTTCGTGCCAGAGTTGAATCGATGGAATGGACGGGAGCGGGTGCAGTTGCGAATCAGGGATCTCAGACCAAGCCAAGACCAGTACGCGGTCAAATGCCATACGAAACAATCACCTCAATCGATCAGTTGATTCGGCGAGTCCAAAGTTACAACCCGGACGTGCAGACGGACTTGGTGCGCCAAGCGTATGCGTTTTCGGCGAAGGCGCATGAAGGTCAGATCAGGCAATCAGGCGAGCCCTACCTGAAGCATCCCTTGGCTGTAGCTGGCGTATTGACCTCTCTGCGGTCGGACGTGACCGCGATTGTCGCCGGGCTCCTGCACGACACCCTGGAGGACACTCTGGCGACGCCTGAGGAATTGGAACGGGAATTTGGCAAGGAGATCCTACGGCTGGTCGATGGCGTCACCAAGATCGGCAAAATCCAGTTCAGGAGTTACGAGGAAAGGCAAGCCGAGAATTTCCGCAAGATGGTCCTTTCGATGGCGGACGACATTCGGGTCGTCCTGATCAAGCTCGCCGATCGCTTGCACAATATGCGGACACTGGAACACCTGCACGAGGCCAAGCAGCTGGAGATCGCGCAGGAAACGTTGGAGATCTACGCGCCGCTGGCCAACCGGCTCGGAATCGGGTGGGTAAAGAACGAGTTGGAAGATCTGTGCCTGCGACACCTCAAACCGCAGGTCTACGAAACGCTGAAGACGAGAGTGGCCAAACGGGATGAGGAACGTCAGGAGTATATCGAGGAAGTGATCGCCTTGGTCAAGAAGGCTCTGGAGGAGGCGGGACTCAAGGGCGAAGTGCAGGGTAGGCCGAAGCATCTCTACGGCATCTATCAGAAAATGGAACGACAGGCCATCTCGTTCGAGGAAGTCTATGATTTGACGGCCATCCGTATCATCACAGACACCAAGATGAACTGCTATGCGCTCCTGGGCCTGATCCATTCCCTCTGGCGTCCCGTGCCGGGCCGGTTTAAGGACTATATCGCGATCCCCAAGTCGAACTTGTATCAGTCGTTACACACCACGGTGGTCGGCCCGAGGGGCGAGCACGTGGAATTTCAGATTCGAACGGAGGAGATGCATCGCGTCGCGGAGCAGGGCATTGCGTCGCACTGGAAGTATAAGGAGCGCGGCCAGATCGACGACAAGGAGGGCAAAGTCTTCAGTTGGCTGCGCCAGCTCGTGGAATGGCACCAGGACCTTCCCGACAACCGCCAGTTTATGGACTCCGTCAAGTTGGATCTGTTCCATGACGTGGTCTACGTGTTCACCCCCAAGGGCATGGTGAAAGAAATGCCGCTGGGTTCCACCCCGGTCGACTTCGCTTATTCCATCCATACGGAGATCGGGGATCGCTGTGTGGGTGCGAAGGTGAATGGGAAGATCGTCCCGCTCAAGTATCAACTACGCAGCGGCGACACCGTCCAGGTTCTGACGTCGCCGACCCAAGTCCCTCACAAGGACTGGCTGAAGTTTGTACGCACGCCGCGGGCAAAGACCAAGATCAAGCATTGGCTGAAGATCGAGGAGGAGAAGCGTAGCGTGGAGATCGGCCGGCGTCTGTTGGAGCGAGAATTCCGCCGGCATGACCTGCCACCAGGCCAACTGCTCAAGTCAGAGCGCCTCCTGCAGGTCGCTCGTGAGTCCGGCTTCGAAACCACCGACGAGATGGCAGCCGCAGTGGGCTACGGAAAACTGGCACCTGCCCAGGTGTTAAGCCGGATCCTCCCGCCGTGTCCGGAAGCGGACCGGCCTGCGGTTCCAGAAGAACCGGCGGCGGGGCGGATGTTGACCAGAAAGACGGAGGAGAGGGGCGTCAAGGTGAAGGGAGGGCGCGATCTCCTCATGCAGCTCTCCCGATGTTGCAACCCGGTGCCTGGAGATCGGATCATGGGCTACATCACACGGGGGCGAGGTCTGACGATCCACTCGGTCGGATGCCCGAATCTCGACGCGTTGGACTATGACAAGGAACGTTTGGTTGAGGTCGAATGGGACGAGACGGCCCCTAGCACCCATGCCGTGAAAGTCTCTGTGCTTGCTATCGACAAGACAGGGGTGTTGGCCAATGTGTCCTCGTCGATCTCCGAGTGCGAGGCGAACATCACGAGAGCCGAAATCACCACGCGAGAAGACCGAAAGGCTTTGCTGGATTTCGTGATCGAAGTGATAGACACGGTACACCTGGATCGAGTGCTGAAAGCCATCGAACGCGTGGATGGCGTCATCACCGCGCGCCGGATCAGGGCCTGGCAGGAGCGGTAGTTTTGAAGCACGGTTGGAGCCCGTCTACTGGCTGTTCGGAGGTGTCGCAAACTGCAGACTGACCCCTCGCTGCAATTTCAAAACGTCGGCCGTGCCGGCCGCAAGCTCAAGTACGTACATGGCGGGCGCATTCGGCTGGTAATTGGGACATCCGTCGTCGGTGCGGGTGCAGATGGGTACATGGCGTTCGACGTGCACGATTCTTTTGTTCTTGTTCATCCAGATGATATCGAGCGGGATCCGCGTGTTCTTCATCCAGAACGACCATTCCTGCTCCTCCGCAAAGGCAAACAGCATTCCGTGGTTCTGGGACAGGGACTCGCGAAACATAAGGCCCGTGGCTCGTTTCTGTGTCGTGTCGGCCAGTTCTGCCTGAATCGTTACCCCGTGGGGCGTGGTAATGGAGATGAACGTGCTCGGTAACTTGGTCTGCTCGGATCCGGCCGAAGCCTCCCAGGCGATCAAAGAGACGTGGAGGATGATCACGGCTCCAAGGCAGAGCCGGGGGGAGGCGAGCCGGTCCAGTATCGTTCCTGTCCTCCGGTGAAGCATCACGAAATCCTACCGAGCCTGTCTCCTGCAGTCAAGCGTCACCCAGAGACGAATCACGGGGCTCGCCGTCTGACGATACTGCGGAGCCCGTTGCCTGCGGCCGGATGAATATGAACCGTCCATGGACCGCCCAGTATGAGTCCGGGGTGCCGTCCACCCTCGTCTATCCCACGTGCGCCTGTCCGGAACTGTTGACGCGGGCGGCGCGGGAGCACCCTCATCGCCCGGCCCTGCGTTTCTACGGCCGCACCATCCTGTACCGCGAACTCGAGGTCCTCGCCAATCGATTCGCCCACGCACTCCTCAGGCTGGGAGTCCGGAAAGGCAGCGTCGTCGCGATCATGTTGCCCAACCTGCCCCAGACAGTGATCGCCTACTACGGGGGAATGCGGGCTGGTGCAGTCATCACCCCTGTCAATCCGCTCTACGTCGAAGCGGAGATTGCCTACCAGGTTGAGGACTCAGGTGCTGAGGTAATCCTTGCGCTGGACCAGTTTTGTCCGCGCATTGAACCGCTCCTGAAGCGTACCTGCGCGAAGCACCTCATCGTCACCGGGGTGCAGGACTATCTTCCCTGGCTCAAGCGCTTGGTGTATCCATTCAAGGCGGCCGGCCGGCGAAGTCAGGGAGGCATCGCGCCGGGCCCAACGGTGCATCGCTTTTGCCAAGTCATGGATGGCTCCGCCGCGCCCCCTTCGATCGAGATGAGGACTGACGACGTGGCATTGCTTCAATATACCGGGGGAACTACCGGCGCTCCCAAAGGTGTGATGCTCACGCACGGCAACCTCGTCAGTAATACCTGGCAATGCCGCCACTGGATGCCCACACTGGCTGAAGGCACCTCTGTGTTCCTCGGGGTCCTGCCATTCTTTCACGTGTACGGGATGTCTGCCTGTCAGAATTTGTGCGTCAGCGTCGGGGGGACCCTCGTGTTGCTCCCGCGATTTCAGGTGACGGAGGTCTTGAAGACAGTAGCTGGGGAGCGAGTCACGGTATTCCCCGGTATTCCGTCCATGTACGCGGCTATCAATAATCATCAGCATCTGGATCAGCATGACTTAGGGTCCATCCGTCTGTGCATCAGCGGAGCAGGGCCTCTGCCCTTGCCGGTCCAGGAGCGCTTCGAGGCGCTGACGGGGGCAAGGCTGGTGGAGGGATATGGTCTGACGGAGGCCAGTCCTGTGACTCACGTCAACCCGATCAATCCCCCTACGGGAGGACGGCGGCAAAGGAGTATCGGCCTCCCGTTGCCGGACACGGATGCCAGGATCATGGATGTGGAGACCGGCCGACACGAGCTTCCCCTGGGGGCGGTCGGGGAGTTAGCCGTGAGGGGCCCTCAGGTCATGTGCGGCTATTGGAACCGCGACCAGGAGACTCGGCAGGTCTTGCGGGAGGGCTGGTTGTTCACGGGGGACATGGCCAGACGGGATAGCGACGGGTACTTCTACATCGAAGACAGGAAGAAGGACATGATCAAGTCCGGAGGGGAAAATGTGTTTCCTCGCGAGGTGGAAGAGGTGCTCCTGCGGCATCCCAAGGTGAAGGATGCGGTCGTCGTGGGTCTGCCGGTGGGCCTCCGTGGGGAATTGATTAAGGCCTATCTGGTCCTGAATGAGGGGGAACAGGCTTCGCATGCGGAAATTCTCGACCACTGCCGCAAGGGTCTGGCAAAGTTTAAGGTGCCCAAACGGGTTGAGTTCCGGTCGGAATTGCCGAAAACACTTGTCGGCAAGGTGCTGCGTCGTGCGCTGGTGGAAGAGGAATTGAGCAGATTGGCCCAGGGTGGCAGGGCGGACGAAGTAGAGACGTCGGATGCCTGAGCGTACCTGCGGTCGATAGCGCTACGCTTGCAATCCAACGCGATCCTGTGCGATTCTTCCCCGCAGTATAGATCCTTCGTTGTCACGAGAGGGTGCCAAATGCCATGAAAGAAAAACGCATGGTGCTGTACAAGAAGGGCGTGTTCGTTTGCCCGAAGTGCCGTCAGTCCTATGTCCAGGAAAAGTGGATCGAGGAATGGCGGATCCGCTGTCACAAGTGCGATTATCGCGGCACCCTCACCGAGGTTTCGGTGGAGGAGCACATGGACGAAGAAACGCTGCGTCACTGAACGGATTCCGTTACCTCCCACCGGCTTTGTGCGTGCTCGACGCCCACAGGTCCCGGGTCGGTTCTTCGGAAGGTCTCCTGCCTCTCGCCGTATAGCGGTGATTCTCCCGTGCCCGGCTCTCTCTTTCCCGTACCTCTTCACGTCAGCGACTCAAGAGGCTGCCTATGAATAACTCGATGATCAGATGGCTCGTCCTGGCGTTGTCGGTCTTCATCGAAACTCCTGTGTTACTGGCTGGCGAACCAGCCGCGACCATCAAGATTTTGGTCGCCTACCATTCGGTGACGGGCAACACGGAAAGGATGGCCCAGGGAGTGGTGGAGGGAGTGAAGGCCGTGCCTGGAACGATCGTTGTCCTCAAGCGGGTCCAAGAAGTGACGGCACAGGACCTCTTTGGGGCAGACGCTGTGGTGGTGGGGTCCCCGGTCTACTGGTCGAACATGGCCGGTGAGGTGAAGACCTTCTTCGATAACTGGCAACTCAAGTTCGGGGTGTTCCCGGATTTCAAGATGCGAGACAAGGTTGGAGCCGCTTTTGCGACAGGAGGGCAGATTTCAAGTGGGAAGGAGCTGGTCATGCTGTCCATCCTGGGCGCAATGCTCGGGAATCAGATGATCGTGGTCAGTGGGGGAGGGGCCTTCGGTGCCTCAGCCACGACGGAGGGCGCCAGCCCGGGAATTAACGATAAGGAACTAGACGGGGCTCGGCAGCTCGGGAAGCGTGTGGCGGAGGTAGCGTGGATGGTCAGCCGGGGGAAGTAGGAAGCTCAAGCCGGACTGTGGCAGCGATCGGCGCAAGTCGGCCGAGCATCGGACGAACTGCACACAAAAGTCCCCGTGGCGATGGAAACGAGTTCGTGGATGTTCTTCGCGCAGCGGCCGCAGCATTCTTCGTCTTCCAGGCCAAACGCATCAAACAGCGATTCCGCCGTGACCATACCGGCGAGGACCACTTGTCTGACATCTGTTTCCGTTAAGCCCTTGCAGAGACAGACGTACATGGCGCCATCACTCCTCGATCTTGAATGGATACGCGGCCCCCAGTGACCGCCTGCCGGACCCACGATCCTGAAAGGAAACGATTCTGATAATTGTTCTCAACACGAACGCCATTCTATCCAGGCCGTTTCCCACTGTCAAGAGGAATTTTCAAGGCACTACCGTTAACAGGCCGCTGGGTGGTGGGAAGGCATGAAATCGACAGGTAACGGCACCGCTGATGTAAAAACATCCTTGAATTTCAGTTGCTTGGCGCTAATCCATGGTCCTTTCTAGCTCCTCGACCATTCCGCTGATCGTATCAAATCCCGACTGCCAGAAGCCCTCTGAGCGCATGTTCACCCCGATCTGCCTCAAAATCAGGTCCGGGCTCTTGGAACCGCCTGAGGCGAGCAGTTCCAAGTATTGTGGAACAAAGGGCGCACCCTGTTGCTTGTACTGGTGGTAAAGCGCGAGCACCAGCAAGTTGCCGAAGCTATAGGCATAACAATAGAAAGGACTCGCAAAAATGTGCGGAATCGTCAGCCACTCCCAACGGAACTCTTCCGGTACTGTCACCGCTTTCCCGAACTGTTGCCGTAAATTGGCCAGGTAGGCACCCGCCAGATCTTCCATGGTGGCCCCCCTCGCCAACATCTCGTGAGCAATCTTCTCAAAGATCACGAAGTAGGCTTGACGCATCACTGTGGCGTAACTGTCGTCCAGTTGGGCGAGCAAGAGGCCCTGCTTGACGCCTTTATTCCGTTCCTGCGACATCAGAGCATCAGAGAGAACCCGCTCTCCGAAGACCGAGGCAGTTTCGGCTAGAGGCAGGGTGGCGTGGAAGGTAAACGCCGTGTGAGCGGCGGCCATCATCCCGTGGACGGCATGGCCCAATTCATGGGCAAGCGTCGCGACGTCACGTGCTTCCCCCGTATAATTGAGCAGGATATAGGGGGTGAAGCCCGGCACCACGCTGTAGCAATAGGCCCCGCTCAGTTTCCCTGCCCTCGCACGGGCGTCGATATGTCGCTCCGCAAACACGCGCTGTCCCAGTTCCGCCAACTTGGGGGAGAAGTTCTGGTAAGCATTCAGTACTATCCGCACGGCGTCCGCGTAACGATACCGTTTATGGTCCGATCGATGAGGGGCATAGATATGATACCGGTTCATCGGCTTGATTTTGCAGATACGCCCCTTGAGGTGAAAGTATTCCTGAAAGATCCCGGTGTTCTTCGCGCAGACCTTCAGCAACGCATCGACAGCCTCATCCGGAACATCGTTTGCCAGGTTTCGGGTGGCAATCGGCGAGGTGAATCTTCTCAGCTCCAGGTTTTCCCCTCTCCAGTCGTTGACCAGGGAGGAATAGATTTCGCCGACAACATCATGGTTCGCCGTGACTACCCGGTGGAGTTCTTTGTAGGCGGCCTCTCGTAACCTCGGCCAAGGGCTGCGGACATAGGGGGACAATTGCTCCCGAGTGAGCGTCCTCTTCTTCCCGTTCACCGTCAGCGTGAAAGTCATGCCGTTGGTCAGCACGTCGTAGAGGGTGGTGATAGCGTGCCGACCGGTGACGTTCTTAAGATTGACGATTTTTTCCTCTGGTTCAGAAAGAGTATGGTCCTTGAATCGCCGGATCGTATCCAGGTGGTATGCGAAATCTCCTGAATAGGCCCGCATCCGGACAGCATTTGCCTCATCCACGCTCTGCCACCACAGGTCAAAAAACAGCATCCGGTTCTGCAAGGAGGTCAGGCGCTCTTCCACTTTGGATTTGAAGGAACGAGCCTGGAGATTCTTGGTATCTTCAGAAAACCAGAGATAGGCATAGGCGCTCAACCTGGCTGACGCCGTGACAATCTCTTCGCTGAGGCGGAGTACTTCCAGGAATGGTCCTTCCCGCATTCCCGCATCTAAGCGGGTTCGCCACGCTTCGAAGCGTGAGACCCGGCTGTCTAACTCCTTCAGCACTCTGTCGAAGTCATCAGCCGGACTCTCCAACAATTGCGAGATGTCCCATCGCTCAGGAGGAGATGCCGAGAGCGACCTGGCCGAGGCGGGGTTGAGACCACCGTGTTTCATCAGCTTCCGTGTCATGGCTCGATCCTCCAGAGATCCTCAACAAAACCATGAATGCTCCTAAAAATCATAACACCCCAATCGGCCGTGGAAGAAAATTCTTTTCCGATTGCAAGTCAATGGCATAGAGTAACAATCCCCATCAGAGGATAGCGAGATAACGGGCAATGATAGAATCCTCCCCGAGGATGAGGAGGGCCAACAGGGTGAACGAAAACGAGTTGAATCGAGCCATCCAGTATGTCACGGCAAGGACGTCCTATGGGCGGGATACCGTCGCCGCGATCCTCAGAACTGGATTCGCGGAACTCTCTGCCTTGACTGCTTCTCGGTCGCAGGTCTTTGACCGAGCAACCCTACTCGAATACGTCTGCCGTTGGACCATGAAGAGGACCGGGCAGCCGGAGCCGATGGTTCGAGAAGTCCTCGGGTGTGCAGGTCGATGGTTGGATGAACTGCATGAGACGCTTGTGCGTGAACGCCTGGACTTGCCTGAGGAATCTGGGGAGGAGGCTCGATGATGACTAGGCCTTGGGTCATTCTGCAAGATGGTGGAGAGCTTCGGGACTCAACCAGCAGGGCAAAGGTCCAGGTCCTGGGTACGGTCCCTCTTGAGAGGGACCCCGACGAACTGAACGTGAACGCGGACTCTCAGGTTGCCGGTCTGACCTCTCTCGTTCCACCGAAATTCCGGAAGGGGGGGCGGGGGGGAAGAGGGAGGGACTGGCTGCGTCCCGCGGAAGGCGCCAGGGTGGCGTTCTGCACGGACGGCCCGCTGGCCAGGGGAGGGCGTGACACCAGCGCCTTCCGAACGGTCTGGACCAATTGCCCGGGGGTAAAGGGCTTGGCCAAGGCGGTATTCCCTGTCTGGTCAATGAGGTGGGATATCTCCGAATTCATGGTGTCGCCGGTAATGAATACGAGGCGACGGATGAGGTCCGGGGCGACCCTCTTCAGTTCTGCAAAGAACTCCCGTCCATTCATGCCCGGCATCTGAAAGTCCGAGAGGATCACGGCGGGGTCCTGATAGCCTCCGGTGCCCTGCCGCAGACTCATGGCTTGCCTCACCTGCTGCAGACCTTGCTGAGCGTTTTCGCACACGGTGACTCGATATCCTTCCTGAGCGAGGACGGTTGAAATCAGGTAACGGATACTCCGTTCATCTTCCACCACAATGATGTGCGGGGTCCCCGGTTTTCCTTCGAGGGCCGTGGTCGGCGATGGAGCAGACGTCCCCTCTCCGGCGACCAGCGAGCTGGTCCGAACGGGGGTGGAGGGGGCCGGATTGGGCGGCGATTCAGGTTGGGATGCCCGGTCCGCGGTCTGCAGGCGAAGGCGGAAGCGAGCCCCGCCGCCCGGTGCGTTATCAACCTCGATCGTGCCTCCATTCTCCTGGATGAGCCGGTCGACGATGGCCAGGCCTAGTCCTGTACCTTGGCCTCCCTTCTTTTTCGTGAAGAAGGGGGTGAAGATCCGTCGGCGATCTTCAGATGGAATCCCGGGCCCGCTGTCGATGACCTCCAGATCTACCCAACGGCGACCGTCGGTAGGGTGCCCGGTTTGGCTGGCGATAATCAGGCGCCCTCCCCGGTCCTTCTCCCACATGGCATGCTCGGCATTCGTGATGAGGTTGAGCAGGATTTGCTGCAACTGGGCTTCATCGCAGAGCACCGGCGGAGTCTGCTCCGCCAGGCGCACTTCGGTCTGGATGGCGTGAGCTGCCAGCTCCTGCGCTTTCAGGGAAAGCACGCGGTCGACCGCTTGGCTTATCGACACGGAGGTCCGCTCGACAGGCTGGGGACGCGAAAAGAGGAGGAGTTCCTTGACGATCTGCGCGGCCCGCGCCGCCTCGGCGGCGACCGTCTTGAGCTGCGTCACGAGTCGGGGATCACTGATCTGACCGAGCATCAAGTCGGTATACCCGCAAATGCTCGTGAGGGGGTTGTTCAGTTCGTGAGCGATGCCGGCGATAAACTGTCCCAACTCCTTGAGCCGTTCGGCATGCTGCAATCGGTCGCCCATGTCCTGAAGGCGAGCCTGCTCCTGCTTGCGTTTCTCCAGGTTTTGAACAACGCCGACCGTTCCTAGAAAACGTTGGTGCGGTCCGTGCAATCCCACCGCGTTGACTTCGACGTCGATGACTTTCGCCACGCCGTCTCGACTGTCCTTGTGAAGGAGGCGCAGCTCTAGATTGCGAGTGCCTCTGGCGCCGGTGCGCCGCTCGTTGAAGCGCTGGCCGGCTTTGGCGACATCCTCTGAGTGGATCAGCTTGCTGTAGTGCGTGCCGACCAACTCGCCCGTCGAATAGCCGAGCAGGGTCTCGACCGTGGCGCTGACATAAACAAATCGGCCTTCCTGGTCCAGTTCGTAGACCATGTCGGTCATGTTTTCTATCAGACGCCGATACCGCTCATTGGCGAGATCGAGCCGGGTGCGCAGGTCTTGCTTCTCCAGGACCTCTCGGATGGCAGTCGGAAGTTCCAGGAGATAGGTTGCCGATTTCTTCCAGATATAATAATCCGCACCGGTCCGCATCGCGTGCACGGCGACATCCGAGTCGTTGCGCTCGGCCTGAAGGATGATAGCGGAACGCACCGCGCGCCGCTTCAATTCTGGCAAAACATCGAACCCGCATTGACGCGGGAGCGTTTCGTCCAGGAGGATGACAGGCCACTCCTCTCGAGCCGCGCTCTCCAGCACCTCTTCGGCCGAATACATGGCTTCCACGCGACAGCCGGGGTAGGCCGTGCGCAGGCACTTGGTGATCAGCTTGATTTCCTCGGCGCTATCGCTGGCGATCAGAATGGACGGCAAGCTCTTCGACATGGGTGATCTCCCTAGGGAGGTGTTATGGAAAATCAGGTTACTGTGGCGGGCCAGGCCTGTCAACAAAAACCCTCATTCCGGTCCCATGTGAGGGAGACCGGGGGCCTGGTTCGCCGGGAAGACCGGGACCTGGGGAACCGCGTTGGGTTGGAGGGGGAGCATGTTATGGGAGAGGCGATGATGATATCATGACCTGAGAGGGTCGGCGGAATTGGCGACGGGGGGTGATGGGCGATGATGCGCTTCCGGCGGAGGCGTCGGGCGGGCCGGCCGAGGAGGGGGGCAGACCTCCTCCGTATGCCCAGGAACTCGGACGCTGCGGGTCTGTCCGGGTGGGGAGGGATGCGTGAGATCGAGACCCAGTGGAGTGTGCTGGAGCAGGGCTGCAGTGATCGGGCCGGCCGGGTCAGACTAGCGCGGCTCATCGATCGTCTCACGGGTCTTGATCGAGGCGCAAGGGAGTCGGCACTGGCTGAGATTGAGTTGGCCACCCTGCTGTTCCGCACCGGCTGTACAGTCGGGTTTCTGCCCGAATCACAGGCCCGCACTGCCGATCTGGAGTGCAGGCTTGGCCATGGCCGCTTCTTCGTCGAGGTTACCGCCATGGTCGGTGGCGCGGAATTCCGCCGCCCCATGAATCCCGCGCGGCGATCCCGGTTCCTTCCGCAGACAGATGATGACAGCGGTGGGCAGATCTTGCTCCACAGGTTACTCGCCAGGATTTCCCAGAAGGCCAGACAGCTTTCCGATTACTGCGATCCGGTGGTCCTGGCCATCACGGTGCCCTATCGGGACCATCGTGTGGAGCAACTTGACCTGAAGCAGTTGTCCGGGGCCGTCACGCTGCTCTTGCCCCTTGTTCCGCAGGTCAGCGCCGTCCTGTTGTCGCTCTGGGACGTGGAACCCGCGCCCTCTCGCTCCGGGGTGCGATTGAGCAACGTCCACCTGGTCGAGCGGTCGGCTCAACAGCGCGCCTACCCTCGCGTCCGGCTATTGGTGGAGAATCCTTCGGCCAGGTTTCCACTCAAGGTGGTGGAAATTGACGCGCTGAAGGGTTTGTTGTAATTCGAGGTTGGCTTAGTTCAGCCGAGGCTTTGTTTCAGTAGTTCGAGGTTTTTCGTGACCATTGCGTCGCCGTTCTTGGTAGAGACGGCGATGCCTTGATCGCAGATCTCCCGACAACGATCGGTCTGTCCGAGCTTTTGGAGTGATTGGACCAGGGCGTAATATGCGGCTGAGTAGGTTGGCTTGACCTTGATGCAGCTTTCGAGCGCCTGGACGGCCTCTCCGAAATTCCCGTCCTCCATGTGGGCCTTCCCGAGTCCGAACCAGGCTACATCGTCTTGCGGGTCGAGTGCCAGAACCTTCTGCAGCGGTTCAATCCGGGGATGGGCCACGAGAGGCTCTCCGTTCCGTCGTGAAAGGTCGACTGCTTGCGAGCGTATCACGCGGCGCGCGTCGTTGTCTATACGGTTTGGGCCATGATACGATGCGTCCCGCTTTCACCACCGGGATGTCGGCGGCGAATGAATCCGCGGTGTTGATTCTCTATTCGCAGGGTTCGAGGCAATGGGGCGGACCGGCTTTGTCTACCATCCGGATTACCTGAACCACGA
>Ga0187893_10005888_pt1 | contig 21494 bp, 5 predicted proteins | sample MA1701074metaG_FD_139574 | JGI IMG/M metagenome (GOLD analysis project Ga0187893, IMG submission 139574) | White microbial mat communities from a basaltic lava cave in the Kipuka Kanohina Cave System on the Island of Hawaii, USA - MA170107-4 metaG ...
CGGAGGAAATACACGTCGTGGGAATTGTTGAACGTCGCAGCATAGGCGACGTTGACTCCCTTATTGTCCGACACCTGGTGATAGTCATCGCCGAGCTTGCCCCGGGCGAAACCGGCGTTTGTAAAGGCGGGACTGACCGGAACGTTCTTGGACCACGTCCGCCCGCCGTCGGTCGACGAAGAATAATAGAGCTCCGACCGATGTACAGTTCCCGTGCTCCGCGTGTCGTTCCAGGTCACGTCGATGCGTCCGTTGGCAGCGACGGACATGGTCTGGAACCACTGCATGGAGAGCGCGCTGGGTTCGTCGTCGTTGATGACGATCGGCCGACTCCAATCCCCATGCCAGTCCTTCGTGCGCAGGAAGATTAGGTCCGCCCGATCGCCGCCGTAGTTTCCTTCAAGCGGGTTCATGCGACCCCGTGTCAATACGTAGATGTCCCCGCGATTCGGGCCATTGGAGTGATCGTACGCCACCCAGACTTGTCCGGACAGCCCTTCCGCATTTGGTGCCCCGCCGGCCTCGAAAAGCGCCGTATGCATGTATGTGGCATCAAATGTCGAAAGTTCAACCGATGGATCCTTGGCGTCGTCCGACATGTATAAGCTAACCGCATATTGCCCCATCTGCCGTGAGCAGGCGACCTCCAGGCCCGACCGTGGGCGTGTATCCGTATACCTGGCTCCCTCTTGCCCATTGAAACGACTCTCCGCCATCAATGGACCTCAGGTATGCGCCCCAGGTATTAATAATATAAATGTTCCCATGCCCGATCCCCTCCGTTGTATCAATAATCATCCACGGTTTGTCGACCAAACTGTCCGCCGCCCGCGTCTGGAGAGGCCAGGAGATTCCGCCGTCAAATGACCGAAACACGCGCAAAGCGTCATAATTAATCGTCACATAATAGAATCGCCCTTCGGCATCGGACGCGAGAACGGGGTCGCTTCCCCAGACGCCGGGGTCAAGCGTCCCTTGGAACACCCACGTTTGCCCGGCGTCATGCGAGTAGGCCCAGCCCGCTTCGCGCAAGTCTTCCTCGGGCGCGTCGAACTGACGCCAACCGATGGCGATCTTCCGCGAATCCGTCGGGTCCACGGCGATGGAAGGTTCGTTAGCCGCGTCGCCGAGAATGTTACATCCGCGATTGTTTACGTTTACCTGCAAACTCCGATAGCCGTCCCTATCCCATGAACCGCAACTCTGGGTAGGAGAAGTCGGCAATATCAGGTCGGGTTGAGCAAATGCTGGTTCTCGTGCAATTGCCGCTAAAATACAAACGCACATCGAATATGTCTTGAACCTCTGGAATCCTCCTGACGCATTCCCACGGATTTCCCCGGCATTTTCCGTGCCAGGCGGCGCTGATTTTTTCAAAGGGCTTGAGAAAACAGGAAAATCCGGCGGTTTTTGTGGGAGGGATCGCCCATTCATGCGTCGGTGTGCGCGGGGAACATCAAGGAACGCGCGAATCCCGTGCTGGTTTTGTATGCGTGCGGCGAGCCGACCTGCTTTCGGGCTTCCTTACCCTTTGGTCCCGCCGGAGGCGAGTTGACCGGGCTTTGGGCTACCTATTCAGTCGCCCTTCGGGTCGCCGTCAGCCCCCCTGTTACGAACGGAGGCCGCAAGTCACCCGCCACAGGTTATCGCGCACTGCGCTAGTACAGGATTTCCCCCGCGAAGTCGGGTCCGAGGGGCGGGGCGGTTTCCCAGCTTTTTCGCACGAGTCCAAGGCCATGCAGGCAGGTTTCAAATTCGTCGCTGAGGTTCCGAAAGAGCACCGGCGGAGGCACATAGGAATCGCCGGCCATCTCGGAAACGATGGCGTAGGATTTTTTTCCCTGAGCCACATAATTCAAAAACAGGTCCGTCGATTTCCGGCTTGCAGCGCGCAAGTGTTCCGGATACATCCCCGCCCAGAACAACGAGTAGTCGCCGATGTGGCGATACACGGTGCAATCGCGCTCCTGTTCATTCAAGGGGCGCTGGGTCTCGTGGAGCATCAATTGCACGGCGACCTGTTCCAGAGTCTTTTCGGCGGCGTTGCGGAGGACAACGAGGCGATCCATGCGCGTAAAGTCGACCAGCAGATCGACCATGTAGTCGGTCAGGCGCGGGTCGCACATGCCGACCTCGGCGCAGAAGACCTGCTCGACCTGACCGGCGAAGAGCCTGCGGAGCGGATGATCCTTGGCGATGGGTGTCATGGGAAAGGCGTCCTTTCCGGCGCGTTGCTCGCTAAACCATCTCGCGCGGCCGAAACGCCGGCGATCTCCAGCGCGGCGGCTCGACAATACCAACAAAAAGATTTCCCAAGACTACTCGTGTGGAGGGGCAAAATGGCCCGCTCGCTCTCCCGGCGACTTCGCCAGAGGCAAAGTCTTGGGCTTCACGCTCCTTATTCAGTCGCGTTCAGGGTCGCGGCTCGGTTCTTTCAGGCGCTCGAAACACCCAATCAATCGTAGGATTTCGGACGTGTTGAGGCAACAAAAATCGAGGAGCGATTCGCCTATTCGTCCCATAAGCGGCGGAAAATCCAGGGGGAAAACTCGTGACTGCGCAAAATGGCGCATGCGCGAATCATGGATGAATGGGCGTCGATCGCGAGTGAGCCAAGCCGCCGATCGCAGAACCCGTCGCGTCGTCCGGTATCAAGGAACCTTGATGGTGACGCCGGTGCTGACGGAATAGCTTTGGTCGAGCGTGCCGCTGGCGGAAACACCCACGTTGACCGCGCCGGTGTTCACGCCGAATCCGAAGGATCCAGATACGCTGGACACGCCCTCTGCATCCGGTGTCATGGAACCGCTGACGGATTGCGAAAACATTCCGCTGGAATAAGAAAGCCCCAGTCCCAGACCTGGGACGTAGACGTGTTGAGCCGGATCGTCGCCCGCGGCGGTCATGGTGGACAGGTCAAGCTTTGGACTTAAACCCACCGTTCCACCGCCGAGGCCGAACGATATGGTGGGGATCGGCGTGGGAAGGTCGGTGTCGTCGAAGGCAAGGCCGATGGCGAGGCCGGCGTATCCGATGATGAGGGGCAGCTTGAATTCCCAACCCGTGTTCTTGTCGATGATGTCCCAACCTTTTTCTCCGCCAATCTCGCCTGCGGCGCTGCCCACGTCGCTTACAAAGCTCTCGGCTGCCTCGTTGCGCTTGTTCGGATCGGGATCGTTCAGGGCTCCGCCCTTGGAAACAGCAATGCCCTGCGCTTTTTCATTTGTTTTCTGGATCACGTCCGGGACGGCCGCGACGGTGTCGTTGACGATTTCCCCAACGGGTTCGGGGTTTGCGGGCGATTCGGAAGAATCGTCGTCGCTCTCGGTGGGATCCATCCCCGTGGGATCGATGAATCGCAGCGGATTGTTCCTCGCGTAGGCGTAGGCCCCAGTCACCTCGACTTTTTCGGCCCAGTTGTCGTAGGAGACAAATCGCCCGATGGTGGGGGCATAATACCGCGCTCCGAGAGAAACCAGTCCGGACTCGTCGTCGAGTTCGCCGCCGGCGTACAAATAGCGCGGGTCGAAGTCGACTCTCTCGTTATGTTCATAACGAAGTCTTCCGAAAGGGTCATAGGCGAATTCGGCAATGAGTTGCCCGTCCGCGTTGGTGACCACGTTGGTCGATCCCACATGGTCGGCATGATAGAAGTGCACCCGCGGCGGATCGATCTCATCGGACCAAGCGGTCTCGGTGCGAACACCGACGATCTCGCATAGCGTAAAGGCGATCAGAAAGGTGTGCTTCTTCTCGATGCTGAAATTGCAATTCAGATTCATCATGGGTCATCGGGATCGCGGGGTTGGGACAATGCGTCGCGGATACCGTTGAAACTGATGCCGATGCTTTCCGCGCCGGCGGCCAGGCTGCCAATAATCGAAGTTTCGGTTTCCGACGCCCCTCCCGCGCGCATCACGTCGGCGACTTCATTGGCGTTCTTGACGACTCGATTGTACCAGCTCGTGTTTTTGTCAATCTGTTCGGCGGCGAGGGTCCCGCCGCCATACCCGACCGATCCCGCGAGCCCCACCGGTCCACCGAAGATTCCCACCGCGCCCGCGGTCGTATCCGCCACGCCGCCGACGATGGCGCTGGATTCGTCGGTTCGCCCCGAGACGCGATCGTCGATGGCGACGGCTGTCAGTCCCAGGCTTACACCCGTTGTGACCACACCCACCACGGTTCCGAAGGTTTTCAGGACGCCAGATACTTTCGCCGGACCCTTTTCGAACGCCCCTTTGGCCGCGGCTAGAGCGCCGTCATACTCGGTGACGATCGTACCGGCGGAATTCCGCAAATAGCTGAACAATTTGACTTCGTTGGACAGTTTTTCGACGTGGACTTCGGCGGCGGCCTGCGCGGCACCGACCGTTGTTGAGACCCAGGTCGATACCTTCGAAATCTTGTCCGAGAGCCCAAACGGGTCCAATCCAGTCGGGTCGATCATCACCATCGGCCGATTCAAGGCATAGGCGTATACATTGAGTTTCGCGGGAGAGGCGGGATCGTTTTTTTCCACACGAAAGGGATCGACTTGCACGAATCTCCCCGCGAGAGCATCGTAGAATCTTGCCTCGAAGTAGTGGAGACTGCTTTCGGCGTCGCGCTCCTTGTCCGTGAATTGGTAGTAAGGGTCTGCGCCGCCGATTTCGTGGTAGGCGTGCCGAGGCTGACCGAACGGGTAATTGTAGAATTCAGAGACCAGACGGCCTTCCGCGTCAGTGACTGCGTTGGTGGAACCGAGGTGGTCCGGGTGATAGAAGAAGATCGTCTCGTTTGTAGCCGGTGCGGCCGGCTGCGCCATGAGCGGGGCGGCACCCAGCACGACGCCGCAGACGAAAACGCCGGTTTGAATGGAAGCAGGCGGCATCACTGGCCACTCAGGGGTAGAGTCATGTCAGAAAGGTTTTTCAGTGCATCGAGCATCGGCTTGCTGGCGCCTTGCTGCGCGGCTGCCTGCACGGCCTGTTGGTGCTGCCCGGCGAAATAGAGGTGTAGCTGACCGATGCGAGCGCGCTGACCGGATTGCGCCATATTGAGCAATATGTTCGCGGGTCGTTTGGCTCCGAAGGCCAGGTGTTGAGCGAGAAGCCCCTGGCCTTGGTTGGCCAGTTGTTGGGCCGGTGTCGAGGGATTATAGGACTTCATCGCGGCCGCGAGCCTGGGATTTGTGATGGGTGGGGCCTTCACGCCGGGAATGGGCTTCCCGATCTCGACAGGGACCCACTCGGGCGCCGCGTTTGGGGCCGCGCCCTGGACGAACGGCGTGGCGGCGGTCCGCTCGATATTGACGATACCGTTGACTATTTTTCCGACGACTTTGGCGAAGCTGACGTTGATGGCTACACGAACGGCGACTTCGTTCGTGGTCTGGCTGGTCTGCGTTGGCGCCGTCGGCGACTCCGGAGCGTTGGCGGTGTTGGCGCCGCCGAAGAAATCCACCACGGTGCCGATCGCGGTCGCGGCGAGAAGCTTGACCGTGTCGCCGAAGCTCTCGTGATACTCGGGCGTGTCGTAGCCGGGCGAATACACGGGTGCATCCTGCAGGCCGGAGGGATCGACGAAGGCGAGCGGATTGTTGTGTACATACGAATAGGGGTGAAGCCGTTGGGGAGTGGACAACGCGGCAGTAGGATCTTCCGTAAAGAGAGGATCGGGCGTTAGGAAGCGGTCCACCGCGTCGCTGAGATAGCGGGCTCCGAAATACTGCAAGTCGCTCTCCTTATCTCGCTCCTTGTCCGTAAATCCATAGAAAGGGTCGATACCATCGCGTGCATAGTAGGCGTGCCGAGGTTGACCGAACGGGTAATTGTAGAATTCAGAAACCAGACCGCCGTTGGCGTCCGTGACCACATTGGCCGAACCGACATGGTCGGGATGGTAGAACGCGGGCCACGACGCTTCGCCGTCGAATGCAGCTGCCGTTGCTTCGTTGCCGACGATCCAATACCCGCGGCCGGGGGCGAGACCGTGCAGCGTGTTCAGAAAGTCGGGTGTGTCCGAATGGAACGATTGCCAGCCGATCTCATCCCCTAGGTATGCATGGATTGATCGGATGCCCGTTTGCTTTGCGGAAAACTCGCCGGCCGACGAAACCGCCATACCCGGTAGACCTACGAGCCCCAGAGCCAGGTTTGCCTGTTCGTTTCCAACCAATGCGCCTTCGAGGAACCACTCGGCGGCCTCAGTCATGAAAAGCCAATATCCCCGATTCGGCAGCAGTTCCGTCAAGTTGTTTCCGCCGCCCTCCGGCCTGTACTCGTCGTATTTCACTCCATTGTGCCCAAAGACGGCTGTGCATTTTCCGTTCAATCCGGCCAGCAAGATCGCGGGTTCCGCGGCGCCGGAATCTACCTGAAAACTGATGAGATTCCAGCCGCGCGTCAGCATGATTCGTTGCGCTACTGCCTGTGGCGGCGGAATGATACCCTTGACTTGCGCAACCCGCGGCGCGCCGGCAAACACATATTTGAGTACTTCTCCATCTCGGATTTCAGTCATTTCACTGACGTAGCTTGTTTGACTTCCATTCACACGTTTGATGACTCGGCGATTCGTCCAATCGTAAAGATATTGAATGTCGTAACCCGGTTTATCAATGCGTCCCAGTCGATCCCTGAAATCGTACGCATAGATATCGCCGTCATTGGTAATCATGTTTCCATTGGCGTCATATTCGTACGCACGCTGCGACGGACCTCCCGTGATCTCCGTCAGTGCATGTGGTCCCGGCGGATCCGCCGCGGAGCGACCCACTCGATTGAATGTGCCCAAAGCGCCGCCGACGGACATGGCACCGAGATTTACGTTAGAATCGGCAATGTCTGGGCTCACTTGACTCACCATGTTCCCAAGTCGGTCATAATCATAATCAATTATCCCGTACCCTTCGCCAGTCGCCCGAATCAGGCGATAGCAGTTGTCCATTAAAAAGCTCGCCGTTTGACTTCTGGCGTCTCCGGCAGGGAGCGCCCGATTGTCGTCTATTTGAAGGATATTCCCGGCGTCATCGTAGGAATACCGCAAATCCTGAAGAGACTTGCCATTGGATTGCGTGACCATGCGCGTCATTCGCAATCGAGGATCGTACTCGTATTCAGTCACTACCCCATTCGCAAAGTCCATGGAAGCGCGCTGCCCCGATGCGCGATAGTCGATGTCGGCGATGAAGTGGGGTATACTCTGAAGGAGTCCGCGTGCATCATGTTGAAATCGCGTGACTCCCCCGTCGGGATAGACGTACTGGAAAATGCGGTCGAGACTGTCCGCCAGCGTAACCGTCGTCCAGTCCTCGGTCGACCCACCCGGTTGGGCTATGCGCTTGACCGTGGTTTCCAGAACGCCGCGTGCGTTATAGCCGCGATATTCCGCACCGGTTAAATCCTCGACCAGCGCGATACGGCCGCGCGTATTGGAGAGCAGTGGAAAATCGTGGCCGGCGCGGTCATATTGAAATCGGACATCGGGCGTTCGATGAAGACTCAGCGGAGCATCGTCGTCCAGGTAGTCTTCAGCCAGAATTCGGTTCGTGCCGTCATAGACGTACTGCACCTGTTGAGCCTTGGCGTCAACAGTGGAAATCAAATTGCCGGCGGAGTCGTACATATACTCCGTTTTTCCCCGGTCACAGTCGTTCATAAAGATTTTACGGCCCAGCCCGTCGTAGCGCAGGTACTTTATGTTCCCCTTGGCATCTTCAATTTCAGCGAGCAGATCAGGAAGGGCAAACCGATAGCGCGTAATAAACGTGCCGGAATCCGACGTTGAAAGAGTCTCGACTTCCTGAACTTCAACCAATCGGTCGAGTCCGTCGTAAACCGTCGTCTTCGGCGTTTGGAAATGCGGGCTGGCGGGATCACTGTCCTCGCCGTCGTATTCCACTGTACGGAGTGGAAAATACTCTTTCCTCGTCCGTGAGGTCAATCCATCGGCATCGGGTGGCGAGATTGACTCCACCAGCCTTCCGGCGGCGTCGTAGCGGCTCAAGGTGGCGGCCTCCGCAGGCGCGGGATGTTGCCACTCGTCTTGAGCGTCGTAAGGGACGCCGAAATAGGGCTGATGGGATTTCCAAACCGTACCTCGCGTATTGTAGTGCGTGACGCCGGTCATCACCGGTCCACCGGCTTCGAAAGTTCCCAGCGGTCTGCCCAGGCCGTCGAAGTACTTCGCGTTCGCGACCGTGGGGGAATTCCCCTCACGGGCGTGAAGTGTTGTTTCAATGCCGCTTACCGGTGCTCCGAGGTTGTATTGCCAGCGTCGTGTGGGATGGGCCGGATCGTCGCCGGGACGGATTTCCGCGCGTAGCCGACCGACCGAGTCGTACAGGAATTGCGTGGCGACGCCGTTAAAGTCCGTGACCATCGTCGGCGTTCCGAATCCCAGGTGATAGGCGGCGGTCACTTCCAGGTCCGGGGATCCTGATCCTATGACGACGGTCTCGCGCACGGGAAACTTCGAAAGGAACGGGTCATACGCGATTCGGCGTTCATGTCCATTTCCGTTCGGACGGCCGCCCGCGTTCAATTCGGCGTTGGGATCGAGTATGACGATGGCGTTCCCGAATTCGTCAAATTCCTGACGAAGCAGGTTCACGACGCCGGCGGGTTGACGCGGATCGCCCCGAAGATATGACCTCTCGATCAGCGGCGGTACGCCGCCATCGGATATCACTCCCTCGCTGCGGTGCAGTAGGCCTCGGTCGCCGACCTGCCCCAGGGCGAGTCCCTGAAATGGCGCCCCATCATAGTAATTTCGGGTTTCGGAAACGAACGCCCCGCCTTCGCCTCCGGCGCGCTGCATCGTGCGGCTCACCCGATCGACGATCCAACCGGATTCATTCGTCGCATATTCGTACCCGGTGTACAGGTCATCATCCGGATTGGCGGTGTCGCCGAGCTTGAGAAGAAAACGGACGTTTCCGACAGCATCGAGATCCAACTGTTGATCAATATGCTTGTGAACACCGGGGTCGGATTGACGTTCCATGATCGTACGACGAATTCCAATCTTGACCGGCTGTCGAACGTCGCGAATGAAAGGGTCCTCCGTCTGGTACAGGTCTCCGAACCTCGTTGGGAGCAAGCCGTCACCTGCCCGGGCGGCGTTGCGAATGATCCAGTCGTGTTCCTCACGACTGAATACCACGGCGGGATCGGCGAAGGCGCCGTCTCGAGAAGCATCATCCGGCAACGAAGTTACTTCGCGCCACAGTTCGACCGCCTTGAGCGGTTCCTCCTCGCGTCCGCTCCAGACATCGGCCTCGTCGACTTTGCCGTCGCCGTCATTGTCGAGGCCGTCCGGCGCACCGGTGTGGAACCCATAGCGAGTCACCAGCGTCGGCGCGGATGAGCCGCCGAATCGCTCGTCCCCAAGGTCGAATTGTTTGACGAAGGCGAACCCGCGAAACTGCTTTTCCAAGGGATCATAATACCCATCGCGATAGATGTAATCAGTGATGTATGCGTCGCCGTCGGTCCCCTCGTCCAGGTATCCATCAAGATCGAGTCCAATGGAATTGGAGACGCGCGAGACCACGGATACCGGCACAGGCAGAGTAACGGACCAAGGATGACCGGCGTCCAGGGCATCCACCAGGTATTCCGTGCTGCTGCGATATTCTATCGTGGTCTTTCTGCCATAACCGTTGGCGATTCCGATCAGTGCATTGCGGAACGCCGTACCGGCGATCAGTTCGCCCAAATCCACGGCCTGCAAGCGCGAACCCGGCGAGCTCGAATCCGCATAGATGATGTCGGTGGTTCCGTTCCCATTGATGTCCGCGAATCGAGTGACGGCGTTGGGCGTCGCGGGCAATGACGTGATGGTCCTTAGCGGCGCGAGACTGTCGTTACCCATATTCAGCCAAAACCATAAATCCGAGCCTACGGCGCGCTCGACGACGAGGTCCGCCAATCCGTCGCCGTTCACGTCCGTCAAGCTGGCACGCTCCAGGTTTCCGCCGGGCGCGTCGTCAAGGGCCTGATCCGGGATGGGTAATACCGCGGATTCGTCAAACCGTCCGAAGCCCATGCCCGCGAAAACGACGACGCGGTCCGACAAGACCTTGACTAGATCGGTGAGCCGATCGCCGTTCATATCCGCAAGATGAACGCCCGTGTCGGAAAAATCGACGAAAGAACCGTTGTAGAACGCCCCGTCGGACAATGTCGCGTCGGAAAACGATCCGCCGTCCTGGTTGAACCAAACTGAGTAAGCGCCCTGATCGCTTCGGATTACGTCTATTCGCTTGTCAAAGTCAAGATCCGCGGTGCGAATGGATTCCCCACCGGGGCCGAACGGCGCCGGCGGAGGCGAGTGATCCACGGACATCGGGCGGCCCAATTCCCATTCGAGACGACCCGAATTGGCGAAGTATTCCACGGCGCCTTCCGCGGAAACGACCAGATCGGCGACGGAATCCCCGGTCATATCCGCCAGGTGAACGCGCCCTTCTGATAGCTCGTAGGTCAGCGCGCGATTCTCGGCGGCAGTGACGGCGACGGGGCCCTCCCAGGCGATGGCTCGGGATTGATCCGGCTGCAAGCGCTCGCCCCGGTTGAGGTAGGCAAGATGTCCTGCGTCGGTTACCACCAAATCGGGAAGGGAGTCGGCGTTGATGTCGAGAAGCTCCACTTTGGAATTGTCCATCACGACGGGCGGCTCTTTCACGGCGCCGATGACATGACCCGCGGCGGCCAGGACCAAAGGCTTGTCCGTGGCGGCAAGGGTCGCGTACGAAAACGTTGTAGGGGGCAGGCTCGTGATTCCATCATCGCCGACCTGCGTCACGGAACTCAGCAACGACCAATGGGGGTGGGCGTCATAGCGAAGGTCGTAACGACGGATCAGCGTTTCGTCGTAAAGAACATCGACGCGGGACAATCGCCGCGTGGAGCGCACGCGATACCCGCTGCGATAGTCGGTCCTCGAATCCGGCCGATTCTCGTAGATCAGCCGAACACTGTAGGTGTGCGCCCACGGCCCCGAACCGGGTCCGTAGCGGATTGCGCTCAGGTATATTTCGCGGTCGATTTCACTGTGCAGCTCATATTCAAACTGAATGACGTTTCCGTGCGTGTCCGTATGCCGATCGAGATGCCATCGAAAGACGCGATTTCCGTCGATATCAGAGAGGCGGGTCGTCGGCGACGAACCGAATTGCATCTTAACGCCGCTGCGCGTATGGGCTTCCCAGGAATCGCCGATTCGGCGATACCGGACAAAGGTTCCTTCGGCTTTGGGGAAGTAGTAGCCGTTACGAAGTGGGACGAGCTCTTCGCCGCTGACGCCGACAAAACGATCGGGCAGTTGACCGGGGCCGGGCGAGTCGATGTATCGTGGCAGACCCCGGTCGACCTGTCGCCTAATGCTCGGAACGTCCAGCGCCCAGCCGATGCCCGCCGGACCGTACCCCTGTCCGCTGTCGTATTGCAGGGCCAATTCCGGCGTGAGCCCGGCAACGCCGGTTGGAAGTGTAAATCGAATACGATACTTGGCGGTCCCCGTGTTCAGCGCCGGTTGAAAGGCATCACCTAGCCCTTCGAGCGAACCCGGTCCGCTGGGACGGGAAATCGCATTGGGCGACACGCCATTCTTGTCCTCGCCCATTGCAGTTGGAACGACTCCGCAGATGAGCGCGGCCCCGAGTAACGCGAAGCGATTGTTCGTAGACCAGCGACCCATACGCCGCTCCATGACCCCTGCAACACTATTTGTCCGCCTTTTCCTCGCCGGAAGTCAGTGTCTGCCCTCCAAGGCAGCCGCTGTAGCCGTAACTCTTCATCACCAATTTGATGTCGCGTACGCCCGTGCCGCCCGCCGTATTGCTATTTATGAATACATTGACTCCCTGCGCCGGATCAGCGCCGAGTAATTCCGACCCGGGTATGATCAGCAACCAGCGCGTATTCCACATGGATCGGCCTGTGAGTTTGTAGCTCACATCCGTGCAGGCAGGGTCGCCGTTGGCGCAAGCGCCCACGGTCGGAATAAAACGCCGCCGCACCAGCGCGGAAGCGCCGCCGTCCAGTGCATCCCACGGCATCCAACCCGATGCGGACAAATCCTGCGTCCCGAGCGCAAACGGCACGGGCAGCGTCTGATCCAACAGGTGCCATTCGCGAATCGGAGCATCGGGACAGGACGGCGTTCTCAAAATGTCCGCGCCGACGGGAACCAGATAGACGTTGGCCTGCTGGTTTAAAGGGAAACCCGGGTAATTGGAGAACCGCACGGCGTGCGAGTGCAGTTTGACCGCAAAACGGTCCGACGGCAGAGTCGCGTCGCCGGTCGACGGCCAACCGAAGAAGTTCAGCGCGGACTGCACCGTCGTGCCGAATGGAATCACAATGGCGCGATTGTTCGGGATCGCCGGCTGCAACGGCTGGCAGTATTGCCGGTATTCCTGCAGCAGATTCAGATCGTTGACCACGTAATTCGATAGAACGCTTCGCCACTGTCCGTCATAGGAAACCGAGTTTGGAATCCGGAACAGCTCCCAACGAAGGCTGAAGGTGCGGTTTATTTCATTGAATGTATTAAATCCCAATTGCGGCTCGATGGCGTTCCAGTTGGCCAGCAGTTCCGCCAGGCGTCCGGCCAGCCCGTTTCCGACCAGCGGGGCGCCATTCTGTGTCACGCCGAGCACACGCTCCTTGACGATTTCCGAAAGGAACTCGCGTCCGCTCTGTCCATTCGTTCCCAGTAGATTCGTTTCGTAGTCATACGCGCGAGCCGTCAAGTAAGCGTATTGGGCCGCCATGTCGAACTGCGCGCGATACTTTTGCAGCGCGTCGTTGCGAAAGATTCGGAAGGCCATGTCCTGATAGCGATACTGACTGATGTCCTCCGCCGTGCGTTGATGGAACGCCAATCGTTCCTCCAGCAGTCTCAATCCGCGGCCCACGGCGCTGTGGTAGCGCCCCGTGGCTTGATTGACAGCCTCCTGAAGTTGGAACAGCTCCAGTCGCATGGAGGGTAGCGACCGAATCAGCTGCTGCAGTACGGCGACTTGCTGTTCGACCTGGTAATTGCCCTGCCAGCCTGTGATCTCAATATTCTGCTCAGAGGCTGCTTCGGCAAGATCATTTTGCAATCGCAATTGCTCCACGGCCTGGTCCATGGCCAAAACTTCGAGCGCAGCCGTAGCCACAGCTCCGAGCCCGAGGATGCCTCCTCTCGCGACCGATGTAGCGTCCGTCGCCAGTCCCACGCTTTTTGGAAGCAATTCTGCGCCGGCGGAGGCGAGCGCGGAGTTAAGGCTCGCCGCATTTCGCCAGTTCAACTGCCACCGCAGTGCGCTTTCGATTTGAGAGTGAAGGCTGCTTTCTTGTTGTAGCCCTTCGTTGCGAACCCTGAGAGTATCGCGGTTCAATTCATATAGTGACTCCAGCAAATCCGCCTGGTCCTCGATCTGGTCGATCTGGGTCTCGTAATTCTCCAATCCCTGTAGGAAACGCCCGAGCGTCTGAAGCAGCTCACTGCGGGCAAGCTGGATCTCTCCCGGCTCGGGGCGAGAGGTCCACCCTTGCGGCTTGATCAGTCCCAGGCCGTTCGTGGAAACGTTGAAATCAATCGCTACGTCGTTGGATATTACGTCGCCGGTGGTCGTATCGATTACCGGTTCCGTCAATTCCACGCTGAGCGTAATGCTTGATGGCGCGCTCTCGCCGAGAAGCACGGAAGGTTCGACGTATTCGAAATGATAGAAATCCCAACCGGCATAGCCCGGGGCGTACGCGCCTCCCGGCCCGATGTCTTCTGGATAGGGCCTTCCGAAGATTTCGATGAGCCGGCTGGTGTAATCCATTTCCTGCTGTTCGACCAGATCGGAGAATTGGTCGACCCGATCCTGCAGTGCGCGCAGGCGTCGCGTGTTATCATTCGCATAGTTGAAAGCCACGACGGCATTGCCCAGGGCCCCGGCCGCGCGTTCAAAGACCTGTTCAAAGTGCGTCTTGCCTTGCTCGATTTCATTAGGATTCAATCCGAACGGCACGACGTTCGCGGCAAGTCCGAGCGGATTCAGACCAGCATCGGCGCGGTCCATCGTGGACTGTATTTCCAAGAAAGCCGCCGCTATCTCCCGCAGTTCGGTGACCGTGGTCCGGTCGATTTTTCGGATGGTGTTCGCGTGATCCGGGTCGTCGTCCACATCGTCGAGCAGCGCGTTTATCGTCACCCAGTCAAAATAGGCGCCCTGTCCGGCGCGTCGGGCCCACTCGGATACGCCCCATGCGCGACTGACGTTTGAATCCGGGTAGCCGTCTTGTGCCAGGGGATCGGCGTCATATTGTCGACGGAATGTAAGCGAGGTAATTGCCGCACCGGTGCGAGCGCGGGCGGCCGCAGCCTGTGCGAATCGCCGTTCGTACTGAAATCCGACGGGAACCGGTTGACCCGCCACGAGCACCGCCTCAGTGGAAATGATCCATTCGAAAACCGGATGCCGCAGCAATGTATAGAACTTTTTGACTGAAGTAAGGTAATGCCCCCATGCGTCACCGTGCCCCTGGGGATAAAGAGTTCGAGCGTCGGTAACGTTTGTCACCTGGTAGTTGTTCGCATAAGCCACTTGCCCATGTCCGCTGGTGAAATTCCAGGGAAGTCGCCCATACACGGTGGCAATCGGGTTCCCCAGAGGATCTAGGTCCGGCGGACGAACCAGATCGCGGCCTCGCAGCAAGGTTAGTTCCTCATCGAGGATCGTTGGCAATTGATCCTCGAAGCAGAAGGCCGCGTGCGGATCATACGTCGGCGGCGGGTCGCCGGCGCCGGCGAAGAGTCCGATCGTCGGATCGGAGGCGTCTGCGAAGGCTTCGTTGCCAAGCAACAGGTATAGATCAACGACCTTGGAGGTGACCAGAAGCAGCGCTAATGTCGCGGGATCATAATTGACGCCGACGTCAATGCTGAACTGGCGTCCACGGCGAAGCACTGTTTCATAGATTTCAATCAGTCCGCGGTCATTGATGTTCGCCGGCGTGCAGTTGAGCGCGACGGGGGCTTCAAAGCGGATTCCCGCCTGCTGGATCATGTCCACATAGGTGCTGGCGCTGCCGGTGTGGAAGTCCGCCACGCGCTGGTCGAAGGGATTGATTCCCCGAACGACGCGCTTAATCCACCCTTCCGCCAGTTGCGGATCCGACCAGTCACTGATCAACGTGCCATCATCAAAGAGCTGCTGACCCGGCCAGGGATCCGTGCCCTCATTGCAGTTTCCACTGCTGCAAGCGCAGTTCCCGTATCCACGATAACGCACTCTCCACCACGAGTCCGCAAGTGTAAACGGTGATGCGCCTTCAATGATGATTTCCCGCAGTCCCTGTCCATTGATGAAATCCGAAGGTGGGTTGTAATCATTCCACGTCGCCAGTTCCGGCTCGTTTGGATCATAGTCCGCGGACCACTGCCACTGATAAGTCAATTGCTCCGGTTCGCCGCCTCCATCAATCGTGTGCTGCAGCACCTGCTTTTCGTTGAACGGACACAGCGGCTGCAGCACGCGAATCTGCCCGCGATCCGGCGGACAGTCCACTCTCCAGACTTCGACGCTGACCGGAAGCGGCGCACAATCCTCGTCGTTTTGAAACGCAAACGTGATCCAACCGGGCTCGACGGCGTTGTCACCGACCGACACCACTTTTGCGGCGGGTTCGGCAAGAGGTATACTCAATTGGGAATGCGACTGCGATCGTAGACTGTCGATCGCGGCTCGAAACGCGCCGTCGGTGCTCAGAGCGCGGAGCAATTCCCGATCCCGATCGCTCATGATGCCTCTATAGTAGAGTCGTCCCAGCGAATGCCTGATTCGATCGGGCCATTCGCCACCGCCGCCGATTTCGCCGCCGACCAGATGCGGCGGAAGCTTTGCGAGGTCCGCGTCGGGAGGCAGAACCGGAAAATCGACGGAAACCTCATAGGTGGGATCGATGATCCGAAGTCCCACGGTGTCGTGGATGACTTCGACCGGGCCGCATTGCCCGGTTACATCCACGGCGGCGCCGGCATGCAGCGGCCGGGCGCAAGCCGGGTCCGTCGGATAGGTGCAATCGGGCGGGGCGGGCGGCCAGGAAGGATAATAGAAAATCGGCCATGGGGTGGTTCCATCGCCCCCTTCGGCGAACGCTCGCCACGCCTGGCAACCGCCGTCCGCGGCCCAGTTTTCCCAGAGATAGATTTCGCCAATGCTTTGGTTATTGAACCCGTCGTCCGTGGTCTCCTCCACAGCCCAGACTCCGCCCGTTCGATCCACCCAGAGGGCGTCTCCTATTATGGTCGTAAACGGTTCCGGAGGATTCCCCGAATCCAAACACGCCGCTGAAGCGAAGTTCACGGGAAAAAGCGGATCGATGGGTAGTCCCGCTACCACGGGAAGTGGGTGGGCGGGGTCCGAGGGATTGGGAAAGTCGTGGTATTCGAAGAAGTAGGGGTCCTGCTCGGCCACCACGAGATGCACGCCCATGCGCGTCAGTCCTGTCGGATTGCATGTTTCCCCCTGGCCGCAATTCGCCTCGGACAAACACGGGGCGTCCGACGTGCTACACAACTGTTCCGGATACTTCACCAGCACAAAGGGGTGCCCGGAGCTGACATTCCAGGGATTGTCATCGCGAACCGCGAAGGCCCGGAGCACGCCGCCGACCGGCAAAAGGATTGCATGTTCATCATTGGGGTTCCACGCATCCGAGATGACCGGGCCGCCGAGAACACCGCTGTGATAGATTTCCGATCCCGGTGGATAGGCCCCGGCGCCCGAACGGGACGCAATGACGATCGTCTGCGCCGCTTCTTCGCCCGCGGTGACCGGCGTGGGCCAGACGGCGCTGTGCCGCGTCGATCGATGAGGCCAATATATGCCCGGGGCGTACGCGCCTTCCACAAACCACCAGGCTTCCAGGAAACCGTTCACGTCCGAGCTGTTCACTGGAAAAATCTGGCCCGTGCTCGCGTATATGTCCCCGGCATAGGGTCGACCGCTGTACAGATAACCATAGGGAAACTCGGGTGTATCCGTGTCATGCTCGGAATGGAGAATCTGCGAGCCGATGGTCGATGTGATCGTCCCCTCGAATACTCCCGTGTCCTGCCCGGCGTTGAACGGGGCCTCATGATCGTAACAACGAATCACTTCAAATTTGACGTCCACGCGATTGTTGGCGCACGTTGCGCTGGGAAGGCTCGATTTGATATCAAACCTCACCACCGAATAGCCGCTCCAATCCGCTGCGAAGGCGGTTTGACCTTCGATGTGCGCGTACGGCGGCGTGAATTCATCCGGATACATAATAGTGACTGCGCAATAAGGCATTCCATTTCCAACCGGCAGCGAAACCAGGGAGTCGTCCGGCACGCCATCCTCGACGACGATGTGCTTTTGCGGATTCGCCGGCCACTGAGTTTCGTAGCGCCTAACTGCCTGATGCCAGCAATTGGGCGAAAAGGGCGCGCTCGACCGGTACCACATCACCACCAGGCGACTGGCATCCGCCTCCGGACGGATCGGCCAAATGTCCAGAGTCGCCTCCGATCGCTGCCACGCCACCGCGAATCCGTCGCCGTCCACGAAATTGCGGACCAGTATGGCCTTGCAATCCGCGCCCGAGGGAATCTCCAGCTTTCGTCCCACGTCCACGAGATTCGCCGAGGGCGTTCCCACCGCCCGTATGTCGACGACTTCAAACCCTCTTAGTCGGCCCCCCGGTCCCTCCGTGTACTGAAAGACAATCTTTCCTTCCTCAGCGACAATGACATTCACCATGTTTGCCGTAACGTGAACGTCTGAGGGCTCGACTGGTGGGTTGTTATAATGAAAGGTGTCATTGTATTTGATTGTCAGTAGCAGCGGTGTACCGAGAAGAACTGGCGCGCCGGCGCCTTGGTTGACCCAGTCGGGAAAGAACTGAACACCCTCAACCGCGTACGGGGCACCCGGCGGGGCCTCGGCCACACTGTCCGTGGCAATATAGACAACAGGGTCGCCGACGTTGACTCCGTTGACGTCCTTCCATTGAATCTGAATCTCACCCGGTTGATTGACGAACCATCGACCATGCCAGGCGGAGCAGCTCTGTAACGTGCCAACGCCGCAGTAGACCTTGTCGTAATAGAAAGCCCCGGTAGACGGCGTCACGACTGCGAGTGGATAAGCCGCGGGCGTGACGGCGGAGTAGGCCGGATCATCGGGAGGAACGAGTTCATCACCCACGCCGAACGCCGGATCGCAAACGTCGCCCAATCCGTTGGAATTAAAATCAGCCTGTGTAGGATTGATATCGAGCGGACAATTATCGCACAGATCTCCCAGTCCGTCGCCGTCTGAATCGCCCGCAAGTGGATCGCCGAATTCCTGGGCCTCGGCGCAGACGCCGTCGCCCGCGCTCAGAGCCGAATCGCATTGTGCATTGGATGTGCAGTTTGTCGCCAAGCCCGCGGCGCAAACACCCAGTGGCACGGCGCACCGCCCGTCCAGCGATCCTGGCGAACTGTCGCACTCCGCATTTGCCGTGCATGACGTTGTCAATCCGTCAATGCACGTGCTCAATTCCGGCCCATTGGCAATGGCCGGGCAATGGTCGCACGGGTCACCAAATCCGTCGCCATCCTCGTCATCTTGATCCGCGTTGGCGTCATTGGGACAGTTATCGCAGCCGTAAACAACCCCGTCGCCGTCCCCATCGATCCGGTCGTCCTCGCCCGGACACTCGTCACAGGCATTGCCCACGCGATCGTCGTCATCATCAAGCTGGTTGGTATTGACCAGCCCAAGACAGTTGTCGCAAAGGTCGGTGACTGTGTCCAAGTCCGCGTCGGGGCCGAATAGATAAACGTAAGCCGCGCCGGCATTCGCCCCGGCGTCGAGCGTTCCGACAATGACCCGGTCATTCTGCAGTCCAACGGAATAACCCATATCGTCGGAAGCATCGCCTTCAATTAACTTAACATGGTGTTCCCATGTGCTGCCGTTTACCTTGAATACATACGCCGCTCCCGCGGCGGATCCGAGATCATCGTCTCCGATCGCCCCGACGACGGTGTAGTCTCCCGCCGAAGCCACGGAATACCCGAACAGGTCGCTGGCCGAGTACCCGTTGGCAAAAAGCGTGTCCTGATGTACCCAGTATTGAACTGGGATGGTAGGCGAAAGCGTGTAGGCGTACACCGCGCCAATGTCCAATACGGATCGTGCATCGTAGTACGGCGCGCCCACGAACGCCCGCCAGGAAGTTGTCGCGCTAATTGCGACCGAGTAACCGAATCTGTCCCCCGCGGGATCGTCCGCCGGACGCGGCAGCTTCACGCCCGTGGTCCAGACGTTGGGCTCGGAAAAGCGAAAGTCGTATACGTCTCCGCTATCCACGCCCAGCGTGGGATCGTCAGCGTATGGTGCGCCGGCGATCACGCGATTCCCCGATTGATTCATGGCGACTGACCATCCGAAACGGTCTCCCGACTGTCGATCCGGCCGGTTCAAATCGCCAAGCGGAAGGCACAGAGCGCCGCAGCCGAAGATGTAGACGGCTCCCGAGTCTGTGATTCCTCCCTTGTTTTCGTAGGGCGATCCGATCGCCATGCGCAGAACGCCACCGCCAAGGTCCACGATGGATACGGAGTAGCCGAACCAGGCGCTCGCCTCCGCTAGATCAAAACGGGAGAACGTAACCCAGTACGTCCAAGTAGTTCCGATCAATCTATACAAGTAGGCTTCACCGGCAGCCGCCTGCCCATTCACCGTTTGCCCATGCGCGCCAATAAGGGCGTAGATTCCGTCGATGGACACGGACAATCCGAAATGCGCGCTGACCGACTGTCCATTGACCGAGAGCTTTTGATGCTGGACCCACGTGTCGTCCCCATGATCGTTCGGCGTGCCGTTGGTATTCCGACGGAAAATGTATGCCGCGCCCGCGTCGGTGTTTCGCGTATCGTCATACGGCGCGCCCACGATCGCCCAGTCGCCGCTGATCGAGACGGATTGCCCTAGATTCACATTGTTCGGATCGTTGGCGACGAGTGGCGGGAATTCGCACTGGGCCTCCGCCGATGGTGCGGAAGTCCAAGTGATCGCCGAAAACGCAACCGAAAACAACCGTGGCCAAGTTTTTCGCATGACGATTCTCATTAGCCTAGTTCTGAGCATTCAGTTCCGGCACATTGGACACACGACGAAGATCAAATCGACCCGCGACTTGAATCGGGTTCCGGTGTAACCCGGTCAGCGTCTCCGCGTACTCGCCGCCGTGAAACGTCTCACCCCAGCCGGCCGGATTCTGTCCGGCCGGGGGTTCTGTCGAAAACGAAAACGAGAAACTCCGGACCACCTCAAAACACTCTCCGTCTGAATTGCAGTCGTGATCTGGATGGTAGCGATGGTGAAATGGATTCAGTCGGTGATTGGCCGCCAGCATCGTCTGCCCAACCAGTGACGATCCGAAGTCCCCCGACAACGGCAAATCGCCGTCAAAAGAGAACGCCGCGGAACTAATTCGCCGCGCGAATGGCTCGCCGTCTTGCAGGCTTCCCGCCAGAAGTGAATCGCACGCGCTTCCGCAGGACGGCGTTGCCAGTACGTACTTCCCCGGCGTTTTCTCATCACCCGGTGAATAAAGTAGCGTCGCCTCCGTCAAAAGACGGTGTTGCCCCGACGAATCCAAATGAACGAGAACCGGAAACGAAAACGTCGCCGGCGCGGATCGCAATGTGAACTTGTCCTCGTCGGGATTATCCTCCAACGTCGGGTCGTTCGGATCCGAATTCGTCCACACCCGCGCGCCCGCCGTGACCCAAGCCACGCGGTCGACTGTGACGTGTCCGAAATACAACCCCGGCGGGGCGATCGAACCCCCGCCTCCCGATCCCGCTGCGACCGACGCTTGTGCAAGCACCTGCGTGCGGACCGCCAACCAACGCTCAAAACCAAGACCGTCCGTCAGCCGAAGAAGCCCCTGATATTGTGAGCCTAATCCCTCCAAGTCGATTGTGGCCGGGGCCAATCCAGACCGGTCAACCGCAATCCGCAGTGTCCTTCGGGCCGTGATCGAATTCGCCGCGCCCAACGCCCAGGAAGCTGACCCCAATGCGGGCCACTGAAGTGCTTCTGGCGCCGGAACGCCGTCGTGATATTCCTGCCAACGAAGCGGCACGTCGCCAGCCAGGGGCGGAAACGGCGGCGACCCCGCGGGAACGGGCGAGGAGACCGCGTACGCTGCCTCCACCGTCCGATTCGATGTCGCCAAATTCTCGATTTCGAGGTTGTGCGTCAGCAGGTCCTGCGAGAAATCAATTCCACGCAGGCTCCCTCTGTCGATCACAACCGGACCGCCATACGAAACCGCCTGCTGGCTCGATACCCAGTACCCCGCGCCCGGCGTGATCCGCGTCGTTCCGGGGTTTGTAATTCGCAGTGGCGCGCCGCTGGTCTGAATCGAAAAGACCGACGCCCCCGCCAGCGCCGAAGTTCCGCCCAAATAGGTCGTGAAGATCGGCGCGGTCTC
>Ga0187893_10005889_pt1 | contig 21494 bp, 18 predicted proteins | sample MA1701074metaG_FD_139574 | JGI IMG/M metagenome (GOLD analysis project Ga0187893, IMG submission 139574) | White microbial mat communities from a basaltic lava cave in the Kipuka Kanohina Cave System on the Island of Hawaii, USA - MA170107-4 metaG ...
AGGTCACGATCGTCACGCCGCTCGCCCAGCAGCCGAGTGTCTTCTTGAACGTCTCCGGGTCGACCGGCATCACGCCATCGTACCCTGCGCCCCAGGGCGCCGCACGCGCACCAGCACCACGTCCGAGACGTTGGTCTCCGTCGGTCCGGTGCGGAACAGATCGGCGGTCGCGGCGAGCAGCGGATGTACGTCGCTGCGCGCGAGGTGGGCGCGCGGGTCGCAGCCGAGCGCCTGCGCGCGCGCGGGCAGGTCCGGGTCCGCGAACGCGCCGGCCGCATCGGTCGGGCCGTCGCTGCCGTCGGTGCCGGCGCACAGCGCCGTCCAGCCCGGCAGGTCGGCGAGCGCGAGCGCGAGGCGCAACGCGAGCTCCTGCGCGCGGCCGCCCCTGCCCGAGCCGCGCACGCTGACGGTCGGCTCGCCGCCCGCCACGAGCAGGTCGATGCCGTCGTTCGCCGCGCTGCGAACGCGGGCGGCGAGCGCGCCGGCGAGCGCCGCGACGTCGGCGTCGAGCGCGCGGCCGAGCGAGCGGACCCGCAGCCCGCGCGCGGCCGCCTCGCGCAGCGCGGCGCCGAGCGCCGACTCGAGCGACGCGACCACCCGGCCCTCGCACGCGGCGGCGAGCGGATCGCCCGACTTCAGCGTTTCCTCGAGCCCGCCCGCGGCACCGCGCTCGAGACGCGCGAGCGCGGCGGGCGGGAAGTCGCGCTCCAGCCGGTGCGCGCGCAGCGCGGCGAGCGCGTCGGCGAAGCGCGTCGGATCGGCGCTGGCCGGGCCGGAGCCGATGTCCGCGAGCGCGTCGCCCGGCACGTCCGAGACCGCGTACACACGGACGCGTCGGCCCGCGGCCGCGCGCACGAGGCCGCCGCCCTTCAGCGCCGACAGGTGCTTGCGCACGGCGTTGAGCTCGGCGATCGCGACGCCGCCGCGCAGCAGCCGCTCGTTCGCCGCGCGCTTGTCCGCGAGCGCGAGCCCGGGCGCGGGCGCGCACCACAAGGCAGACGCGCCCCCGGACAGCAGCACCAGCAGCTCCTCGCTGCCCGACAGTCCGTCCGCGAGCGCGAGCGCCTCGCGGCCCGCGCGCTCGCTGCGCGCATCCGGCACGGGGTGCGACGCCTCGCGCAGCGCCAGACCCGCGAGCGCACGGCCGTGCCCGTCCTTGGTCGTGACCGCGCCGCGGACGATGCGCGCGCCGAGGGCGCCCCGCGCGGCCTCGGCCATCGCGCAGGCGGCCTTGCCCGCCGCGAGCAGCACGAACGGTCCGGTGCCGGGATCGCGCGCCGCGAGCTCGCGCTCGAGCGCGCGGCCCGCGTGCACCTCGTCACGCGCCGCGCGGTGCAACTCCGCGAGCAGCGCGCGGTCGCTCACTCCGGGGCGGTGAGCGGCGCGAGCACGATCTCGATCCGGCGGTTGCGCGCGCGTCCCTCCGGCGCTTCGTTCGACGCGATCGGGCTGAACTCGCCGAAGCCGCTGGCCTCGAGTCTTTCCGGCGCCACGCCGTGCTCGGCCAGGAAGCGCGCGACCGTCGCGGCGCGGCCGACCGAGAGCTCCCAGTTCGACGGGAAGCGCGGCGTCGCGATCGGGCGGTCGTCCGTGTGGCCTTCGACGCGCACGCGCCGGTCCGTGACCTTCGCGAGCTGCGCCGCGACCTTGCCCAGCACCTCGCGGCCGCGCGGCTTGATCTCGACGCTGCCCGAGTCGAACAGGATCTGGTCGAGCGCGCGCACCTGCAGCTGGCCGCGCAGCTCTTCGATCTCGATCTCGCCCGCGCGCAGCTCGTTCTCGAGCTGCTCCACCAGGCCGCGGTAGGTGCCGGACATCGCTTGGATCTCGGCCTCCTTGCCGGCGCGCGCCTCGCGTTCCTCCTCCAGCAGGCGGCGTATCTCCTCGTTGCCCGCGCGCTCGGCCTCGATCTCGGCGATCAGGTCCATGCGCTCGACGTCGAGCGACCGCTTCTCGAGCAGGAGCTTCTCGCGCGTCTTGCTGAAATCGAGCGCGCGCTGCTTGCACTGCACGAGCTCAAAGGCGAGCGCGCGCTGGCGGGCGATCTCCGCGCGCTCGGCCGCGACCGTCGTGCAGCCGCTCGCGAGGAGCGCGAGCGCCAACACCCCCCGTGCCGCGCTCGAACCCCGTCCGACGTTCAAACCCAGACGTCCCGCCCGAACACGATCTGCAACACCTGCTCGATCCTCTCCACCGGCTCGATCTTCAAGTCCGAGATGCGATCCGGCGGAATCTCCACCAGATCCTTCTCGTTCGCGGCGGGGATCAGCACGTGCGTGATGCCCGCGCGCTTCGCCGCGAGGATCTTCTCCTTGATCCCGCCCACCGGCAAGACCTTGCCGCGCAGGGTGATCTCGCCGGTCATCGCGAGATCCGGCGGCACCGGCTTGTCGAGCAGGAGGCTCGTGAGCGCGGTCACGATCGCGACGCCCGCCGACGGTCCGTCCTTGGGCGTCGCGCCCGCGGGCACGTGGATGTGCAGGGCGCTCTCCGCGAACAGCGCGGGGTCGAGCCGGAGCTCCTTCGCGCTCGTGCGCACGAACGAGACCGCGGTCATGGCCGACTCGCGCATCACGTCCTTCACGGAGCCCGTGATCTGCAGCTCGCCCTTCCCCTTCATGCGCGTGGCTTCGATGAACAGGATCTCGCCGCCGCCCTCGGTGACGGCCAGGCCGACCGACACGCCGGGGATCTGCAGGCGGCCCGCGACCTCGGGCTCGAAGTGCACGGGACCGAGCAGGCCGTGCAGATCGCCCGGGCCGACGTTCGCGATCTCCTCGCCGCCGGACTCGACGGTGCGGCGCGCGAGCTTGCGCGCGATCTTGCCCAGCTCGCGCTCCAGGTTGCGCAGGCCCGCCTCGTGCGTGTAGTTGCGGATCACGCCGCGGATCGCGTCGTCGCTGATCTGCGGCGGGCGCTTGTCGAGCCCGTGCTGGGCGAGCTGGCGCGGCAAGAGGTGGCGGCGCGCGATCTCGAGCTTGTCTTCCTCGGTGTAGCCCGGCAGCGCGATCACCTCCATGCGGTCGCGCAGCGCGGGCGGGATGTTCTCGAGCACGTTCGCGGTCGCGATGAACAGCACCTTGGAGAGATCGAACGGCACCTCCAGGTAGTGATCGCTGAAGGCCGAGTTCTGCTCCGGGTCGAGCACCTCGAGCAGCGCGGACGAGGGATCGCCGCGGAAGTCGTTGCCGAGCTTGTCGATCTCGTCGAGGATGAAGACCGGGTTGTTCGTGCCCACGCGCCGCAGCGTCTGCAGGATGCGCCCCGGCAGCGAGCTCACGTAGGTGCGGCGGTGGCCGCGGATCTCGGCCTCGTCGCGCACGCCGCCGAGCGAGAGCCGCGCGAACTTGCGACCCACCGCGCGCGCGATCGAACGGCCGAGCGAGGTCTTGCCCGTGCCCGGCGGACCGACGAAGCACAGGATCGGGCCGCGCAGGTCGCGCTTGAGCTTGAGCACCGCGATGTACTCGAGGATGCGGTCCTTGACCTTCTCGATGTCGTAGTGGTCCTCGTCCAGGATCGCGCGCGCGCTCGCGATGTCGAGCGTGTCCTCGGTCGACTTCGACCAGGGCAGGTCGGCGATCCACTCGAGATAGGTGCGGATCGTGCCCGCCTCCATCGCGCCGGGCGGCTGCGCGGCGAGCCGGCCGAGCTCGCGCTCGGCGACCTCCATCACGCTCTCCGGGACCTTGGCCTCCTCGATGCGCCGGCGCAGCTCCTCGACCTGCTCGCTCGGCGTCTCGGTCTCGCCGAGCTGGCGGCGGATCGCGCGCGCCTGCTCGCGCAGCACGTACTCGCGCTGCGAGCGCGTGAGCTCCTCCTGCACCTGCGAGCGGATCTCCTGCTCCAGCGAGCGCACCTCGGCCTCGCGCGCGAGATGCTCGGACAGCCGCTCGAGCCGGGCCTGCACGTCGACGGTCTCGAGCAGCGCCTGGCGGTCCGCGACCGAGAGACCGAGGTTCGCGGCCACGACGTCGGCCAGCGCGGACGAATCGCTGAGCTGCGCGACCATCGCCTTCACCGGCTCGGACACGTTCTGCGAGCCCTCGGCCACGATCGCGAACTGGCGCGCGACGTTGCGGTGCAGCGCCTCGAGCTCGAGGCTCTGCCCCGGCGTCTCCTCGCCGAGCACCTTCACCTGGGCGCGCAGGTAGGGCTGGGTCTGCTCGTAGGCGCCGATCTCGACGCGCCGCAGGCCCTGCACCCAGAGCTTCTGCGAGCCGTCCTCGCTCTTCTGCATGCGCAGGATGCGCACGGCGGTGCCGATGCCGTAGAGGTGTTCGGGCGCGGGCTCGGGGACTTCGCCGTCGCGCGCCGCCACGGTCACGATCAGGCGGTCGGAGGCGAGCGCGTCGTCGACCAGGCGCTTGGCGCGCTCGGTGGTCGCGGCCATCGGCGCGACGATGGTCGGAAACAGGACGGTGTTGCGCAGCGGCAGCACCGGCAGCACCGCCGGCAGCGGCTCCTCGACGCTCGGCGCCGCGGGCGTTTCGAGGGCCTCGCCCTCCTCTTCGCGCTCTTCGAACTCGTCGCTCATGTCGACCTCACCGGGACCAGGCGCGCTCCGCCCGCCTTGCGCGGGAGCTCGACCGTGAGCACGCCGTTCTCGAAGCTGGCCACCACCGCGTCGGCGTCGTAGGGCGCGCGCATGCGCAGCACGCGCTCGAACGGACCCTGCGGGATCTCGATCAAGAGGTGGCGCTGACTCTGCTCGGCGCGCGCGAAGCTGCGCCGGCCGCAGATCTGCACGTACTCGCCGTCGACCACCACGCGCACATCCTCGCTGGGCACGCCCGCGAGCTCGACGCGCAACACCACCGCGCGCTCGGTCTCGTATACGTCCAGCGCCGGACGCCAGGCGTCCGCGCCGCCGGGAACGCGCAGCGCGGAGGCGAGCACGCGCTCGAAGGCGCGGTCCATCTGCTCTTCGAGCAGGGCGAGCTCGTGGGCGATCTTGCCCCGTTGGACGCGCATCAGCGCCGCCGCCGGGACAGGATCACTTCTCCTCCGTGAAGTCCGCGTCCACGACCTGGCCGTCGTCCTTCGCGCCGCCCGGCTGCTCGCCCGGCGGCTGCGGCTGGCCCTGCGCGGCCTCGGCCTTGTAGAGCTGCTCCGACACGGCGTGCAGCGCCCGCTGCAGCTCCTCGCCCTTCGTCTTCAGCTCCGCGGCCTCGGCCGCCTCGTTCGCGAGCAGCGGCTTCGCCGCCGCGATCGCGTTCTCGAGCGCGTTCAGCTGCGCGACCGGGATCTTCTCCTTGTGCTCGGCGACGACCTTCTCGGCCTCGTACACCATGCCGTCGAGCGCGTTGCGCGCGTCGATCCGCTCGCGCCGCTGCTTGTCCTCGGCCGCGTGCAGCTCGGCGTCGCGCATCATCTGGTCGATCGCCGACTTGTCGAGCCCGCTCGAGCCCTCGATCCGGATCGACTGCGTCTTCTTCGACGCCTTGTCGAGCGCGGACACGGACAGGATGCCGTTCGCGTCGATGTCGAAGCTGACCTCGACCTGGGGCACGCCGCGCGGCGCGGCCGGGATGCCGTCGAGCACGAAGCGGCCGAGCGTCCGGTTCGCGCTGGCGAGCTCGCGCTCGCCCTGCAGCACGTGGATCTCGACCTGCGGCTGGTTGTCGCTCGCGGTCGAGAACACCTGGCTGCGCTTGGTCGGGATCGTGGTGTTGCGCTCGACGAGCCGGGTCATGACGCCGCCGAGCGTCTCGATGCCGAGCGAGAGCGGCGTCACGTCGAGCAGGAGGACGTCCTTCACCTCGCCGGTGAGCACGCCCGCCTGGATGGCCGCGCCGATCGCGACCACCTCGTCGGGGTTCACGCCGCGGTGCGGCTCCCTGCCGAAGAAGCCCTTCACCAGCTCCTGCACCTTGGGGATGCGCGTCGAGCCGCCGACCAGCACGACCTCGTCGATCTCGTTCGGCGCGAGGCCCGCATCCTTGCACACCTGGCGGACCGGCTCGAGCGTGCGCTGGATCAGGTCGTCGACCAGCTGCTCGAACTTCGCGCGCGAGAGGCGCAGGTTCATGTGCTTGGGGCCGGCGGCGTCGGCGGTGACGTACGGCAGGTTGATCTCCGTCTCGGTCACGGTCGACAGCTCGATCTTGGCCTTCTCGGCGGCCTCCTTGAGCCGCTGCATGGCCATCGGGTCCTTGCCGAGATCGACGCCCTGGTCCTTCTTGAACTCCTCGACCAGGTAGCGGATCACGCGGTCGTCGAAGTCGTCACCACCCAGATGGGTGTCGCCGTTGGTCGAGAGCACCTCGACGGTGTTGTCGCCGACCTCGAGCACCGAGATGTCGAACGTGCCGCCGCCCAGGTCGTAGACGGCGATCTTCTCGTCCTTCTTCTTGTCGAGCGAGTAGGCGAGCGAGGCCGCGGTCGGCTCGTTCACCAGCCGCAGCACCTCGAGGCCCGCGATCGTGCCGGCGTCCTTGGTCGCCTGGCGCTGCGCGTCGTTGAAGTACGCGGGCACGGTGATCACGGCCTTGGTCACCGGCTGGCCGAGGTAGGCCTCCGCCGCGGCCTTCAGCTTCTGCAGGATCATGGCGCTGATCTCGGGCGGCGAGTACGACTTGCCGCCGGCCTCGACGGTGGCGAGCTCGTTCTTGCCCGCGACCACCTTGTAGGGCACGAGCTTCTGCTCGCTGGTGACCTCGCCGATGCGGCGGCCCATGAAGCGCTTGATCGAGTAGATCGTGTTCACGGGGTTCGTGATCGCCTGGCGGCGCGCGATCTGGCCGACCAGCCGCTGGCCGTCCTTGGTGAACGCGACCACCGACGGCGTGGTGCGGCCGCCCTCCTCGTTCGCGATCACCTTGGGCTCGCCGCCCTCCATGACCGCGACCACCGAGTTGGTCGTGCCGAGATCGATGCCTATCACTCGCGCCATGAACGTTGTCCCCTTGCTGAAATCACACGTTGTTTCGAGCACTTGCGGCTCGAGTTGGAAACGCGGCGCAAGCTAGGGCCTGGCCCTTTCGTGTCAAGAAAGGAGAGGGACGGCTCAGGCGACGTCGAGCAGCGGCAGCGGCCGGACCCGCACGATGCGCGCGCGGCGCTCCTCGACGAAGCCCTCGCCGCCCCACCAGGTGCGCCCGAACACGCGCAGCACGAGCTGGTTCTCGCCGTAGTGCAGACCGACGAGCGAGCCGGCGGCGCCGTTCCGGCCGAGCGTCAGCTCCGAGGTCACGTCTCGATCGTTCAAGAGGCACTGGAAGGTCTCGACCGCGACGCGCGGCCCACCGACGAATGCGACCAGCACCTCGACCGCGCCGAGCGGCGTCTCGAGGTCCGCCTCGGGGACCTGGACCTCCATCAGCGGGGCGCCGACGAACAGCCAGCGCAACGCCGATTCGCGCAACTCGCCGGGTCCGCTGCGGGCCGGCGCGTGAGCGATGACCAGCAGCGCCAGACCGGCCAGGAGCACCGCGAATAGAGGAATGCGCCGTCTCATCTACTGGCCAGGAATCCTACAGTCGTCGCCGCGCGGTTGCCGATCATTGAACCGTCGGGGCCGCCGCGCGGCGCTGGCGGGGGCGCGCGTATCCGCATAGACTCCAGCGGAATTTCTCGGGTTTTGACGCGTTCACGGGCTGTGCAGGCGGGCTTCGTCTCGGGTTCGTCGTCGGGTTCATCGGTCGGGGGCGCGAGTCAGCGGGGGTAGTGAACGAGTGTTTCTGCGCTACGGCATGCGAGCACTCCAGATCGCACTCGGCATCGCGTGCCTCGTGGTCGTGTACACGGGCCTCGCTCCGGTGCTGCGCGCGAGCGCGATCGAGGCCGCGCAGATCCCGGCGGCCGAGGCTCCGCTGGAGCGGGACGCGAGCCTCGATCGCTACCGCGTGATCGGCGCGCGCAACCTGTTCCGCACGCGCTCCGGCCCGGTGGAAGCCGCCCCGGTGAGCGAGGAGCTGAAGGAGAGCGCCCTGCAGCTGAAGCTGTGCGGCACCTACGCCGCCCAGCCCGCGGACCGCTCGGTGGCCTGCATCGACGACCAGACCGCGCAGAAGCGCCGCGCGTTCCGGGTCGGCCAGGAGGTCAGCCCGGGCGTGCGCCTGGTCGCGGTCGAGCGCCGCCGCGCGGTGATCGACAATCGCGGCGCGCGCGAGCAGCTCAGCATGGAGGACCTGCCGACCAGCGGCGCGGTCACGACCGGGAACGCGGGCGGCCCGCGCGGCGCTCCTGCGGCCGCGGCCGGCCGCGGCACGCCGCGCATCTCGGAGCGCCTGCGCCAGCTCCGGCAGCGGAACGAGCAGCCGGCCGCCGCGATTCCGCAAGCCGCCACGAAGCTGCAGGCCGCGCTCGACGGCGCGCAGCTCGCGCCGGTCTACGACGAGAACGGCGGCTTCGGCGGCGTGCGCCTGTCGGGCATCAATCCCGAGGGACCGTTCGTGGGCATGCCCGAGGAGACGGTCTGCTTCGAGGCCAACGGCGTGAAGCTCGACGGCGCCCAGGCGCTGCCCTCCGCCCTGGTGTCGAACGCCGACGGCCAGCTCTGCCTGCGCTGCCGCATGCCCGACGGCTCGGAGACCACGCGATGCCTGTAGCGCTCTGGCTCGCACTGCTGCTGCTCGCGCTCCCGGTCCACGCCCCTGCCCAGGACGCGCCGCCGGCCGGCGGCACGATGGTGACGCTCGACTTCCAGGACGCCGAGATCACCGAGGTGATCGGCGTGATCGCGCAGGCCACGGGCAGGAACTTCCTGTACGACGATCGCGTGCGCGGGCGCGTGACCGTGATCTCGCCCGAGCCCGTGACCGCCGACGAGGCCTACCGCGTGTTCGAGTCGATCCTGCAGGTGAAGGGCTTCACGACCGTGCCCTCGCCCGGCGGGATCCTGAAGATCGTGCCGCTGCGCGACGCCAAGGAGAACCCGCTCGACACGATCACCGGCTCGCGGCCGACCGAGAACCGCGACCTGTTCATCACGCGCCTCTTGCCGCTGCGCTTCGTGAAGGCCGAACAGATCAGCGAGACGATCAAGCCGCTCGTGTCCAAGGAAGCGAGCGTGATCTCCTACGCGCCGACCAACACCCTGATCATCACCGACTCGGCGGCGAACATCCGCCGGCTCGTGAACATCATCGACCAGATCGACGTGTCGACGTACCAGGAGCAGATCAAGCTGATCCCGATCCGCTACGCCGACGCAGCGGCGCTGACCCAGCAGCTCGCGGAGATCTTCGGCGGCGAAGCCGGCAGCAGCTCGACGCCGGGAGCCGCCGGCGCGGGCGGCCGGGTGCGGCGGGCGCGCGCGGCGGCGCAGGCGCAGCAGCAGCAGCCCGGCATCCCCGGGGTCGAGACGGTGATCGGCGGCGGCGGCGAGCCGCGCTTCATCCCGGACGAGCGCACCAACGCGATCATCGTGATCGCGAACAAGGCCGTGCTGCGCGAGGTCGAGCGCATCATCGACCTGCTCGACTACCAGCGCAAAGGCTCGGGACGCATCCACGTGTACCGACTGCAGAACGCCGACGCGGAGGAGATCGCACAGACGCTCTCGAGCCTGGCGGGCGGCGGCGGTGGCGGCGCGCGTCCCACGACCACGCGCACGAACCTGTCGGGCATCGCCCCGACCGCCGCGCAGACCACGGGCGCCGCGCTCGGCGGCGGGGGCGGCACGGTCGCGGACCTCGGCGACGGCGTGCGCATCACCGCCGACACGCCGACCAACTCGCTGATCATCCAGGCCAACGCCGAGGCGTTCGCGACGCTGTCCGAGGTGATCGAGGCGCTCGACATCCGCCGCCCGCAGGTGATGGTCGAGGCGCTGATCATGGAGGTCGACGTCGACGACTCGCAGGACCTCGGCGCGGGCTGGATCTACCGCACCAAGGTCGGCAGCCAGGGCGTGCTCGGCATGGGCAGCGCGACGAACGCGAGCCCGAGCCTGGGCGACGTGATCGGCGGACTGGGCACTCCGGGGCAGTTCACGACCGCGCTGATCGCGGGCACGCTCGACATCCTCGACCCGAACGGCAGCGGCAACATCATTCGCGTGCCCACGATCCAGGCCATCATCACCGCCGCCCAGAGCGACAAGGACACGAACATCATCTCCGCGCCGACGATCCTGACCGCCGACAACGAAGAGGCGGAGATCGTGGTCGGCCAGAACATCCCCGTGCCCACCTCGCGCCTGCAGGCGACCAGCACCACGACCGACCCGAACAACCCGTTCCAGACCTCGCAGAACATCGCGCGCGAGGACGTCGGCGTGACGCTGCGCGTGACGCCGCAGATCAGCGAGGGCGACACCGTCCGGCTCAACATCTTCCAGGAGATCAGCGAGGTCCAGTCGAACGACTCGACGCTCGGCCCCACGACCACCAACCGCAAGGTCGAGAACGTGGTGTACGTGCGCGACGGCGAGGCGGTGATGATCGGCGGCATCCTGGCCGAGGTGCAGGGCGCGACCGAGACCAAGGTGCCGTGGCTCGGCGACATCCCGATCCTCGGCTGGGCGTTCAAGGGCACGAGCGACACCGTGCGCAAGACCAACCTCTTGGTCGTGCTGACGCCGAGGATCGTGCGCACCCCGGAGGACCTCGGGCGCGTCACCGTCGAGGGCCGCGAGCGCTTCCGCGACGCGTCGAAGGACCAGATGACGCTGTCGGAGGACGAGGAAGAGGAGCGCCGCGCCGCGCTCGAAGCCGGCATTCCCCTGCCCCGCGATCCGAACCCGGTGCGCCGCGAGCTCGAGCGCCACGACGACCGCTATCCGGTCGAGGGCCTGCCCGAGCTGCGCGCGCGCACCGAGGCCGGCGAGCAGCGGCGGCTCTCCGAGCTGGAGGCGCAGAAACACCAGGAGGCCTCCGGCTCCTACCTGGTGCAAGTCGCCCACTTCGCGCAGGCCGAGTCCGCCGTCTCGCTCCTGCAGAAGCTGATCGCCGACGGCTACGACGGCACCGTGCTGACGCGCACCGAGCAGGGCGGCACCACGCACTGGGTCCAGCTCGGGCCCTATGCGACCGAGGCCAAGGCGCAGGCGGTCGCGCGCGACGTGAACGCCACGCTCGGCTTCTCGTCGCTGGTGGTCGTGGAGCCGTAGGGGAGGAGCGCGCGATGGCCACGCCCGTTCAGCTCCGTTCCGCACTGCTCGAGCACACCTCGCTCGACGAGGACGGGCTCGCACAGGCGCTGAAGAAGCAGGAGCAGTCGGGGCGGCGGCTCACCGACCTGTTGCTCGAGCTCGAGCTCGTGCCCGAGGGCGAGCTGATCACGGCGCTCGGCGGCCTGTACGGCATCCCCACGCGCGAGACGCTCGCGCCCGAGGACGTCGATCCCGAGGTCGCGACGCAGGTGCCGATCTCGTTCGCCAAACACCACCACGTGTTGCCGCTCAAGCGCGACGGCGACCGGCTCGAGGTCGCGATCTCGGATCCCTTGCTGACCGATCCGCTCGACGACATGCGCATGCTGTTCGCCGGCGCGCGCTGCGAGCCGGTGCTGGTCACGCGCCGCGCGATCCTGAACTGCATCAACCACGTGTTCGACCAGGCGAGCTCAGCCGAGGACGTGGCCGAGGAGTTCGCCGACACCGACCTCGCCGACATCGCGAGCGAGCTGATCTCCGAGCCCGAGGACCTGCTCGACTCCTCCGAGGAGAGCGCGCCGATCATCCGGCTGGTGAACTCGCTCCTGCAGCAGGCCGTGAAGGAGCGCGCGAGCGACATCCACATCCAGCCCGGCGAGCGCGACCTGGTCGTGCGCTTCCGGATCGACAACATCCTGCACGAGCCGATCCGCCCGCTGCCGCGCCGCATGCAGCAGGCAATCACGACCCGCATCAAGATCATGGGCCGGCTCGACATCGCCGAGAAACGCCTGCCCCAGGACGGCCGGATCGTGCTGAAGATCGCCGGCCGCGACTACGACGTGCGCCTCTCGACCCTGCCGACACAGTACGGTGAACGCTGCGTGCTCCGGCTCCTGCCGCGCACGCAGGAGCTGCTCTCGATCGAGAAGATCGGGCTGTCGAGCTCGCACCAGGAGACGCTGCGCAAGCTGATCCGGCGCAACAACGGGATCATCCTGGTCACCGGGCCGACCGGCTCGGGCAAGACCAACACGCTGTACGCCGCGCTCGCCGACATCAACAGCCCCGACCACAACATCATCACGATCGAGGACCCGGTCGAGATCCGGCTGCCGGGCATCAGCCAGATCGAGGTGAAGTCGGCGATCGGCCTGACCTTCGCCGCGGGCCTGCGCTCGATCCTGCGCCAGAACCCGAACGTGATCCTGATCGGCGAGATCCGCGACCTCGAGACCGCGGAGATCGCGATCCAGGCCAGCCTCACCGGCCATCTCGTGTTCTCGACGCTGCACACCAACGAGTCGGCCGGCACGATCACGCGGCTGATCGATATGGGCGTCGAGCCGTTCCTGATCGCGTCGTCGCTGGTCGCCGCGATCGGCCAGCGCCTGATCCGCGTGCTGTGCAAGCGCTGCCGCGAGCCGTACGTGCCCGGCGACGAGGAGCTCGCCGAACTCGGGCTCACCCGCGCCGACGCCGCGAGCAGGACGATCTTCCGCGCCAAGGGCTGCGTGCACTGCAACCACACCGGCTACCACGGCCGCACGGGCATCTTCGAGATCCTGCCGGTCGACGAGACGATCCGGCCGATGATCACGAAGGGCATCGACTCGAAGCAGATCCAGGACGCCGCGATGGCCACGGGCATGCGCACCATGCGCATGCACGGCGCGCGCATGGTGCTCGAGGGCACGACCTCGATCTCCGAGATCGTGCGGCAGACCGAGGAGGAGGCCGTCGCGGCGCTCGACCCGCAGGCGGCCTAGTCGATGCCGGTCTACCGCTACAAGGGCGTCGCCGCGGGCAATCGCGCGGTGGCCGCGACCATCGACGCCGACAGCCTGCGCTCGGCGCGCGCGAAGTTGCGCGCGGAGGGCATCTTCCCGACCGAGATCGCGATCGGGAAGACGCGCGGCGAGGCGTCGGCCTGGCTCGCGAAGTTCGAGCTGCCCGCGCTGCGGCGCGTGCCCGACCTCGACCTGTCGATGTTCTCGAGCCAGCTCGCGACGCTGATCTCGGCCGGCGTGCCGCTCGTGCAGGCGCTCTCCGCGCTCACCGAGCAGGTCGAGCGCGAGCGCTTCAAGGCCGTGGTCGGCGCGGTGCGCGAGTCGGTGAACCAGGGCTCGTCCCTGGCCGACGCGCTGGGCGCGTTCCCGTACGTGTTCGACGAGCTGTACTGCTCGATGGTGCGCGCGGGCGAGTCGTCGGGCGCGCTCGCGCCGGTGCTGCAGCGGCTGGCGGACTACGTCGAGAGCCGCATGGATCTGCGCAACCAGCTGATCAACGCGATGATCTACCCGGCGCTGATGCTCGCGTTCAGCGCCGCGGTCGCGGGCGTCCTGCTGGTCAAGGTGATCCCGAACATCACCACCATGCTGCGCGACATGAAGCAGGAGCTGCCGCTGGCCACGCGCGTGGTCGTCGCGGCCTCGGACGTCGTGACGCTCTACTGGCTGCCGGCGCTGATCGCGCTCGCGGTGGTGGTCCTGATCTGGAGCCGCGTGGTCTCGACCGAGCGCGGGCGGCTGGCCTGGGACGGGCTGATGCTGCGCCTGCCCGTGTTCGGCCGGCTGATCCGCTACGTGGCGATCGCGCGCTTCGCGCGCACGCTGGCCACGCTCTCGGCGGGCGGCGTGAACATCGTCGGGGCGCTGGAGATCGCGCGCAGCGTGACCTCGAACGCGGTGATCGCGCGCGCGGTCGACGGCGTGAAGGACGCGATCACGCGCGGCTCGTCGATCGCCGGCCAGATGCGCTCGAGCGGCGAGTTCCCGCCGCTGGTCACGCACATGATCTCGGTCGGCGAGGCCTCGGGCGAGCTGCCCGCCATGCTCGGCAAGCTCGCCGACACCTACGACACGCAGGTCGAGAACGCGCTGCAGCGCATGCTCGCGCTGCTCGGGCCGATCCTGCTGGTGTTCGTGGCGATCGTGATCCTGGTGATCATCCTCTCCACCCTGCTTCCGCTCATGAACATGACTTCCGCGCTCTAGGCGCGCGCGACAGGAGACACAATGCGCATCGCAAACCGCCGACCGATGCCGCGCGCGCAGGCGCGCGCGGAGGGCTTCACGCTGCTCGAGATCATGGTCGTGGTGCTGATCATCGGGCTCTTGATGACGGTGCTCGCGACCAACGTGTTCCGGAGACTCGGCGGAGCGCAGGCCGACATCGCCAGGCTCCAGGTCTCGAAGCTCTCCCAGCAGCTCGAGCTGTACAAGCTCGACAACGGCACCTACCCGAGCACCGAGCAGGGGCTCGAGGCGCTGGTGCGCGAGCCGACCGGCGAGCCCAAGCCGCGCCGCTACCCCGAGGGCGGCTACGTGACGTCGAAGGACCTGATCGACCCGTGGCAGAACGCGTACAAGTACGAGCGCCCGGGCAAGAACAACTCGCGCAGCTTCGACCTGTACACGCTCGGCGCCGACGCCGCGCCCGGCGGCGAGGGCGAGAACGCCGAGATCGGCAACTGGGAAGTGGCGCCGCAGAACTGAGCCGTGACGCCGTGACCCGAGCGCGCAACGAGGCAGGCTTCACGCTGCTCGAGCTGCTGGTCGTGCTGCTCCTGATCGTGCTCGTGACGGGCGTGTTCATGACCACCGTGGGCGGCGGCTTCGGCGTGCACCTGCGCCACGCGGGCCGCGCGCTGTCCGAGGAGCTCGAGTACGTCGCGCAGCGCGCGGTCACGACGGGGCAGGTGCAGCGCTTCGTGATCGACCTCGACCAACAGGTCTTCCGCGTCGAGGAGCTGCCGCTGCCGGCGCTCGACGAAGCGGCCGAGCTGCCGCAATACGCCGAGAACCTCGACCTCGCGCCGCCGCCCGCGCAGGACCAGTTCCAGCCCGTCGAGGGACGGATCGGCGAGTGGCGCGCCCTCGACGACGCCGACGAAGTCGGCTTCCGCGAGGTGCGGCTCGCGAACGAAGCGCGCAGCGACGGCCCGGTCGCGATCGGCTTCTCGCCCGACGGCGCGAGCGACCCCGCCGAGATCTGGTTGCGCGACGACGGCGGCTACGACCTGCGCATCCAGCTCGTGGCGTTCACGGGCGAGATCCGCGTCGAGGAGGTCGACGCCGATGCGCCGTGAGCACGGCTTCACCCTGGTCGAGGTGCTGGCCGCGCTCTTGATCGTGAGCCTGGTGTTCGGGCTGCTGCTCGAGTCGGTGACCACGAACCTGGCGAGCATCGGGCGCGCGCGGCTCGAAGCGCGCGCGATGCAGCTCGCCGAGCAGCGCGCGCGCGAGCTCGAGCAGCAGATCGCCACGGGCGCGCCGGTCGAGGACGGCGAGACCGAGGGCGTGTACGAGGAGCCCGACGACGACCTCAAGTGGCTCGTCTCGGTGACCCCGCAGACGCTCGACCTGCCCGCGGACTACCCGCTGGAGCGGTCGCCCTCGCCGCTGTTCGCGCCGGCCGGAACGCCGCCGCCGGTGCGCAGCGGACCGGCCGACCCGGTCGCGCCGCTGCGCCTGGTCGAGGTGCGCGTGTTCGGCATCGACGACGAGCCGGAGTCGGTCGATCCGTTCGTGCTGCTGGTGACCGCGCCGCCCGATCCGAACCGCCTCGCGCTGCTCGAGCAGGAGCGCCAGCAGGCGATTCCGCAGGCGCCCAACGGCGGCGGCGGGACTCCGCCATGAGCCCCGAGCGCGTCCACGGCTTCACCCTGCTCGAGGTGCTGGTGGCGGTGTTCATCATGTCGCTGGTGTTGACCTTCGCGTTCAACGCCTATCGCGGCATCGCGGGCGCCTACGAGCGCGTCGCGGAGGACGGCTCGCGCGATCGCTCTGCGCGCGTGCTGCTCGACCGGATCGAGCGCGAGCTGACCGGCGCGGTGATGATCCAGCGCGAGGAAGGCGCCGATCCGCTGCTGCACCCGTACGTCTTCTTCGCCGAGCGGCGCGAGACCGCCGACTCGTCCGGCTTCGAGCTGCGCTTCATCACCCAGACGCCGCTGCGCTCGCCGGGCGGCCCGGCGGCGGCGCTCGCGCTGGTGACGTACGGGGTGGTGCCCTCCGAGACGGGGCTCGGCTTCACGCTGCTGCGCCAGGAGGAGCCGGTGCCGGTCGAGCTCGCCAAGGAAGTCACCTGGACCACTCCCCAGGTCATGGCCGACAACGTCGCGGTGTTCACGCTCGGCTTCAGCGGCGAGACGGCCGTGGCCGACGGCGGCTGGGACTCGACCGGTGTCGAACAGCTCGACGCGTTGCCCGACGCGGTCGACGTCGTGATCTCGCTCTGGGAGGTCGCGCCCGACGGCGAGCCCTGGCCCGGTGAGCAGCTGCTGCGGTCGGTCGGGCTGCCGGTGCGCCCGTTCCGGCTCGCCCCGGACGACGCGCCCGTCCAGGCGGCGCAGTGCACGACCGGCGGCGTCACGCCGATCGCGTGCGTGAATCACTTCGCCGCCCAGATCGCCTCGGCGAGCCCCTCGCTCGCGGCGGCCATCAACGACGCGCAGACCCAGGTGCAGGACGCGTGCTGGACGTCCGACCAGCCCTCCGAGGCGCTCGAGCGCCTGAAGTCGCTGATGCGCGGCCTGGACGGCTTCGACCCCGGAGCCTGCCCGTGACCGTGCGCAACGCTCCGGACCGCGCACGCGACGAACAGGGCATCGTCATGCTGCTCGTGCTGGTGCTGGTGGTGGTGGCGATCTCGACCGCCTACGCGCTCGGCAAGACCGCGATGATCGAGGTGCTCTCCACGCGCCAGTACCTGCAGCACGCGCGCGCGTCGCTGCTGGCGCGCTCGGGCGTGCCGCTGGCGATGCGCACGCTGCAGGACGACATGGTCGAGGGCGATCAGACCACGCGCAGCGTCGAGTCCAGCCTGGACGCCTGGGCGGTGCTGTCGCGCCAGGAGATCGCCCTGCCCGGCGACGCGCTGCTGCGGGTCCGGGTGACCGACATCGGCGGCAAGCTGAACTTCAACGCGCTGGTCGACCGCGATGGCGCGCGTGTCGGCGAGGCGAGCAAGTCGTTCCTCAAGGCCGCTCTCGCGCACATCACCGAGACCGCGCCCGCGTTCAAGGGCTCGACGACCTATGGCGACCAGGGAATCGACGATCTCGCCGACGCCCTGCTCGATTGGCTGGACAAGGACGAAGAGACGCGTGTGGGCACGCCCGAAGAGGAATACTACGTCGGCATCAAGCGGGCGGCCGCCCCGCCGCTCGACCGCCCGGTGTTCTCGCTCGACGAGCTCGCCGCAGTGCCCGGGCTCGACCCCCTGATGCTCGACGCGCTCAAAGCCTACTTTACGACCTGGCCGATGTTCCCGACTGCGGAAGGCGGGGGAGCCAATCTGAACACCGCGGCGCCGCACGTGCTCGGCATGATCTACCACGGACTCGGCGAGGAGTTCGAGCTGCTCGACTCGCGCGACGTGTTCGAGATCCTGAAGGTGCGCGACGAGGGCGGCGTGTTCTGCCCGGCGGACGCGGTCGAGCCGTGCACCAGCTTCTTCCAGGCGCTCGGCCTGGCCGAGGGCGAGCAGATCTTCCCGCCGCTCAGCTACGCCTCGCGCGTGTTCCGGATCGACTCGGAGGCGCGCGTGGGCGAGACGCGCGCGTGCGTCAGCACGGTCGTCGATCGCGGCGAGAACGGCAGCGAGATGAAGGCCCTCTACTACAGGCTGGGCTGCTGATGCTGGAGCGCAGCGTGCTGGGCCTCGACATCGGCTCCTGGTCGGTGAAGGCCGCCGAGCTCTCCGCGGGCCTGCGCGGCGCGAGCTTCGCCCGCTTCGCCGAGCTCGAGCTGCCGCGCAACGCGCCCTCGGAGGAGATCGAGGCGACCATCCAGCTCTGGGTGCAGAGCCGGAACTTCTCGCCCGAGACGCTGGTCACCGCGCTCTCCACCGAGCGGCTCACTCAGCGCCACCTGCGCTTCCCGTTCGCGGGCCAGAAGCGCGTCGCCTCGGCGCTCGCGTTCGAGATCGACGAAGAGCTGCCGCTGCCGCTCTCCGACGTCGTGCTCGCGCACGAGCAGGTGCTGACCCGGCCCGACCAGACCGACGTGCTGGTGGCGGTCGCCACGCGCAGCGAGGTCGAGCAGCACCTGGCCTCGATGCGGCGCATGGAGCTCGAGCCGCGCATCGTCGAGTGCGAGGGCGCCTCGCTCGCGAACCTGTCCGCCTTCCTGCGCCTGGACGACGTCTCGCGCGTGATCCTCGACGTCGGGCACGCCAAGACCAACGTGTGCCTGCTGGTCGACGGCAAGCCGATCGCGCTGCGCCGCATCCCGATCGCCGGCAAGCAGCTGACCGAGGCGCTGGCGCGCGACCTGCGGCTCTCGCCGGACGCGGCCGAGCAGCACAAGCACGACCGCGGGGTGTTCGAGCACGGCAGCGCGAAGCCGGTCTCGCCCGGTGTGCGCGACGTGCTGGAGCGGCTCGCGCGCGAGGTGCAGCGCTCGATCCAGTCGGTGGTCGGGGATCCGCTCGATCCGGTGTCCCCCACGGAGATGCTGCTGGTCGGGGGCTCGGCGCGGCTCGACGGGCTGGCCAAGTTCTTCGAGGAGCGCACGGGACTCTCCGCGCACGTGCTCGAGGTGCCGCTCGGGGTCGAGGCCGGCGAACGCTTCGCAGAGGCGGGACCCGCGCTGTTCGCGCAGGCTGCCGCGCTGGCGCTGCGCGGCTCGTCGACCGAGCGCGTGACGCAGAGCGACTTCCGCCAGGCGGATCTCGCCTACTCGCCCGACCTCTCGGGCCTGCGCTCGCAGCTGCGCTTCACGGTCGGGCTGTTCGCGCTCTTCCTCGTGCTCTGGGTCGGCAGTGCGGGCCTGCGCGCCTGGCTCGAGACCCGCCGCGTGTCGGCGTCGGAGCAGCAGCTCGCCGAGATCTACAGCCAGGTCTTTCCCGCCTCGCCCGCCACGGACCAGCCCCTTCAAGCGCTCGAGAAGCGCGCGGCCGAGACGCGCGAGCTCGCGGCGCACCTCGGTGTCACCGGCAACGGGCTGTCCGTGCTCGAGATCCTGCGCCAGATCTCGGCGCTCACCTCGGAGTCGCTCGACGTCTCGTTCGACGAGCTCTCGGTCGAGCGCAAGAGCGTGGTCGCGCGCGGCCACAGCGCGGACTTCGTCTCGGCGGACCAGCTGAAGGCCGAGCTCTCCAAGTTCGAGGGCTTCAAGCGCGTGCTGGTGACCGACGTCAAGACCGACCCGCGGCGCGGCGGCAAGACCTTCACCGTCTCCATCCGGCTGGGAGAGGGCGAGGAATGAACGACCTGCTGGCGCCGCTGCGCAGCTACCTCGCGACGCGCTCGCCGCGCGAGCGCTGGCTGCTGGTCGCGGGCGCGTGCGTGCTCGCGCTGGTGGTCGTGTACTCGCTGCTGATCGCGCCGCTCGGCGCGCGCGTGGTCGCGGCCGACCTGCGCGTGACGCAGCTCGAGCTCGACGTGCTGCGCGCGGTCGGCATCGCGCGCGAGATGCGCGGCCTGCAGGGCGAGCTCGAGCGCGTCGAGGGCCGCATCCAGCCGCGCTCCGACACCAACCTGATCGCGCTCCTCTCGACGCTCGCGGCCGACTCGAAGATCTCCCAGGACCAGCTCGAGTCGATCGAGCCGCGCCAGCCGTCGACCAACGCGAAGTATCCCGAGACGCGCGCCGAGGTGCGGCTCAAGGGGACCTCGCTCGAGGCGATGGTCGAGTTCCTGCACAAGATCGAGACCTCGAGCGCGCACCTGATCGTGCGCTCGCTCAAGATCCGCTCGCGCGGCGACGGGCCGAACGGTCCCGTGCTCGACGTGAGCTTCTCGGTCTCGAGCTTCGAGCGCGCCTGACGGCGGCGCGCGGCGAGCCGGCGTGATTCGGGGCCTCGCGCTCGCGCTGCTCGTGCTCGGCGCTGCGCTGTGGGGCGCGCCTGCCCTGCTCGTGCCGAGCGCGGCGAGCGCGCTCGCGGCGGCGGCGGGCGTCGAGCTCGAGTTCGAGGGCGTGCGCCCGGCGCTGCCCTGGGGCATGACCGCGCAGCGCGTGCGCGTGGTGCGCGGCGCCGGCATGGCCGAGCTGCGCGCGCTCAGCGCGCGGCCGAGCGACGGCGGATTGCGCGTCGAGGCGCTCGCCGGCGAGGGCTCGCTGCTGCTCAAGACGCGCGGACTCTCCGCGCTGCGCAGCCTGCGCGCGCAGTCCCTGCCGCTCGAGACGCTCGGGCCTCTCCTGCCGCTCGACCTCGCCGTGCGCGGCACCGCGGACGGCGTGCTGCGCGAACGGGATGGGCGCGCCACGCTCGAGGCGACTGTGCGGCGCGGGGCGGTGTCGCTGCGCGCGCCGGTGGAGATGGAGGTGCCGTTCGCGCAGCTGGTGGTGACCGCGACGCGCGAGGACGACGGCGGCTGGCGGGTCGACTTCGCCGACCTGCGCGGCCCGCCGCTCTCGGGCAGCGCGCGCGGCCGGATCGAGCCGGACGGCCGGCTGGACCTGCGGATCGAGATCTCCGCGCTCGAGGAGCCGGCGCTGTCGGCGTTCGCGCTGGGCGGGCTGCCGACCGGGCCGTTGCCGATCCAGGCGGAGCTCGGCGGCACGCTCGCCCATCCGGTCCTGCTTCCGCTCGCCCCGTCCCAGCACTGAGCGCGCGGCGGGTTCGAAGGGTAGAGTGCCGGCGTGGACTCCATGTGGGGCATGAAGGTCCCCGACATCGAGCGCTGGTCGGAGCGCGTGGTCGTGGTGCGCGGGCAGAACCCGGGACCCTTCACCGGTCCGGGCACGAACACCTATCTGGTGGGGACCGGGGCTCGTCCTCTCTTGATCGACCCGGGCTCGGGTGAGGCGAGCTACCTGCCGCTGCTCGAGCGCGCGCTGCGCGAAGAAGTCGCGACCGACGCGCCGGGCGACGTGCTGGTCACGCACGTGCACACCGACCACATCGGCGGCGTGGCCAGCGTGCTCGCGCGCTACGGCCCGCGGCGCGTGTCGAAGATGCCCTGGCCCGGCAAGGACGAGCGCCACGGTCTCTCGCTCGAGCCGATCCGCGCGGGCGACGTGTTCCGCACGGACGGCGCCACGCTGCGCGCGCTGCACACGCCGGGTCACGCCCAGGACCACATCTGCTTCTACCTCGAGGAGGAGCGCGCGCTGTTCACCGGCGACGTGGTGCTCGGCGCGGGCACCACGGTGATCCCGCTCGACGGCGGCGACTTGGGCCTGTACCTCGAGTCGCTCGCGCGCATGCTCGAGCTCGACCTTGCGCGCATCTACCCCGGCCACGGCCCGTTCATCGCCGACCCCGAGGCCAAGCTGCGCGAGTACATCGCGCACCGGCGCGAGCGCGAGACGCAGATCATCGCCGCCGCCCGCGGCGGCGCGACCACCGTCGAGCGCATGGTCGAGCGCATCTACACCGACACGCCGCGCGCGCTCTGGCCGGCGGCGGGGCAGTCCGTGCTCTCGCACCTGCTCAAGCTCGAGCGCGAGCGCCGCGCGGTGCGCAGCCGCGACGCCGACGGCGAGGAGCACTGGGCGCTCTC
>Ga0187893_10005891_pt1 | contig 21487 bp, 21 predicted proteins | sample MA1701074metaG_FD_139574 | JGI IMG/M metagenome (GOLD analysis project Ga0187893, IMG submission 139574) | White microbial mat communities from a basaltic lava cave in the Kipuka Kanohina Cave System on the Island of Hawaii, USA - MA170107-4 metaG ...
CAAGCCGCGGTCACGGTATGGAGCGCGTGCGCCACGAGCCTCCCTGATTACCTCGACGGCCGCGGCCGCTGGCGCAGCTTGGCAAGCTGTTCGGCCACCCGCGCCGAGTCGTTCACCATCTCGAACATCCGATAGGCGGGCTCGCCCGACAGCACGAAGCGGATCTCTTCGAGCGACGTCGGCTGCTGCGCGTGCGCGCGCGCCTCCTCCAGCAGGATCTCGGCGCAGCGCCGGAGAGTGAGGCCGGCACCGGCGCCGAGCGCCGGCAGCGCGACCGATTTCGCGCCGTGCTCCCGGGCGGCCGCGAACGCGCCGCGGATCGCGCTGCGCACGCTCGTCTCGCTGGCGGTTCCGTCCGGCTCCGTCGCGACGGCGCGGATCACGAACCGGCCCGCGAGCAGAGCTTCGCTCGCGCTCGGCGCCGGCATCACCAGCGCATCGGCCAGCTCACTCGCGAGCTCGCCTTCCTTCAGCGTGATGCGCACGCTCATGCGACGGAACCTCGGCTCGAGATCATCGGGGCATCGCGGCCAACCCAGGCGTCATCTCGCGCCGCTGCACCGAAAGCCACTCTTCGACTTCGCTCGGCTCCGAAGACTCCGTGCGCTGCGCGCGGCGGTGCGCGCGTCGCGAAAACCCGAGCGAAATCGACGGGATCGAATGAGAGCGCACGGTAACGGCCGGGCTCCCACGCTGCTACGTGGCGGCGTGCCAGCGGTGCGAGCGCGCTCACGCTGCTGGCGCGGTCCGGACGATGAGAAGAGCCATCGATTCGCGGGCGCGCCCCGGCTTCGTCTGCGACGTTCCGCGCGCTCGCGGAACAGCAGCGAGCGCCCACACCGCTCCCCATCAGGAGACCCGAGCCGAATGGCGATCACCGACGTGACCGACGCGAACTTCGAGGCCGAGGTGCTGAAGTCGAACCTGCCCACCGTGATCGACTTCTGGGCCGAGTGGTGCGCGCCGTGCCGCGCGATCGCGCCGATCGTGAAGGACCTCTCCGCGCAGTACGACGGCAAGCTGAAGGTCGTCAAGATGAACATCGACGAGAACCCGGCGACGCCCGGCAAGTACGGCGTGCGCGCGATCCCGACGGTCCTGGCGTTCAAGAACGGCACCGTCGTCGGTCAAATCACCGGCGCGCGCCCGAAGAGCGCCTTCGAAGAGCTCGTGCAGCGAGTCCTCTAGCTCCCGCGCTCGACGCCACGCGGTGCAGTGGCTGCGAGCGACCGCCTCGATGCCGTGACGCGCCGCCTCCGAAGTCCGACGCGACCTCGATGACGAAGCGCCTCCCGAGCGGGTCTGCATAGGCCCCAAGCGAAGCGCGCAGCGAGGCGCAGTCTTCGGAGCCGAGCGAAGTCGACGAGGAAGATCTCGTGGCGCCGTCCGCAGGCCCCGCCGCCGCGCAGCTAGAACATGTAACGCCTCATCGAGACGTTCATCAACAAGCCCAGCGCCACGAGGTTCGCGAGCATTTGCGAGCCGCCGTAGGAGATCAGCGGCAGCGGGACGCCGATGACCGGAGCGAGACCGAGCACCATCGCCACGTTGATCACGGCTGGCCAGAGCAGCATGCTGACCACCCCCACCGCGACCATCGCGCCGAAGCCGTCCTTGGAATTCGCCGCGATCGCGAGCCCCCATAACAAGAGCGCCGCGTAGAGCGCGAGCGTGAACGCGCCGCCGGCGAAGCCCCATTCCTCGGCGAGCACCGAGAACGCGAAGTCGGAGTGCTGCGTCGGCAAGAACTGCCCGCGGTTCTGCGGGCCCGCGAGCCAGCCCTGACCCGTCAGGCCGCCCGAGCCGACCGCGATGCGCGACTGGATCGCCTGATAGTCGGCGCCGAGCGAGTCCGCGCTGCCCGGCTTCACGAACGAGAGCACGCGCGCGCGCTGATACTCCTTCAGCCCGTACTGCCACGCGCCCACGGCGCCGGCGACCGCGAGCGCAGCGATGAAGGCCCACACCCGCCACGGCAGCGCGACGAACAGGAAGAAGGTGGCGCCGATCGCGAAGGTGAGCAGCGCGACGCCCGTGTCGCGTTGCAGCTCGATCAGCGCGACCGGAAGCAACAACAAGATCACCGGCACGATCAGGTCGATCAGCCGGCGCATCTCGGTCGGCGGATGGCGATGGAAGTAGCGCGCCAGCATCACGATCAGGCCGAGCTTCGCGAACTCCGCGGGCTGCACGGTGACCGGCCCGAGCGCGAGCCACGACTTGTTGCCGCGAATCTCGACTCCGAACGCGACGGTCGCAGCCACCAGACCGAGCGCGAGCAGGTAGAGGAACGGCGCGCCGCGCTCGAGGCGGCGGTAGTCGATCGCGAGCGCGGCGAGCCAGCCGGCGCTGCCGAGCGCGAGCGCGACGAGCTGGGTCTTGAACTCGGACGCGACGCCGATCGCCGGCGGCGGCGCCGGCTGCGTCGTGCTGAACAAATTCACGAAGCCGATCGCGAGCACGAGCACGACGAGCCCGAGCAGGCCCCAGTCGAAGTGCTGGAGCGAGCGGCGGTCGATCGCGATCACGGACGCCCGCCTCCCGGCGGCGGCGCCGGAGCGAGCGCCTGCTGCGTCGGCACGGCGCTCGGCGCGGACGGCGCCGGCTTCGCGCGCGGCGCTCCCGGCGTGGGCGCGGGAATCGGGCTCAGGCCGCGCTTCTGGAAGTACTTCGCCAGGATGCGCTGCGCGATCGGCGCCGCGGCGCTGGCGCCGTGCAGACCGTGCTCGACGAACACCGCGACCGCGATCTCCGGCGCATCCGCCGGCGCGAACGCGGCGAACCAAGCGTGATCGCGCAGCCGCACCGGAATCTCGAGCTCCTTCATGCCGCGCAGGCGGTCGAGGCTCACGACCTGCACGGTGCCGGTCTTCCCCGCGACGCGGACGCCAGGAACCCGCGCGCGCCCGCCGGTGCCGGTGGGCAGCTCGACGACCGCGGTCAGCCCCTCGCGCACGATCGCGAGGTTCGCGTCGGAGACGGTCGACGTCTCGCGCAGCTCCGCCGGGAAGTCCCGGATCAGCTTGCCGGCGCGATCTTCGAGCCGAAGTGCGACGCGCGGCTTCATCACGCGCCCGCCGTTCGCGATCGCCGCATACGCCACCGCGAGCTGAAGCGGCGTGTAGAGGTTGTAGCTCTGGCCGATCGAGGCCGAGACGGTCTCGCCCGGGTACCACTTCTCATGGAGATTTCGCTGCTTCCAGTCCGAGCTCGGCACGACACCGCGCGCCTCGCCGGGCAGGTCGATCCCCGTGACGTCGCCGAGCCCGAAGCTCGACGCGTGCTTCGCAATCCGGTCGATGCCGAGCTGGACGCCGACCGTGTAGAAGAACACGTCGCAGGAGCGCTGCAGCGCCTGAATCACGTTGACGCTGCCGTGTCCTTCTTTCTTCCAGCAGCCGAATCGGCGTCCGCCGAAGTAGTAATGACCGGGGCAATACACGCGCGTGTTGACGTCGATCACGCCCTCCTGCAGCGCCGCGGCGGCCATCACCGCCTTGTGCGTCGAGCCCGGCGGATAGTGGTTCTGGATCGCCCGATCGCGGAGCGGCTTCCACTCGTCGCCCGTGAGCGCGCGCCACGTGTCGCTGTCGATGCGCGACGTGAAGACGTTCGGGTCGTACGTCGGGAACGATGCGAGCGCGAGCACGTCACCGCTGCGGACGTCGAGCGCGACCGCGGCGCCCATCCGCTCCGGCTCGCCGTCGGGCACCTCGCGAAACCCCGCTTCGGCCTGCTCTTGCAGGTCCTTGTCGAGCGCGAGCACGACCCGGCCGCCGAGACCGGGCGGCAGCTCGCGCAGGATCTCGATCTCGCGTCCCGCCGCGTCCACGACGACTTGGCGCTCGCCGACCTCGCCGCGTAGGTGCGCCTCGTAGCGCGCCTCGAGGCCGCTCTGGCCGATCACTTCGCCCTGCCGGTAGCCGGCGAACTGCGAAAGCCCGAGCTGGCCCGCCTGGATCTCGCCGAGCGTCCCGAGCAGATGCGCCGCCAGCGGGCCGCCCGGGTAGAAGCGGCGCGGATGCTCGAACGTCTCGACGCCGGGCAGCGCGTATCCGTGCGATTCGACACGCGCGAGCCGCTGCCAGTCGAGGTCTTCCACGAGCGTCACGGGCCGGAAGCGCGCGAGACCGCGCGAGGGGCCCGAGCGCTCGTCGAGCTCGGCGCCGCGCGCGCCGAGCAGCTGTCCCAGCGCGGCAAAGGTGCGCTCGCGATTCACGAGGTCGTTGGGTACGACGCGCAGCGCGCGCGAGGAGCGCCAGGTCGCGATCACGCGGCCCTCGCGGTCGAGCACCTCGCCGCGCGGCGCGTCGAGGTCGAGCTTGCGAACGGAGTTCTTCTGCGAACGCTCCCGCAACATCTCGCCTTCGACGACCTGCAAGTGGAAGAGCCGCACGACGAAGCCGCCGAACGCGAGCAGCACGAGCAGCGCGACGAAGCGGATGCGGCCCTCGAGCGAAGCGCCGGTCGGCGCGGCCAGGTGCGCCATCACAGCACCGGACGCTTGGTCTCGAGGCGCATCTCGCGGCGCGGGTCGAGCTCGCCCCCGAGCGACGCGACGCGGCGCGCGAGCGCGAGCACGAGCGGAGCCGCGACCGCGGTGGCGACGGCGCGCAGCGCGACGCCACCGAGCGAGCGCAGATCGGTCTCGAAGGAGCCCAGGAAGAACTGGATCAGCGCGGCCGAGGCGGCGGCGTCGGCCAGCGCGAGGCCGAACGCGAACAGCGCGAACGGCACCGGGCGCACGAGGTCGAACTGCCCGGCGATCGCGCGCACGGCCACGAACTCGACCAGGCGCAGTAGCGCGTGCTGGCCGAACAGCGCGCTCGACAGCATGTCCGCGCCGAAGCCGAGCGCGGCGCAGACCCAGAGCCCGGCGAACGGGCCGAGCAACAGCGCGGCCGCCATCGGGAACAGCAACGCGAAGCTGGGCACGAGCGCGGCCGGTGCATGGGCGAGCAGCGCGCTCTCCAGCGCGAGCGCGCCGGAGCCGGCGAGCAGCAGCACGAGCGCTTCCCTCACGGCGCGGCCACCTCGCTGGTGTCGCTCTGCGCGTCGCCGTCGCCCTCGTAGAGCAGCCGCATCGACGGCCCGCGCGCGAGCGAGACGAACGCGGTTTCGAGCTGACCGAAGTCGACCGCGGGCGCGATCTGCGCGGTGTGGACCAGGTCCGCTTTGTTCGCCTGTACCGAGACGACCTTCCCGATGCGCAGGCCTTTCGGGTAGACGCCGCCGATGCCCGAGGTGAGAACCGCGTCGCCGACTCTCACGTCCGCGTCCCGGACGAGAAACGCGAACTCGAGCGAATCGGTGCCCGCGCCGCGCACGATTCCGAGCGCGCGGCTGCGCTCGATCACGGCATCCACTGCCGCGCGGCGATCGACGAGCAGCATCGCCCGAGACGCGTTCGGCGTCGTCGCGGTGACGAGGCCGACGAGCCCGTGGTCGCAGACCACGGGCATGCCGGACAGCACGCGGTCGTCGCGCCCGCGGTCGAGCAGCAGTGAGCGGAAATACGGCGACACGTCCTGTCCGATCACGCGCGCGGGCATCAGCTCGCTCTCGAACTCGCGCCGCATCGCGGCGACGCGGCGCAGGTTCCCGCTCTCGACGAGCGCCTCACGCAGCTGGAGGTTCTCCTCCTCGAGCGCGGCGAGCTGCCCGCGCAGCGCGTCGTTGCGACGGCCGACGTCGACCAGCGCGACGTATTCCGCCCAGCCTCCGCGCACGCGCTCGATCGGCCAACGCACCGCGCGCTGAATCGGCGCCGCCGCTTCGAGCAGCGCGGAGAGCGGCCACGGTGCGTCCACACGCTCCCCGCGCGCTGCGCGCTGATCGCCGATCATGAAGAAGGTCGTCAGCAAGACCAGCGCGGCGAACGCAAGCGGAAGTCGGATCCGACGGAAGAAGTCGCCCATGTCCTCCCCAACGCGGGGGGCGTCGGGAGCAAAAAAGCTCCGAGCAGGTTAGCGGCGCTTCGCCCGGAGCATCATCGTCGCGGAGCCTCGACGCGCTGCTCGAGAGCTGCCTCGCGCGAAACGATCGGTTCGCTGCTCGCGTCTCGCGGCGTCTACTTGCTCGGAATGCTGACCTCGTGCAGCAGGTCGATGTTGTCGAGGCAGGCGCCCGTCCCGAGGCAGACCGCGGTGAGCGGGCTCTCGGCGACCATCACGGGCAACCCGGTCGCCTCGCGCAGCAGCACGTCGAGGTTTCGCAGCAGCGAGCCGCCGCCGACCATCACGATGCCCTTGTCGACGATGTCCGCCGCGAGCTCCGGCGGCGTGCGCTCGAGCGCGACCTTGACTGCCTCGACGATCGCGTTCACCGGCTCCTGCAGCGCCTCGAGCACCTCGTCCGACTTGATCTCGAGCGTCTTCGGCACGCCCGCCACGAGGTCCCGGCCCTTGATCTCCATCGTGCGCAGCTCGCTGGTCGGATAGGCGGTGCCGATCGTGATCTTGATCGCTTCCGCGGTGCGCTCGCCGATCAGCAAGTTGTAACGGCGCTTCACGTAGTTGATGATCGCGTCGTCCATCTTGTCGCCGCCCACGCGCGTCGAGTTCGAGTACACGATGCCGGCGAGCGAGATCACCGCGACGTCCGTCGTGCCGCCGCCGACGTCGACGACCATGTTCCCCGACGGCTCCGTGACCGGCAGGCCGGCGCCGATCGCCGCCGCCATCGGCTCCTCGATCAGGAACACGTGGCTCGCGCCTGCGGACTTCGCGGCCTCGCGCACCGCACGCTGCTCGACCGGCGTGATGCCCGAGGGAACCGCGACCACGATGCGCGGCCTAACAAGCAGCGAGCGATTGTGCACGCGCTTGATGAAGTAGCGAAGCATCTCGGCGGTGACGTCGAAATCCGCGATCACGCCGTCCTTCATCGGGCGCACCGCGACGATGTTGCCGGGCGTGCGGCCGAGCATCTCCTTCGCCTCTTCTCCGACGGCCTTCACCTTGTCCGGTCCACGCCCGTCCTTCATCACCGCGACGACGCTCGGCTCCGAAACCACGATGCCTTTGCCCGCCGCGTACACGAGCGTGTTCGCGGTGCCGAGGTCGATCGCGAGATCGCTGGAGAACCAGCCGAGGATTCGTTTGAGCACCGGGAGCTCCTCCGCGCCGAAGTAGCGGCGGTAAACGTCGGTTGATGAAAACTCGCCGAAGGTGACGTCGTTTCTCGGCACGCGGTTCATCGCCCTAAGTCACCGGCCGTGAAGGACGTTTTCCCCTCGTCGCAAGGCGTTTCGACTCTATCAGCCCCTCGGGAACGGTTCAACGAAAATTCCGGAGCTCGCTCGCCGACGGACCCGCCGCGCGGTCGCACATCCGCGCCCGCACTTCTAACTTGCGCGCCCTTCGCGCCGTGTGCGGCGGCTCACTACGGAGAATCTTTCGATGCTCGATCTGCTTCGCCGCGGCCAACGCTGGCTGATGCCCGCGATCCTGGTCGGCATCGGCGTTCCGTTCGCGGTCTACTTCGGAGCGCAGGGAACGAGCGGCACGAACACGCTCTCCGAAGGCATCGCGATTCGGCTGGGCGATCGCACGATCCGCGTGAACGAGATCCAGCGCTACGTGGACGCGCTCAGTCGGCAGTACCAGCAGGCGCTCGGCGATCAATTCGAGGAATCCAGCGCGCGCTCGTTCCTCGTGAGCACGGCAGCATCGGGCCTAATGCGCGACGCGCTGCTCGCGCACCTCGGCGACGAGATGGGGCTCGTGGTGAGCGACGACGAGGTGCGCGGCTTCATCAGGCGCCAGCCGTGGTCGCTGAACGAGTCCGGCCAGTACGACCCGGAGCGCGTTCGACAAGTGATCACGAACGAGCTCAAGACCTCGACCGCGGCGTTCACGCGCAACGTGCGGGACGACCTGCTCGCCCGAAAGGCGCAGCGCTTGATCGAGGCGAGCGTCGCGGTCTCCGACGGCGAGGCGCGGGACGCGGTCCGGTATGGGCAGGAAGAGGTGCAGCTGATCGCGGTGCGCGTCGACGGCACGCAGCCGCGCGCGGACCTGCAGGTCCCCGAGGACGCTGGCGCGAAGCTGATCGCGAAGGACGGCGAGCGCGTGCGCAGGGCCGTCGAGGAGCGACGGGCCGAGCTCGACACGCCGGAGCAGGTGCGCGCCCGACACATCCTCGTCTCGCTGCCTGCCAGCGCCGACGAAGCGGCGAACACGGCGGCACGGGAGAAGCTGGCGGCGGCGCGGAAGCGCATCGAGGCGGGGGAAGACTTCGCGGCGGTGGCGCAAGAGGTGAGCGAAGACACGGGCACCAAGAGCGCCGGCGGCGATCTGGGCTTCTTCAAGCGCGGGGCGATGGTGAAGGAGTTCGAGGATGCCGCGTTCTCGCTGGAACCCGGTCAGCTCTCGGAGCCGGTGCAGACGCAGTTCGGGCTGCACCTGATCCGCGTGGAAGAGAAGAAGGCCGCCTCGGAGCTGCCCTACTCCGAAGCGAGCGCGCGGGTCGCCCTGGAGCTCGCGCGCAGCGATGCAGCCGCGGTCGCCGCGAAGGCCGACGCGGACGCGATCGCCGCGGCGGTGAAGGCGGGTGAGTCACTCGAGGACGCCGCTCGAGAGAGAGGCGCGACGATCCTGCGCCCCTCCGCGTTCCGGCGCCGCCCGGACGGCTTCATTCCCGAGCTGGGGATGGCGCCGGACCTGATGAATGCCGCGTTCGCGCTCACGCCGGACAAGCCGGCGGACGGAACCACCTACCCGCTCGGCGAGAACGTCTATGCGTTGATTCAGCTGGTCGGGAAGAAGGCCCCGACCGATGCCGAGATCGAAGCTGCGCTGCCCGCGGAGCGTGAGCGCGTGCTCGGCGAGCGACGCGCAGCAGTCGAGCAGGCGTGGCTCGAGGGCGAGCGCAAGCGGCTCGAGCGCGTGCGGTGCCTCGGGGTGGTGCCGATCGAGCGGAAGCTCGACGAGCTCAACGCGTTCCAGCGCGCGTTCTGCGGCGCCGACTTGGTGGTCGATCTCTCGGCGCTCTTGCCCGAGCAGCCGGCCGAGGCAGCCAGCCCGTCCTGAAAGACGAACGCCCGGCTCGGAATCTCCGAGCCGGGCGTCTTTCACTGCGAGGGCCGGTCAGGCGCCGATCACGTCCTGCACGAACGCCTCGAGCCGCAGCCGATTCTCCGAGTTGCGGAGCTTCGCCAGCGCGCGCGCCTCCAGCTGGCGGACCCGCTCGCGCGAGAGGCCGAGCTTGCCGCCGATCTCCTCGAGCGTGTGCTCACGCTCGCCCTTCAGGCCGAAGCGCCAGCGCAGGATGTTGCGCTCGCGCTCGCACAGCTGCGCGACCGACGAATCGGCCGCCTCCTCGAGGCGAAAGTGATCGAGACCGTTCGCCGGCGAGATCGGATTCGGGTCGGCGACGATGTCCTTCACCTTCTTCGAGTCCGTACCCGGGACCTCCTTCTCGAGGCTCACCGGCTCGCGCACCATGCGCTGCAGCTGCTCCGCGCGCTCCTCGTCGATCTTCATCTCGTTCGCGATCTCGAGCGTGGTCGGATCGCGGCCGAGCTTCTTCTCGAGCGCGTTGTAGGCGCGGTAGTACTTGAGCAACGTGTCGTGCACGTGGCTCGGGATGCGGATCGTGCGCGAGTGATTCTGGATCGCGCGGATCAGCGCTTGCCGAATCCACCACACCGCGTAGGTCGAGAACTTGTGGCCGCGCTGGTACTCGAACTTCTCGACCGCGCGGATCAAGCCGATGTTGCCCTCCTGGATCAGGTCCTGGAAGGCAATGCCCATGTTGCGGAAGTCCTTCGCGATCGCGACGACGAGCTTCAGGTTGTGCTGAACGAAGACGTTCTTCACCTCCATCAGCCGGTCCCACGCGTACTCGATCCTGCCGATCACCTGGAGGAAGGGCTGCGGCGGCATGCCGAGCTCGCGCTCGAGCACGGCGAGCTGCGCGTGCGCCTTCTCGCTGTCGGCCTTGCGCCGCGCCCGGGCCGCATCGCTCTGCGCTTGCGCGCGCTTCTCCGGATTCGCAGGCGCTGCGCGGCGCATCGCATGCGCGACCTCGCTGCGTTTCTCGAGCAGACTGCGCCGCATGCGGCCGAGCAGGTGCATCGAGAGATCGGCCTCCTTCAGCAGCCGAATCGCACGCTTGTTGTGCTTCTCGACCAGCGAGGCATCGCCGTCGGCGACGGCCGCCGCGCGCTTCTCGAGCAGCTGATCGGCCCTGCCGAGAATCGCGTCGACCTTGGCGCCGAGGTCCTCGCCCTCCGGCGAGCCGGAGCCGAACTGCTCGCACATCTTGCCGGTCGCGCGGCCCTCGGCCTTCAGCGTGCGCCAAACGCGCACCGCCTCGAGCGCGGTCCACGGGATCGACAGCATCCCCTCGCGGAACCCGAGCACTGACGCCTCGATCTCCTTGGCGAGGAGGACCTCCTCCTCCTTCCCGAGCGTCTTGATCTCGGCGATGTCCTTGAAGTACGAGACGAGCGCGCCGCGCTCGCCCGAGCGCTGCGACTCGCTCGTCGTATTCGAGCGCGCCGGATTCAGTGGCACGCCGCCGACGCTGCGCACCTGCTTCACGGCTTGCGCGTCGGTCTCTTGTCCCAGCTCGTGATCGGGCGCGATCTTGCGCCACGTCGCGCGGCGCTGCGCCGCCATCGAGAGGTCGTCTTTCACGTCCACCCCTCAGCTCCTGTTGTTAGGGCCCCGCCTGCCCTGGTTACGGTCCCGCCGCCGGCGCATCACCGGATTCACGTGCAGGCCTGTCTTCTTTCTTTCGCACCGCGGCGTGCCGCTTCGGGAACGCCGCGACGTCGCAGGCGGACACTCCGCCGGCAACCGGAGGTGCGAGGTCGCGTCGAGGTTCCGCTCGCTGCAGCTCGGCAGTGCCATTTGACGCACCGCGCCGAGTTTGCAACTTCCTTCCGGACTAGCGGAATTCTCTCGACTTTTGCCCGACTGGAGGGAGTCGAACGACGCCTTCCACCTCCGAACGGCCGCAGCGTATGACGCTTCAACGCATCTGCCAAGCACGATCAATTCGCGAAATAGTCATCTACTTCCAGAGAGATGAGCGACTCGGCGCCCAAAACGGCAGCGGGCTTTGACGCGCCGCGACAAATCCGCGGTGCCGACGCGCCGCGTCTTACACCGCTACGCGAAGCTCGCTTTGCGATGGCGAATCAGCTCCATGAACTCGGAACGCGTCTTCGAATCGGACTGGAAGGAGCCCTTCAGCGAGCTCGTGATTGCGAACGCGTTCTGCTGCTCGACCCCGCGCATCATCATGCACAGGTGGATCGACTCGACGACGACCGCCACGCCCTTCGGCGCGAGCACCTTCTCGATCGTCTCCGCGATCTGCATCGTGAGCCGCTCTTGGACCTGCAACCGGCGCGCGAACATCTCGACGAGGCGTGGGATCTTGGAGAGTCCGACGACCTTTCCATTCGGGATGTACGCGACGTGAGCGCGTCCGAAGAACGGCAACAGGTGGTGCTCGCACAGACTGAAGAAGTCGATGTCCTTCACCAGCACCATCTCGTCGTAGGTCACGTCGAACAGCGCGTTGTTCAGGATCGTGACCGGGTCGTCCGCGTAGCCCTTCGTCAGGAAGCGAAACGAGCGCGCGACGCGGTGGGGCGTCCGCTCGAGGCCGTCGCGGTCCGGGTCCTCGCCGAGCTCCTTCAGGATCCCGCGGACGTATTTCTCCAGGGGATCGGAATCGGACATCGCGAGACCTCGTCGGGCAGCGGCGGGAAGTGCGCGACTTTACCGCGGCTCGGACGCGCCGCCTGATCAGTAGCTGCGCAGCAAGCCGCGTACGACGCCGCGAATCTCGACCTCGCTCGCGGGCAGCTCGAGCGGGCGATAGGCCGGATTCGCCGGCTCGAGGAGCACCCTGGACCCACGGCGGTAGAAGCGCTTCAGCGTCGCCTCGGAGCCCCGCACGAGCGCGACCACCATCTCGCCCTTCCGCGCCTCGCTGGCGCGTTCGACGACGATGTGGTCGCCGTCCCGGATCTGCTCGTCGACCATCGAATCGCCGCGTACGCGCAGCACGAACGTCTCCGCCCGCTTGCGGACCATGTCGGCCGGCACCGCGAATGTCTCGGCCGAGTCGAACACTTCGATCGGCGCCCCCGCCGCGACGCAGCCGAGCATCGGCAGCTCGAGCATCGGCGCGGCGGGCGCCCGTTCCTCGACGGCTTCGAGCGAGCGCGAGCTGTTTGCCGCCTTCCGCACCCAGCCCTTCTCGACGAGCAGCTCGACGTGCCGGTGCACCGTCGCGACCGACGTGAGCCCCAGCTTCGCGCCAATCTCCTCGAGGCTCGGCGAGTAGCCGCGGCTCGCGACGAAATCGCGAATGCACTCGTAGACCTCGCGCTGTCTTCGCGTCAGGACCGCCATCGCTCCCCCGTTTCGCTGGAGATTCGCGACGCAAGCTAACCGAGCGCGCGATCTCCCACAGGCGACAACCTCGCGATTTCGTTGACCGAGCAACCGCTCGCGATAAAGTGCGCCCGCCCTTTGGCAGTCCGCAGCGTCGAGTGCCAATGCGCACTCCCGCTCGGACTCCCGCGGATCTCGCGCAGGGGCGCGTCCGCGAACTCGAATCCCGCCGCAGAATGCGGCGACCTCCGGAGGACTCTCGCAATGAAGATTCGTCCCCTTCAGGACCGCATCCTGATCAAGCGCGTCGACGAGGAACAGAAGACGTCGGGCGGGATCATCATTCCCGACACCGCCAAGGAGAAGCCCCAAGAGGGGCGCGTCGTCGCGGTCGGCAACGGCAAGGTCGGCGACGACGGCAAGCTGCGCCCGCTCGACGTGAAGAAGGGCGATCGCGTGCTCTTCACGAAGTACGCCGGCAGCGAGGTCAAGCTCGACGGCGAAGAGCACATGATCATCCGCGAAGAGGACGTGCTCGGCGTCATCGAGTAGTCCGCTCCGCCTAACACCTCCCACACATTCCGATTCAGGAGCCGAGATCCATGGCGAAGGAAGTGAAGTACGACCAAGACGCGCGGGCGAAGCTGCTCGCAGGCGTGAACGGCCTCGCGAACGCAGTGCGCGTGACGCTCGGCCCGAAGGGCCGCAATGTCATCATCGAGAAGAGCTGGGGCTCGCCGACCGTGACCAAGGACGGCGTCACGGTCGCGAAGGAAGTCCAGTTCGAAGACAAGTTCGAGAACATGGGCGCGCAGATGGTGAAGGAGGTCGCGTCGAAGACCTCCGACGTCGCCGGCGACGGCACCACCACGGCGACGGTTCTCGCGCAGGCCATCTTCCGCGAGGGCAGCAAGCTCGTCGTCGCGGGCATGAACCCGATGGAGCTGAAGCGCGGCGTCGACAAGGCGGTCGCAGCGCTGGTCGAGGAGCTGAAGAAGCAGAGCAAGCCGACGCGCGATTCGAGCGAGATCGCTCAGGTCGGCACCGTCTCCGCCAACGGCGACGAGGCGATCGGGAAGATGCTCGCCGACGCGATGCAGAAGGTGGGCAAGGAAGGCGTGATCACGGTCGAGGAAGCGAAGTCGATGGACTCGACGCTCGACGTGGTGGAGGGCATGCAGTTCGACCGCGGCTACGTGTCGCCCTACTTCGTGACCGACACGGAAGCGATGGAGGCGGTGCTCGACGACGCGCTGATCCTGCTCAACGACAAGAAGATCAGCGCGATGAAGGACCTGCTTCCTGTGCTCGAGCAGGTCGCGCGCCAGGGCCGGCCGCTCGTGATCGTCGCCGAGGAGATCGAGGGCGAAGCGCTCGCGACGCTCGTCGTGAACAAGATCCGCGGCACGCTGAACGTGCTCGCGGTGAAGGCGCCCGGCTTCGGCGATCGCCGCAAGGCAATGCTGCAAGACATGGCGGTGCTGACTGGCGGCCAGGTCATCAGCGAGGAGCTCGGACTGAAGCTCGAGAACGTCACGGTCAAGGACCTCGGCCGCGCCAAGCGCGTCACCGCGGACAAGGACAACACGACGATCATCGACGGCGCGGGCGCGAAGAAGGCGATCGAAGGCCGCTGCGCGGAGATCCGCCAGCAAATCGACAAGACCACGAGCGACTACGACAAGGAGAAGCTCCAGGAGCGGCTCGCGAAGCTCGCTGGCGGCGTCGCGGTGGTGAAGGTCGGCGCGGCGACCGAGACCGAGATGAAGGAGAAGAAGGCCCGCGTCGAGGACGCGCTGCACGCGACGCGCGCGGCGATCGAGGAGGGGATCGTGCCCGGCGGCGGCGTCGCGCTGATCCGCGCGCAGGCCGCGCTCGACGGTGTCGAGAAGGATCTCGCGCCCGAGCAAGCGGCCGGCGTCTCGATCATCCGGCGCGCGATCGAGGAGCCGCTGCGGCGGATCAGCGAGAACGCGGGCGTCGAGGGCTCGATCGTCGTCGACCGGGTCAAGTCCGGGAAAGGCGCCTACGGCTTCAATGCGGCGACCGAGGTCTACGAGGACCTGATCAAGGCCGGCGTGATCGACCCGACCAAGGTGGTGCGATACGCGCTGCAGAACGCGGCGAGCGTCGCGTCGCTGCTGCTCACCACCGAGGCGATGATCGCCGACAAGCCCGAGGAGAAGGCGGAGGGCGCCGGCCACAGCCACGGCCCCGCCGGCGGCGGCATGCCCGGCATGATGTAGTCCGCCTCGAGCGCTCCACCTCGACGGCCCGAGAGGCGTTCCTCTCGGGCCGTTCGTGTTTGGCGCTTCAAGCGCAGCTGCCGCTCCGTCGAAAACCCCTCCGGAGGCGGATACGCGGGTGGCGGACGCCAAGGCATCACTTTCGGATCTCGCGGCGCGCTTCACCGAGATGGGCGTTCCGGTCGAACGCCTTCCCGGCGGGCGCAGCCTGCGCGGGCAGCTGCGCCTCTCCGCGACGCCGTTCGTTTCCCTGGATGGCTCGCGACGCTACGAGACGCTGTTCTTCAGCACGATCGGCTCGACGCAGATCAAGTGCCTCTCCCCGATGCCGTTCTTCTTCCTGCCGCTGATCGCGCTCGGCGGCTGCGCAAGCGCGGCCGATCTCGAAATGCGCGTCCGCAGCGCGTTCGCCGCGCGCGAGCGCAATCTGCGCGCCGCCGCGCAGCGCCTGGGACAGCTCGGCATTGCGGGCGCCTTCGAGGCGGGCGGCCAGGTGCTGGCGTTTCCGCTCGGCCACGACGACACGCGCGCTTCGCTGCGGATGATCGACGCGAACCGGGTGATCCTCCCCGGCCGCGGGCCGCTCACCTCGCTGCGCGCGTCGGCGCCAGAACAGCGCAGCGCGCGCTTCGACCCCGCGTGGACCTGCGCCTCCGACGCGGAGATCGCGCTGACGGAGCAGCTCGAAGCGCTCCGTGGCCGGCTCGCAGCCGAGCGCACGCCGCTCATCGTGCCGGCGCGCAGCCTTCCGCGTCGCCTCACAACGCCGCGCAGCGCCCAGCCGCGCTCGCGCTCCGGCCGGCGCATCCTGCTCGTCGGGCCGCACCTCGGTCGGAGCGCCGCGCTCGCGCGCCGCCTCGAGCAGCTCGGCTTTCGCGTGCGAGCCGAGTTCTCGGCGCATGAGGCGTTGGAGGCGTTCCACCAACACAGCTTCGAGCTCGTGTTCACGGACGCACACTTGGGTCGCTCGGAAGGTCTCGAGCTGGTCTCAGATCTGCGCGGGCTACCCGGGGTCGAGAACGTTCCCGTCGTGCTGGTCGACGAGCATCTGCGCGAGCCGGTGCGCGAAGCCGCGCGCAACGTCGGCGCCGCCGGTTACATCGTGCAGCCGCTCGATGCCGAGCGCATCGCTGCCGGCGTCGACCGCATCCTCGGCTCGCGCGCGCGCCGGCGCTTCCGGCGTCTGCCGTGGCGGCTGTCGGTGCGCCTCGACGACGGGCGCGGCGCATTCACGACCTCGGTCGCCCGCCTCGGCGCGTTCATCGGGACCGAATGGGACGCGCCCGAGGGAGCGGTGCAGCGCTGCGAGATCGAGCTGCCCGAGATCGGGCGCGTGCTCGCGGTCGAGACCGAGGGCATCTATCGCGTCGAGGCGGCTGGTGCAGGCGCCGCGGGTGTCGGCGTGCTCTTCCGCGGCTTCGGCGAGCGCGATGAAGCCGCGTGGATCACCTACCTCGCCGAGCTCTTCGCGAGCCCGGTTGGACGGGAAGGGACCGAGTAGGCAGGCGCGGCTTGGCGTCGCTTGTGGTCAGGTGCGGTCGCGCGAACGCGCCGCCCGCCTAACTGACGCGCGCGCGGGCCTGGACGATGTCGCTCTCCATGATCGTCTTGCGCTTGTCGGCGACGGCCAGCGCGTGGGCCTCGCGGGCGAGCCGGGCGATGTAGTCCTCGGCGGCGGCGACTGCCTTGTCGATCGCGTCGCCGGAGACGCGCATGCCGTCTCCGTGCTTCGCCAGGAGCCGCTTCACAACCGCGTTCGGTAGATCGCTCACGTGTTCCTCCACGAGACGCGCGCATCCTACGAGCGGCGGCTCCGCGTTGTCAACGCGCGCAGAGCCGCGTCCTCCGCTGCGCGAATCACGCTGCTGAGCGGAAGCCGGCGCTGCTTGGCGATGCGCTTGGCGTCGTCGTACTCGGCGGACGCGCTCGCCACTCCATTTGCGTCATAGGCGAGCTTCACGCGCAAGCGGCCGTGCGGCGTCGTGACGCGCACCACCTCGCGCGGCCGCAGCAGCCGTTCAGCCTCCTGAATGCGGACTCCCAGGCTGCCGGTCTCGTGCAACAGCAGCTGCGCGAGCTCGGCGCGCTTGTGGGTCGGCGCGATCACCGTGAGCGCGTAGCCCGGACGGTTCTTCTTCATTTGCGCGTGCGCGAGCGCGACGTCGAGCGCACCCGCGGCGAGCAGGCGCTCGAGCGCGAGGTCGAAGTGCTCAGGGACGAGGTCGTCGAGGTGGGCCGTGAGCACGCTGACGGTGTCGCGCAGCGCGCCGCCGCTGCGGCCGAGCACGGCGCGCAGCACGTTCGGCAGCGGGCCCGCGCGGTCGTTCCCGGCGCCGTGCCCGATCGCGTCGATCGTCATCGCGGGCAGCGCGCACCATTCGTCGACGATCGTGCGCAGAATCGCCGCGCCGGTCGGCGTCACGGTTTCCCACGCGACCGGCGCCGGCACGACCGGGCTTCCGCGTAGCAGCTCGAGCACCGCGGGCGGCGGGAGCGGAAGCCGCCCGTGCGCCGTCTCCAGCGTGCCGTGGCCGAGCGCGGGCGGCGTCGCGGTCACGCGCGCGATGCCGAGCAGCTCGAGCGCGAGCGCCGCGCCTGCGACGTCGACGATCGCATCGATCGCGCCGACCTCGTGGAAGTGCACGCGCGCAACCGCGATGCCGTGCACGCGCGCCTCGGCCTGCGCGAGCGCGGCGAAGATCTGCTGCGCGCGGTCGCGCGCAGGCGCCGGCAGCTTCGCGCGCGCGAGCACGCGACGGATCTCGTCGTAGCTGCGGCCGTGCTCGTGCGCGTGATCGTGGTGATGCGCGTGATCTCCTTCGGGATCGTGCGCGTGCGGATGCCGATCGTGCAAGTGAGCCACGGCAAGCCGCTTCTCAGGCTTCGCGCGCACTCGGCGCACGGCACCCGGAACCTCCACCTCGACGTAGCGCGCAGCGAGCGCGCCGCGCCGGACGCGGGTCACGCGCAGGCGGTGCGCGACGCCGAGCCCGGCGAGTGCGGCCTCGAGCTCGCGCTGCGGCAGTCCGGCATCGAGCAGCGCGCCGAGGAACATGTTGCCCGAGATCCCGGAGAACGTGTCGAGGTGGAGCACGCGGCGCGGGCGCTCGGCGCCGTGACCGGGCGCGCCCGCGGCGCGCGAATTTCCGCCGCTCCGCCGCGCTGCCATGCGCTCAGCTCCGATTGATCAAGGAAGCCACGACCGCAGCGCCGAAGCCGTTGTCGATGTTCACGACCGACACGTTCGACGCGCAGCTCGACAGCATGCCGAGCAGCGCCGAGAGCCCGCCATAAGAAGCTCCGTATCCGACGCTCGTCGGGACGGCGATCACGGGCCGCGCGACCAGGCCGCCCACCACCGACGGCAGCGCGCCCTCCATGCCCGCGATCGCGATCAGCACGCGCGCCGAGCGCAGCGCCTGCGACACCGCGAGCAGCCGGTGAAGCCCCGCGACGCCGACGTCCACGATCAGCTCGACCTTGTTGCCGAGCCTCCTCGCCACGGCCTCCGCTTCGCGCGCGACGGGAAGGTCAGCGGTGCCCGCGCAGACGACGGCGATCGTGCCCGCGCCGGTGATCGCCACCTCGTTCGGCCCGTACCAGAGCACGCGCGCAGCTGCGTCGTAATCACCGCCCGGCTCGCGCTCCTGCACGTCGCTCGCCGCGGCGCTCTCGACCCGCGTGACGAGCGCCGTCTGGCCCGCCTCGCGCAGCGTGCGCACGATGCTCGCGATTTGCTGCGGGGTCTTCCCGAGGCCGAACACGATCTCGGGCATCCCCTGGCGCAGCGCCCGGTGCGTGTCGACGCGCGCATGCTCGCTCGCGACGAACGGGAGCTGCGCGAAGCGTTCGAGCGCCTCGTCGGGGGACAGATCGCCCGCCCGGACGGCCTCCAGCAACGCGCGCATGCGGTCCGGATTCATCAGGCGGGCGAGGCTACCAGAGCGGGGCGGCGGGCCGAGGCGTCGAGAGCGAACCGCTACGAGATCTCGCTCGGCACCCACACCAGCAGGCTGCGCAGGCTGCCCGGGCGGTCGCGCAGCTCGACCTCGATGCGCAGCGCCGGCCGATCGCCTGCCCGCTCCGCGACGAGGCGGGCGAGCTCGCGCGGTGCGCCGGCGAGCTCGAGCCGCGGCAGCGAGGGCAGCACGCTCTCGCCGAGTAGGTCGCCGATCGCCGAGAGCGCGTGCGAGGCAACGATGTTCCCGACCTCGCGCAGCGCGGATTCCGCCTGCGGCTCGATTCCTGCGTTCTCGCCGAGCAGCTCCGTGAGCAGCGCATCGCGGCACGCTGGCGGAAGGAGCACCGCGAGCACCCCGCCCGGCCCGCCCTCGACGTCGAACAGCGCGCCCGCCCACGCGCCGGGATCGGCCGCGAGCTTGCCGGCGAACGGCGCGTCGAAATGACCCGGCGCGAGCACGCGCGCGCGCGGCACGCGCATCTCGAAGGGGCGCGCGAGCAGCGTCGCGAGTGCTCCGGCCGCGCGGCCGGCGCCGATGCTCGCGAGCTCGCTCAAGCGGTCGACCGCGCTCGCGTGGGCCTCGTCGTGATGGGCGAGCGCCGTCATGCGAGCGGGTTCAGGTCCAGCAGGAAGACGGGTGCGCCGTCGGACAGCACGGTGAGCCCCGCGAGCCCGCGCGCCTTCGCGAGCAGGCGCGGCAGCGGCTTCACGTAGATCTCCTGCTGACCGTGAAGACGATCCACGAGCAGGCCCACGCGCTCCTCGCGCACGTCGGCCAGCACGAGCGGTGCGAGGCCGCTCTGCTTGCGCGGGCCGAAGCCGAGACGCTCGGCGAGATCGATCACGAGCATGGGGGCGCCCTGGACGATCGCGAAGCGTTCTCGGCCGGCGTCCTCCACCTGCGCCGCGTCGATCTCGACCACGCGCTCGACCTTCGAGATCGGCAGGCCGACGATCTCGCCGGCGACCCCTAACAGCAGCATGCGCTGTACCGCCGCCGTGACGGGCACCAGCAGGATCGTCGTCGTGCCGAGGCCGGGCTGCGACGCGAGCTCGACGCTTCCGCCGAGCGCCTCGACCGTCGCCTTCACCGCGTCCATGCCGACGCCGCGGCCGGAGATCTTCGAGACTTCGTTCGCGGTCGACAGGCCCGGCCGGAACACGAGCGTCGCGATCTCCTCGGGAGGCACGTCGTCCGCGAGATCCGGATGCAGCAGGCCGGCCTCCACCGCGCGTCGTTTCACTCGCTCGAGATCGATGCCGCGCCCGTCGTCGATCACCGCGATGCGCACGTGATCGCGTTCGCGGCGCGCATCGATCAGGATGCGGCCGGTCGTGGGCTTGCCCGCGAGAGATCGCACGTCGGGCGGCTCGAGGCCGTGGTCGACGGCGTTGCGCACGAGATGAACGAGCGGGTCGCCGAGCCGGTCGAGAATCGAGCGATCGAGCTCGAGCTCCGCGCCGCGCAGCTCCACCTCGACCTGCTTGCCGAGCTCGCGCGCGATCTCGCGCGCCATGCGGGGCAGCGGCTCGACGGCGCGCAGCAGCGGCGCGGTGCGCAGGCTGAGCGCGCGGCGCTGCAGGTCGCCGACGACACGGTCCATGCGATCGAGGCCCGCGCTCAGCTCGTGGGAAGCGGAGCGCTCGCGCTGCGCCATGCCGCGCAGCTGGCTCGACGAGAGCACGACCTCGCCGACCGAGGAGAGGAAGCGATCGAGCGTCTCCGCGCGCACGCGCAGCGTGGGCGCCGTGGCCGGCGGGGCGGGAGCCGCGGACGGCGCGGCAGTGGGAGCAGGCGGCGTGCGTTCGGCTGGCGCGGCTTCGCTCAGCGCAGCCGCGCTCGTGCTTTTTTTGGCGGGGACTCGGGTGCCGCGCCGGAAAGCTCCGCGATCAGCGCCGGATCCGAAGGCGGCGGCTCTCCGGTCGCGCGCAGCGCCGCCACCATTCGCTCCAGACCCTCGAGCCCGCGGAACAACCGCGCGTTCGCCTGCGCATCCACCGCACCGGCGGCGCGCTGGCTCGCCATCAGATCCTCGAGCTTGTGGGAGAGCTCGGCGATCCCCTGATAATCGAGCGAGGCGGCCATGCCCTTGATCGAGTGCGCCATGCGGAACGCGAGATCGATCGCGTCGGCGTCCGCGGCGTTCTTCTCGAGCGCGAGTAGCGCGCGCGAGAGCTCCGCCAGGTGCTCGGTCGCTTCCTCGAGGAAGAGCGCTCGGTACTTGGCGAGGTCCAAGTTCGTTTCGACTCCGCTCGGCTTCGCCTCGCTGCGCGCCGCCTGCGCCCGTCCTATCCGAACCCGCTCGGCTTCGCCTCGCTGCGCGCCGCCTGCGCCGCTTCGCGGCGCTGGGCGGCTTGCTCGGACGACTGGGCCGGCGGTGTTAGGGGCGCTGAGGTTCCTTGCTGGCCGCCATTGCAGCGAGTGCCTGGGTTCGATTGCCCTCGACTCCGGAACCTCCGGATCAAGGGCTGACGCGTTCGCGGCTACTCCGACTTCTCGATCACCTTCGCGAGCGTGGCGACGACGGCGTCGGGCTTGAAGGGCTTGACGATGAAGTCTTTGGCGCCGGCTTGGATGGCTTCCATCACGAGCGTTTCCTGGCCGAGCGCGCTGCACATCACGATCGTCGCGCTGCCGTCTTCGGAGCGGATCGTGCGCACCGCGTCGATGCCCGAACGCTTCGGCATCACGATGTCCATCATCACCAGGTCCGGCCGCAGCTTGCGGAACTTCTCGACGACCTCGACGCCGTCCGAGGCCTCCCCGACCACCTCGTAGCCCTCGGGCTCGATGATGTCGCGGATCATCTGACGCATGAACGACGCGTCGTCTGCGATGAGCACTCTCTTCATTGCGCTTCCCCCTGCGGCCTCTCGCCGCTCATGGACTCTTCGACCAACGCCTGCGCGCGCGCGAGCAA
>Ga0187893_10005892_pt1 | contig 21472 bp, 17 predicted proteins | sample MA1701074metaG_FD_139574 | JGI IMG/M metagenome (GOLD analysis project Ga0187893, IMG submission 139574) | White microbial mat communities from a basaltic lava cave in the Kipuka Kanohina Cave System on the Island of Hawaii, USA - MA170107-4 metaG ...
CCGAGCACGGCGTGGGCGATGATCCGTCGCTGTCTGCGGCCGAGCGCGACGCGCGACTGGCCGAGCTCGCTGCGCAACTCCCCGAGACCTCGCGCATGGCTCGCGAACAGGCGATGGCGCCGCTCGAGCTGGCACGCGACGAGGCGCGCCTGCGCGCCACCGGCGCCGATACCGCGGAGATTCGCGCGGTGCGCGAGCAGCGTTTCGGCTCCGAGGCCGCCGACCGTCTCGATGCCCTCGACCGCCAACGGGCTGAGTGGCAGCGGCGCGTGGACGACTATCGTCAGGCGCGGGCGGCAATCGAACGCGATCCGGCTCGTGACCCCGACGAGCGCGCGCGAGCGATCGATGCGCTGCAGCGCGAGCGCTTCGCGGCGAACGAGCTCGTACGCCTGCAGGCCCTCGATCGCATCGCCGGCGCCGCAGAGTAAGGCTGGGTCAGTTCGCTTCGAAGGCCCGTTACCACCGGCCCTCGAAGTGAAACTGACCCGCTACCCGGAGGTCGCGTGGCTCAACGGACCTACCTGCACGGGGATGCCGTTGACGATCGCGTTGCCGGACGGGACATCGACCAGGGTGCCGGGCGCGAGCAGGTTGTTGTTCACCCCGGCGTGGCGCGCCGCCACCGACAGCTGCACGCCATCGAGGTCGTGGCCCCAGCCGTGGGGCAGCGAGACGACGCCGGGCATCATCTCGTCGCTCACTTCGGCGGGCACGACAATCGACCCGGCTTCGGATGAAACGCGCGCCGGCGCTCCGTCGGTGACGCCGAATCGGTGCGCATCGTCCGGATGGATCAACAGCGTGCAGCGATCGCGGCCGCGCACGAGCTTCTCCACGTTGTGCATCCACGAGTTGTTCGAGCGCAGATGACGCCGGCTCACCAGCAGCAGGTCGTCCGCCCGCCGCTGCAGCCGGCGCTGCAGGCGCGGGAGATCCGCGCTGATCCATGCCGGCGTCAGCTCGATCCTGCGGTTCGGCGTCTGCAACGCCGCCGGCAGGCGCGGGGCGAGCGGCCCCTTGTCGATTCCGTGCGGCTCGGCTTGCACCCGCGCGAGCGTGAGACCGGCGGGATCGGCGCCGTAGGCGTCGCCGTGCGGCCCAACCCGGACGGCGAAGTCGAGCAGGCGCTCCGGACCGCGGCCGTCGGTCGCGGCTGCGATCTCGGCGACGTAGCGCCCGGCAATGCGCGAATGCGGATCGCTCGCCAGAGTTGCTGCGAGGCCGAAGAAGAACATGTCGTCGAGCTGCGCCACGCTGATATCGTCGGCGCGCTGTCCGTTGGCGAGGGCAGCCAGGGTGAGCAGGATCTCCCACTCGGCCGGACGCTCGGGCGGCGGGGGGAAGATGGCGGCGGAGTACTTGGCGGCGTTTCGAATCGCCCACGACCAGATCATCTCGTCGTAGTGCGGCTGCTCGAGCGGCGACAGCCCCGGTAAAATCACGTCGGCGTGGCGCGTGGTCTCGTTCAGGTAGTTGTCGACGCTGATCATGCATTCGAGCCGGGGCAGTGCCGCGTCGAGCTTGCCTGCATCGGGGGTACTGATCACCGGGTTGCCGGCCACGGTGATGAGCGCCTTGATCTGGCCTGCGCCTGGCGCGGTGATCTCCTCGGCCAGGCACGAGACCGGGTACTGCCCGAGCACTTCCGGCGCGCCGCGCACGCGGCTGCGCCAGCGGCCGAGCTGGAATCCGTCGATTTGGTCCGGCGGGCGCAGCGAGATCATCGACCACGCCACCGGATCGGCGAACATCGACCCGCCCGGCCGGTCGAGATTCCCGGTGAGGATGTTCACCACTTCGACGAGCCACGACGCCAGCGTCCCGAACTCCTGGTTACAGGTGCCGATGCGGCCGTACACCGCCGCCGGTCGCGCGTCGCTCAGCTCGCGCGCAATGCGCCGGATGGTCGGCGCCGGCACCGCGCAGGCCTCGGCGACGGCCTCCGGAGTGAACGGGGCGATGAGCCGCTCGAGCTCTGCGAGGCCGTCGACGTGCGCGGCCAGGTGGTCAACGCGCACCCGCTGTTCGGCGAACAGGGTCTGCGCGATGGCCAGGAGCAGCGCGGCGTCCGTGCCGGGTCGGAGCGGCAGCCACTCATCGGCATGCGCCGCCGTGGCGGTGCGGCGCGGATCGACCACGACCACCTTCCCGCCGCGCGACCGGATGGCATCGAGCCGGCCGAGCACGTCGGGCGCCGCCAGCAGGCTGCCCTGCGACGCGGCCGGATTGGCGCCGAGCATCAGCAGATACGACGTCCGATCCAGGTCGGGAACCGGGATGCTCCACATCCCCCCGTACATCAGCGCGCAGACGAGGTTCTTCGGCCACTGGTCGACGGTGCCCGCGGAGTAGAGCTGGGTGAGGCCGGAGAAAGCGATGAACGCGCCGACGTAGCGCGACAGCGAGAAATTGTGTGCGGTCGGGTTGCCGATGTACGTCGCGACCGCATCCTTTCCCTCGCGCTCGATCACCGCATGCAGCTTCCGTTCGGCGACGCGGAACGCCTCGGCCCAGCTCACCGGCTTCCACTCGCTGCCGTCGCGCACCATCGGGGCGCGCAAGCGGTCGGGGTCGTGGTGGAGATCGCCGAGCACGACGCCCTTGGGGCAGATGTATCCGCGACTCCACACGTCGCGCGCGTCGGGCACGATGCGTCCGACGCGGCCGTTGGCGACGCTCACCTCCAGCCCGCACATCGCCTCGCAGAGCGGGCACGTGCGCAGGTGAACGCTGGCGTCATCGGCCATCGGTGATTCTCAGCCCCTGATCGCGCAGCCGTATGCTCGTTTCGGGCGCGATGCAACCGACTGCGCGCCCGGCCGGGCCGGCTGCGTGGAGGCGTTCCGGCCGGCCCTACGGGCGGGCGGCGCGCACGCGCCGGGCGTAGACCAGCCTGGCTCGGGTGCGGTCGGCGTCGAGATGGTTGGCGTCGATTGCCAGCGCGCGTTCGTAGTGCTCGATCGCCTCGTCGGGCTGGCCCAGCACGAGGAGCGTGTCGGCCAGGTTGATGTGCATGTGCGGCATCTGCGGCGCCAGCTCCACCGCCCGGCGATAGTGGCCGACCGCAGCGGTCGGTTGCGCGCGGACGAGCAGGTTGGCGAGATTGCAGTGCGCCGGCAGGTGGTCCGCATCGATCGCCAAGGCCAAGCGGTACTGTTGCATCGCCTCGTCGATCCGGCCCCCCTCCGCCAGGACGTCGCCGAGGTTGCTGCGCATGATCGCCGATCCTGGGGCCACCGCGAGGGTCCGCTCGTACAGCGTGACCGAGTCTCGCCAGTAGCGCACCTCCCGCGCCGTGCCCAGCATGCACGCGGCCAGCACCGCGGCGGCGACCGCCACCACGCTGACGCGCAGCGCGGGATGGCGGTGGGCGAAACGGCTCGCGAATCCCGCCGCTCCCCACGCGGCGGCGATGAACACGCCGATCATCGGCAGGTAGACATAGCGAGCAGCCAGCGCCTCGGCGCTCACCTGCAGGAGCCCGATGGTCGGCACGAGGGCGACGAGGTACCAGAGCCACCCCATGGCGAGATACCGCTGCCGATGCGCCCACAGCGCGGCGGCCGAGATGGCCATCAGCACGGCGCTTGACCCGATCACCTGCGCCGCCGACCAGGGCATGCCACCGGGCAGATTCGGATGGGGATGGAAGAGCGCGAGGTCGGTCGGCCAGAAGGCCTTGGCCAGGTACCACACGTAGGACACGACCGCGTTCGCCGCGCGCAGATCGAACGGGACGGGGCGAAACGTCGACGGTTGTTCCCAGGTGCCCCATTGAACCGCCAGCGTCACGATGCTCGACGCCAGGGACAATGCGAGCAGCGGCAGTTTCTCGATGACGAGGGAGCCGAGCGGTCGTTGAACGGCGTGTCGCCGCGTCGCTGGCGCGCGGTCCGCGGGTGCGCCGCGCATGCGACCGAGCGGCCAGTAATCCAGCAGCAGGAACAGCAGCGGCAGCGTCACGAGCATCGGCTTGGCCATGAGCCCCAACGCCAGCAGCGCAGCCGCCAGCAGATAGCGGCCGGGCCCTCCGCGGCGCGCGTAGCCCGCGTACGCCGCCACGGCCAACAGACCGAACAGCCCGCTCAACACGTCCTTGCGAGCCGATACCCACGCGACGGCCTGCACGTTCAGCGGGTGGAGCGCGAACGCGGCGGCCACCCAGGCGCTGGGCCAGATCGCCCCGGTCATCGCCTGCAGCAGGCCGAAGAGCACCAGCGCGTTGAGCACGTGCACGACGATGTTGGTCAGGTGGTGCCCGCCGGGGTCGAGCCCGTACAGGTCGCAATCGAGCATGTGCGACAGCCCGACCAGGGGATGCCAGTTCTCCCGATCGCCGGTGGTGAACGCCCAGATGACACCGTCGACGCTCAGGCCCTCGCGGACGTGAGCGTTCTGGGTCACGTACTCCGGGTCGTCCCAGCTGATGAAGTCGAACCGCGCCGCTGGCGCGTAGACCACAAGCGTGGCCGCGATGAGCCCGAGGCCGATGAGCGAACGCTGAACGCTGAACGCCAAACGCTGAACGTCGAGCGGCTCGCTAGAGCCGCTCGACTATCGTGGCGATGCCCATCCCGATGCCGATGCACATCGTCGCCAAGCCGTAGCGCTTGTTGCGGCGCTCGAGCTCGTCGACCAGCGTGCCGATCAGCATGGCGCCGGTGGCGCCGAGCGGATGACCGAGGGCGATGGCGCCGCCGTTCACGTTTACCTTCTCCGGATCCATGCCGGTCTCCTGCATGGTGACCAGCGGGACCGGAGCGAAGGCCTCGTTGATCTCGAACAGGTCGATGTCGTCGACGCGCATGCCGGCCTTCTTCAGGCACTTCTGCGTGGCGGGAATCGGGCCGGTGAGCATGATCACCGGCTCGGAGCCGACGATGACCTGCTCGACCACGCGCGCCCGCGGCGTGAGCTTGAGCTCCTTCACCTTGCGCTCCGATGCGAGCAGCACGGCGGCGGCGCCGTCGACGATCCCGCTCGAATTGCCGGCGGTGATCACCCCGTCCGGTTTGAACGACGGGTTGAGCGCCAGCAGACCCTCGATGGTCGACTGCGGCCGCACGTGCTCGTCGGTCTCGAACACCTTGCGCTCGCCGTTGTGGCTCACCGTGATCGCCACGATGCTCTTCTTGAAGCGTCCCTCTTGAATCGCCCGCCACGCCTTCTGCTGGCTCCCGAGCGAGAACTCGTCGAGCTGTTGCCGGGCGAAGCCGTACTTCTCCGCGACCATCTCGGCCGAGAGGCCCTGCGGGACAAGGTTGTACTTCTCCATGAGGCTGGCCGGCAGCGGGCCCATGTCCGAGCCCATCGGGCAGCGGGTCATGTTCTCGACGCCGCCGGCGACAACCAGGTCTTGCGCGCCGGACTTCACCGCCATCGCCGCAAAGTTGACCGCCTGCTGCCCCGACGAGCAGAAGCGGTTCAGAGTCACTCCAGGCACATCGACCGGCCACCCGGCCGCGAGGACCGTGGAGCGCGCCAGGTTGGCGCCCTGCTCGCCGGTCTCGGTGACGCAGCCGACGATCACATCCTCGACATGAGCGGGGTCGACCCCGTTGCGCTCGACCACTGCGCGCAGCGGCGTGATCAGCAGGTCGATCGGGTGCGTCTCACTCAGGCTGCCCTTGCGGCGCCCGCGCGCCGTGCGGCAGGCGTCGATGATGAAAGCCTCGCCCATGGGATCCTCCTCGCGGTGTGGGGATGACGGTGGGAACGGTCGAGCCGTAACAAGGCCCCTCCGGTGAGTCAATCTGCGCTTCGAGTTAGCGCAATCATGTGGAGGGCGCCGCGCCGTCGGCGCCGGGGGCGGTTGGGGTGGATATCGATCGCCGCCTCCGCCACCCCGGCGCCGACAGCGCGGCGCCCTCCAGCAGGGGCGACGCATGCGTCGCACCTACTCCGGCGACATCGCCTCGTCGTAGAGGGCGAGGAGGTCGACGCCGAGGCGCTGGATGATCCAGCGATGCGCGGCGGCGACGTGGGCCTCCCAACCAGGTCCGACCAGCGCGGCATGGTTGGCGCCCGGCAGCGTGATCAGCTCCGCGCCGACGTGCTGCGCGAGCGTTCGTGCCGCGGTGAGCGGAGTCGTCGGATCATCTTCGAGCGCCAGCACCAGGCTCGGCAGCGCCGGTGCTGGCGTGGGCGGCGGAATGTGGTCGAACACCTGGCGCACCAGCGCGGCGGGCTCCACGACCTCGCGCGACGGATACGCGCTGCGCCAGCGCCCGCCGGGGGGACCGAGCGGGACCCCGCGCCAGCGCGCCAACCAGCTGCCGGCGCGAGCGAGCGCCGGCGGCGGGTCGGCGAGCGGCGCACCGACGAGCGGCGCGAGGCCGACGATCGCGCGCGCGCGCTCGGCACAGTGCAGGGCGAACACCGCGCCGAGATCGTGGCCGACGACGACCGGCGGCGCGTCGAGCGCGTCGAGCGCCACACGGAGGTCGGCAACGTGTGCCATGAGGTCCGCCGCCGCATCGGCGCGGCGCTCGAGCGCGATGCAGCGCCAGCCGCGGTGCGCCAGATAGCCGGCGAAGCGGCGCCAAGTGGACGCGCGCTCCCACAGGCCGTGCACGAGCACCATCGGGGCGGTGAACTTCTCGCTCTCCGGAGCCGTGACCTCGGCGCGCAGTGGACCGCAGTGGATGGCCATACGTTAAAAAGCGAAAAGGCCCTCCGGATCTCCGGAGGGCCCTTCCGTGAGCCCGAAGGCTCGTGCCTGTGCGAGAAGGAAAAACTTGGGCCTAGTGAATGGCCTCAGTCAGACGATCGTGCTTACTTCTTCTTCTTCGCAGCGGTCTTCTTCTTCGCCGGGGCCTTCTTCTTGGCTTTCGAAGGCTTCTTCTTCATTGGCATGCTGGCCTCCTTGCTGAGATCGGTTGCTCGGTTCGAACCCCTCTCATCACAGGCACTGTCCTCATCAGCCACCCACCATCCACACGGAGCGGATTATATGGAGAGGACCCGGCGGCGGTCAACAGACGAATGCCATTTTGGAAATTTTTTTTTAAAGTCGGAATCGCAGGCTCCAGCGAGGAAATTCTCCGACCTAGAATGCTGTTGGCGAGATGCGCGCCGGCGACATAGCAGTCCGTTTTAGTCGCGCCCAGAAAGTGCTGTAGCGCAAAAAACCATGCCGCACATGGGCGATCTCAGATGCGCAGCAAGAGATGCAACAGCGCGCGCAGCACGATCCAGGGCGCGGTCGACCAGACGAGCGCGCCCGTGTCGAGGTTCTCGTGCGCGTCAGCGCCATCGTCGGCGTAGGTGGCGGCGTCGAGATTGGCGACCTTCGACCAGTGACTGGTCGCGCCGTACGCAGCCGTGAGGCGCTCGAGCGTTTCGGATCGCGGCGCGGCAGTCGGCGGTGTCCGGCGCTTCGCGCGAGCCAGCTCGCCGCGATTCATCCACATGCCGTCGCAGACGGCGCAGCGCTCGATGCGCGCGTCGGCAGGCAAGGCGCGATCGCGAAACGGCTGCAGCGCCGCCGTGCAGCGCGGGCAGCGACCGGGGGAGCCGGTCGGCGCGGCGGTGGCGCGCAGCAGCGTATCGTCGACCGGGTCGATGCGAGCCGCCTCGTCGGCGGCAAGCGGGTAGAGCTCCCAGCGGTCGCACCACACGCCGCCGCACTGCGGGCATTGATCGAGCAGGACGAGGTATCCGCTGCGGGCCCGGGCGGAGACCTCGCGCATGGAGACGGCGCAGTGCGGACAGGACGCCGCGGCCGGTTCGGTGCGGCTCATCCGGGCGACATCCCGCGCAACAGGGCGATGCGCTGCGCCAGCGGAGGATGGGTGGCGAAGAGCGCGGACCAGCCGTCCTCCCGCTCGTTGGCGCGACGGCGCAGCGGGCTGACGATGAAGAGGTGCGCGGTGCCGCGCGTGGCCGCGCGCAGCGGAAACGTGCTGGCGCCGATCGTCTCGAGCGCGCGCGCGAGCCCGGCCGGGTTGCGGGTGAGCTCGACCGCGGTGGCGTCGGCCTGGTACTCGCGCCGGCGCGACACCGCCATGGCGAGGAGGCGCGAGAGCACCGGGCTGATCAGCACGAGCAGCAGCGCGCCGGCGGCCACCAACGCCTGGGCGCCGCCGCGCCGGCGGCCGGTGACGGCGAGGCTGCGGCGCGCCCAATCCGCGAGCATGACGATGCCGCCGAAGAGCACGGCCACGGTGGTCATCACCAGCGTATCGCGGTTGGCGATGTGCGCCATTTCGTGCGCGACCACGCCTTGCGTCTCTTCGCGATCGAGGCGTGCCAGCGCGCCGGCGGTGACGCCGATGGCGGCGTGCGCCGGATCGCGGCCGGTGGCGAGGGCGTTGGGGGAGGGATCCGGGATGACGAACAGGCGCGGCCGGGGCAGCCCGGAGGCGATCGCCATCTCGCTGGCGATGTTCTCCAGCTCGCGATGCTCGGGCTGGTCGGCGCGCAGCGGTTCGGCGAGCAGCGACGCCATCACCCAGTCGGCCCCGCGGTAGTGTCCGAGCACGGTGATGCCGATCGAGAGCAGCAGGGCGCCGATCGTCAGGTAGGGAAGCGTGGCGCCGCCGACGCCGAAACCGGTGACGGTGACGTCGAGCGCTGCGCCGATGGCGGCGAAGAGCAGGATGAAGGCGCCGATCAACAGCGCGGTGGAGCGGCGATTACGGCGTTGGTGCTCGTAGAAGTTCACCGGCTCGGGCGCAGCGACAGGTCGACCTGCGGCACGGCGCGGTCTTCCTCTCCGGCGCTGAAGAACTCGGCGCGCTCGAAGCCGAAGTTGTTGGCGATCAGGCTGGCGGGAAACACCTCTTGCTGGGTGTTAAAGCGCATCGCCACGTCGTTGTAGAACTGCCGGGCGAAGCCCAGCTGGTTCTCGGTGGTGGTGAGCTCTTCCTGCAGCTTCAGCACGTTCTCGTTGGCGCGCAGGACGGGGTAGTTCTCGACGACGGCGAAGAGCTGGCGCAGCGCCCGGGTGAGCTCGCCCTCGGCGGCGATGCTCTCGGAGACCGAGGGCGCGGCGACGGCGCGGTTGCGCGCGGTCATCACCCGCTCCAGCGTGTCGCGTTCGAACTCCATGGCGCCCTTCACCGCGGCGACCAGGTTGGGGATGAGATCATGGCGGCGTTTGAGCTGCACGTCGATCTGCTTCCAGGCGTTCTGCACCTGATTGCGCAGGGCGATGAGGCGATTGTAGATCCACACGCCCCAGGCGGCGACGGCGGCGAGCAACAGGAGGAGGATCGTCATGGTCCGCCTATATAGAGGAAGGACGGCGCCTCGGCCATCACGATCTTGCCTGGGCCTGCGCCAGCCGTTCCGGTGTTCAGTTGCGCCGCGCAAACGCGCGCTTGCCCGGGTAGACCGCGCGCTTGCCGAGCTGCTCCTCGATGCGCAGCAGCTGGTTGTATTTCGCGGTGCGCTCGCCGCGGCAGGCGCTGCCGGTCTTGATCTGGCCGGCGTTCACCGCGACGGCGAGATCGGCGATGGTGGTGTCCTCGGTCTCGCCGGAACGGTGCGAGATCACCGTCGAATAGCCGGCCGCGCGTGCCAACTCGATGGTCTGGAGCGTTTCGGTGAGCGTGCCGATCTGGTTGAGCTTGATCAGGATCGAGTTGCCGACGCGGGTCTCGATGCCCTGGCGCAGGCGCGCGCTGTTGGTGACGAACAGGTCATCGCCGACCAGCTGCACGGTCTTGCCGAGGCGCGCGGTCAGCGCCTGCCACCCCGCCCAGTCGTCCTGGTCGAGGCCGTCCTCGATCGACACGATCGGGTAGCGCGAGTGCCAATCGGCCCAGAACTCCACCATCTCGGCGCTCGTGCGGCGCGTGCCGTCCGACTTGCGGAACACGTAGACCCCATCCTCATAGAGCTCACTGGTGGCGGGGTCGAGGGCGATGGCGATCTGGCGGCCGGCCTTGTAGCCGCTGCGCTCGATGGCTTCCAGGATGAGCTCGACCGCGTCCTGGTTCGACGGGAGGTTGGGCGCGAAGCCGCCCTCGTCGCCGACCGCGGTGACGTAGCCGCGTGCCGCCAGGGCGCCCTTCAGCGTGTGGAACACCTCGGCGCCCATGCGCAGCGCCTCGGCGAAGCTCGTGGCGCCGACCGGAACGATCATGAACTCCTGCAGGTCGACCGGATTGTCGGCGTGGGCGCCGCCGTTCAGGATGTTGAGCATCGGCACCGGCAACGTCACGGCCTGCCGGCCGCCGAGGTAGCGGTACAGCGGCTCGCCCGCCGCGGCGGCAGCCGCCTTGGCGACGGCCAGCGAGACGCCGAGGATGGCGTTGGCGCCCAGGGCGCGTTTGCTCGGCGTGCCGTCGAGCTCGATCAGCAGGCGGTCCACCGCGTCCTGCTGGCGAGCGTCCCGCCCGCGCAGGCGCGGGGCGATGCGCTCGTTCACGTGCGCCACCGCCTTGCGCACGCCCTTGCCGCGGTAGCGCTTGCCGCCGTCGCGCAGCTCGAGCGCCTCGTGCTCGCCGGTCGACGCCCCCGACGGGACGGCGGCGCGACCGGTCACGCCGGTGCGCAGCCGGCAGTCGACCTCGACCGTAGGGTTGCCGCGCGAATCGAGGATCTCACGCGCGACGATCCGCTCGATTTTCACCCGCTCCTCCGCATTGCCTCGCCGCTGGCGGTTCTCTACAATCCCGCGCGCGAGTTGAGTGGATGGGCTATCTAGCGCCGCTGCCATGGAATTACAAAGCCGTCGTCGGCGCCGGCGTGCTCGGACTGGTGCTGTGCGCGACGTCGGCGGTCTTCGGCAGCGGCGGCCTCGTGCAGCTGCGCCGGCTCCAGGCGCAGCAGGCCCACGCGGAAGCGACCGCCTACACGCTGGCGCAGCACAACGCGCGCCTGCGCACGCACCTGCAGCGGCTGGAGAGCGACGACGTGTACCTCGAAAAGGTCGTCCGCGAGCGCCTCGGCTGGATCAAGCCCGGCGAGCTCGTCTACCGCGTCGCGCGGTAGCGGGTCCGTTGCCCGTTGTCGGTTGCCCGTTGATAGGTGGCCGCTGCTTGTGCGCCTGAACGGTCAACGGACAACGGACGACGGTCACCGCCGTGGCGTCCGCCGCACCTCGCCGGTCATCGGCACGAAGCGCACGCCCCCGTGTGTGCTCCACTCGAGCCGGTCGCCGCGCTTGCGTGCGACGGCCAGTTCCTCGCCGCCGGGGCGCTCGAGCGGCGCGACCACGATCCCCCCGTCGCGCAGCTGGCCGAGCAACGCCTCGGGCAGACGCGGCGCGGCGGCGGTAATGATGATGGCGTCGAACGGCGCCGCCTCGGGCCAGCCGAAGTAGCCGTCGCCGGCTCGTACGTGCACCGTCGCATAGCCGAGCTGCGCGAGCGTGGCGCGGGCGCTCTCGGCCAGCTCCGGATCGATCTCGACCGAGTACACCGAGGCCGCCAGATGCGACAGCACCGCCGCCTGATACCCCGAGCCGGTGCCGATCTCGAGCACGCGCTCGCCCCCTTTGAGATCCAGCAGCTGGGACATCAGGCCGACCACGTACGGCTGCGAGATGGTCTGGCCGCGCCCGATCGGCAACGCTTGGTCGGCGTACGCCTGGGAGCGCACCCCGGCTGGAACGAACGCATGGCGCGGAACGGCCGCCATCGCCGCCAGCACGCGCTCGTCGACGATGTCGCGGTCACGCAGCTGACGCGCCACCATCTGCTCGCGCTGGGCGACGTAGGCGGCGTCGGCGGGCTCTTTCGGCGGCGCGGGATCGAGACACGACGCGGCCACGGCGAACCCCGTGAACAGCGCGCGGTGCAGTCGCGGCGGCGTGCGGCCGACGCGCACCGCCGCGCCTACTGCTCGTCGCTGCCGGCGACGAACTCCTCGTAGTCCTCGGTCGCCATCAGGTCCTCGAGCTCGCCGTCGTCGGCGAGCTCCACCTCAATGAGCCACCCCTCGTGGTACGGATCCTCGTTGGCGAGGGACGGATGATCCTCGAGCTCGCCATTCACCGCGCGGACGACGCCGGTCACCGGGGCGATGAGCTCCTGCACGGTACGCACCGACTCGAGCTCGCCGAACGCCTCGCCGCGCTCGATCGAGTCGCCGACGTCGGGCAATTCGACGGCGATGATCTCGCCGATCGCGTCCTGCCCCTGGTCTGAAATGCCGAGCTGCGCGCGATCCGCTTCGGCGCGCACCCACAGATGGTTGCCGCTGAACCGCAGCACGGTGACGGGATCGCTTTCGCGCCGCTGTTTTTTCTGTTTGGGCACCGCGTCCTGCTTACAAAGGCCCGCTTCAGCGTGTCAAGCCCATTCCCCGCGCCGGCACACCGTCTCTTGAATCGTGCGCCCCGCGCTCTTAGTGTCGCCCGCATGAGTGCGCGAGAGGCGCTGCGCAGCATCCGCGACGAGCTCCACCAGCTGTTTCTCGAGCGCGGCGAGGTGATCGATGGCGCCCTGGCGGCGTTGCTCGGCGGCCACCACGTGCTCATCATCGGCCCGCCGGGGACGGCCAAGTCGATGCTGGCCGACGAGCTCTGCCGCCGGCTCGACGGCGCCACGTACTTCCAGTGGCTGCTCACCAAGTTCACCACGCCCGAGGAGCTCTTCGGCGCCGTCAGCCTCGCCGCCCTCGAGCGCGACGAGTACCGGCGCGTCACCACGCTCAAGCTCCCGGAGGCGCACATCGCCTTCCTCGACGAAGTCTTCAAGGCGAACTCCTCGATCCTCAACGCCGTGCTCACGCTGATGAACGAGCGCCACTTCCACAACGGGCGCAGCGTCGAGCCGGTCCCGCTGATCACGCTGTTCGGCGCCAGCAACGAGCTGCCCGAAGATGACGAGCTGCAGGCGTTGTACGACCGATTTCTCGTGCGCTTCGTGGTGTCCTACATCGACGAAGACTTCCGCTTTCTGAAGATGCTGCAGGCGCGGCCGCCGGCGGTGCGCACGACGCTGTCGCTGGAGGCGTTGCAGGGCGCGCAGGCGGAGACGCGCGCGGTGGCCATCCCGGACGCGATCTTCCGCGCGCTGGCCGAGCTGCGGCGCGAGCTGGGGAAGGGCCAGTTGGTCTCGTCGGACCGCCGCTACCGGCAAGCGCTCGACATGCTGCGCGCGCGCGCGTTCCTGGCCGGCCGCACCCAGGTGGTCGAGGAGGACCTGTTCGTGCTCGAGCACGTGTTGTGGCGCGATCCGCCCGACCGGGCCGAGGTGCGCAACACCATCCATCGGCTGCTGCGCGGGTACGTCGACGACGCCAAGGCGTTGCTCTACCAGACCCGCGAGCTGCGCGACTACGCGCACCGGCAGTGGGAGAGCAACGAGCTGCGCGGGCGCGCCGTGGTCGAAGCCCACACCAAGATCCGTCACATCCTCGCCAAGGTCGACAGCATCATCGGCGACGCGCGCGGCGCCGGCCGGCCGGTCGAGGCGGTCGAAGCGGTGCGCTCGGAGATCGAGTCGATCCAGCACGAGATGCTCGAGGCGCTGTAATGGCGCGTGAGCGGACGCATTGGATCGAGAGCGATGGGTACGACCGCGCCGCGTTCGCGCGGCTGACCGCCGAATCGCCGTCGCTGCAGGCGCTGGCGGCGAGCGGCGCCAAGCTGTTGCCCCACTTCGACGGCTTTCTGCTCGACCTCTATGCGCTGCTCTACAAGATGAACGTGGTGATGCATCCCGACGCGGAAGTGACGCCGGCGGCGGGGTTCTACCGGTTCCTGCTCGACGAGCTGCGCGGTACGCCGGCGCTCGATGTGCTGCGCCAGCAGACGGTGCTCGATGAGGGCGTCGCCGGGCTCGCCACGCTGCTGCTCGGTGGGGCGTTGCTGGATCTGCTCAAGTCGGAGCGGGTGCTGACCCGCGGCGAGATGCTCGACGTCTGGAACGTGCAGCAGCAGGGCGACGAGATCGACGGCCGCGCCGACCACGCCGAGACCGCCGAGATGCTGCGCGCCGCCGTGTCCGGGCAGTCGGCGGAGCGCCAGCTCACCGAGTTGCAGAACCGCCTGCAGCGGGAGAACGCCGCCGCCGAGCGCCGGCGGGCGGCGCAGGCCGAGCGCCTGCGCCAGGACTTCGCCGACGGCGCGGCGCGCCGGCAGCCGCGGGTGGCGGCGCAGGTCGAGCGCACGCTGGCCGATCTGGAGGCGTCGCGCGACGACAGCGAGCAGTGGAGTCTCGACCTCGGCGGCGGGCGCCAGTCCTCGCCCGGCGCGCAGATCGAGCTCGGCCATCAGTTGGCCCGCAATCCGAAGCTCAAGCGCATGGCCCAGCTGGTCGGCCGGATGCGCGAGAGCGCCCGCGCGCTGCGCCAACGCCTGTACGAACGGGCCAACGCCGAGGTGTTCTCGGTCGGCCTCGGGGCCGAGCTCAGCCGGCTGCTTCCGCCCGAGCTGCTCAGCCTGCGCCACCCGCTGCTGCGCCGCGACTTCTCCCGCCGCCTGGTCGACGCCGAGCTGCTGGTGTACGCGTTGCGCGCGCGCGAGGAGAAGGGACGAGGTCCGCTGGTGGTCTGTCTCGACGGCAGCTCGTCGATGGCGGGGGACAAGGAGATCTGGTCGAAGGCCGTCACCCTCACCCTGCTCGACATCGCCGCGCGCCAGCGCCGCCGCTTCCGCTCGATCTGCTTCGCGTCGACCGAGATGCCGCTGCAGGTCCTCGATCTCAACCCGCGCCAGCGCTATGCGCCCGACATGCACCAGGTGTTCACGCTGGCGGAGTACTTTCCCGGCGGCGGCACCGATTTCCAGAAACCGCTCAGCGCCGCGCTCGACTGCCTGCGCCGGGCCAGCCACCGGCGCGGCGACGTGGTGTTCATCACCGACGGCGAGTGTCGCGTCGACCCCGACTGGTTGCGGGAGTTCAAGCGTGAGAAAGACAAGCTCGGGTTCACGGTGTTCTCCGTCCTCATCGACGTTGGGCCGAGCTCGCTCGGCGCGGTGAAGGATTTCAGCGACCACATCACCTCGGTGCGTCAGCTCACGAGCGAGGCGACCCGCGAGATCTTCCTGAAAGTGTGAGGCGATGGAATCAATCTGGGTCTGGGTGGGATTCAACGCCGCGGTGCTGGTCGTGCTGGCGCTCGACCTCGGGGTGTTTCACCGCACCGCGCACGTCGTCACAGTGCGCGAGGCGGCGGGGTGGGTGACGACGTGGGTCACCTTGTCGCTGCTGTTCAACGCCGGGATCTGGCACTTCATGGGCTCGCAGGCCGGGCTCGAGTTTCTGACCGGCTATCTGATCGAGCAGGCGCTCTCGGTCGACAATATCTTCGTCTTCGTCCTCATCTTCTCGTACTTCTCAGTCCCCGCCCGCTTTCAGCACCGAGTGCTGTTCTGGGGCATCCTCGGCGCCTTGATCCTGCGCGGCACGATGATCGCGACCGGCTCGTACCTGATCAGCCGCTTTCACTGGATCATCTACGTGTTCGGCGCCTTCCTGGTGTTCACCGGCATTCGCATGGCGCTGGCGAAGGAGAGCGGCATCGAGGTCGACTCGAACCCGGTGCTGAAGCTCGTGCGCCGCCTGCTGCCGATCAGCAACCGCTACCACGACCAGCACTTCTTCGTGCGCGAACCGGTCGGGCGCCCGCCGGTGCTCCGGCTGGTCGCGACGCCGCTGTTCGTGGTGTTGTGTTTGGTCGAGACGACCGACCTCATCTTCGCCGTCGATTCCATTCCCGCGATCTTCGCGGTGACCACCGACCCGTTCCTGGTCTACACCTCGAACGTCTGCGCCATCCTCGGGTTGCGCTCGCTCTACTTCCTGCTCGCCGGGATCATCGACAAATTCCGCTTCCTGCAGATCGGCCTGGCGGTCGTACTGGTTTTCGTCGGGATCAAGATGCTGCTCGCCGAGATCTACAAGATTCCGATCGGCGTGGCGCTGGGCGGCGTCGCGGGGATTCTCCTCGTCGCCATCGTCGCCTCGCTGCTCTTCCCGGAGCACGCCGAGGTGGAGCACCATCCGCTGCCGCAGCCCGGGGAGCCGGACGGCATTGCGCCGATCGAGCCCAGCGAAGGCGTCGAGGACGATGGCCCGCAGGAATCGGCCGAGTTGAACGCCCGCAAGCCGTAGGGGCGACGCATGCGTCGCCCGTGACTTGCCACCTCTCGGACGCGCCCGCGGCGTACGGACACACCGGAGGCGACGCGTACGTCGGCTCTACGACTGGCGCGGTCCGGGGCGGAAGCGGACGCGCATTTCCTTCACGCCGTTGATGAAGCAGGACCGCAGCCGGCGCGGCGGCTCGATCGGCTCGACCTCGTGCAGGCGGGTGACAATGCCGCGGAAGATCTCCTGCAGCTCGAGGCGGGCGAGGTTGGCGCCCAGGCAGAAGTGCTCGCCGAAGCCGAAGGCGACGTGCTCGTTGGGAGCGCGGCGCACGTTGAAGACGTCGGCGTTCTCGAACACCTCTTCGTCGCGGTTGGCGGACGGGTACCAGAGGACCAACTTGTCGTGCTCGCGGATCGCCTGCCCGCGCAGTTCGGTCTCGGCGGTCGCCGTGCGGCGGAAGTGGTGGACGGCGGGTGCGAAGCGCAGGATCTCCTCGACGGCGCTCGGCACCTGGCTCGGGTTGTCGCGGAGGTCGGCGAGCTGGTCGGGATGGTTGAGGAGCTCGATCATGCCGTTGCTGGTCACGGTGCGGGTGGTCTCGTTGCCGGCGATGAGCAGGAGCAGGAAGAAGAAGTTGAACTCCATCTCGTCGAGCTTGCGGCCCTCGAGCTCGGCGTTGACGAGCGCCGTGGCCAGATCGTCCTTCGGCGTCTCGTGCGCGTTTTTCCAGAGCTTGCTGGCGTAGACGAACATCTCGCCGAACGCCGCCATGGCTTCGCCCGGAACCAGCGGTTTGTCGGGCGACTGCAGATCCGGGTCGTCGATCCCGATCATCTTGTTGCCGATCAGGTAGATGTGGCGTCGGTCCTCGTGGGGCACGCCCATCATCTCGCAGATGACGGCGAGCGGCAGCAGCGCGGCCACGTCCTCGACGAAATCGCACTCGCCCCGTTCGACCACGTCGTCGATGATCTCGCACACCATGGCACGGACGCGGCCGTGCAAGTTGCCGATCATGCGCGGCGTGAACGCCTGGCTGACCAGGGTGCGGTACTGGCGGTGCTGCGGCGGATCCATGTTCAGCATGATCGACTGGATGGCCGGTAGATCGTGCGGCGCGGGGTCCTGGCGCATGGTGCCCTGGCGCGCCGACGAGAACAGGTTGGGATTCTTCGAGACGAACTTGAGATCGTGGTACTTGGTGATCGCCCAGAAGCCCGGGCCGTCCGCTTCCTCGTGCCAGTACACCGGCGCCTCTTGGCGCAGCACGCGGAACATCTCGTGCGGTGTGCCCTTCTGGAAGATGTCGGGGTCGGTGAGATTCACACCTCTGAGCTGCATGGCTGGCCCCTCTCCGTCACTCTCTTTCGCGCCCATTCCCCGGCGCGACGCTGGTCCCAAACAAACGTTTGGTTACCTCCTCCGCGGGCGTTGGTCAAGCCCCCTTTTTGTAGGCCGATCAATTTAGTTCGGGCACGGGCACAGGCACGGGCACGGGCACGGGTGGAGTCTGATCCATTTCATTCCCCCACCCCGTCAGCGCTCGGGCGAAGGGGTAAGAACTGATCCGATTCGACCCGTGCCCGTGCCCCTGCCTGTGCCCGTGCCCGGATCAGATGGATCAGACTCCACTCATCAGTTGGCGTAGGGTATCCACCGTATCCGCCTCGTCGGCGCGCTTGTCATCGCGCACGCGCACGATGCGGGCGAAGCGCAGCGCCAGGCCGCTCGGGTAGTGCGGGCTCTTCTGGATGCCGTCGAAGCGCACCTCGACCACGAGCTCTGGGCGGACGAAGACGGTCGCGTCGGCCTCGCCGGTGCGCAGCGACAGCAGCCGCTCGGTGATGGCGCGGAACTCGGCATCGGTCGGGCCCTTGAACGTCTTGCCCACTGCGGCGAGCTCGCCGCTGCCGGGGTCGCGAGCCGCCAGGTGGTAGTTGCTGAGCCAGCCGTGACGCCGGCCGTAGCCCCAGTCGGCGGCGATGACGACGAGATCGAGCGTGACGCTGCGCTTGATCTTCAGCCATGCGGCGCCGCGCACGCCCGGCAGGTACGCGCTGTCGAGCGCCTTCGCCATGACTCCTTCGTGGCCGGCTGCCAGCGCCGATTGATAGAACGCCTCCCCCTCCGCCGATGTGGGCGGCCGGGTGTGCGGCACGCGGGCCAATGCGCCGCGCGCGCTCTCCAACGCTGCCCAGCGCGCGACGGCGGGCTGATCGAGCAGCGGGCGGTCGCCGAGATAGAGGAGATCGAACAGGTAGAGATCCACCGGGACGTCGCGAGCGGTGGCGTCGATGTCGCGCACCCGGCGAAAGCGGCGCATGAGCTCCTGAAACGGCAGCGGCCGGCCGCCGGCGACGGCGATCACTTCGCCCTCGAAAACCGCCGGTGTGGCGGCACCCGCTCGCCGCACCGTGTCGACGACGTCCGGCAAGCTCCGGGTGATGTCCTGCAGCCGGCGCGAGAAGATACGCACCTCATCGCCGCGCGTGTGGATCTGCACCCGCGCGCCGTCGAGCTTCCATTCCAGCGCCAGGCGCCCGCCGAGGGCGGCGGCCGCGGCCGCGACGTCGGCCGCGCTCTGGGCCAGCATCGGCTTGATCGGGTGAAACAGGCGCACCGCGACGTCGGCGAGCTGGGTCGGGTCCGAGCGCACCAGCGCAGCCAGGCGGCCCACGTCGCTCAGCGCCTGCTGAGCGCTCCGCACCGCCGCCGACGGCAGGCCGCCGAGCGCGGCGATGGCGTCGAGCACGATGCCTTCCTGTACGCCGTGGCGCATCTCGCCGACGACGATCTTGGCCAGATACTTGGCTTCGAGCGGCGAGGCGCGCCGCAACAGCCCGGCGAGCAGGTCGAGCCGCCGCTGGCGCACCCCGGCGCCGGCCGCGTCGGCGATCGCCGCAAAGGTCTCATAGACCTGGTTCACCGTGAGCGGCGGCCCGGTCGTCTGCGGCGGCATGACCTGGCGCACCAGCTCGCCGAAGTCGCGCGCGCCCGCCCACGACGTCTCCGCCGGCGTCCCGCCGGCCGCCTCGACCGCCTGCCACACGGCGCGCCCGCCAAGGGACAGGCGACGTCCCTCGCCCTCGGGAAAGGCGCGGCCGAGCAAGAGGCGCGTCGCCCGCTCGACCTCTTCTGGAGTCAGGCCGCGCAGGAACTCGGCGATCAGGCGGGTGCGCTCGAGACGGCTCGGCGTCGCGGCGAGCCGCTCGCCGAGCTGGGCCAGCGCGGCGAATTGCGCCTTCGCCGGATCTTCGCTATCTGTCTGCACAGGAAGAACGGGTTGAGCCGGTGTTCTTGACCAAGCGCCAGAAGGAGCTCTTTGACTTTCTCGACGGCTATCTCGCCGAGCACGGCTACGCGCCGACCCTCGAGGAGATCGGCGCCCGGTTCAATCTGAACTCGCTCGCCACCGTGCACAAGCACCTCACCAACCTCGAGCAGAAGGGGCTCATCCGCCGGACCTGGAACCACAGCCGCGCCATCGAGCTGATCCGGCAGAAGACGGCACGCACCGCGGTTGAGCTTCCGTTGCTTGGGCGCGTGGCCGCCGGCCGGCCGATCGAAGCGCTGGAGACGAACGACAGCATCGCCGTCCCCGAGGAGTTCGTCCGCCGCCGTAACACCTTCGTGCTGCGGGTCGTGGGCAGCTCGATGGTGGGCGACGGCATTCTGGATGGCGACTACATCGTGGTCGAGGAACGGCCCGCCGCCGAGAACGGCGAAACGGTGGTGGCGACGATCAACGGCGAGGCCACGGTGAAGCGCTTCTACCGCGAGCGCGCCGGAAAGATCCGGCTGCAGCCGGCCAACGACAGCGTGCGCCCGATCCTCGCTCGCGAGCGCGACGTCGAGGTGCGGGGCGTGGTCGTGGCGGTGCTGAGGAAATACTGAAGCCACAGATGAACACGGAGCCGCCGCCGCCCCGCTACCGATAAACACAGATCCCCCCGCCCCTCCAAAAGAGAGGTTCGAATTGGGCTCTGTGTTCATCGGTGGTGTGGCGGCGGGGTTCTGTGTTCATCTGTGGTTTTCCGGCTTTCTTGACCTCCGCAGCGCACGCTGGATAGGTTCGCGGGACATATCATGGTCGGGATCAGATCGTTCGGGGCGTACATCCCCATGTACCGGCTGCCCTTCGCGGCGATCAGCGGCGGCGGCCGCAAAGCGTCAGGTGCGGGCGGCGGCGAGAAGGCGGTGGCGTACTTCGATGAGGACGCGATCACGATGGCGGTCGCGGCGGCCACCGACTGCCTGCGCGGATTCGAACGCGAGCGCATCGACGGCGTGCTGTTCGCCTCGACCTCGTATCCCTTCAAGGAGAAGCAGGGCGCCGGGGTGATCGCCAAGGCGCTCGATCTGCGGCGCGACGTCAACACCGCCGATCTGGGCGGGTCGCTGCGGGCCGGGACGACGGCGCTGCGCGCCGCGCGCGACGCCGTCAAGGCGGGCAGCGCGCGCAACGTGCTGGTGATTGCCAGCGACTGCCGGCCGGCGGCGCCGCGCTCGGCGCTCGAGCGCACGGTCGGTGACGGCGCCGCCGCCCTGCTGGTGAGCGCGGAAGCGGTCGCCGCCGAGATCGAGCAGCACCACACGCTCTCGGACGAGATCATCGACGTCTGGCGGCTCGACAGCGACCCGTTCGTGCACACCTGGGAGGACCGCTTCGTGGTCGAGCACGGCTACCGCGCCACGCTGGTCGAGGCGGTGAAGGGCCTCTTCGCCAAGCTCGGCCGCTCGGCGAAGGATTTCACCAAGGCGGCGCTGTACGGCCCCGATGCACGCAGCCACGCCGGCGCGGTCCGCGCGCTCGGCTTCGATCCGAAGACGCAGGTGCAGGACGCGCTCTTCGGTCGACTCGGCAATACCGGCACGGCCTTCGCCCCGATGCTGTTGATCGCCGCGTTGGAGAACGCCCGCCCCGGCGACACGATCTTGGTGGGCAGCTACGGCGACGGCGCCGATGCGCTGGCCGTGCGCGTGACCGACGCAGTCAAGGGTCTGAGCGACCGGCGCGGCATCCGCTGGCACCTCGAACGGCGCACCGAGCTGGGCGACTACGACAAGTTCCTGCGCTTCCGCCATCTCGAAGCGAGCGAGCACGACCGCCGCGCCGGCGGCGGCGTGTCGGCGACCATCCACTATCGCGACCGCAACGAGGACATCAGCTTTCACGGCCAGCGCTGCCGGCGCTGTCGCCAAGAGCAGTTCCCGTTCCAGCGCGTCTGCTTCAACTGCTTCGCGCGCGACGAGTTCGACGAGGTGCGCCTGTCCGACCGCACCGGCAAGGTGCTCTCCCACACCTTCGATTTCTTCGCCGGCAGCCCCGACCCGCCGCTCATCGTCACCATGGTCGAGGCCGAGGGCGGCGCCCGGCTCTACCTGCAGATGACCGATGCATCGCCGAAAGAGGTCAAATTGGACTTGCCGGTCGAGTTCGCATTCCGCAAGATCCACGAGTACGGCGGCACGCCGAA